>JACCDJ010162118.1_pt1 | contig 115808 bp, 116 predicted proteins | sample 7444481 | NCBI WGS metagenome assembly JACCDJ01 (sample SAMN15323435, study PRJNA562643) | freshwater metagenome | isolation source: river surface water | place: USA:Blue River Watershed | collected 2017-08-15
AAGGCGGTCAACACTGCGCCGCGCAACCGCAGCGCGATGACGCTGGAGGACATCGCCTCCTACAAGGTCAAGGCGCGCCCGCCGGTCTGCACCAATTACCGCATATATCGCCTGTGCGGCATGGGCCCGCCCAGTTCGGGCGCGACCACCGTGTTCGGGGCGCTGGGCGTGCTCGAAAAGTTCGACCTGCCCGGGCTGGGCAAGGATTCGCCCACGGCCTGGCACCTGATCGTTGAGGCCCAGCGCCTCGCCTATGCCGACCGCGAGCGCTATCTGGCCGATCCCGACTTTGTCGATGTGCCGGTGGCCGGGCTGCTGGCCCCCGATTACCTGGCCGCGCGCGCCCAGCTGGTTTCGACCGAGCGGACCATGCCCACGGTCGCGCCCGGTAACCCCGCCGGGGTGAAGGTGACGCTGGCCGACGGGCCCAAGCAGGTGGAAAATGGCACGTCGCACTTTGCGGTGATTGACCGCAACGGCATGGCCGCGACCCTGACCTCAACCATCGAGAGCGCCTTTGGTTCGGGGCTGATGGTCAACGGCTATTTCCTCAACAACGAGCTGACCGACCTGTCGATCGTGCCCGAGGTTAACGGCAAGCCGGTCGCCAACCGGGTCGAGGGCGGCAAGCGCCCGCGCAGCTCGATGGCGCCAACCCTGGTTTACGGGCCCGACGGCAAGGTGAAGCTGGCCGTCGGTGCGGCGGGTGGCGTGACAATCCCGGCCCAGGTGCTGAAAGCGATCATCGCCGTGCTCGACTGGAACCTGCCGGTCGACCAGGCGCTTGCCCTGCCGGTGATCTTTGCGCCGGGCGGCAACACCGTGTTTGTCGAAGGCGGGACCGAGCACGAAAAGCTGATCCCGGTGCTGACCGGGCTGGGCCACCCGGATGTCCGCCTGCGCGAACGCAGCTTCAAGGCCAATGCGGTTGAAGTGCGCGGCGGCAAGCTGGTGGGCGCTGCCGATCCGCGCAGCGAAGGCGAAGCGGCACAGCAATAGGTCCGCAAAACCGCTAGGCTTGCTGGCCGGGCAAAGCTTGCCTAGGGCTTGCAGTCATAACGGGAAGGGTGCTGCAAAGAGGGGCAGTGCAATATGGATATTGGTGATTTCCGGGCCGCCCGGAACCTGGTCGAACTGTTTCTGAACCGCGCGGACGAGAAGGGCGAGGCGCCCTTCCTTTCCGCCAAGCGCAACGGATCGTGGCAGGCGATTTCCTGGGCAGAGGCGGCGCGCCAGGTCTGCCTGATGGCCGAAGGCCTCCGCGCGATGGGCCTCAAGGATGGTGACCGGGTGATGCTGGTCTCCGAAAATCGGCCCGAATGGTGCATCGCCGATTTCGCGATCATGGCTGCGGGCTGCGTGACCGTGCCGGCCTATATCACCAACACCGAGCGCGACCACCTGCACGTGCTGGAAAACTCCGGCGCCCGGGCGGTGATCGTCTCGGATGACAAGCTGGCCAAGCCGCTGCTGCCGGGCGTGCTGGCTGCGGGGCAAGCCGGCTTCGTGATCGGGATCGAGCCGCTGCGGATCGCCCAGACCGGCCAGTTCGAATATCGCGACTGGGCCAGCCTGCTGACCGGCGATGCCGCCAAGGCCCGCGCTGCGATCGACAAGCGCGTGGCCAAGATCAAGCGCGAAGATACCGCCTGCATCATCTATACCAGCGGCACCGGCGGATCCCCGCGCGGCGTGATGCAGCACCACGGCGCGATCCTGTGCAACGTCGATGGCGCGGCCCGCATCCTGGCTGAGGACTTTGGCTGGGATGACGAGGTGTTCCTCAGCTTCCTGCCGCTGAGCCATGCCTATGAACACACCGGCGGGCAGATGCTGCCGATTGGGATGGGCGGGCAGATCTTCTATTCCGAGGGCCTCGAAAAGCTGGCCAGCAATATCGAGGAAGTGCGCCCGACGATCATGGTCGTCGTCCCGCGCCTGTTCGAAGTGCTGCGCACACGGATTATGAAGCAGATCGAAAAGCAGGGCAGGCTGGCCAACTTCCTGATGGGCCGCGCGCTGGCGATTGGCAGCATCAAGGGCCAGAACGAAGGCAAGGGCCGCCTGCGCGACAAGCCGATGGACCTGCTGCTGGAAAAGGCGCTCCGCCCCAAGATTCGGGCGAAGTTCGGCGGCCGAATCAAGGCGATGGTTTCGGGCGGCGCGCCGCTCAACCCCGAAGTCGGCACCTTCTTTGAGGCAATGGGGCTCAATATGCTCCAGGGCTATGGCCAGACCGAAGCTGCGCCGGTGATCAGCTGCAACCGGCCCAAGGTTGGCCTGAAGATGGATACGGTCGGCCCGGCGATGGAGGGGGTCGAGATCAAGATCGCCCAGGACGGCGAAATCCTGGTCCGCGGCGAACTCGTCATGCACGGTTACTGGCGCAACGAGGCGGAAACCGCTCGCGTCCTGAAGGAGCCTGAGGGCGAACCCGGCAGTGGCAACTGGCTGCACACCGGGGACATCGGCCATATCGATGACAAGGGCCGGATCGTCATTACTGACCGCAAGAAGGACATGATCGTCAACGACAAGGGCGACAATATCTCGCCCCAGAAGGTTGAAGGCATGCTGACCCTGCAGCCCGAGATCGCCCAGGCGATGGTGGTGGGCGACAAGCGGCCCTATGTGGTTGGCCTGATCGTGCCGGACGCTGAGTGGGCGCTCGAATGGGCCCGGGCGCAAGATGAGAAGTTCGATATAAAGGCCTTGCAGGACCTGCCGGCCTTCCGTTCGGCAATCCGCACCGCGATCGATCGGGTCAATCAGGACCTCAGCGTGATTGAAAAGGTCCGCCAGTTCGCCTTCGCGGACGAGGCCTTTGCGATCGAGAACGAGGAAATGACGCCAAGCCTCAAGATCCGCCGCCACAAGCTGAAGGAACGCTACGGCGAGCGGCTGGACGCGCTGTACAAGGGCTGATGTCGCGGTGCGGCGGGGTTAGGCCGCTTCCTGTTCAACCCATTCGGGATAGAAGCTGGGCGCGCGATCGGACCAGGCCGGGGCAGTGGCTGCGGCCTCACTGATCGACTGAAGCAGATGCTTGCGGCGATCGGGGCGGATCTGCGGCAGGGCCGCTGCCGCGCAAAATGCCGATGGCAGGAACGGGCGCGCCTCTGCCCCAAGCAGGCGCTCATAGAGGAAGCGATAGGCTGAAAAGCCTTCGAGTCGATCCTGGGCAATGTCGAAAGCGGTTACCCGCAACAGCTTGCCCATGAAGGTTTCCAGGCCGACGAAATCGTTCTCGGCCGGGATCTGCTCGCGCAGCGCCTTGAGCTCCTGGTAGACTGCGTACTGGCTGCGGATGGCGGCCGTTTCCGCCGCATCCCGCGCCCACACCTTGAAAGCATCCTGCCGCCCCAGCCCGACATCGAGGCTGCGCTTGATGTAGCGCTGTTCGCCCGCAGAGAAGCTGGCAAATTCGCGCAGTTCGGCGATGGTCAGCGATGCAGTACCGGTCTTGGCCATGACAAGCCCCTTTCGAGAGGGGCTAAGTCATCACGATTAGGTTATGATCCCGTTAACTCTAATGGTTAGATCAATCCTGCCAACGGGCTGGAGGGATCTGCGTACTTGCGGGTAGCCATTCGTCCGGAAAGATAGGCGTGGCGACCGGCCTCGACCGCCAGCTTCATCGCCTGGGCCATGCGGATCGGGTCCTTGGCCTCGGCAATCGCGGTGTTCATCAACACGCCTTCACAGCCCAGCTCCATCGCCACGGCCGCGTCCGAAGCCGTGCCGACCCCGGCATCGACCAGTACCGGGACCGAGGCCCCTTCAACGATCAGGCGGATTGTTACGCGGTTCTGGATGCCCAGGCCCGAACCAATCGGCGCACCCAGCGGCATGACCGCAACGGCGCCAGCGTCTTCCAGCTGCTTGGCCGCGATTGGATCGTCGGTGCAATAGACCATCGGCAGGAAGCCTTCCTTGGCCAGTACCTCACAGGCGCGGATGGTTTCTACCATATTGGGGTAAAGCGTCCGCGCTTCGCCCAGCACCTCCAGCTTGACCAGGTCCCAGCCGCCGGCCTCGCGCGCCAGCCGCAAGGTGCGGATCGCGTCCTCGGCAGTGAAGCAGCCGGCCGTATTGGGCAGGTAGGTGATCTTCTTCGGGTCGATGAAATCGGTCAGCATCGGCGCCTTGGGGTCCGACACATTGACCCGGCGCACGGCAACGGTGACGATCTCGGCGCCCGATGCTTCCACTGCAGCGGCGTTCTCAGCAAAGTCCTTGTACTTGCCGGTGCCAACGATCAGCCGCGAACGGAAAGTCCGCCCGGCAACAGTCCAGGTATCTTCAGGGGTATGGTCACCACCACCAACGAAATGGACGATTTCAAGCTGGTCACCGTCCGCCAGCGCAACCTGCGCCAGGGTCGAGCGGGGAACGATCTCGCCATTGCGTTCAACCGCAACCTTGGCCGGATCGAGTTCAAGGCTGCGGACCAGATCGGCTACACTGCCGGGGGCAGCACGGCGGGGTTCACCATTGACGGTCAGGGAAAGCTGTTCAGTCATCACCCAGCGCAGATAGCGCGCGACGGCGATTTGGCAATGCGGCGAAAGGCCGGGGCAGGCCGCTGACCGGTCGGGGGGATCAGGAGAGCCTGAGGTTGCGCCAGTGCGCCCAGGCCAGCAGTGACACGCCGCCAATGGTCAGCACCGCTTCGGCAGCGCCATGGCCCACCAGCAGGGCAATCGCCATCAGGGCAAGGCCCGCGCCGCCAACCTGCAGCGGTCGAGGATCGCGATGGCGCACCACTCCGATCCCCAGCGTAAGGGCACCCACGGCAATCGCCAGGGCCAGCCCGACGCGATGGATCACCGGGGCAAACAAGAACTGCCCGCCGAGGCCCAGCCCGGCGACCAGCAGCAAGCCCGCAACGCAGTGCAAGGCGCAGAGCCCCGAAAGGAGCACGCCGAACCGGTCAAGCCGACCGCGAATCGAGAGCAGGGCATCACGCATGAGCGTCTCCATATATGTAATAACATTACATCGGGCAAGACGGCCCGAAAAGCCCGCTTGCGCTTTTGCGCGCGGCGGAGCAGTGGCCACTTTCATGACTGCTGCCTCTCCCCGGCCCCTGGCGCTAGCCCGGTGGCTCTTCACCGTCGCCGCCCTGGTCGTGTTCATTGTCGCCGTCGGCGGGATCACCCGGCTGACCGAATCCGGCCTGTCGATCACCGAATGGAAGCCGGTTTCCGGGGTGCTGCCCCCGCTGAATGAGGCGCAGTGGCAAAAGGCCTTCGATGACTACAAGCAGATCCCTCAGTATATTGAGGTGACCGGACCGGCGGGCATGACCCTGGCCGATTTCAAGTTCATCTTCTTCTGGGAATGGGTCCACCGCTTGATCGCGCGGATCATTGGCCTGGCATTCGCCCTGCCGCTCGCATGGTTCTGGATCAAGGGCGCGATCCCCAAGGGCTATCACGCCCGCCTGATCGCGCTGCTGGCGCTGGGCAGCCTGCAAGGCGCCGTGGGCTGGTGGATGGTCTCGTCGGGGCTCAGCGCCGATGTGCGGGTCAGCCATTTCCGCCTGGCGACCCACCTCCTGGTTGCCTTGTTCACACTGGGCGGACTGGTCTGGACGGCCCTCGACCTGCGCGCATTGGCGCGCGGCGAGGACCGCGCCCGCTTGACGCCGTTCGCCCTGTTCGCGCTGGCCGCACTGGCCTTGCAACTGTTCATGGGGGCGCTCGTCGCCGGAATGCGGGCCGGATATGTTGCCGGGGCCGGCTGGTTCAACTGGGACGCCTGGCCGCTGATGCAGGGTAGCCTTGTGCCCGAAGGGATCGACTGGGCCGCCGGCCGGCTCCACGCGCTGCTCAACGATCCGTTCCTGACCCACTTCGTGCACCGATGGTGGGCCTGGGCGGTCGTCGTCATTCTGGTCATCATGGCCCGCAAGGTTCGCCCGCTTGACCGTCGCGCCTCCATCGCGATCCATTCGGCATTCGGAACCCAGGTCCTGCTGGGGATCGCAACGGTGATGAGCGGGGTCGCGCTGTGGATCGCCGTGGCGCACCAGTTGGTCGGCGCCTTGCTGGTCGCTGTCTCAGTCTGGGGCGCCCACACCCTGGGCCTCGAGCGCAAGAAGGCTTGACGAAACCGACTGCACCTGCCTGAATAAGCCTTGCTTTTCAGTAGGTTAGGGCAGACTATGAAACGGTCGGGCAGTTTTCAGGCATGAGCGGGCGGGCATACTGGCTGGCCGGGATCGCGGCTGTCGCGCCAAGCTTGGCGGCGGCAGCTGCACCGCCGGTAGCCAGTGCGGCGCATTTTCAGCCACCGGAAGGGCCGGTGATGATCAGCCGGACCGTGGTGCGCAGCCTAATCGACGGCAAGGAGGTCCGCGCAACCCGTCGCTATCTGGTCTGGTTCGAGCGTGAAGGTGACGGCTGGCGAACCGATGGCGAGTTGCGCGACGTGACCGTCGAGGTTCCGCCCGTGCTCGAACCCTTTGCCGAGCTGGAGCGCAACCGGATTGAGCCGGGGTTCTTCCCGATCCGGTTGGATTCGGCAGGCCGCATGAAGACCCGCCTTGGTCCGCCGATTGGCGATGCCTCGCGCGCCCGGGCGGTGGCACTGGGTGAAATGATGATCGCCGGAGCCTTGACGTCGGTCAATGCCCGTAACCAGGCGACGCCCATGCTGACCCAGGTGGTCATGGCTGGCAATGGCGGCACCGCCTGGCCGGTTGACGTGTTCAATCCGGTCCGGCCTGATACCCTCGAAACCCGCGAAATCGCCCTGCCTGATGGCAGCCGAGGGTCGATCCGGGTTGCCATCCAGGCCGAAGGCACGATCGGTGGCGGCCTCCCCGCGCGGGTTCAACGGACAGTCGAAACCGAACTCAGCGGCTCCACCCGTACATCGCGCGAGGTCTGGACCTTCGAGCGGGTAGCCCCGTAAGAGGCTTGCGGTATTATTTTACCTCTCAGCAGACCGCCTGAATTACTTGACTTTCACCCCACCATCGACGAATTGGCCGCCTTCCCGCGCTGCCGGAAGCGATTCTGCGCAGCGTGTAAATCAGGGATTTGACCTTTTTTCAGAAAGGGAGTGGCCATGAAGGCGCTTTCCAAGGTCACCCGGTCGATCAAACCGGCCGAGGTGGAAAAGAAGTGGCATCTGATCGATGCCGAAGGAATGGTGGTCGGGCGTCTGGCCGTGGTCATCGCCAATCATCTGCGCGGCAAGCACAAGCCGAGCTTCACCCCGCACGTGGATTGCGGCGACCATGTCGTCGTCATCAACGCCGGCAAGGTCAAGCTGACGGGCAACAAGCTGAAGCAGAAGATCTATTACAAGCACACTGGCTATGCCGGTGGCATCAAGGAAGTGACCGCAGCCAAGGTGCTGGACGGCCGCTTCCCCGAGCGCGTGCTCGAAAAGGCTGTTGAGCGCATGATCCCCCGTGGTCCGCTTGGCCGTGCCCAGATGCGCGCCCTTCACCTCTACGCCGGTGCCGAGCATCCGCATGCGGGCACCCAGCCCCAGCCGCTCGACGTCGCTGCCATGAACCGCAAGAACAAGGTGGGTGCCTGATGTCTGACACCACGCTCAACGATCTGGCCGATCTCGGTGCTGCTGCCGATGTGACCGCCACCCCCGCTGCTCCGGCTGCGCCGCTTCGTGAAAAGCAAGTCGACGCCCAGGGCCGTGCCTATGCCACCGGTCGCCGCAAGGATGCCGTGGCCCGCGTCTGGATCAAGCCCGGTTCGGGCAAGGTCGTGATCAACGGTCGTGACCAGTCGGTCTACTTCGCCCGTCCGACCCTGCGCCTCGTGATCGACCAGCCGTTCCAGGTTGCTGACCGCGCTGGCCAGTACGACGTGATCGCCACCGTCAAGGGCGGCGGTCTCTCGGGTCAGGCCGGTGCCGTGAAGCACGGTATCGCCCAGGCACTGACCAAGTTCGAACCCGTCCTGCGCGGTGTCGTCAAGGCCGCCGGCTTCCTCACCCGCGACAGCCGCGCGGTTGAGCGCAAGAAGTACGGCCGCGCCAAGGCTCGCAAGAGCTTCCAGTTCAGCAAGCGCTGATCCGGATCGCAACGGTTTGGAAAAATGGGGTCGGCCGCAAGGTCGGCCCCTTTTTCATGTCCGCCAACCCAGAGACAGCCAGCCCATGCACCAGCACGCCCCGCTCGCCGCCACCCCCACCCGCATGATGATTGCCGGCCGAATCGGCTGGCTGCGCGGCGCGACCGGGGCTGGCCTCGCAATCGCACTCACGGCGTGGATCGCGCACATGATCATGGGCAAGGATCCCGCCCTGCCATGGCTGGTTGCCTCGATGGGTGCCTCTGCCGTGCTGATCTTTGTGCTGCCAGCCAGCCCCCTGGCCCAGCCTTGGCCGGTGTTCGGCAGCCACATGCTCTCCGCGGCAATCGGGGTTGGCGCACACGCCTTGCTTGGCGCGACCTGGCTTGCGGCAGGACTATCGGTCTGCCTGACCATTGCCGCAATGAGCCTGCTGCGCTGCCTGCACCCGGCGGCGGGGGGCACCGTGCTGATTACCGCGCTGGCAACTCCCGGAGTGGAGGCTGCCGGCCTTGGCTTCCTGGTCATGCCGCTGGCGCTCAACGTGCTGGTACTGCTGGTGGCCGGGGTGGCCTGGAACCGGCTAACCGGCCATTCCTATCCCCACCGCGCCGCGCCGCAAGCGGCCCAGCCCGACTGGATCGGTCATATCGAGGACAGCGATCTTGATGCGGTTCTGGCCGAATGGGACGAAGTGCTGGACGTCAGCCGCGATGACCTGCTCGCCGTGGTCCATGCCGTTGAAGGCAAGGTTCGCTCTCGCCGCGGCGGTTAAAGCGTCCGCACCGCAACCGAAAAGCCGCCTGCCCCATCCAGCACCAGCCGATTGAACGACGGACGCGAGCTGCGCAGCCGCTGCGATAGCGTGCCCGCGCCGATCATCCGGATCGCATGACCATCGATCTCGACCACCCGGTCAAAGGGATCGTGAACATGGCCCGAAAGAACGGCACCAGCCCCGGCCCGCGCCAATGCTGCCAATGCCCGCTTGCCGCCGCGAGTTGATGCCGTGGCATGGGTATCGGCCTCGACCAGCGGGTGGTGGCAGGCCACCAGCTTCAACGGCACCGCCTGGTGCTGCCCCAGCCCATGCAGCGCTGCATCCAGGTCGGGCTGGCTGACCCGCCCCTTTGACCAGTTGAGCCGCAGCTGTGCGCGGGCAATGGTCTTGAGCGAAACAACCGCCACATCCGGCAAGGCAATCTCGCTGCCCAGCCGGTGCTTGAGGGCGTGGAAATGGGCATAGGGCCGCGCCAACCGCCGGAGCATCATGTGGTAATAGGGCACATCGTGATTGCCCGGTTCGATCGAGACCGGGACCGGCAGGTGCGTGAGCCATTCCGCGGCCAGGGCGAATTCCTTGGCCGTGCCGCGCATGGTCAGGTCGCCGGTGCAGACCACCCCGGCTGGCCGTTCACGCTCCACCTCGGCCGCGAACCATTCAAGCGCCTGCCGGTCTTCATAGCCAAAGTGCAGGTCGCTGACGTGATAGAGCACGGTCTTGTCCGGCATGGCGTTCCCTATACCCGTCCGGACAGGATCAGCCAGGCCGATCCGGCATTTACCGCGCTGTAGCCGGCATAGAACCAGGCCCAGCCGGCCGATCCTTCGGACACCATCAACATCGCCCCCAACAGCATGGCAAATTCGACCAGCAGGCTGAACCGGCCACCCAGCATCTGGAAGAACCAGGGCACCTGCCCCAGCAGCGGGTGCTCGCTGTTCAGCACGGCGCGATGGACGGCAAAATTGCCGATCCCCAACAGGAAGGTGAGCGCGACGAACATCGCCGCATCCCTAACACGCGATTCAGCGTCCGGCCATTGCCTTGGCCTTGGCCAGGTAAGTCCGGCCAATGCGTACCGCCGTGCCATCGGCCAGTTCGGCCGACCACACCCCCAGGCCATCGTGGCGCAGGCCGGTGATCCGGTCGCGCCGCAGGATGGTCGAACGATGGAGGCGGATAAAGTGCTGCGGATCAAGCCGCGCCTCAAGCCCGGTTACCGTCTGCAGCAAGAGGTAGCTGCGATCGCCGACGTGGAGCCGGACATAGTCGCGCTCGGCATCGATCCGATCGACATCGGCGGCAGCGATCCGCAGCAGTTCAGAGCGATAGGGCACCCAGAATTCGGTCAGCCAATCCCCGCCCTGTTCGGCCCGTTCGCCGCGCCGGGCCAGTGCGCGGGCTACGGCCCGCTCCAGCCGATCAGGGGTAACCGGCTTCAGCACATAGTCGACCGCGTCGAGATCGAAGGCTTCGACCGCGAAGTTCTCATGCGCGGTGACGAAGATCACCGCCGGCCGCGGCTTGCGCCCGGCCAGGGCGCGGGCGACGGCCAGGCCATCAAGTTCGGGCATGGTCATGTCGAGCAGGACCAGGTCGGGCGAAAGCGCATCGATCATCCGCAGCGCCGCGGCGCCGTCCTGGGCCGTCCCGGCCACCTCGATTCCGGCCAGGTCGCGGCAGATCAACTGCATCCGCTCAATCGCCAGTGGCTCATCATCGACGATCAGGGTGCGCAAGGCTGCGGTGGCAAGGCTATCAGTCATGGCGTTCCAGGGGCAGGCGGATCACACTGCGCCAGCCGCCGCCGGCAACCGGGCCAGAGTCAAACTGCGCGGCATCGCCATACCGCGCGGCCAGCCGGTCGCGGACATTGGCGAGGCCTATGCCGAAACCGGGCTTACTGTCCTTCGTAACCGGTCCATCATCCGCCACCTCGATGACCAGACCGCCATGTTCCTGGCGCGCGGTAATCGTCAGTGTCACCGGACTTGTCGTGGCTGAAACGGCATATTTGACGGCGTTTTCGATCAGCGGCTGCAGGATCATGCCGGGCATGCGTGCATCGGCCAGCGCCGCAGGAATATCGAACCGGGTGCGCAGGCGATCGGGAAAGCGGACGGCCTCGATCTCAAGATAGAGCCGCTGCAATGCAATTTCCTGATCCAGCGCCACGTCGGCCGTCGGATCGCCAGCCAGACTGCGGCGATAGAAGGTTGAGAGCGTCTGAATCATCTGTTCGGCCGCCTGTCCCTTTCCGGTCATCACCAGCGCCGAAAGCGAATTGAGCGTGTTGAACAGGAAATGCGGGTTAACCTGATAGCGTAAGGACCGCAGCTCGGAGGCCTTGGCCGCGCGGCGATATTGACCCTCGCGCCGCTCCGCTGCGCGGGCCTGTTCGGCATTGGCGAGCGAGAAATAGAGCGCCGCCCAGGCCAGCAGCAGATAATACCGCCCCAGCGCCACGTCGACCAGTTGGCGCAGGCGGTTGTCGGCGCGGGTCTCGGCGTCGATGGTAATCGCGGGGCGCGCCTCTGCGTCCGCACGCGCCGCGGCAGCTGGCAGCGGTGCAGAACTTGCCGCTGCTTCCGCCTCGCGGTCGAGCGGGTCGACCAGCAGGTTGCCGCTCTCATCACTGCGGATGCGCAGACCTTCGCGCTCACCAATCGTGGCGACGACCTTATTTTCGATATCAGCGAACACAGCCTGGTTAATTGCCGCCAGCAGGACCGAGGCCGGCAAGGCCATCAGCAGCACGGCGCCCACCTTGACCCAGAAGGGGCGCGGATCAAGCAGGCGGACCAGCGGCCATAGCGCCAGGGTCACCGCCATCGATGCAACGGTCACCAGGCCGCGACGCAACAACAGGGCGTCAAACAGTTCGAGCCCGACCAGCCAGCCGCGCAATGTCGTCAGCGCAAAATAGGCCAGCCAGACCCCGGCGATCGAGGCCAGTACCAGCCTGAACGGCACGCGCGGCGTGGATGGCGCTGTCTGGTCCATGGCCCTGCCTAGACCACCAGCAGCCAATGAGGCCAGCAGCTTGGTCGAGCCGCAGGCGTCATTGGTCGAACGTCCGGCACCGCCTATTTGACCGGGAGCAGCCCTTCCTTGGCGATCTTTTCCTTCCAGGCGAGCGGGGCCAGCTGGTGGACATTGTTGCCCTCGCTGTCGACCGCCACGGTCACCGGCATGTCCTCAACCGTGAATTCGTAGATCGCTTCCATGCCCAGATCTTCGAAGGCGATAACCTTGGCTTCGCGGATCGCCCGCGCCACCAGATAGGCCGCACCGCCAACGGCCATCAGATAGGCCACCTTGTGCTTGGCGATCACCTCGGTCGCGCCCTGGCCGCGCTCGGCCTTGCCGATCATGGTCAAGAGGCCCAGCTCGCACATCATGTCAGTGAAGCTGTCCATGCGGGTGGCGGTGGTCGGGCCGGCGGGGCCAACCACTTCGCCCATCACCGGGTCGACCGGGCCGACGTAATAGATCGAACGGCCCTTGAACGCGACCGGCAGGGCCTCGCCCTTGGCCAGCATGTCCTTGATCCGCTTGTGCGCGGCATCGCGGCCGGTGAGCATCTTGCCATTGAGCAGCAGCCGGTCACCCTGCTTCCAGCCGCGAACTTCCTCGGCCGTCAGCGTATCGAGGTTGACGCGCTTGGCCGCCTTGTCAGGCGTCCAGTGCACTTCGGGCCATTCCTTGAGGTTGGGCTTTTCCAGGAAGCTCGGGCCCGAGCCATCAAGCGTGAAATGCGCGTGGCGCGTGGCGGCGCAGTTGGGAATCATCGCCACCGGCTTGGAAGCGGCGTGGCACGGCGCGTCCATGATCTTCACATCCAGGATCGTCGAAAGCCCACCCAGACCCTGGGCGCCAATGCCCAGCGCGTTGACCTTGTCGAAGATCTCGATCCGCATCGCCTCGATATCATTTTGCGGGCCGCGCTGCTTCAACTGAGCCATGTCGATCGGCTCCATCAGCGCCTGCTTGGCAAGCAGCATGCAGTGCTCCGCCGTGCCACCAATGCCGATGCCCAGCATCCCCGGCGGGCACCAGCCGGCCCCCATCTGGGGCAGCATCTCCACCACCCAGTCAACGATGTTGTCGCTGGGATTCATCATCTTGAACTTGGACTTGTTCTCGCTGCCGCCGCCCTTCGCCGCCACATCAATGCTGACCTTGCTGCCGGGCACCATCGTGACATGAAGCACAGAGGGGGTGTTATCGCGGGTGTTGCGGCGGGTAAAAGCCGGATCGGCCAGCACCGAGGCGCGCAGCTTGTTTTCCGGGTGGTTGTAAGCCCGACGCACCCCTTCATCGACCACTTCCTGCAGCGAGCGGCCCGATTCAAGCCGGCAATTCTGGCCCCATTCGACGAAGACATTGACGATGCCGGTGTCCTGGCAGATCGGGCGGTGGCCTTCTGCGCACATCCGGCTGTTGGTGAGGATCTGGGCAATCGCATCCTTGGCGGCAGGGCCCTGCTCAGCCTGATAGGCATCCCCGAGCGCCCGGATATAGTCCATCGGGTGGAAATAGCTGATAAACTGAAGCGCGTCGGCGACGCTCTCAATTAGATCGTCCTCGCGGATCGTCACCATCTCGCTCATGGACTTTGGCTCCTCGAATGGGGTTGTTTGCTGGCGCTTTAGGCATGGAACGGGCCTGCCGTCAAAGCGCTTGGCGCGGGGCGGCGCTTCGCTTAGAAGCAAGGCGATTGCGGTGCTGTGTTATTTTTGCAATACAGCCCGCCGAGAAGGGTTGAATCATGACTATCACTGCCGAGCGTCCGGGCACCGACCTTGCCGCCGCCCGCCGCGCGATGATTGACAGCCAGCTGCGCACGAGCGGGGTCAACGATCCTGTCGTGCTGGAAGCCTTCGCCCGCGTTGCGCGCGAAGACTTCGTTCCAGCCGCCTCGCGCGCCCATGCCTATATCGACCGGGCGATTCCGCTTGGCGATGGGCATGCCCTGGCCGCACCGTTGTTCCACGGCCGAATGCTGGTCGAAGCCGGGCTGCGTAGCGATGACAAGGTGCTGCTGGTTTCCTGCGGCAGCGGCTACCTTGCCGCACTGCTCGAGGGCCTGGTCGCCAAAGTGACGACGATAAGTGCGGCTGATGCCGCCGCCGGTAAGATCAAGGGCAGTTACAGCCTTGTCCTGATCGACGGCGCGATTGAACATTTACCCGAAGGTCTGGCTGCCCGCGTCGAAGACGCTGGTCGACTGGTAACGGGCCTGGTCGAACGCGGGGTGACTCGCCTCGCAAGCGGCCGCAAGGCCGCCGGAGCCGCGGCGCTGCTGCCGCTGGCCGAAATGGGAATCCCGGTGCTGACAGAATTCGCAGCACCTAAACGGTGGAGCTTCTGAGCATGGCCAAACGGCTTGGGCGGGCAATCCTGCTGGCAGGAATCGGACTGACAGCAACCCCGGCTCTTGCCGACGACCTGCGCGAAGCGCTGGTCATGGCCTATAACACCAATCCCACCCTGCAGGCTGCTCGCGCCCAGCAGCGCGCGGTCGATGCCGGGGTCGCAATTGCGCGGGCCCCGGGCCTGCCATCGCTGAACGGCACGGCCAATTACATCGAATTCGTGAAGCAGAGCCAATCAAGCTTTACTGCGCCGGAGCGGGCCCTGCAGACCCAGGCCAACTTTGGCGCCCCGATCTATGCGGGCGGCGCGATCAAGAACTCGATCCGTGCGGCCAAGACCCGGGTCGAAGCCGGGCAGCAGGATCTGCGCGCCAGCGAAAGCGGTCTGTTCAGCCAGGTCGTGGCCAATTACATGGATGTGATCCTGAATGAGGCAATCGTCGGGCTGAACCGCCAGAACGTGGATCGGCTGCAGGTCAACCTCCAGGCCACCAAGGACCGGTTCGAGATTGGTGACCTGACCCGAACCGACGTGGCCCAATCGGAATCCCGCCTGGCCTTGGCACGCGGCCAGACCCGCGCCGCCGAAGCGAACCTGCTGACCGCGCGTGAGCGTTATATCCAGGTGGTCGGCAAGCAGCCCGAAGATCTGCAAAGCCCCCCGGCGCTGGTCGGCCTGCCGAGCAGCCCGGAAGACGCCGTCAGCTATGCGCTTGACCATAATCCGGACCTTGGCGCGGCGCGCCAGCGGTCCAAGGCCGCAGGCTTTGACAGCAAGGCGGCCGGTGCCAACCGGCTTCCGTCGGTGAGTCTGTTCGCAAACGGCAATTACACCAATTACTATGGTACGCTGGGCGGCCCCATTTCCGCTACCCTGCCGCAGACCGACACCACCGCCCAGGTTGGCGTGCGGGCAACGGTGCCAATCTTCCAGGGCGGCCTGCCCGCCGCGCAGAAGCGCCAGGCCCAGGCCCGCGAAGGCGCCCAGCTGGAGCAGGAAATCGCCGTTGAACGCGCCGTGATTGCCAATGTCCGGGCTGCCTATGCCCAGCATCAGGCCGCGACCGAGATCATCGCCGCCAACCGTGCCGCCGTGTCCGCAGCCCAGCTCAGCCTTGAAGGCGTGAGGGCGGAAAACACCGTGGGCAACCGGACGATTCTCGACATCCTCAATGCCGAGCAGGAACTGCTCAGCGCCCAGGTCCAGCTCGCCACGGCAGAGCGCAATGGCTATGTGGCCGGTTTCAACCTGCTGGCGGCGATCGGCAAGGCCGAAGCGCGCGACCTCGGGCTGGATGGGGGTGCGCTCTACGAGCCGGAGGCGAATTACAAGCGCGTATCCGGCAACATTTTCGATTGGGCGAGCGATCCCGCGCCCAAGCAGCAATCGACACGGACCGTTGACTCAAAGCCGCAGGACGGCTCTGTAACCCGCAAGTGATTCTGTCCCTCAGCGGGACAAAGTGGGGGTTTAGGCATGCGCCAGGCAGGTGAACCGTCGGTCGAGGAAATCCTCGATTCGATCAAGAAGGTGATCGCGCGCGACAACCGCGCCGGCGCTGCCGTCGAACGCAAAGAGCGCCAGGAGCGCGGGCTCAAGACCGCTGCTGCTGAAGCATTCGATGAAGACGATATCTTCGAACTCGATGCATCAGCCGAGCTGGTTGAGGATGCAGAGGGCGGCCCGCTGCTGCCCGAATACACCGCCACCTCGATGCGCGAATCGCTGGCCGCGCTGGCCATGCTGGCAGAACCCGGCGCACCACCGCAGATCGTCCGCTCGGGCGAGACCTCGTTGGAAGGGCTGACCCGCGAATTGCTGCGCCCGGCGCTGGCCGAATGGCTCGACAAGAACCTGCCGGCCCTGGTTGAGCGGATGGTTGCTGCCGAGATCGCACGGATCGTCGGCAAGAAGGGCTAAGGGTCCTGTCAGTCGACCCCGCCCAACGTGAACTGGCCGAGCGCACCCTGGCGCGGCTGGGCGGGTTTGAAACGCGCTGGCAGATATTCCTCTGCGCTGACCCCGAAGAACCCAAATGCTGTGACCGCGCCGCAGGGCATGAAGCATGGCTGTTTCTGAAAAAGCGGCTGGGCGAACTGGGGCTGGGCGGCCACACCGGGGTGCTGCGTAACAAGGTGGGCTGTCTGCGCGTCTGCGCGCTGGGTCCGGTTGCCGTGGTCTGGCCGGGACCGACCTGGTATCATTCCTGCACGCCGCAAGTGCTGGAGCGGATTATCCAGGAACACCTGATTGGCGGTGTACCGGTCGAAGAATTCCGGCTTAACCCGCCAGCCTGAGACTATTCCCGGTCGTCGATCGATTCGTCGTGGCCGGTGCCGCTCGACAGGAACAGCAAGGCCATCAACGCCACGGTCAGCATGATTACCCCGGCGATGCCCAGCACCGTCGCGATATAGAGGTGAATTGAAGGCAGGCCGAATTCCCAGGCCAGATAGGCAATCAGCACCACGCAGACTGCCAGGGTCACCAGGCTCCAGCGCTTGATCAGGCGTTTGTAGCGCGCCCAGGCAATCGCGGCGATCTCAGGATTATCGAGCGGAGATTGGGTCATCGCCGCGCCTTTGCGCCTCCCAGCGGGACAGCGCAAGTAGACCTTGGTCGCGGACTCGCCAATCGTGCCACTTCGTGTCATCCTCCTTGGTCTAGAGGGGAGTATCGTTATGACTATTGCCCGCCTGATCGAAGGCCGCAGCGGCCCCATCATCTCCATCGAAAGCACTGCCAGCGTGGGCGAGGCCGTCGCCCTTCTGGCCGAAAAGCGGATCGGCGCCCTGCCGGTGACGCAGGACGGATCGATTGTTGGCATCTTTTCCGAGCGTGACGTGGTCTATGGCCTGGCCCAGCATGGCGCGGCCATGCTCGATGGTCCGGTTGGCGCGGCGATGACCGCGCCGGTCATTACCGTTGATCCCCAGACCGAAGTGCTTGAAGCGCTCGGCCTGATGACCCGGCGCCGGGTCCGGCACCTGCCGGTGGTGCGCGGCAAGGCCATGGTCGGCTTCATCTCGATCGGGGATCTGGTCAAATACCGGATTGAGCGAATCGAATCCGAAGCTCAGGCCATGCGCAGCTATATCCAGAGCGCGTGAACGCCCAGCGGCCTTGCGGGTAATGCCCGCGCGGCCTACATCGGGGACATGGAAACCCCGACAATGACCCTCAGCCCCGCGGCTGCCGCGCGGATTGCGCTGATTGCCGACAAGCAGGGCAAACCGGCGGCCCTGCGCCTGTCGGTTGAAGGTGGCGGGTGTTCCGGCTTCCAATACCGCTTTGGTCTGGCTGAAAGCATTGAGGGCGATGACCTGGTGGTCGAGACCGATGGCGTGAAGCTGGTGGTCGATCCGGTCAGCCTTGATCTGGTGGCCGGTAGCGTCGTGGACTTCGTGGATTCGCTCGGCGGCTCGGCTTTCAAGGTCGAAAACCCGCTCGCTGCCGCCGGTTGCGGCTGTGGCTCCAGCTTCGCGGTCTGAATTCCCGATGCGCATCGCCAGCTTCAACATCAACGGGATCAAGGCCCGTTTGCCGCGTCTGCTCGAATGGCTGGAGGAAACCCGCCCGGCAGTTGCCTGCTTGCAGGAAATCAAGACCCAGGACGAAGGCTTCCCCGCCGCTGAGTTTGAGAAGATCGGCTATCATGCCGTCTGGCATGGCCAGAAGGGGTTCAACGGCGTTGCTGTTCTGGCTGACGGCACAACCCCGCAGGTGGTGCAGCAAGGCCTGCCCGGCGATCCGACTGACGAGCACGCCCGCTATCTTGAGGTTGATGTGTTCGATACGCGCATCGTCAACATCTACCTTCCCAATGGCAATCCGCAGCCCGGGCCCAAGTTCGATTACAAGCTGGCCTGGATGGAGCGGCTCCGTGCCCGCATGCAGGCAATCAAGGCAGAGGAGGTCCCGGCCGTGGTGCTGGGGGACTATAACGTGATCCCGACCGATCGCGATGTCTGGGCTCCGGCCGCCATGGCTGATGATGCGCTGATGCAGCCGGAATCACGGGATGCCTATATGCGGCTGCTGGCCGATGGCTGGACCGACGCGATCGCCACCCACAATCCGGGCGGTGGGGTCTGGACCTTCTGGGATTACCAGGCCGGAGCCTGGCAGCGCGATCACGGCTTCCGGATCGACCATGCCCTGCTCTCGCCCGAACTGGCCGACCGTTTGAAAGCCTGCGGTGTCGACAAGGAATATCGCGGGCGCGAAAAAGCCAGCGACCATGCGCCGGTATGGATCGAGCTCCACAAGCCCGACTGATGCAAGAAGGGGGGCCGCAGCCCCCCAACCCGTTTAGCGATAGAACACGTGGTTATCGACCCGGGCCATCCGGGTCAGCCGCCAGCCGGGGCTGACATAAGCAGCGTGGAAGAACAGCGCGCCCTCCACCGGGCTGCGCCAGGTTCCTTCGTGGGCGATCTGGGCCACGGCGACAGCGTTCTTCCACTGGCGCGACGCCTTGGGCGTGGCCGGAAGGCTATTGCCGCGCACGAACGAGAACTGCGACGGTTGGAACACCACGCCGCAGTACGAATCCGGGAAACGGCCCGACTTCGAACGGGCCACGATCACGCGGCCGACGGCGAGCTGGCCGTTGAGCGTTTCGCTTTTGGCTTCGTAATAGATGGCGCTGGCAAGGCAGTTAAGCTCACGCGAGAGATCGGCCGGCTCGGGCTGCTGGGCAACCAGTTCTGCAAGGCTGACAGCGCGCGGCGCTTCGTCGGCACCGGCCGCAGCGGCATCGCCCGGCACTTCGGCCTGGGGCAGCGGCTGGACAACCGGTTGGGAAATCACGGGGAGGGTCGGTTCAGTCTGGATCGCAGCGGGCTTCAGAGCCTCTGCTGCCGCGCCCGAACCATCGGCGCTCACAACAATCATCATCGCCGATGCCACGACAGCAATAAGGCTGGCGCGGTTCAGCTTGGTACTATTCGAAATGCGAAGCATTCAACCGTCTTACTGGGCGGTGGACCGACCTGCACAGGCTGGGATGGGGGCGGAGAAACCGAAATCAAACTGCCCCCGGCCGAGAAACCTGCCGGTTGTCCCCCGTCTGCGTGCTAGCGCGAAGGGCTGAAATGCCGCCCGCGCCGCCTGCGCACAAACAAAAGGTCCGGCCCCTTGTTTCCGCAGTGCAGCAGAGTCAATCTGAGGTTCAGGTTATTCCGATGAACCGTTCACCGTTCGCGATGTCCAGTTCGACAATCCACAGGTCCGGATCCTGGAAACCCCGCCGATCAAGCCATTCCTGCAATTCGATTTTGTTGTCGGGATCTTCGCGGCGGGACAGTTGCCAGGCGCGGGTTCCGTCCGCGCGCGGCATGCGTTCATAGACTCGCGCCCCGGTGCCGCGCTCGGTCAGGACGACAAGAATTGTCCCGCCATCCGGCTCGCCCTTTTGCAGCACGCTGGCAAAACCGCCCTCGGCTCCGACCCGCCGGATCAGCGCCCCAACCTCGAGGTGCGCGGGAAGGCGGGGCTCCTCGGTCAGCTTGCGGCCGCCTGCAAGACCGCAGCATAGCCGGGCAGGCCCGAGAGGGCGATGCGGCTGCGCATGAAAGTCCCAGTACCGCGGCCAATCTCTTCGCCTTCTTCGTCAACCAATCGGCTTTCAGCAACCAGCACGCGTTTACGGCCCGAAACCCAGCGCCCCTCGGCAATCACCCGGCCAGCACGAACCGGCTTGGTGAAGTGCAGGTTGAAGGCGGTGGTCAACAGGAAGCGATCGGTGATCAGCGTGTTGGCAGCATAGAAGGCCGCATCGTCGAGCATCTTGAAATAGATCGTGCCATGGGCGGCGCCGGCGGCATGAAAGCAGCGCTCGTCCACGGTAAAAGCAATCCGCGCCGCGCCCGCGCCGGTAACGGTCAGCTCGGAATCGAACAGACGGTTGATGGGCGCCGAAGCATAAAGGCTTTCGAGCGCACGCCAGTGGACTGCCGCGCCGCTTGGCGCAGCGTCAGGCGGCGTCGCGATCGATGACATTGGCTAGCAGCGCGTAAAGTGCCTCGGCCCCCGGGGCTTCAGCCAGGGCCGCATGCATGGCCTCGTCGCGCATCATCCGACTGATCGCAGCGAGGGCGTGGAGATGCGCGGCACCCGCCGATTCGGGCGAAAGCAGGCCGAATACCAGACCCACCGGCATGCCATCGGCGGCATCAAAGGCAACAGGAGCATCCAGCCGCAGAAACACCGCAACAGGGCGGGGAAGTCCTGGCAGGCGGGCATGGGGAATTGCGACACCGCGGCCAAAACCCGTGCTCCCCAGACGCTCACGCTCCTCAATCCGTTCCAGAACCGTGACCGGGTCAAGCCCGTAAACTGCTGCGAATCGCTGCGAAAGCTGCTCAAGAATCGCGTGTTTGCTATCTGCGGCCACGGTGGCGACGGCATCAGGCGAGAGCGTGAAAAGTCCGGTCATGGCAGTAGGAAATGTCCGAAACTGGTGGGCTTGGCGCGGCCAAGGGGCAAGGGCGGCGGAAACGCGTCCGCACCATCGACCCCTCACCCTCACCAAAGGTTGCCGCGGCCCTTATACCCTTGGCTAGGAAGGTTCAACCCACCCGATCGAGCCATCGCCCCTGCGGTAAACCATATTATGCCTGCCGGTGCCGGCGTTCTTGAACAGCAAGGCGTTCGTGTTGCGCAGATCCAGCATCATCACCGCATCGGAAACGGTCGCCTCGGGCACATCAACCCGGGTCTCCGCGATCACCACCGGAGCATCGATCGTGACTTCCTCAACCTCGGCGTCCGGTTCGACAAAGACGGTATAGGCCGCTTCTTCCGCCTTCATGGCGTGGGCAGATTCCTCGTGCCGGTCTTTCAGGCGGCGCTTGTAGCGGCGCAGCTGCTTGTCGATCTTTTCTGCCGCCTGATCGAAGGCGACATGGGCATCATGAGCAATGCCCGCGCCTTTGAGCACCAGCCCCTGCATCACATGGGTGACGATATCGGCGCGGAAAGCACCAGCCGGGGCACGGTTGAAGGTGATGGTTGAGGACAAGGCGCGCGAGAAGTATTTGCCAACAATCCCGGACAGTCGTTCCTGGGCATGGGCCTGAAGAGCCTCACCGGTATCGATCTGGTGGCCGGAAACGCGGATATCCATAAGACTTCTCCTTGGTATCAACCTGGCCTGCTCAAGATCTCCAGAGTGGCTCCTTGAGCAGGTCGAGAAACTGGGTGTGGGCGGATAGTTCCTCTTCACTGGGTGCATGCGGGCGGGGCTCGCGGAAGGGCCGCTCGCGCTGCAGACGGGCAACCGGTTCGGCCAAGTCAGCACCCGCTGATTCGGCTGCAAGTTCCAAACCGATCTGCCGCCCGCCGGTAAGCTCAACATAGACCTGGGCCAGCAATTCAGCGTCAAGCAATGCGCCGTGCAACGTGCGGTGGCTGCGATCGATGCCATAGCGGGTGCAAAGCGCATCGAGCGAGTTCTTTGCTCCGGGATGGCGGATCCGCGCCAGGGCGACCGTATCGATCATCCGATCCCGCCCAACGGGATCGAGCCCGCACTTCTCCAGCTCCATATTGATGAAGCCGAAATCGAACCCGGCATTGTGCGCCACCAGCATTGAATCGCCGATGAATTCCAGAAACTCGGCTGCCTTTTCGTGGAAGCGAGGCTTGTCTGACAGGAATGTCGCGGAAAGGCCGTGCACCGCTTCGGCAGCGGCCGGCATGTCACGATCAGGGTTGAGATAGCAGTGAAAGGTTGCGCCCGTCGTCACCCGATTAACCATTTCGACGCAGCCGATTTCCACCAGCCGGTCACCGCTCCTGGGATCAAGCCCCGTGGTTTCGGTGTCAAAAATGATCTCGCGCATTTCCAGACTGATATCGGCCCACCTTCACGCGCTGGCAAGAGGGCGAATCGACTAAATCTGCGCAGCAGTGATTGTGTGAACGAGGCTCTGCACCGCATGGCGCGTTTCAGCGAGCGAGGTGCCGGTATCAATCACATAATCGGCCCGCGCGCGCTTCTCGGCATCGGGGACCTGGAGCTTCAGGATCTGGGCAAACTTTTCCTCGGTCATCCCTGGCCTGGCCAGTACGCGTTCGCGCTGCTGCTCGAACGGGGCGGAAACCACGGCCACCGCATCAAGCCCGTGGTTGCCGGTCTTTTCAAACAGCAGCGGAATGTCGAAAACGATCAGCGGCGCAGCGGCGTTGTCGGCCAGAAACGCACGGCGCATTTCAGCAACTTCTGGATGAACAATCGATTCCAGCAGCTTCAGGGCTTCCGGATTGCCGAAAACCGCGGCCCCCAGCTTCGGCCGGTCAACTCCCTGCGGTCCGGTCGTTCCGGGAAAAGCGCGCTCGATTGGGCCAAGGCAGGCCACGCCCGGTCCCTGCAGTTCGTGCACCGCCGCATCGGCATCGAACACTGGCACCCCCAGCCCCCGCAACATGGCGGCAACGGCCGATTTGCCCATGCCGATCGATCCGGTAAGGCCGAGGATAAACGGGCGGTGTCCGCTCATCGCGTCATCAGCTTGCGCAATTCGGCATCCTGCCCCCGCGGCGCAGCGACGCCAAAGAACTTCTCGAATGCAACAGCCGCCTGGCCGATCAACATGGCAAGGCCATCGATCGTTGCCAAACCTTGCGCGCGGGCCTGCTGCAGCAGGGCAGTGTCGGCGGGAGAGGTTACGATGTCATACACCGTAGCATTGCCCAGGAACCCGCCCCAGGGCAGATCGAGCGGCGGATTTCCGGTCATGCCAAGCGGCGTGGCATTGACGATCAGGCTGAACACTTCCGGGTCGGCCGGCCGCAAGGGGCCGGGTTTCAATTCCGCCAGATCGATCAGGAACTCGGGATCATCGCCCAGATAGTGCCCGAATTCGGCCTTGGCCTTGGCCGGGTTGCGGCTGATCGACCAGATCATGAATTCGGCATGAAACAGCGCGTCAATAATCGCTCGCGCGGCGCCGCCAGTGCCGATTACATAGGCAAAGCGATAGGGCTCTTCCCCCAGTTTCGGCCGGACCGGCTCAAGAAAGCCAGGCGCGTCGGTATTGTAACCGGTAAGCGTGCCATCGGCTTCGCGCACTACCGTGTTGACCGCGCCAATTCGCGCTGCCTCGGGATCCAGCCGGTCCAACAGCGGCATGATCGCCTGCTTGTGCGGCATGGTAACATTGCAGCCCCGCCACAACGCATCGCCGCGCCGGGCTACAAGGTAATCCGCCAGGCCTTCTGGTGTAACGTGGCAGCGGTGATATTCGGCGTCGATTCCCACAAGGTTAAGCCAGAAGCCGTGAATTACCGGGCTTTTCGATTGCGCAATCGGATCACCGATCACTTCGGCATAGGACTTGCTCATGCCGCCAGCGCTCCACGCGCGCGCAACGCAGCCAGCACTGGCAGCAAGGGCATGCCCAGCACGGTGAAATGGCTTCCTTCGATGCTTTCAAACAGTTGCACCCCCAGCGCCTCGATCCGGAACACGCCGACACAGCCGCTGACCGCCGGCCATTCCTGCGCAAGGTAGCTTTCGATAAATGCAGGCGAGAGTTCGCGCACTTTCAGACGGGCAATATCGGCGTGATCCCAATCAACCTGCCCGGCCCGGGCCAGCGCCGCGGCGCTGTGCAGTTCCATCACCTTGCCCGAGAAGAACCGGAGATGGTCAGCCGCCTCTTCCCGGCTGCCCGGCTTGTCAAAGCGCCGCCCTGCGACCGACACCAGTGAATCGCTGCCAAGCACCCAGTCCCCGGACGCGCGGTCCGCCGCGGCGAGCGCCTTGGCCCGCGCCAGCGCAAGGGCCACTTCGCCGGGCTTTGCCCCGGTCATGCCCGCTTCGATCGCACGCTCGTCAACCTGGGCAGGCCGCGCAATAAAGGGCACGCCGGCTTCGCTCAGCATCGCCTTGCGCGATTGGCTTTGTGAGGCGAGGATCAGGGAACTCACCGCTGCTTCTCCGCAGAAATGGCTTCATTATAGATATTGATCACGGCCGCGGCGGTCTCCTCAATAGACCGACGGGTAACGTCAATCACCGGCCAATTGTTATCGGCAAACATCCGCCGCGCATACTGCACCTCGCTGGTGACCCATTGCTGATCGACATAGGTCGTCTCGGGCGCCTGATTGAGCGAAAGTAACCGGTTGCGCCGAACCTGGACCAGCCGTTCGGGCGCAGTGGTCAACCCGATCACCAGCGGATGCTTCAGCCCGAACAGGGCCGAAGGTGGCGGGCTTTCCACCACGATCGGAATATTCGCCACCTTGTAACCGCGGTTGGCGAGATAGATTGATGTTGGCGTCTTCGAAGTACGCGAAACCCCGGCCAGGACGATGTCGGCTTCTTCCCAATCTTCCCAGGCAACACCATCATCATGCGCAATGGTATAATGAATGGCGTCAACGCGGGCGAAATAGGCCTCATCCATCGCGTGCTGGCGGCCCGGACGGGCATGCGGATGTTGGCCAAGCGCAGTCTCAAGCGCCTCAACCGCGCGGTCAAGCACAGGGACAACCGGCAAACCAAGGGCGCGGCATCGTTCTTCCAGCCGCGCGCGGATGTCGGCGTTCGCCAAGGTGAAGAAAACCAGCCCCGGATTGGTTGCAACCTCGCCCATGATCCGGTCAAGATGCTGGAGCGAGCGGACCATGGGCCAGAAATGACGGCTGACCTCAGCCCCTTCAAACTGGGCCAGTGCCGCCTTGGCGATCATCTCCAGCGTTTCGCCGGTGGAATCAGACAAGAGATGGAGGTGCAGACGCGGCATCGGGAATTTGGACTACCCCTGTGGACAGTCTGCCGCATAAACCACGGGACAAGCCCAGGGACAAGTTCGGGGACAGATTCCCTGCCCGCTTCCGGCCACTCCGCCCAGACCTTGTGGACAGGGGGATAACGATTCCCACAGGCTGGGGACAGTGGGGACAACCTCTGCTTGACGCACCAGGCTGCGGATTCGCAGCTACGCTTGCCCCTGTTCAGCCCGGGACAATTCAGGCAAGGGGCGCCAATCCCCGCTTTCCACAGGGCCAACAACCTACAAAAACCTTATAAGAATCTATTCTAGATTTTGATTGGACTCACGAAATGCCCGGTTTGCTCCTGCGTACCCTGTCTGGCGAGAACACGGCCGAGCGGCCTGTCTGGCTGATGCGCCAGGCTGGTCGCTATCTGCCAGAGTACCGCGCACTGCGAGCCAGCAAGGGCGGATTCCTGAACCTTGTCTATGATAGCGAGGCCGCGGCCGAGATTACCCTGCAGCCGATCCGCCGGTTCGGATTCGATGGGGCAATCCTGTTCTCAGACATCCTGATCGTTCCCTATGCCATGGGCCAGGACCTGCAGTTCCTGGTTGGCGAAGGACCGCATCTTTCACCTCGCCTGCTCGATGCGGCGCTTGGCAGCCTGATTGCCGTGCCTGAACGGCTTAGCCCGATCTATGAGACCGTGCGCCAGGTGAAAGCTGCATTACCGGCAGACAAGACGCTGCTGGGCTTTGCGGGCAGCCCCTGGACCGTGGCGACCTATATGGTCGCCGGTGAAGGCAGCCGGGATCAGCACGACACCCGCGCGCTGGCCTATCGTGACCGCGCAGGTTTTCAGGCAATCATTGATGCGATCGTCACCGTGACGGTTGAATACCTTATCGGGCAGATCCAGGCCGGGGCCGAAGCGGTTCAGCTGTTCGATAGCTGGTCAGGCAGCTTGGCCCCCAGCGAATTTGAACGCTGGGTGATTGCCCCCAACGCCGCAATCGTTCGCCAGCTCAAGGCGCGGTTCCCGAATGTGCCGGTCATCGGCTTTCCCAAGGGTGCCGGCGAAAAGCTTGCAGCCTATGCGCGCGAGACCGGCGTGGACGCGATCGGGATCGATGAAACGATCGATCCAATCTGGGCGGCGCGCGAACTGCCGGCCGGCATGCCGGTCCAGGGCAATCTTGATCCGCTGTTGTTGCTGGCCGGCGGTGACGAACTGGAACGTCAGGCGCTGCATATTCTCGATGCCTTTGCCAATCGTCCGCATGTCTTCAACCTGGGCCATGGCATTGGCCAGACCACGCCGGTCGAGCATGTCGGGCAATTGCTGGCGCTGGTGCGCGGGTGGAAGCGCTAGTATGATGTTCCAATGCTGTCGTGGGTGCTTTCGATGACCTACCTGTGGCTCAAGGCTGGCCATATCACTTTCGTGATCTTCTGGATGGCGGGGCTTTTCATGCTGCCGCGCTTCTTTGTTTACCACCAGGAAGCTGAGCCGGGCTCGCCCGAAGAAGCCCGGTGGATTGACCGTGAACGCCGCCTGCTGCGGATTATCCTGTGGCCGGCCATGGCTGTTACCTGGCTACTTGGCCTTGCCCTGGCCCTGTCGATCGGTGCGTTCCTGCAGCCCTGGTTCCATGCCAAGCTGGGCCTGGTGCTGATCCTGAGTGCCTATCACGTCTGGATGGCGGGCTATGCGGCCGATCTGGCCCACGGCCAGCGCCGGCTGGAAGGCAAGCAGCTGCGCATCCTCAACGAAGTTCCCGGCATTGCCACGGTGCTGATTGCAATCATGGTCATCGTGAAGCCATTCTGACGCTGCAGCGTTGACCGCTTTCGCGCAAAGGCCTATCTGCGAGCGGTCCGGCAAGGGCGCGCACCACAAACGACGCGCCGCGATCCGCTTTCTCCAAGCCCATCGATCGACCGGCCATCACAGCCTGCGCCCACTGCGCATCTTTCGGAAATGCCAAGCCAATGCATCTTAAAGAACTCAAGAAGAAAACCCCCGCCGAGCTGGTCGAGATGGCCGAAGAGCTTGAGGTTGAAGCCGCATCGACGATGCGCCGCCAGGACCTGATGTTTGCGATCCTCAAGGAACTGGCCGAAGATGGCGAGGAAATCATTGGCCAGGGCACGATCGAAGTGCTGGCCGATGGATTCGGCTTCCTGCGCAGCCCGGAAGCAAACTATCTGGCCGGTCCCGACGATATCTACGTTTCGCCCAACCAGGTCCGCAAATGGGGCCTGCGCACCGGCGATACGGTTGAAGGCGAAGTCCGCGCGCCCAAGGATGGTGAGCGCTATTTCGCGATCACCAAGCTGATCAGCGTCAACTTTGACGAGCCTGAAGTGGTCCGTCACCGCGTCAACTTCGACAACCTCACACCGCTTTATCCGGATGAGCGCCTGAACCTTGATACGGTCGACCCGACGGTCAAGGACAAGTCGGCCCGGGTGATCGACATCATCAGCCCGCAGGGCAAGGGCCAGCGCGCGCTGATCGTCGCGCCGCCGCGCACCGGCAAGACCGTGCTGCTGCAGAACATCGCCAAGGCGATCACCGACAATCACCCCGAAGTGTTCCTGCTGGTCCTGCTGGTCGATGAACGCCCCGAGGAAGTGACCGACATGCAGCGTTCGGTGAAGGGCGAGGTGATCTCCTCAACCTTTGACGAACCCGCCACGCGCCACGTCCAGGTTGCCGAAATGGTGATCGAAAAGGCCAAGCGCCTGGTCGAACACAAGCGTGATGTGGTGATCCTGCTCGATTCGATCACCCGCCTTGGCCGCGCCTACAACACGGTTGTGCCCAGCTCGGGCAAGGTTCTGACCGGCGGTGTCGACGCCAACGCCCTGCAGCGTCCCAAGCGCTTCTTCGGCGCAGCGCGCAACATCGAAGAGGGTGGCTCGCTTTCGATCATCGCCACGGCGCTGATCGATACCGGCAGCCGCATGGACGAAGTCATCTTCGAAGAGTTCAAGGGCACCGGTAACTCGGAAATCGTGCTCGACCGCAAGGTTGCGGACAAGCGCATCTTCCCGGCGCTGGATGTCGGCAAGTCCGGTACCCGCAAGGAAGAGCTGCTGGTCGGCAAGGACAAGCTCTCCAAGATGTGGGTCCTGCGCCGCATCCTGATGCAGATGGGCACGATCGACGCAATGGAATTCCTCCTCGACAAGATGAAGGATTCCAAGACCAACGAAGACTTCTTTGCGACGATGAACCAGTAAGTTCAGCGCTCAGGCGGTGGGGTTATCCCGCCGCCTGCAGCTGCGCGGCCATCATCTCCCACAGCTTGTTGACCGCCTTGATCGGGCGGACCATCACCTTGAAATCGATGATCTTTCCGTTCTCGTCGAAGCGGATCAGATCGATCCCGTTGATCTTGATCCCGTCGATCTCGCTCACGAATTCAAGCAGCGCATTGTCGCCATCAACCAGCTCGCGGACATAGGTAAAGTGATCCCCGTTAAGCACCTTGGCGGCCGAGAGCAGGTATTTGCTGACGATCGCCTTCCCGACCTGGGGGGTATGGACGACCGGGGAATGGAACACCGCATCGTCAGCCAGCATCGCATCAAGCGCCTCGGGGGTTTCGTTGCCGATATAGGCATGCCATGCAGCAACGCCGGGGTGTTTGGACATCAGGTCTCTCCTCCGCTCTGATCGGGCAGGATAGTGCCGCGACTTGCGCGAAAGTTCCAGCCTGACCTATGCTTGGCCATGAGCAGCGAAATCCGCACGATCATTGCCGAGGGGATGCAGGCCCTGGCGGCGCGCGACCTGCCCCGTGCGGCAGGGCTGCTGCGGCAGGTGGCGGCCGGTTCCCCGCCAGATGATTTCCCCTGGATTGCCCTGGCCAATGCCGAACTGGCGCTAGGGCAGGGCGATGCGGCGGAAGCCGCGATTGACCGCCAACTCGGGCGGGAAATTCGCGATGTCGGTGCGTTGCTCCTGAAAGGGCTGTTGCGCGAGCGGGCCGGCGATGCCCGGGCGGCGATCAGCTTCTACCGTACGGCTCAGGCGCAAATGGCCTTCGATGGCCGCGTTCCGCCCGAACTGGCGCAGCTTGAAGCGCATGCCCGCGCCTACCTTGCCAGTGCGACCGACGACTTCACTGGCCACCTGCTGGGTGAGCTTGGCCAGGACCTCAGTCCGGCGATGCGCGAGGCGGTCGACCTGTTGACTGGCAAACGCCAGATCCATCTTCAGCAACCCACGATGTTCTATTATCCCGGGCTGCCGCAACGCAGGTTCTATGATCCGGCCGAATTCCCCTGGCTGGAAGCCATGCTGGCCCATGTCCCCGCGATGCAGGATGAATTGGCCCAGGTTGTGGCTGGCGGCGATGCGGGTTTTGACCCTTATGTCCGGCACAATCCCGATCGCCCTGCTCCGGCCAACCACCTGCTGGAGCGCAAGGACTGGTCGGCTTTCTATTTCTGGCGCGACGGCGCGGTGGTCGCGGAAAATGCCGCGCGCTGTCCCGCAACGATGGCTGCGCTGGACCTGGCACCCATGCCGCGCATTCCTTCCCGGTCACCCAATGCGCATTGGTCCAGCCTGCTCCCCGGCACCCACATCAAGCCGCACTGCGGGATGCTCAACACCCGGCTGATCTGCCACATCCCCGTGCTGACTGCCCCCAAGTGCTGGCTGCGCGTCGGCAGCGACACGCGCACCTGGGAGCCGGGGGTGCCGCTTGTTTTCGACGATTCGATCGAACACGAGGCAAAGAACGACGGGCCGCAGCGCCGCGTCGTGCTGTTGTTCGAGATCTGGCGGCCCGAAGTGCCCGAGGAAGACCGCGCGGCAATCGCGCGGATCTTCCAGGCGATCGGCAGTTACAGCTCAGGCTAGGTTCGCGGCCAGGAATTCCCTGGTCCGCGCGTCGGCCAGCTGAGCACCGGCTTCGTTGCGGCGGTCGCCCATTTCGGCAGCAAAGCCGTGGTCCAACCCTTCGTAATCGTGCAGCGTCACCTTGGGGTGGTCGTCCAGTCCGGCGTGGATCGCCGCCTGCGCTTCCGGGCCCACAAAGTGATCGGCGGTCGGGATATGGAGCATCAACGGATTGGCGATCGCGTGGCTTTCGTTCAGCATGGTATCGATCATCACGCCGTAATAGCCCACCGAAGCATCGATATCGGTCCGCGCAGCCGCCATATAGGCCATCCGGCCGCCAAGGCAGTAGCCAACCAGGCCGACCTTGCTGACGCCTTCCGTGCGGCGAATGTGATGGATTGCCGCTTCGATATCCTGAATTCCGAGGTCCGGATCGTACTGCCCGAAATAGCCGAAGGCTTCCTGCAGCTGCTCGGGCACATCGGGATCAAGTTCCACGCCCGGAGCAAAGCGCCAGAAAATATCCGGGGCTAGCGCCAGATAGCCTTCGCTGGCCCAGCTCTCGCACTTCTGGCGGATGCCCGGATTCACCCCGAAGATTTCCGGAATGACGATGATCGCTGCCTTGGGCGTTCCTGCAGGACGGGCAAGATAGGCGGGAATCTGGGCGGCACCGTCAAGCGACGGGATCTGGGTGTTCGTGGCCATGGGAAAGCTCCGCAAACTGAAGGGGTGTGGCGTTAGCAATAGGTCGGCTGGATGGACTTTGCCAAGGCCCTGTGCCAGCTTGCCTCGCGGAACTGGGACCGCCGGCAAGGAGACCGTGATGAAGATCAATGTCGAGATCGACTGCACCCCTGAAGAGGCGCGCTCGTTCCTGGGCCTGCCCGATGTGGGCAAGGCCAACCAGTTTTATGTCGAAGCCATTGCCAAGGCGATGAAGGGTGCTGGCAACGTCGACCAGATCCAGGAAATTGCCAAGAATATCGCGCCGATGGGCCAGATGGGCCTCAAGCTGTTCCAGCAATTTGTTGAGAATGGCGCCGCCTTTGCCGCTGGCTCCAAGAGGAAGAGCGAAGACTGAACCCTAACCGGTGCGTCTGACGGATTATGGCTGAAACGATCTTTGCCCTGTCGAGCGGCGCGCCGCCGGCTGCTATCGCGGTGGTGCGGATAAGCGGCCCGGCGGCACGCGCGGCGTTGCAAGCGCTCGCCGGTCGGCTTCCGGCCGAGCGCCGGGCCGTGGCTGCAACCTTGCGCGATTCGACCAAGGCTGTGCTCGATCGCGCGCTGGTGCTGTGGCTACCGGGACCGAACACCGCGACAGGTGAGGATACGGCTGAGCTTCATCTTCATGGCGGGCGGGCGGTCGTCTCGGCAGTAGCGGGTGCGCTTGCAGCCCTGCCGGGGCTACGGGCAGCCGAACCGGGTGAATTCACCCGGCGGGCCTTCGTGAATGGCCGGATCGACCTGGCCGAGGCTGAGGGCCTTGCCGACCTGCTCTCGGCTGAGACAGAGCTTCAGCGGCAAGCGGCGCTGGCCATGGCCGGCGGCGCATTTTCGCGGCAGGTCGAACAGTGGCGTGAGCGTCTGCTGGGTCTGTCGGCTTCGGTTGAAGCCGTGCTCGATTTTGCCGATGAGGATGATGTCGCCACGCTTCCGGCCAACTTCCTGCAACAGATCGATCTGTTGCGACAGGAATTGGGCGTCTGGCTTGATCGGCCGAGGGCAGAGACGCTCCGCGAAGGCTTCCGGGTGGTTATTGCCGGCCCACCCAATGCCGGAAAAAGCACACTTTTCAATATTTTGGTCCAATCCGAGGCCGCCATCGCCACCCCGATCGCAGGGACCACGCGCGATGTCCTGACGCGGCCGGTGGGCTATGCCGGGATACCCTTTCTGTTTGCTGATACCGCCGGCCTGCACGATGCGACCGATGATGTTGTCGAAGCGATCGGCATTGAGCGTGCGCTTGAGGCATTGGACCGCGCTGACCTGGTGCTGTGGCTTGGACCCGAAGGTCAGGGGCCGGCCGGGGCCTGGGAAATCTCTGCGCAGGCCGATCGGCCGCAGGGCACAGCCAAGCGCCATCCGCGCCACCGCGTGTCGGCGGTCAGTGGCGAGGGGATCGAATCGCTGATCGCTGATCTGGTGGCCACGGCCCGGCAGGCCTTGCCCAAACCAGGTGAAGCGGCGCTCAGCCAGCGCCAGCATGATTTGCTGCGCGAAGCAGCGCGCGCCCTGCAGGCGGCAGAGGATGAGCTTGACCCGCTGCTCGTCGCGGAAGCCTTGCGACTGGCCCGTGTATCATTCGATAGCCTGCTGGGCCGGGTTACGACCGAAGACATGCTCGATGCACTGTTTGGACGGTTCTGCATCGGGAAGTAGTGACCGGGTGCAAAACCTGTTCCACGTGAAACATCGCTCGGCTAAGGCCGCCTCCAGACACATGGACCAGTTTGACATCATCGTAGTGGGCGGCGGGCACGCCGGCGTGGAAGCGGCAGCGGCAGCAGCCCGGATGGGCGCGCGCACGGCATTGGTCAGCTTCGATCTCGATACGATCGGCGCGATGAGTTGCAACCCGGCGATTGGTGGGCTTGGCAAGGGACACCTCGTCCGCGAAGTCGATGCCTGCGACGGGATTATCGCCCGCGCTGCCGATGCCGGGGCAATTCACTATCGCATGCTGAATCGCTCAAAGGGCAGCGCCGTGCAGGGCCCGCGGGTCCAGGCGGACCGCAAGCGCTTCAAAGCGGCGGTCCAGCACCTGCTTGGCCAGCAGGGCGCGCTCACCCTGGTGCAGGGCGAGGCTGCAGCCCTGCGACTGGCTGGTGGACGCGTGGCCGGGCTTGAGCTTGCCGATGGCACGGCGCTTGCGGCACGCGCTGTGGTCCTTTGCACTGGTACCTTTCTGGGTGGCGTGCTGTTTCGCGGCGAAGAGCGGATCGTGGGCGGCCGGATCGGAGAGGCTTCGGCGCAGCGTCTTGCCGCGCAGCTACGCGAAGCGAGCTTGCCAATGGCCCGGCTCAAGACCGGCACCCCGCCGCGTCTTGATGGCCGGACGATTGATTGGGCCGCGCTGGAAGAACAGCCATCCGACGCTGAGGGTTGGACGATGTCGGCGCTGCCGGCGGCTAATGGTGGTGCGGGACGCGTGCTCCCACAGGTGTTCTGCGCGATCACGCGGACCAACGTACGAAGCCATGACGTGATCCGCGCCAATCTCCACCGCTCGCCGCTGTTCTCCGGTGCAATCGGCGCCCAGGGTCCGCGCTATTGCCCCTCGATTGAAGACAAGATCCACCGCTTCGGCGATCGCGACGGGCACCAGGTCTTTCTCGAACCGGAAGGGCTCGATACCCATCTGGTCTATCCCAACGGCATTTCCACTTCGCTTCCGGCCGACGTCCAGCTGGCGATGTTGCGGACGATGGAAGGGCTGGATCGGGTTGAGATGGTCGTGCCTGGCTACGCCGTTGAATATGACCATATCGATCCGCGCGCGCTACGTCAGAGCCTTGAACTGCGCGACATGCCCGGGCTCTATTGCGCGGGCCAGATCAACGGGACCACGGGCTATGAAGAAGCCGCGGCGCAGGGCCTTGTTGCCGGAATGTCGGCTGCAGCTGATGTGCTGGGCAAGGCCCCGATCGCGCTTGACCGGGCGAATTCCTATATGGCGGTGATGATCGATGACCTGACACTCCACGGTGTCAGTGAACCATACCGGATGCTGACCGCCCGGGCCGAATATCGGCTCCGCCTCCGGGCCAACAACGCAACAAGTCGGCTCACACCGTTGGCGCTTGCTGCAGGTTGTGTCGGGCCAAAGCGCGCGGATTGGTACCGGCGGCGTGAAGCGCTGCGCGCGCGGCTGAACGATGCGCTCGGTGCTTCGGCGACCGGCCATGAACTGGCGGCCGCGGGTCTGCCGGTGCGCGCTGACGTGGGCCGCCAGCCATTGCGCGAATGGCTGCGGTTTACCGGGATCGATCTCAATGTGCTCACCCCATGGCTTGGTGAGAATTTTGCCGAGGACCCGGATCTGGCAGAAGAGTTGGCCGAGGATGCGGCCTATGCCCCCTATCTTGCCCGCCAGGACAGCGAACTGGCCGATATGCGTGCAGGTGAAGCCCTGCCACTAGGCGATGACTTCCCCTATGGTTCCATTCCAGGGCTCGCGCGCGAGATGGTCGAACGGTTGAGCAAGGCGCGGCCAGCCACTCTGGCGGCGGCCGGACGCTTGCCCGGCATTACCCCCGCTGCGCTGGCGGCCCTGCTGGTCCATGCCCGGCGCCGAGCGGAGCGCACGGCATGATCACTTCGGAAACCGCAGCGCAGGCCTGGCTGGCAGCCCTGCCGGAATGGGATCCGGCAGCGGCGGAACGGATCGCCTGCCTGATCGCATTGCTCGCTGAAGAGAACGCCCGCCAGAATCTTGTTGCGGCGGCGAGTCTTGCAGTCGTCTGGCAGCGCCATATTGTCGATTCGGCCCAGTTGCTCACCCACGTTCCACGTGAAACGTCTGGCCCGTGGCTCGATCTGGGTACTGGAGCGGGTTTCCCAGGCTTGGTGATCGCAGCACTACGTCCCGACTGTGAAGTTGTCATGGTCGAATCCCGCGCACGCCGCGTTGAATGGCTGGAGCGCGCGCGAATCGCTTTGGGGCTGGATCATGCGCGGGTCGTCGGTGCACGACTCGAGCTCGTGGAATCGCGACCCTTCAGCGTCATTTCGGCACGGGCTTTTGCTCCACTGGTCCGATTGCTTGACCTATCCGCACGCTTTTCCACAAAGGACACGCTCTACCTGTTGCCGAAGGGGCGCTCGGCGCAGCAGGAACTGTTGGAGCTCCGGGGATGGAATCACATGTTCCACGTGGAACAATCGCTGACTGATCCAGAGGCCGGGGTCATTGTTGGCCAGCTGCTGGGCAAAAAGGGGAAGAAATCGTGATTCGCATGGCGATCGCCAACCAGAAGGGCGGGGTGGGCAAAACCACCACGGCGATCAATCTTGCCACGGCCCTTGCCGCGACCGGGTGGAAGGTCTTGCTGGTGGATCTCGACCCGCAAGGCAATGCTTCAACCGGGATTGGCATTGGCACCAATGATCGTGAGCGGTCGACCTATGACCTGCTCGTTGACCAGGCTGCGCTAAGCGATTGTGTCGCGGCGACACGGATCCCCGGGCTCGACATTGTCCCCGCCACGGTCGACCTCTCAGGTGCCGAAGTGGAGCTGGTCGCTGTCGAGAACCGGACCTCGCGACTGGCTCAGGCGCTTGCTGCGGACACAGACCACGATATTTGTCTGATCGACTGCCCGCCCTCGCTGGGCCTGTTGACGCTGAATGCACTTTGCGCGGCGGATACCTTGCTGGTGCCACTGCAGTGCGAGTTTTTCGCGCTTGAGGGTTTGAGCCAGCTTCTCCAAACGGTGGAGCGCGTTCAGCAGAGATTTAATCCGGGTCTTGGCATCATCGGTGTGGCGCTGACGATGTTTGATCGGCGTAACCGTCTTACCGACCAGGTTGCTGAGGATGTTCGTTCCTGCCTTGGCCCGCTTGTGTTTGAAGCGGTGATCCCGCGCAATGTCCGCCTCTCGGAAGCGCCAAGCCATGGCTTGCCGGCGCTGGTTTATGATCATTCCTGCGCAGGTAGCCGGGCCTATATTGCGCTTGCCCGTGAATTGATTGCCCGCCTGCCTGAATCAAGGAAAGCCGCATGAGCGACGATAGCACCACTGGTACAGCACCCCAGGCAGCCGCCAAGAAGAAGCCGCTCGCCCTTGGGCGCGGACTTGGCGCCTTGTTGGGCGAGACGCGGCGCGAGGAGCCGCTGGTGAATCCTGCTGCGCTGCCGGGTGCAGGCGGCGTGACGTCAAATGAAGGGTTGGCCGTCTTGCCGGTGGCGTCGATCATCCCGCATCCGGGCCAGCCACGCCGTCACTTTGATGAAGCCGCGCTTGATGAATTGGCTGCATCGATTGCAGCGCGCGGCATGATCCAGCCGGTGATCGTAACCCCGCATGGTGCCAACAAGTGGCGCCTCGTTGCCGGTGAACGGCGCTGGCGCGCGGCCCAACGCGCGCAGCTTCATGAAATTCCCGCGATCGTGCGCGATCTGGATGAGCGTGAAGTTACGGCCCTTGCGCTGATCGAAAACCTGCAGCGCGAAGATCTCAATCCGATTGAAGAGGCGCGGGCCTATCATCGGCTGGCTGAAGGTGAAGGGCTGACCCAGGCGGAGATTGCCAAGCTGGTCGACAAGAGCCGCAGCCATGTCGCCAACTTGCAGCGCCTTCTGGTTCTTCCGGAAAGCGTGATCGCGTTGGTTGAGAGCGGCAAACTATCGATGGGCCATGCCCGGGCGCTGGTTGGTATTGAAAATGCGGCAGAGCTTGCGAGCCAGGCGGTGTCTCGTCAACTTTCCGTCCGCGAAGTCGAACGGCTGGTGCGGCGCAAGGATGCACCAACCACCCAACGGCGGGCTCGCAACGAGCGAGATGGTGCCAGCTCTGCCGATATTGCCGCCGTTCAAGCGCATCTTGAGGAGTTCTTGGGCCTGTCCGTGCGGATCAACGCCGACGCCGATCCCCGTTCCGGCGCCGTAACGATCCGGTATCGCACGCTCGACCAGTTGGACCTTATTTGCCAGCGTTTGACCGGCGGTGGAATCTAGCGCTTCTTAAGCCAATTCAGTGGTTCTTCCGGGCTCAAATATTAAGGTTTGGGGCCAATCTGTTAACCATAATACAAAGTAATCCTAAAACTCTGTGATTCTACAAGCAAACTTGCGAATGGGGCAGTGTCTTCCATTCGGCAGCGCTTTGGTGCTGCGGGTTAGATTGCTTGGAAGGGATCATAATTATCATGCGTAACACGCTTCGTATCGCTCTTGTCGGCGCCGCTCTGAGCGCCGTTTCGTTTGCCTCGGCCGCCTCCGCGGCCACTTCGGCCACTGCCAATGCTTCGGCGGAAGTGCTGACCACGCTGACTCTGACGGCCAACTCGTCGCTGAATTTCGGCCAGATCGCCGCTAATACCGGCGGCAGCGTAACCGTTAATGCCGATTCGACCGCGAGCTCGTCGGGCACGCTCATCTCGACCGGCACCCGCGCTCCGGCCGGCTTCACCGTAACCGGCACCCCGAATGCCAGCGTCGTGCTCACGCTGCCGACTTCGGCCACCCTGACCCGTTCGGGCGGCACCGAAACCATGTCGATCAGCGGCTTCAATGCCAATCCGGCCGGCGCTTTCCAGCTGGGCAGCACCGGTTCGTCGAACTTCTCGATCGGCGGAACCCTGACTGTCGCTTCGGGCCAGGTTGCCGGCGTCTATAACGGCACCTTCAGCGTTTCTGTCGAGTACCAGTAAGTCGAATAGTCCCGGCTGCCATCAGGCAGCTGCATTCGAACTGGAAGGGCCGCATCCCTGGGGTGCGGCCCTTCTTGTTTGTCCCGGCTTCGCCTATGCTTAGCGGGAAATTAACCCTGTTCCCCTAGGGCCTAGGCGTAAGCCGGGGGATGGTTCGAAAGATCCCGGCAAGGATTTGCTTCTGCCAGGGGTTCGCAGCCAATGCTGATCACACGTCGAATTCGCGATCTTTTTGCCGGCCTCGCCATTGTCGTTGCTGCGGGGGTAACCTCCCCGGTTGCGGCACAGGGCGACCTGCTGGTCGCACCCACCCGGGTGATCATCAATGGCGCGGGCAATGCCGAGGTTGTCCTGAGCAATATCGGCAGCCAGGCGGCCACCTATCGCATTGGCGTTGAATTGCGTCGGATGGAAGCAAACGGTGACTTCTCCGACGTCAGCGAAGCCGAGGCCAGCGCCGCGGAAAAGGCTGCACTGGAGATGCTGCGCTATGCCCCCAAGCGCATCACCCTGCTTCCGGGGCAACCACAGGCAATCCGGTTGAGTGCGCGGCCGGCGGCTGAATTGCCGGACGGCGAATACCGCGTTCACATGAGCTTTCGCGCCATTCCGCCAGCGCTTTCGCCCGAAGCCATGCAGGACCAGGCTGCGGCCGGCCAGCTCGCGATTCGCCTGACCCCAGTCTATGGCATCACGATCCCGGTCTTTATCCGCAAGGGGCGGCTTGAGGCGGGGGCGACGATCGCCAACCCGCGGCTCGGCGGCAATCCTGGTGCGGAATGGCTTGAGCTCGACATGCGCCGCACCGGGCAACGCTCTGTCTATGGCGAAATCCTTGGCAAGCGCGGGAACGAGCAGGTCTTTGCCCTGAAGGGCGTCGCCATCTACCCTGAAGTGCAGGGCCGCTCGGTGCGGATCCCGCTGACCGCCGAACAGATCGGCAAGCTCACTGGCCCGATCCGCATCGAATATCGCGAACTGCCAGAAAACGGCGGGCAGCTGATTGCTGCCGTAACCTCAACCGTACGCTGACCTGATCGGCGATCGGACCCCGACGTCATGAGGAACTGCCGCACGCCGCTGCGCCGCCTGGCCGCCCTGTTTGGGGCGGCTTTCGGCGTTGCGGTGGCGGCCGTTCCGGCCGAGGCGGAGTCCTGGCATGCCAGCGAAGACGATTCGCTTCTGTTGGAATTGCGCAGCGGCCAGTACCGGCTGGGCGAACCCCTTCGCGGTTACCAGACCCCGGCGGGCGTCTGCGTTGACCTTGCCGACCTGATCCAGGCGCTCGATCTGCCGGTGCGGCTCGACAAGAAGTCGCGCCGCGCAACCGGGTGGCTCTTTGCGGAGGATCAGCGTTTCACCCTCGATCGCGATGCCGATACGGTACAAAACGTGAACGGCGCGCATGCGATTGCCAAGGATGCGATCCACGACACGCCCGAAGGGTGGTGTGTCGATCTCAAGGCGCTCTCCGGTTGGATGGGGGTCCGCTTCCGCGCCGAACTTTCAAACCTGGCGGTCGTGCTCGAATCCGATCGCAAGCTGCCGTTCCTTGAGGCGATCGAGCGCAAAAGTCGCGCCGCGCGACTGCGCACGCCCAGCGTCACGGAATTTGACCTCGCCAAATTGCCGCAAGCAGCAACGCCCTATCGTGGCTGGCGCACCCCGTCGGTCGACGTGCAGGTTCAGGGGCAGTGGGCCCGCAATGCCGGTGCCAATGCCCAGCTCGAAGTGCTGGCGGCTGGCGAAGCCCTTGGCCTGAGCTATAGCGCCCGTCTTGCTGGCAGCACCAATAAGGGTGCGGATTCGCTACGCCTCAAGCTCTACCGCAATGATCCCTCGGCCCAAATGCTTGGTCCGCTGAAGGCAACCCAGGTGGCACTGGGTGACGTAGAGGCGCTGCGCGGCGCCCTGACCAACCAGGCCGCCTATGGCCGGGGAGCCTTTGTCTCCAACCGCCCGCTGAACCGTCCGGGCCGGTTTGGGGTAACTTCGCTGAGCGGGACCCTTCCGGCGGGTTGGGATGCCGAGCTTTACCGCAACGGTGAACTGCGCGCCTACCAGGCTGATCGCGGCGATGGCCGTTATCGGTTCGATGATGTCGAGCTGCTGTGGGGCGAAAATGACTTTGAAGTCGTGCTCTACGGCCCGCAAGGCCAGATCAAGCGCGAGCGCAGCAGCGCACCGGTCGGGATTGAAAGCCTGCCTGCGGGCAAGACCTGGTATTGGGCGGGAGTGGTCGATTCCGGCCGAGACCTGATCGACCTGTCAAAGACGTTCGCCGCGCCGAATACCGGCTGGCGCTGGGGGGTCGGTGTCGAACGCGGCATCGATCGACGAACCACGGCTGGCCTTGAGTATCAAAGCGCGATGCTCGGCGATCGCCGCCACCACTACATCGAAGGGACTGTTCAACGGGCACTGGGCCGTATGCTGCTCGAATTGAGCGGCGCGCAGCAGCTTGGTGCCGGACGGGCCATCCAGGCCAAGGCGCTCGGGCGAATTGGTCCGATCCGGTATGATGCGGAAGCGCTGTGGGTCGATGGCGACTACGAAAGCGAGCTGGTGGAGGTCGATCAGCGCCGGCAATACAGCCTGCGGCTGAGTTCGTCGGTCAAGCTGGGATCCTGGCGATTGCCGGTTGAGGCGGGTCTGCGCCAATTGCGGAGCCGGACCGGGGCAAGGGTTAGCGAGTGGCTAATGCGCACCGCGGTTCAGCTGCGGCGAACTTCGCTGGCGGCGGAACTGACGCGCCGGACCAGCTCTGGCCAGCCCGGCGGGGCAACTGCTGGTGATCTTGGCACCAAGCTGAACCTGATCGCCAACACCGCGCTCGGGCAGGTCCGCCTGCGCGGGGCCGCGCGCTTTGCCCTGGATGGTCAGCGCCGCGGGTTCGAGAATGCTCAGCTAGTCGCGGAATCCGCACTGGGCCAGAATTCCACCTTGCGGCTGGGCTATGAACACGATGCGACTTCGCGCCGCAGCGAGGCCATGGTCGGGCTGGTCCGCCAGTTTGATCGCTTTGCGCTGCGCACCGAAGCCCGGCTCGATACCCGCGGGCACATGTCAATTGGCCTAACCCTGGGCTTTAGCCTGGGCCCTGATCCGGTCGACGGCGGTTGGCGCATGTCGCGCCAACGCCTTGCCGAAACCGGACAGGCCGCCGTCGAAGTATTCCGTGATGATAACGGTGATGGCCATCGCCAGGCCGGTGAAGCGCTGGTGGAGGGCGTTACGGTCGAAGCGGGCTTCCGCCACACCGAGGCGCCGACCAACCGGTCCGGCCGGGCGGTGATCGATGGTCTGACGCCGTTTGTGCCAGTGCTTGTTTCGATTGATTCGGGGACCCTGCCCGACCCGCTGTTGCAGCCCAAGGGGCAGGGTATGGTCGTTGTGCCGCGACCGGGCGTGGCCGCAAAGCTTAGCCTTGGCCTTGCCCCGACGGGCGAAGTCGAGGCGCTGTTGCTCGACGCCGATGGCCAGCCGCGCGAGGGCGTGGTGATCGAACTGACCGATACCGCTGGGCGTGTGCTCCGCCAGGTGCAGAGCGACTTCGACGGTTATGTCCTGTTCGATTCCGTGCCCTATGGCGATTACCGCCTGCGGATCGGAGCGGCGAGTGCGGCGACGCTGGGCATCAAGGCCGAACTTGACCAGCAGCTGCGGATCGACCGGGCCAATCCTTCGCTGCGGCTGGGACGGATCCGGCTGCAGCTGCTGGCCGCCGCACAGGTTGCGGTGGCCCCTTAACCGGGCGATTAAATTCCGGTTGACCGGCGCGCGGGGCAACGTCAAACCTTTGGCCAATCCAAGTCAGCCAGAGGGAACCCCCATGTCGCTCGATTCACTTGCCCGCACCGCCTACACCGAAGACCATGAGGCGTTCCGCCAGACGGTGCGCCGCTTCATGCAGGAAGAAGTCGCCCCGCACGGCGCGCAGTGGGCTGAGAACGGGATTGTGCCGAAATCGATCTGGCCCAAGGCGGGCGAGCTGGGCTTGCTCTGCCCGACGGTGCCAGAGGAGTACGGCGGCCTGGGTCTCGATTTTGGTTACAACGCCATCGTCGATGAGGAAGGCGCCTATTATGGCGGGGTGACGACCGGCTTCTCGCTGCAGTCGGACATCGTCGTCAGCTATATCGTCAATTATGGCTCGGAAGAGCAGAAGCGCCACTGGCTGCCCAAGCTCGTCTCGGGTGAGGTGATCACCGCGATTGCGATGACCGAGCCGGGCACCGGGTCAGACCTGCAGGGGATGCGCACCACGGCCAAGAAGGATGGCAACCATTACGTGATCAACGGGTCGAAGACCTACATCACCAATGGCCAGAATGCTGACCTGATCCTGGTCTGCTGCAAGACCGACACCGAGGTGCAGCCCGCTTACAAGGGCGTGTCGATCGTCCTGGTCGAGGCTGATCGTGAAGGCTTCAAGCGCGGCCGCAACCTCGACAAGATCGGGCAGGACGAAGCAGATACCTCGGAACTGTTCTTCGAGGACGTGCGCGTGCCGATCACCAACTGCCTTGGGCAGGAAGGGATGGGCTTCATCTACCTGATGAGCGAGCTGCCGCAGGAACGCCTCTCGATCGCCGTCTCGGCCATGGCCGGTTCGCAGCGGGCCTTCGACATGACGGTTGAGTACACCCGTGATCGCAAGGCCTTCGGCAAGCCGATCCTTGATTTTCAGAACAGCCGCTTCGTGCTCGCCGATCTCAAGGCCAAGCTGCAGGTTGGCTGGGCGCACCTTGACTGGGCCCTGGCGCGGCACCTGCGCAAGGAGCTCACCCCGGAAGAGGGTGCCGCTGCGAAGCTGTGGCACACCGACCTGCAATGGGAAGTGATGGACAAGTGCCTGCAGCTGTTCGGCGGCGCCGGTTACATGAATGAGTACCCGATCGCCCGGATGTGGCGCGGTGCGCGTGTCACCCGGATCTTTGGCGGCACGAACGAAATCATGAAGGAACTGATCGGCCGCAAGCTCTGACGGGCTGGGGCTGACAGCAAGAAGGCGGGGTGCCGGCAATCGGCCCCCCGCCTTTTTCTGTTTCTGTGCCTGGCATCGCCCTCAGTAGATGCGGACCCGCTTGTCCGGATAGACCCGCACCCGCTTGCTGGGCGCGATCCGGCGGGGAATGTAGCGGCGGGCAGGCCGCGCCACGGGTACCCATTCCTCAACCACTTCGGTGCAAGGCTGCTGTTGCACAACCTGGGCGGCAACAGTGGTCATTGCCACCGGGACCATCACCATCATCGGCTGCATGGCATAGGCCACCTGCCGTTGGGGGTAGACGTAGGTCCCCTGGCCCGGGTTCGCATAGCCCGAGCTGCCATAGCTCTGGCCGTAGCTCGCCAGATGGCGATCAAGATAGCTTTCGCAGTAATCCCGCGCCCGGCTGCGGTCGGACGCATCGCCCAATGCCGCCCCGGCCACGGCTCCGGTCACGCCGCCGATAACAGCGCCGATCGTCCGGTGGCCCCGGCCGGCGATGGCGCTGCCGGCGATCCCGCCAACCACGCCGCCAACCACGCCGCCCGCCACCTTGCCCCGGCCACCGAAGCGCTGGCGGCATTCGGCCAGCCAATCGGCCCGCTCCTCCTCCCACGCCGCCCGATCCATCCCGGATTGATCCATCGGGTCCGATCCATAGCTGGTTGGCATCGGCGGCAACTGCTGCGCAACGCGAACGGCCCGTGGCCGCTGCCATTCAGGCAGCGGATCGCTCACCGTATTGCCGAAGACACGCCCTTCGGCATCGGTGACAGGCTGGTGGTTCGCCAAAACGGGCGCGGCCAGGCTGGCCAGCCCGGCGGCAAACATGAAACGAAGCGCAATCGCACGCGATGACATGGGCAATCCCCTGCTGCGCCGGAGAGAATCCCGACCTTAATCAGGAATTTAGCATCGCAATGGGCAGAAAACCAAGTGCTATGAGCAACTTGTGCTCCAGCTGTCCCGTTTCGGAGCAGTCCGGTGGATCAGATCGCGGGGGCGATCGCTTTGGCCAGGGCTTCAATCCCGGCCGCATCGCCTTCGTCAAAGCGCGCCGGTTCGGGGCTGTCCAGATCGATCACCGCAATCACCTGGCCATCGCGCCAGACCGGAACCACCAGTTCAGACCGGCTGGCTGCATCGCAGGCGATGTGCCCGGGGAAGGCGTGGACATCGGGTACCAGCTGCGTGGCGCCACTGGCCAAGGCCGCGCCGCAAACGCCCTGGCCCGAGGCGATCCGGATGCAGGCCGGCTTGCCCTGGAACGGTCCCAGCACCAGGTTGCCATCGACGGTGCGATAAAATCCGGCCCAATTCAGCCGCGGCAGGAACTGCCAGATCAGCGCGGCCAGGTTTGCCATGTTGGCCATGCCGTCGGGTTCGTCCCGGGTCAGCGCCTGTGCGGCCTCGACCAGGTCGGCATAGAGTTCGGACTTGGGCTGGTTCGGATCGGGCGCGAAAGCAAACATGGTCCCGCCATAGGCCAAAGCCGTCGCCGCCAAAAGACCCCCGTCAAAAGGTCCATTGTCCCCGCGGCCTTGGCCGCTTATCAACTGCCCCATGTCTAGAACCCGCAAGTGGCTGTTTGGCAGCCTCGCCGTCCTCGTGGTCCTGTTTGGCCTCGGCTATGTCCTTACCCGCCCCACTCCGTCGGAGCATACGCCGGACGAGCTTTCCGGCCGCGATCCTCTGATCGTCGAGCCGAAGGAAGAGCGTTTCCCGTCGATCCGGATCGCCAAGCCAATCGGCTGGGCCGCGGGTGAAGCGCCGGTGGCCGCCAAGGGGCTGAGCGTGAACCGCTTTGCCGAAGGGCTGCAGCACCCGCGCGTGATTCTTGTCCTGCCGAACGGCGATGTCGTGGCGGCTGAAACCGATGCGCCCAAGGGCAACCTGGGCAACGGGCTGGAAGCGCTGGTTGCCAAGTTCCTGATGGGCGGCGCGGGCGCGCAGCAAGGTTCGGCCGATCGGCTGGTCCTGCTGCGTGACGCCGATGGCGACGGCAAGGCGGAAGAACGCCATGTCCTGCGCCAGGGTAATGGCCTTGCCTCACCTTCGGGCCTGGGCTGGCGCGATGGCACGCTTTACGTGGCCAATCACGATGCCGTGCTCTCGTTCCCCTACCAGCTGGGTGAAACCGCGCTGAACGGTGCGCCGAAGAAGCTGATGGACCTGCCCCCGGCCGGCAACCACTGGATGCGCAACCTGGTGCTCAGCGCCGATGGGGCGAAGCTTTATGTCGCGGTCGGTTCGGCTTCGAACATTGCCGAAAAGGGCTTCGAGATCGAAAATGGCCGCGCTGCCATCTGGGAACTTGACCTGAAATCGGGCCGCGCCCGCCAATTTGCCTTGGGCCTGCGCAATGCCAATGGCCTCGATTGGAACCCCTCGACCGGCGAGCTTTGGACCGTGGTCAACGAGCGCGACATGCTCGGCCCGGATCTTGTTCCCGATTACCTGACCAATGTGCCCGTGGGTGCCCATTATGGCTGGCCGTGGATCTATTGGAAGAAGTACGACGATGATCGCGTGGGCGGGCAGCCGCCGGAATTCATCGATGAATATGTCCGCAAGCCCGAATATGGCCTGGGCGCCCACATGGCGCCGCTGGGCTTGGCCTTCGTGCGCGGTGGTGAGCGGATGGGACCGGCCTTTGCCAATGGGGCCTTCATCGCCCGCCATGGTTCGTGGAACCGCGAACCGCTGACCGGCTATGATGTGGTCTTCGTTGCCTTCGATGCCAACGGCAACCCGCAGGGCAAGCCGATCCCGGTGTTGACCGGTTTCCTCAGTGGCAAGAAGGAAACGCGCGGTCGCCCGACCTGGGTGGGCTTCGACAAGACCGGCGCCCTGCTGGTCAGCGATGACACCGGCGGGATCATCTGGCGGGTCACCGCACCGGGCGCGGCACCTGCAGCAGCCGTGCGCCCGGTGGTGACGGCGCGCATGCCGGCCCAGCGTGAACTGGATGGCAATCTTGAGGCGCAGTACCGCGCCGGGTTCAAGCAGACGGGGGCTGGCCGTTAAGGCCTAGAGCGACTGGCCGGCCCGTCCGGCCAGTTCGGTCACGAATTGCCAGGCGACGCGGCCCGAGCGGGCACCGCGCCGCTTGGCCCATTCCAGCGCCTCGCCCTGATCCCAGCTGAGGCCATGGCTGGCGCAATAGCCGCCAACAATCGCCAGATAGTCATCCTGGCTGCAAACATGAAAGCCGATCGACAGGCCAAACCGGTCGGCCAGGGCCAGCTTGTCATCCACTGCATCGCGCGGGTTGATCGGCCCCTCTTCTCTGGAAGAAATGGCCTGCTCCCCGGCATGGCGCGAGACAATCGCCCGGCGATTGGCGGTGACGGCAAGGCGGACATTGCCGGGGCGGGCGTCGACCCCGCCTTCCAGCCATGATCGCAGCGCGCGTGGGCCTTCGCTGTCGCCCTCGGCAAAACCAAGATCATCGATGAACACCAGGAAGCGGCGCTGTTCGCCGCCCAGCGCCGCGAACAGGCCGGGCAGGGCGGCAAAGGCATCGGGTGCCACCTGGACCAAGGCCAGTGCCGCAGGATCGCGATCCTGCGCCGCGATCACGCTGGCGCGCAGCAAGGCTGACTTGCCCATGCCGCGCGCGCCCCACAGCAGCATGTCGTGCGCCGCGTGTCCCGCGGCCAGGCGGGCAACATTGGCGGTGACCAGCGCCTTTTGGGCGTCGATCCCCTGCAGCAGGTCAAGCGAAGGCGCGGCAAGGTTGGCAACGGCGCGGGCACCGCTGCGATCCCAGACATAGGCCGGGGCCGCCGTCCAGTCCGGCATGGCTGGCAGGGCGCCGGCCAGCCGTTCAAGCGCATCGGCGATGCGGGCCAGCGGATCGCCCTGATCGCTCATCCGGCAAGGGCCTCGGCGTCGAGTGCGTAAAGCAGATCTGCGCCAGCCAGCGCCTGCACCTTGAGCCCGCGGGCCTCGCTGGCAATGTGCTGGGCAAAGTAGCCGGCAACTACGGCCTTGGCCTTGGCCTGCGGCGTCGATTCGGCGGACAACGCGCGCGCCTGGCGCAGCAGCTGCCATCCGGCCACGGCCACGGCGCTCATCGTGCAGAACGGCACGCTGCCGGCCAGCCGGTCGTCCAGGCTCGCCTGATCGACCATCCAGCGGGCAATCCCCTCGCAGTCACCAGCCAAGGCCGCGAGCTCGGGTGCATCGCTGCAATCCCGGGCGATTTCGGCGAACAGCGACGTCAGGACGCCGCCCTGCTCGTAGCCGAGCTTGCGCGTCACAAGATCGGCCGCCTGGATGCCGTTGGTGCCTTCATAGATTGGGGCGATCCGGGCATCGCGGTAATGCTGGGCGGCGCCGGTTTCCTCGACAAAGCCCATGCCGCCGTGAATCTGCACGCCCAGGCTGGCCACTTCGCAGCCAATGTCGGTGCCCCAGGCCTTGAGCATCGGCACCAGGCAATCGGCGCGCAGCTGGGCGGCATTGTCCCCCAGCGCGCCGCGATCGACCTGGCCGGCGGTGTAATAGAGCAACGCGCGCGCGCCTTCGGTCAGGGCGCGCATCCGCAGCAGCATCCGCCGCACATCGGGGTGCTCGACAATCGCCACCGGTTCGCGGCTGGTGCCGCCCGCGCGGGCCGACTGGACACGCTCGCGGGCATAATAGCCGGCCTGTTGCAGCGCGCGCTCGGCAATCTGCACGCCCTGGTTGCCAACATTGATGCGGGCCGAGTTCATCATCGTGAACATGGCCTTCAGGCCTTCGTTCTCATGCCCGACCAATTCGCCCACGCACGCGTCGTTGTCGCCAAAGCTCATCACGCAGGTCGGGCTCGCCATGATCCCCAGCTTGTGCTCGATTGAAACGCAGCGCAGATCGTTGCGTGCGCCCAATGAGCCGTCGGGCTTCACCAGGTATTTGGGGACCACGAACAGCGAGATGCCCCGGCTGCCTGCCGGTGCACCCGGGGTGCGGGCCAGGACCAGGTGGATGATATTGCCCGCCAGGTCATGCTCGCCCCAGGTGATGTAGATCTTGGTGCCCTTGATCGCCCAGGTGCCATCGCCGCGCGGGGTGGCCGTGGTGCGCAGCGCACCGACATCCGAACCGGCCTGCGGTTCGGTCAGGTTCATGGTGCCGGACCATTCGCCGCTGACCAGCTTGGGCAGGTACAGCGCCTGCTGCTGGGGGCTGCCATGGTGGGCCAGCGCTTCAATTGCGCCAACCGTCAGCATCGGCAGCAGCGAGAAGGCCATGTTCGCGGCGCCCAGATTCTCCAGCACGTTGGCAGCCAGCGTGAAGGGCAGGCCTTGGCCGCCATGGGCCTCGTCGCCGGCAACGGCGTTCCAGCCCTGCTCGACATAGGCCTGATAGGCTTCGGCAAAGCCGGCGGGCAGCGTCACCGTGCCATTGGCCAGCTTGGCACCTTCGACATCGCCTTTGCGATTGAGTGGGGCAAATTCGCCTGCGGCAAACTGGCCGATGCCTTCGACGATCGCTTCGACCATATCGGGGCTGGCAGCGGCAAAGCGCGGGTGCGACGCAAGCTCTTCGATCCCGGCGTTGACGCGAATGGCGAGGACCTGATCGGCGGTAGGGGCAGTGAAATCCATGGTGCTCTCTTGCTTTCCCTTGGCTTTGCGGCTTCCCGCCTATAGCGGGAGGTGCATGTCCGACAAGCAAGAAGCCGCACAGATCCGTGCCGCCGATCCCGCCGGGATTGCTGCGGCCGCTGCGGCATTGCGCGCCGGTGGCCTTGTCGCCTTGCCAACCGAGACAGTTTACGGGCTTGCCGCTCGTGCAGATCGAGCCGAATCAGTAGCGGCGATCTATCGCGCCAAAGGCCGGCCAGACTTCAATCCGCTGATCGTTCACGTGCCCTCGGTCGTTGTCGCGCGCGGCCTGGCCCGGTTCGATCCGCGTGCCGAGGCATTGGCCGCGGCTTTCTGGCCCGGGGCGCTGACGCTCGTTCTCCCGTTGCAGCCGGGTGCGCCGATTGCACCGGCGGTCACGGCGGGACTGCCGACCATTGCCCTGCGCTGTCCGGCTCATCCGGTGATGCGCGCTGTGATCGAGGCCAGCGGCCTACCTCTGGCGGCGCCATCGGCCAATCGCAGCGGCGGTGTAAGCCCGACCCGGGCAGACCATGTTGCGGGATCGTTGAGCGCTGCAGTGCCGCTGATCCTGGATGGCGGGGCGAGTGCTGCCGGGCTCGAATCGACGATCGTTGCGCTGCGCGAGGATGGACCCTGGCAGGTCCTGCGCCCGGGGCCGATTGCGGCAGAGCGGATTGCCGAAGTCCTGGGCTGTCCGCCCGAAGCCGTGACGTCGGCCGCGATCGAGGCTCCCGGCCAGCTGGCCAGCCACTATGCGCCGGGCAAGCCGGTTCGCCTCAATGCCACGGCTGCCGCCGATGATGAGTTCCTAATCGGCTTTGGCGCCATCGGCGGGGATCTGTCTTTATCCCCCGGCGGCGATCTGGCCGAAGCGGCGGCGCAACTTTATGCCGCGCTTCACGCCGCGGCTGGCGCTCCCCATCCGCGGATTGCCGTCGCGCCGATCCCGGACAAGGGCATCGGCGAAGCGATCAATGACCGGCTGGCCCGCGCCGCAGCCTGATTACCGTGCCTCGTAAGGCACGCTTGGCATCAGCGCGCGCATTTCAGCATGGATCCGATCCGCCTTGCGGCAGGCGTCTTCGTCGCCGCTTTGGCATTTGCCGGACTGCTTGCGATAGTCCCGTTCCAGCTCGCCGATCTGCTCCTCGCGCCGGCGAATCTCGCGGCCTCGCTTTTGGTCCTTTTCAGCCTGGCTGGTGGTCATCTTGTCGACAACCGTGCTGCCTGTTTTTACCACGCGAACCGGAGCGCTGGCCAGGTCGACCGCCGCTCCTGCCACCCCGCATCCAGGCAGGGCCAGCAGGGCAGGGAGGAGGAGCGGTTTGAGACGAGGCATGGCTAACTCCCGGTGTGTTCAGGATTGAACAGGATCGTCCGATCCTGATTGGCCCCGGATTAGCCGCCGATGAACCTCAGCGCCATCAGGGCTTCTCGCTAGTTGGAGCCGTGCCATTGCCGGGTTCGCAGACCAGCTTGCCTGAACCCATCGATTCAACCGTGCAGCGCGCGCGGCCACGAACGGTAACGCTGCCCGATCCCATGATCTTGGCCTTGACCTCGCCATCGCTGGCGAAAGTGGAATTGCCCGAACCGGCAATGGTCAGGTCGGCCTTGTCAGTCTTGAGTGCGTCCATTGCGGCCGAACCACTGCCAACAATGCTGACCTCGAGCACCTTGACGTTGCCTGCGCTTCGATAGGAACCCGAGCCGGCGATCGTCAGGTCCAGTTTGTCGCTGGCAACATTGGGGGTTTCGATGTCACCCGATCCGGCAATCGTTACCTTGGCGTCCCTGGCCAGGGCAGCGGAATTGATTTTGCCTGATCCGGCCATGGTCAGCGTCTTGGGTGCGGGCATGGTCACGTTGACCACGGCCTTGCCGTCACCCATGCTCTTGCCTTCGCGCAGCACGCCCAGGGTACCGTCCTTTAGCGTAAAACGCAGTTTGTCGGTCACGGCCTTGTCACCCTCGACCGTGATCGCCAGCTTGTCGCCTTGGGTTACCCGGATCTCGTCCGGGCCTAGCAGGACCAGTTCCTCGGGCGGCGTGCCGGTCAGGTCGATTTCGGCAAGCGGCTTGCCCTTTTCGCCATTGATCGAGACATTTCCGTCGCAAGCGGCAACCCCGGCAGCCATGGCCACCGCAGCAATCGGGCCGATTGCCCGAAAGAACCTGTCAAACTTCATCGCGAGTCTCCTGCTGATGTGTATTGTTGATATAATACAGCATGGCGGAGACAACAAGGGGCGGGTTGTGCCGACAAAGAAAAGGGCCGCTCCCTTGCGGGAACGGCCCTTCTCGGTGATCGGGTTGGTGCCGTCAGGCGGTGGCCGCCTCGGCATAGTACTTGGGCGCATGCTCGTTGAGGATCGCGAGGATCTTCTTGAGTGCAGCCGGTTCATCGGTCTTTTCCATGGCCGCCAATTCACGCGCGAGGCGCGACGAGGCAGCTTCGAAGATCTGCCGTTCCGAATAGGACTGTTCCGGCTGGTCATCGGCGCGGAACAGGTCGCGCGTCACTTCCGCGATCGACACCAGATCGCCCGAATTGATCTTCGCTTCATATTCCTGGGCGCGGCGCGACCACATGGTGCGCTTGACCTTGGGCTTGCCCTTCAGTGTATCGAGCGCTTCGCGCAGGGTCTTGTCGCTGGACAGCTTGCGCATGCCGATCGCCTCGACCTTGTTGGTCGGAACGCGCAGCGTCATGCGCTCTTTTTCGAAACGGAGAACGTACAGTTCCAGCGTCATGCCAGCGATCTCCTGCTCCTGCAGCTCGATCACCCTGCCAACACCGTGCTTGGGATAAACGACGTAGTCACCAACATCGAAGGCGTGCGCCTTGGAAGCCATGTATCGTCCTTTCATGTGGCGGGAACATTACCCGTCGAACCGGATGGCGGCGTGGATTACCAATCCCGGCACCGGCCTTGAGCGGCTGGCACCGTGTTCCTCCGTCCGTGTTCGCAGTCCCGCCTAGCCAATTATTGCCATGCTACCGAGGCAGGAAGCCCCGGAAGTCGGGCGATTGTATAGCATGTCGGCAACAAAATTGCCAGAGCGCAGAATTCCGCGCTCTGACAAGCGATTCCGCTGCCAGCTCAAATTCAATACAGATGCAAACTATGCAATCGATTCGCGCTGCATGCGCGAAGGATCAATCGCCTTCGCCGGGTTCTGCCGAGAAGTACTTCTCAAACTTGCCTTCCTCACCCTTGTGCTCGTCGGCATCCGCCGGCGTGTCCTTTTTGGTGGTGAGGTTCGGCCACTCGGCCGAATACTTGGCGTTCAGCTCAAGCCACTGCTCCAGACCCGATTCGGTATCGGGCAGGATCGCTTCGGCGGGGCATTCCGGTTCGCACACGCCGCAATCGATGCATTCGCTGGGGTTGATCACCAGCATGTTCTCGCCTTCGTAGAAGCAATCGACAGGACAGACCTCAACACAGTCCATGTACTTGCACTTGATGCAGGCGTCGGTGACGACATAGGTCATGGTATTCAGGTCCCCTGAGGCGTGGTGTTATTTTGTGCTGCTATGGGATTTGCGACGCGCTCGTCAAGCGTGTGGTAGCAAGCGAGCGCTTCCGGCGCGGGACCGCGTCGCTCGGGAACCGTAATAAGCTTGATTACCCGCACGCCAGACCGCGCCGGAACCGTCAGAATGTCACCCACGGCAACAGCTGCACTTGGCTTTTCGATTCGCTTTCCGTTCAGCCGAAAGTGCCCTTCGGCCACCCAATCATGGGCCAAGGTCCGCGATGGGGCGAGCCGCAGGTACCAAAGCAGCTTGTCGACCCTCATCGAACCAGGTCCGCAAGCGCAGCAAAGGCGCCACTGGCAGGCCGAGCTGCGCGCGCCGGGGGGCGGTGGTCGGGTCGGCCCGGCCGCCAGCGCCAGCGCGGCGGCGCGATGGGGCCTGCGGCGCCCTTTGGCAGCGGGCGCGGCATGATCGGTTGGAACCCCGCGGCTCGGAGCAATTGGGCATAGGCCGCGGTGCCAAGGCCCATCGACACGGCCAGCGCGGGGTTCAGAACCACAGGCTTGCCAGCGGCGGCGCTGCGCAGACCGTGAGCGGCATGCAGCAGCTTTTCTGCCATGTCGAGGCGCAGCGCCTGTTGGCCGAGCGAGCGATAGCCGGGGGGCGGGGCCGTCCGTCCGATCACTGCAAGGACCGGAGGCATAGTCGGATGCGGAGCGGTCAACTGCGCACCCTTTACGGCCTGCAAGTTGCGCCATGCCGTCAAGGCAGCCGGCTTGAGCATGGCCGGCATGAACAGATCGAGCGCACCCACCTGCACGCCCAACCGGCGCAGCAGGTGCCGCTGGGCCGGCTTGAGCAGGTCAATCCCGGAACCTGCCTTGCCGAGAGTCCCGCCAGCTTCGATCAGGCGGATCAGCAGGGCGCGCAGTTCGGGCCCGCCATCGGCTGCGCGGCTGGCCTGTTCCAGCTTGCGCAGCGGCGCGAGCGGAGCCATCGTCCCTTCCAGCCAGCCCAGCAGGGCAGATTCAAGGTCGCGCCGCGCAACTTGCGGCAGGGTCGTCAGGGCCGGTTCCAGCGCCAGCACAGGGTTGAGGATGGACTTGCCGGGCGCAAGCCGGGCGATCCGCTCGCCTTCCCACTCCAGGCTTGCGCCTGACAGGGTGAGTTCAACGCGTTCGCCTGCAGCAAGGGCGGCGGTCAGCCTTTCGGCGCGCCTGGCCAGCAGAACCGGCAAGTGGCGCTCTGCTGCTGCCAGCAAAAGCTTGTGATCGGCCAGTCGCGCAGCGGGATCGACCCGGAACCGGAACCCTGACAGCACGCCGATCGCCTCGCCATCGACCAGCACCCGGTCCTCTTCGACTGTGACCGGCAGTAAGCCGGCATCCGGGCCCAGCTTTTTCATGAGGACCGAAGTGCGGCGATTGACGAACCGTTCAGTCAGCCGTCCGTGCAACGCATCCGATAGCCGGGCTTCGGCGGCGCGGGCGCGGGCGGCCATTTCCTCGCGCGCCAGCACCCAGTCGGGCCGTTGGGCGATATAGGACCACGATCGGATCGCCGCGATCCGGCCCTGCAGCGTGTCGATATCGCCATCGGGGCGGTCAAGTTCGGCAATCGCGCGGGCAACATGATCGCCGGGGATCTGGCCGTCCTTCAGGTCCGTCCACAGCCGTGCCACGAAGCGGGCGTGGGTTTCCGCACCGTGCTGGCGAAAATCGGGCAGGCGGCAGGCATCCCATAGCCGCGCGACGCGTTTGTTGCCCTTTGCTTCGGCCAGGATCGCGGGATCATCGGCCAGCCGCTTGAGCACGGCCAGGTCGATTGCCTCGGGCGCAATCCGTAGTTCGGGGCGTCCCGGCAGACGCTCCAGGTCGGCAATCAGATTGGCCACGCTGCCGCAATCGGGTTCTGAATCGCGCCAGAACAAATGCGTCAGCGGGGCAAAACGGTGCTCTTCGATCGCGTAGATCTCTTCGGGGGTGAATTCGCTGTCGTGGCTGCCGGTCCCCGCCAGCGTGCCAAAGGTGCCATCGGTCTGGTGTCGCCCGGCGCGGCCGGCGATCTGGGCCATTTCCGCTGGCATCAACCGCCGCTGGCGTACCCCGTCGAATTTGGACAGCCCGGCAAAGGCAACATGCTGAACATCAAGGTTGAGCCCCATTCCGATCGCGTCGGTCGCCACCAGATAATCGACTTCGCCTGACTGGTATAATGCCACCTGACGGTTGCGCGTCTCGGGCGAGAGCGCGCCCATCACCACCGCCGCGCCGCCGCGGAACCGCCGCAGCATTTCCGCAATGGTGTAAACCTGCTCGGCTGAGAAGGCGACGATGGCAGAGCGCGGAGGGATGCGGGAAAGTTTGCGGGCACCGGCGTGGCTCAGCGTCGAAAAGCGGGGCCGGCCCACGATCTCTGCCTTCGGGATCAGCGCGCGGACCATGGGTTCGAGCGTGGCGGAACCCAGGATCATGGTCTCCTCGCGGCCGCGGGCATGCAGCAGCCGGTCGGTAAAGACGTGGCCGCGTTCGCGGTCAGCGCCAAGCTGCGCTTCGTCCAGCGCGACAAAGGCCAGATCAGCACTGACGGGCATGGCTTCGGCGGTGCATAGCAGCCAGCGGGCATGCTTCGGCTCGATCCGCTCCTCACCTGTGATCAAGGCGACCCGGTCCGCGCCCTTTATCGCACAAACCCGATCGTAGACCTCGCGTGCCAGCAGCCGCAGGGGAAAGCCGATTGCGCCGGAGGAATGGGCGCAGAGACGCTCGATCGCCAGGTGCGTCTTGCCCGTATTGGTCGGGCCGAGCACAGCCTTGACCCGGCTGTCATCGTCTCGCTGCTGAGTGCCAGAAGTGCTGCGCGCCATTGCGTGCCAGGATGTGGCACTGCCACCGGGAGCCGACAAGGTGCCCATAAGCCCTATTCCCCAGCGCCCCCATTTTTAGCTGAAGATTAACCTTAGCCGTGCAGAGCGGTTGCCGATTGCAGCCGCCCGGGGGGCAGATTGGTGTTCATATCGCGTGAAGCGCTTGATGGCGGGAGCGCAACAGCCTCGCTGGGTCTTCGCCTGACCGGTATGGCAGCGTCACCCGCCCGGATTCCCGGCAATCGGTCCGCCGGCCAGGCGGGGCAGCTTGAACGCCTGCGTCGGCACTGGGCGGCGCGTCTCGCCCACCTCGACTGGGCCCCCGACCTGGCGGAGGACATTGGATCGCCGCGCTGGTTCAGGGGGCTTGGCACCCTGTTCGGCCTGAGCGCGCTGGCCTTGGCCTTCCTTCCCGACTTTTCCACCATGGCCGCGCCGCCAGCCATGCCGCTCGACCCGGCCGCGCGCGCTGCCTTCCATGCCCAGACTATCCGGCCGCTGGCACTCGGTTCTGGCAGCGGGGTGCGGATGGGACTCACGGACCGGGTCCGTCCCGCGGCCAACGTGCCCGAACGGGCCGGTGCCGGTGCCGGCGATGCCGCGCGGGTCAGCAGCCTGGTTTCCGGATCGATCGATCCGGCCGGCCTTGCGCCGGGCACGCAGATCGACATCACGCTTGGCCGCCGTGAAGGACCGGGCCTGCCCCGGCCGCTTGACGCCATTTCGTTTCGCGCACGGTTTGATCTCAAGCTCACCGTCGCGCGGAGCAACGGTGGTTTCGTGCTGCGGTCCACCGCGATACCGGTCAGCACCACCCCGCTCCGCATCCGCGGCACGATTGGCGCCGGGCTTTACCGCTCGGCCCGCGCCGCGGGGGCGCCGATTGAGGCGATCCAGCAATATCTTCAGGTGCTTGACCAGCACCTGAGCCTTGATACCGCGATCGAGCCGGGCGACACGTTTGACATCATTGTCGGGTTCAAGCGCGCGGCGAGCGGCGAAACCAGCGTCGGCGAATTGCTGTTCGCGGGGATCGAGCGCGATGGCAAGGCCAAGGCCCAGCTGCTCCGCTGGGGGGGCGACGGCCAGTTCTTCGAAGCATCCGGCATGGGCGCGCAGCGTTCGGGCCTGATCATGCCGGTGGTTGGCCGCATTACCTCGAACTTCGGGGCGCGGCGGCACCCGATCCTGGGCTATACCCGCATGCACGCCGGGGTCGATTTCGGCGCGGCGTGGGGTTCGCCGATCTATGCCGTTGGCGATGCCACGGTCAGTTTTGCAGGCTGGGCCGGGGGCCATGGTAACCAGGTCAGGCTTGAGCATGGCGGCGGCTGGGGCACGGGCTATTCGCACATGAGCCGGATTGCCGTTTCCCCGGGAACCCGCGTCCGGGCCGGGCAAGTGATTGGCTATGTCGGCTCGACCGGCCTCTCGACCGGCCCACACCTGCATTACGAGCTCTATCGCAATGGCGCCAAGGTTGATCCGCTGTCGGTGCGCTTCACCGTTTCCAATCAGGTCGATGCCAAGGAGTTGGCGGCATTCCGCGCCAGGATGGCCGCGCTCAAGGCCGTGGCGCCGGGGGCAGCGCTGGCACCGCTTGGTTCACCCACCACTTAGAAGCGGGCTTGCTGCCCCTCGGTCTCGCGCCTAGAGCATCGGTCATGACCGGTTCCTATCCCGCCACCCGCCTGCGCCGGACCCGTGCCAGCGCCTGGAGCCGCGCGCTCCACCGCGAAACCGTGCTGACCCCGGCCGACCTGATCTGGCCACTGTTCGTCACCAGCGGGACAAATACGGAAGAGCCGATCGCCTCGCTGCCCGGCGTATCGCGCTGGTCGGTCGATCTGGTGGTTGAGCGGGCGAAGGAAGCCGTTTCGCTTGGCATTCCCTGTCTTGCACTGTTTCCCAACACCCCGCCCGAATTGCGCAGCGAGGATGGGGGCGAGGCGCTGAACCCCGATAACCTGATGTGCCGCGCGATCCGGGCGATCAAGGATGCCTGCGGCGATCGGATCGGCGTGCTGACCGATGTGGCGCTCGATCCCTATACCAGCCACGGCCAGGACGGCCTGATCGATGCGGCAGGCTATGTCCTGAACGATGCCACGGTTGAAGTGCTGGTTGGCCAGAGCCTCAACCAGGCCGCCGCCGGGGCTGACGTCATTGCGCCCAGCGACATGATGGACGGCCGGATTGGCGCGATCCGCGATGCGCTGGAAGGGGCCGGTCAGGCCAATGTCCAGATCATGTCCTATGCCGCCAAATATGCCTCGGCCTTCTATGGTCCGTTCCGCGATGCGGTGGGCAGCCGCGGCCTGCTGAAGGGTGACAAGAAGACCTATCAGATGGATCCCGCCAACGCCGAGGAAGCCCTGCGCGAGGTGGAGCTGGACCTGTTTGAGGGGGCTGACAGCGTGATGGTCAAGCCGGGGCTACCCTACCTCGATATTATCGTGAAGGTGAAGGAAGCCTTCGCCGTCCCGGTATTCGCCTATCAGGTCAGCGGTGAATACGCGATGATCGAAGCGGCGGTTGCGGCCGGTGCCGGCGATCGCGATGCCCTGGTCCTGGAAACGCTGACCGCGTTCAAGCGTGCGGGCTGCTGCGGGGTGCTGACTTATCATGCCGCGCATGCCGCGCGGCTGCTGAATGGCTGAGTTCCAGCTCGCCACCGAACGACTGGTCATGCGCTCGTGGCGCGATGATGATCTTGCGCCCTTCCACGCGATCAACAGCGATCCGGAAGTGATGGCCACGCTCGGTCCGGTAATGAGCCGGGACGAAGTGGCCGCCCTGATTGCCCGAATGCGCGCCCATCAGGCTGAGCACGGCCATTGCTTCTGGGCCCTGGTGCGACAGGACGATCAACAGTTGATCGGCTGGTGCGGCCTGATCCGCGGCACGGCCGGGCCAGTTGCGGGCAAGGGGGAGTTCGGCTGGCGCCTCGCCCGCGCGGCCTGGGGTCATGGCTATGTGACCGAAGCAGCGCGCGCTGCAATTAACTGGTTTTTCGACAATTTTACCGATGACGCAGCCTGGGCAATCACCCATGTTGGCAACCGCCGCAGCCGGGCGGTGATGGAGCGTCTGGGCATGAATTATCGATCCGATCTCGATTTCGATCATCCGCGCCTGGCGGCCGATGATCCGCTTTTGCGCCATGTGACCTATGCGCTGCCGCGCAGCCAGTGGGGTGCGCCGTGAACCGGTCGGGGGCCGGGGCGCAGCGGTTGCTGTTCGTCCTGACGATCCTTACCGGCAGCTTCCTGCTGTTTCTGGTTCAGCCGCTGGTGGCGCGGCTGGCCTTGCCGCGGCTGGGTGGGGCGCCGAACGTCTGGAACAGCGCCATGCTGGTCTACCAGGCCCTGCTGCTGGCGGGCTATTACTATGCCCATCGCCTGTCCAAACTGCCGCTCAAGCGGCAAGGCCGGATCCATCTTGCCCTGCTGGCGCTGGCCGGGCTGTCCTTGCCGATCACCCTGGCCGATTTGCCACTTCCCTCCGCCGGGATGGAGATCCTGTGGGTGCCGGCCCTGCTGGCACTGACGATCGGGCCGGTGTTCTTTCTCGTTTCGGCGCAGGCGCCGTTGATGCAGCGGTGGTATGCCGCCGATCCTGCATCAAGCGCACCCTGGGCGCTTTATGCGGCATCGAACCTGGGCAGCTTTGGCGGCCTGATCGCTTACCCCCTGCTGGTCGAACCGCTGCTTTCCGCTTCGGGCCAAAGCATCGGCTGGTCGGTTGGCTATGCCCTGCTCGTGGTGCTGGTGGCGATTTGCGCCTGGAGCCGCAAGGATACGGCGGACACCGCGCTGGTGCAGCAGACCCAAGGCACGGCGGAGGTGATCGGCTGGAAAAGGATTATGCTCTGGCTGGTGCTGGCTGCGGTGCCATCGGGGCTGATGCTTTCCACCACAACGCACCTGACGACTGACCTTTTCGCCATGCCGCTGCTGTGGGTGATCCCGCTCGGGCTCTATCTGCTCAGCTTCAGCGTGGCCTTTGCCGATAGCCGGATGCTGGCGCGGGTCTTTACCAATGTTGCCCCGCTGTTTGTATTGGCCGCCGGAGGCTTTGCCGCCGCTTCGAGCCACTCCGCAACACTCACCCCGGTAATTGGCAGCGTGTTCCTGTTGTTCGTGGTCTGCGTGGCGTTGCATTCACGGCTTTACGATGCCCGGCCCGATGCGTCGCAGCTTACCCTGTTCTATCTGGTGATGTCGGCGGGTGGTGTGCTGGGCGGCCTGTTTACGGCCTTGTTTGCCCCGCTGTTGTTTGACTGGGTGTGGGAACATCCGCTGCTGGTGCTGGCCGCCGCGCTCCTGTTGCCAACCGCCGCCCTGTTCGACTGGCGCAAGCTCAAAGGTGTTGACCCGCAACTGGCCCAGATCACTGCTGCGCTGGTTCTGGGTACGGCCCTGGCGATGTGCTGGTTCATTTACCAGGCAACCTCGACCGAGGGCGAATTCACGCAGCGCCAGTACCTGTTGACGCTGGGCGTAGGCCTGCTCGGCTGCCTGATCGCGCCCTGGCGCTGGATGCTGGCGCTGCTGCTGCTGGCGCTGCTCTATGCGCAAGGGGGGTGGGATACCGTCAACGCCTCACGCGATGGGCTGCGCACCCGCAGCTATTTTGGCGTATACACCGTGCGCGATTTTCCGGTGCAACGGATGCGCACCCTGGCCCACGGCACCACGCTGCACGGCAAGCAGTCGCTTGACCCCAAGCTTAGCCGGCTGCCGTTGACCTATTACGGGCCAGGCTCGGGTGTCGGTATCGCCTTTGCCAACGCCGATCGCTTGTTTGGTCCACAGGCGCGGCTGGGCGTGGTTGGGCTGGGAACCGGAACGCTCGCCTGTTATCATCGCCCCGGCCAATCCTGGCGGTTCTTCGAGATTGACCCGGCTGTCCTCGACCTCTCGCGCAATGGCACCTTCACTTATCTGCGCGATTGCGCGCCCGGTGCGCAGGTGGTGCTGGGCGATGCCCGGCTCAAGCTGGCGCAGGTTCCCGAAGGCACGTTTGATCTGCTCGCGGTGGATGCCTTTTCGTCCGATGCAATCCCGCTACATCTGATGACGGACGAGGCGATGGGGGTCTATCTGGATGCCATCGGCCCCAAGGGGATTCTGCTGGTGCACATTTCAAACCGCTATATCGATCTTGAGCCGGTCCTTGCCGCCATCGCCCGCAAGCGAGGCCTTGGGATCGCGATCCGCGATGACGATACGACCCCGAGCACTGGCAGCTATTTCACGCCATCAACCTGGGTTGCTATCGCACGCGATCCGGCGCGGATCGATGCCTTGCGCACAATCGATCCAGCGCGTTCCTGGCGCGGGCCGGGCCCTGTCACTGCCCGGGCCTGGACCGATGATCACGCTTCAATCCTGCCCCAGGTGCGCTGGGGCAACCTGCTGGGAAACCACTGATATGACCCGTCCCGACACCACCATCCTTGAAATTCATGGCAAGCGCCCGCGCATCCATGACAGCGCCTTCATTGCGCCCGGTTGCCGGATCATTGGCGATGTGGAGATCGGGCCCGATGCCTCGATCTGGTATAACTGCGTCATCCGCGGCGATGTCAGCCGGGTGGTGATCGGCGCGCGCACCAATGTCCAGGATGGCAGCGTGATCCACTGCGACGGGCCGATGCCCGGCAATCCCAACGGCTATCCAACGCTGATCGGGGAGGACGTGCTGATCGGCCACATGGCGATGATCCATGGCACGGTGATCGAGGATCGCGGTTTCGTCGGCTTTTCGGCGCAGACCATGAACGGCTGCGTGATCGAGCATGACGGGATGCTGGCGGCGGGTGCGCTGCTATCGCCAAACAAGCGGATCCCGGCGCGGCAGTTGTGGTCTGGCCGCCCGGCCACCTTCATGCGCGATCTCGATGACCGGATGCTGGCTGGCCTGCAGATGGGCGTGAAGCATTATGTCGAGAATGCCAAGCACCACGTGGCGGCGCTGAATGGCCAGGCCGAAGGCTGACCTGCCGCCCGCTGCGGCGATCCTGGCGCTGGCTGACGGGGAAGGACGCCTGACCCTGCGGGTTACGCCGGGCGCGCGGGTAGAGGCCGTTGCCATCGAAGCGGGCCGGGTGGTCATTAAAGTCCGCGCCAAGCCCGAGGACGGCAAGGCCAATGCCGCCGTGCTGGACCTGCTGGCAACGGCACTGGGTGTCGCAACGTCACGCCTTCGCCTGCTCCGCGGCGCAACCGGGCGCGACAAGCAGGTGCAGCTCGTCGCACCCTAGGCGGGTCAACCCTGCGGCGGCGCCTTCAGGTGCTGCATCATGTAGCCCATGTAATCGGTCTTGCCGATCGGCAGGCCGGCATGGCGCAGGATCGCGTAAGCCGTCATCAGGTGGAAGTGGAACTGCGGCGTGGCCCAGTCGCGGACATAGTCCGACACGGTCAGGGCAAAGGTCATGCCGTTCGGCAGGTCGAACTCCACCATGGCGTCCTCGGCCAGCGGTGCGGTCTTCCGCGCGGCGGCGATCAGCGCCCGCACCTCGGCAAGATGGGCGCGGGCTGCGGCGATCGAGCCATGGTCGGCATCGGCCCCGGAATGGCTCGCGCCATAGGCGCGGTTGAGCGTGTTGTAGACCTGCTGCGTGGTGAACCGGACCTGGGTTGCCAGCGGAAGCATATCGGGCGCCAGCCGCGCCTGGAGCAGCGCTTCGCCCTGCTCGCTGGCTGCAGCCTTGCCCAGCAGGTGATCCAGCGTGCCCAGCAATTGGTCAAAGCTGATGAGGGCGGTTTCGGCGAGGTGCATGGCAGAGTCTCCAGTTTCGATTTGAAACTGAACTAGGGTGCTACGGCGCACCGTTCAAGTGTTCCGTGTTGATTCGGTGATGCCACGTGCCGCCCAGACCAGGGTGAGCGACCACAAGCAGGCAAGCGACAGTGCTATTCCGGGGGCCGAAAGCAGCGCATAGGCTCCGGCCAGCGCGCCCAGCGCAAGGCCGAGCCATAACAGCAGCCAGTTCACCCAGCCCTCACCCCCGCTGCCCGCGATGCGCGCCGCCAGGCCTTGCGCGAAGCGCACCAGCGCACCGGTCATGTAGGTCAGCCCGACCGTGACTTCGCCGTCGCGTTGGAAGGTGTTGTTGAGCGCGCCCATGGCCAGCACCAGGAAGCCCAGCATGGCAGTGGTGGCGCCTGCCGCATGTGCCAGCGCGGCACCGATCAGCAGGATCGTGACCAAGGCCAGAACCGCAACCTTGCGCCGGGTCTCGAACCGTATCGCCAGCAGCGCTCCCGCGAAGACGCCCAGCAAGAAGCCCGCGATCAGTCCAGCCGGAATGATCGCACGGTGCGGCGCGACCGCCAGGTCCACGCCCAGCCGCGTCGTATTGCCCGACATGAACGAGACGAAATAGCCCTTGGCCGACAGGAACCCGACGGCGTCGACAAACCCTGCCAGGCCTGCAGCGGCGATAGCAAGGCGACGGCGCGAACGGTCGATTGAGTTCATGGCCCCCAGGCTAACGGCAATTGGCCCCCATGGCGAGGATCAGTCGCGCACCATGCCCCGCGCCATTCGGCTGAGGACGTCGGCCATGGCATCGGCGATCTCGCGGTCGGCCAGGTCAACCTCGGCGATGGCGCGGGTCATGGCCTCTGCCCACTGCCCGGCCGTATCCGGCGTGATCGGGATGCCGCCGTGGGCGCTCATCATGCATTTGCCGGGATTGGCTTCGAACCAGTCGCGCGGGCCGCCGGCCCATCCGGCCAGGAAGAGTGGCAGTTGGATGCGCATCTCCGCCAGGTCTGCGGCATGGATTGCGCGCAGATCGGCATAGGCCGGATCCTGGTCCATCAGGTCATAGAACCGGTCTGTGATTGCCCGCATGGCCGGATGGCCGCCAACCCGTTCGAAAGGACTTGCGGCGGTGTCAGTGGGCATTGGTTCGGCTCTCCAAAACGGAATTCGGCAGCCTGCTCGCTGACAGGCTGCCGAATCCTGCGCATTGACGCCGATCAATCGGTGCCGTTGCTGTCGTTGCTCGGTTCGGGGGCGGCCTTGCCCTTGCGCTTGGCGGCGGGCTTTGCGGCCTTGCTCTTGGCCAGCTTCGGCGGGGCCGGGGTCAGCTCGAATGCCAGAGCCCCGTCCTTGACCGAAACGTGGACTTCGCCGCCGTGGCGCAGCTTGCCGAACAGCAGCTCCTCGGCCAGCGGCTGCTTGACCTTCTCCTGGATCAGGCGGGCCATCGGCCGCGCGCCATAGAGCTTGTCATAGCCGCGCTCGCCCAGCCACTTCCGGGCATCGCCATCGAACTGGATGTGGACGTTCTGATCGGCCAGCTGCAGTTCAAGCTGGAGCACGAACTTGTCTACCACCCGCGCGATCACTTCGGTGCCCAGGTAGGCAAAGGGCACGATCGCATCGAGCCGGTTGCGGAATTCCGGGCTGAACATCCGCTTCACGGCCTCGTCCCCGGCATCGGCCTTGGACACATCACCAAAGCCGATGCCCTGCTTGGCCATATCGCTGGCACCGGCATTGGTGGTCATGATCAGGATCACGTTGCGGAAGTCGACTGTCTTGCCGTGGTGATCGGTCAGGCGGCCATTATCCATCACCTGTAGCAGGATGTTGAACAGGTCGGGGTGGGCCTTCTCGATCTCGTCGAGCAGCAGCACGCAGTGCGGTTGCTGGTCCACGGCATCGGTCAGCAGCCCGCCCTGGTCATAGCCGACATAGCCCGGAGGCGCGCCGATCAGGCGGCTGACCGAATGACGCTCCATATATTCCGACATGTCGAAGCGCTGGATCGGAATGCCCAAAATCTCGGCCAGCTGCTTGGAAACCTCGGTCTTGCCGACCCCGGTCGGGCCCGAAAACAGGAACGAGCCGATCGGCTTGTCCGGATCGCGCAGCCCCGCGCGGCTCAGCTTCATGGCCGAGCTCAGCACCTCGATCGCCTTGTCCTGGCCGAACACCACGCGCTTGAGGTCGCGCTCAAGGTGTTCCAGCGCGGTGCGGTCATCCGAAGACACCGACTTGGGCGGGATCCGTGCCATGGTAGCGATCACGGCCTCGATCTCGCGCGCGGTGATGGTCTTCTTGCGCTTTGAGGGCGGCACCAGCATCTGCATCGCGCCCACTTCGTCGATCACGTCGATCGCTTTGTCGGGCAGCTTGCGGTCATTGATGTAGCGGGCCGACAGCTCAACCGCGGTCTTGATTGCATCGGGCGTGTACTTGACCTTGTGATGATCCTCAAATGCGGTGCGCAGACCTTTCAGGATCTTGATCGTGTCCTCAACCGTCGGCTCGTTCACGTCGATCTTCTGGAACCGGCGCAGCAGCGCGCGGTCCTTTTCGAAGTGGTTGCGGAATTCCTTGTAGGTGGTCGAGCCGATGCAGCGGATCGTCCCGCCCGAAAGCGCCGGCTTGAGCAGGTTCGAGGCATCCATGGCCCCGCCGCTGGTTGCCCCGGCACCGATCACGGTGTGGATTTCGTCAATGAACAGCACCGCGTGCGGCATCTTTTCGAGTTCGGAGACAACCTGCTTGAGCCGCTCCTCAAAATCGCCGCGATAGCGGGTTCCCGCCAGCAGCGCCCCCATGTCGAGGCTATAGATCACCGCTTCCGAAAGCACTTCGGGCACCTCGCCCTCAACGATCTTGCGCGCCAGGCCTTCGGCGATGGCGGTCTTGCCCACGCCGGGATCGCCGACATAGAGCGGGTTGTTCTTGGAACGGCGGCACAGGATCTGGATCGTCCGATCGACTTCGGGGCCGCGGCCGATCAGCGGATCGACCTTGCCGGCCAGCGCCTTCTCGTTGAGGTTGACGCAGAACTGGTCGAGTGCGCTTTCCTTCTTGGCGTCCTTGCCCTGGGCCTTTTCTTCCTGGGCCGGGCTCTCGCTTTCGCTGCCCTTGGGGCTCTTGTCCTCGATCCGCTTGCCGCCCTTGCCGATGCCGTGGCTGATGAAGCTCACGGCGTCGAGCCGGCTCATGTCCTGCTGCTGCAGGAAATAGACGGCATAGCTGTCGCGTTCGGAAAACAGCGCAACCAGCACGTTGGCGCCGGTCACCGTGTCCTTGCCGCTTGATTGCACGTGCAGGATCGCGCGCTGGATCACCCGCTGGAACCCCGCAGTCGGGGCGGGATCGCCCTTTTCCTCGGTCTTGAGGCTCTGGTATTCCTGGTCAAGGTACTGGCGCACCACCTCGCCCAGCTCTGCCAGCTCGACGCCGCAGGCCTGCATCACCTGGGCTGCGTCCGGATCGTCGATCAGGGCCAGCAGCAGGTGTTCCAGAGTCGCATACTCATGGCTGCGCTCTGATGCGTTGGCGAGCGCGCTGTGCAGCGTCTTTTCAAGGCTCTGGGCGAAACTTGGCATTGTGAAGCCTTCCCACAGATGGAGTGACCCTTCGATAGCCGAAGAGTATGAACACGGATGTTTAACCAGACCTATATGGCCAGACCTATATGGGAAGCCCTATCGCCACTGCGAAGGGGCACCCGAAAAATCATGTCGATCGCGGCTTGAACAAGGCGTCGGCCGCGGCGCGGTGGGCTGAAACCTTGTCACGGTGCGCCTTGATTCGCGCAATTTCGGATTCGAGCAGGGCAATCCGCTCGGCCAGCTCGTCTTGCGAGAGGCGGTCAAGCGGTTCCAGCGCCAGTTGGCTGGCGGCGTCGCTGCGCGCGCGGGGGCGATCGTCTTCGTCCATCCGGATCGCAAAATCGGACTTCCTGCGCTTGCTGTCAACACGGCCTAAGGCTAGGCCCGTGCCCCGGTGCTGGAATGCCAACAGGAAAAGCGCAAATGGCCGGAAATCTTCCCGAAACGATGACCGCGATCGGATTTGACGCGCCCGGTGGCCCGGACGTCCTGCAACCGCAGACCTTGCCGGTTCCGGATCCCGGCGCAGGCCAGGTGCTGATCAGGGTTGCCTATGCCGGGGTCAACCGGCCCGACGTGATCCAGCGCCGCGGGCTCTATCCGCCCCCGCCCGGCGCTTCGCCGATCCCGGGGCTGGAAATCGCGGGCGAGATCGTTGCGTTGGGCGCTGGCGTCGATGACGTCATGCTGGGGCAGCAGGTCTGCGCGCTGGTTTCGGGCGGCGGCTATGCCGAATATTGCCTGGCCGCGGCCGAGCATTGCCTGCCGGTCCCTGCCGACATGCCGCTGGATCAGGCCGCGGCCCTGCCGGAGACGCTGTTTACTGTCTGGCACAACGTGTTCGAACGCGGCTGGGCGAAAGAGGGTGAGACGATCCTGGTCCATGGCGGCACCAGCGGGATCGGGACCATGGCGATCATGCTGGGCAAGGCGTTCGGGCTGACGGTGATCGTCACCTGCGGCGATGCCGAAAAGTGCGCCGCCGCATTGAAGATCGGGGCTGACCACGCGATCGACTATAAGGCCAGCGACTTCGTCGAAGAGGTTGGCCGGATCACCGGGGGCCAGGGCGTGGAACTGGTGCTCGATATGGTGGCCGGGGACTATGTCGCCCGCAACCTGCGCTGCATGAAGGAAGATGGCCGCCATGTGACCATCGCCGTCCAGGGCGGGATGCAGGCCGAACTCAATATGGCCGTGATCATGAGCCGGCGTTACACCCTGACCGGTTCAACGCTGCGCCCGCGCTCCAACCAGTTCAAGGCACTGCTGGCCCAGGAAATCGCCAGGACGGCGTGGCCCCTGTTCACCAGCGGCCAGCTGCGCCCAATCATGGACCAGGCTTTCCCGCTGGCAGAGGCCGCGGCGGCCCATGCCCGGATGGAAGCGGGCGCACATATTGGCAAGATCGTGCTGCGGGTCTGAGCGATCCTGACTCAATCCTTGCCGAATCCGCCATTATCACCTAGATGATCCGCCGAACGGCCGCTCCGGTAAGGGGCGGCCCTATTATTTTGAACCTGATTTCTGGCGGAGACTACCCGTGACCCAGCCCACCCCGCTGATGCCGCATGCCACTGCTTCGTGGCTGGTCGATAACACCGCGCTGTCGTTCGAACAGATCGCCGAGTTCTGCGGGCTGCACATCCTTGAAGTCCAGGCCATGGCCGATGACCTCGCCAGCTCCAAGTATACCGGCCGCGATCCGGTGCGCGCGGGTGAACTCAACATGGCTGAGATCGAAAAGGGTCAGGCCGATCCCAACTATGCGCTGAAGATGCAGAAGGCACCGGTAACGGTCAGCCGCACCAAGGGCCCGCGCTATACCCCGGTGTCGAAGCGCCAGGACAAGCCCGATGGCATTGCCTGGATCCTGCGCGCGCACCCGGAAATTTCAGATGCGCAGATCGGCAAGCTGATCGGTACGACCCGCAACACCATCGCCGCGATCCGTGATCGCAGCCACTGGAATATTGCCAACATCCAGCCGAAGGATCCGGTGACCCTGGGCCTGTGCAGCCAGCGCGAGCTCGATGCCATCGTCGCCAAGGCCGCCAAGAAGGCCGGCCTCACCGACGAAGCTGGTGACGATGCCCGCCTCGGCGATGACCGCGAGGCCTTGATCGAAGAGCTGCGGGCTGAGCGTGAGGCCCAGACCAAGGCCGCTTCGGAAGCAGCCCAGGAAGCCGAAGCGGCAGCCTGGCTAGAGGCCAAGCGTGCCGCAGAAGCGGCAGATGAAGGCTAAGCCCTAGATCTCACTCAGCCCGGCGCTTGCGCCGGGCACCTCGTGGCACCACTTAAGCTGATATGAGTGTCAGCACGGTCGCCGCCCCGCCATCCCAGCCCTGGCAGGTGCATTATGCGCACCCGACGCCGTGGGACACCGACTTTCCGCCGCTCTCGGTCCCGCAAATGTTTGCGGATAGCGCTGCGCGGTTTGCCGATCGGCCGCTGGTTGATTTCCTGGGCCGGACTTTCAGCTATGCCGATCTGCATGCCGAGGCGCGCGCTTTCGCGGCCGGCCTGCAGCAGCTTGGCATCACCAAGGGGGACCGGGTCGGGCTGTTCCTGCCCAATGTGCCGATCTACCTTGCGGCCTATTACGGCGCGATGATCGCCGGGGCGACGGTCGTCAATTTCTCGCCACTCTACACCGCTGACGAACTGGCCGCGCAGGTCGCGGATTCGGGGACGCGGCTGTTGGTGACGATCGATTCATCCGCGCTCCTGCCCACGGCCGTGACGGTCAAGGAACAGTCGGCGCTGGAGTGGCTGGTGGTCGGCTCGCTTGCCGCGCAGTTGCCGTGGATCAAGGGTCTGGCCCTGCGCCTGTTTGGGCGCAAATCGCTCAGCCCGGTCCCGCCCTCGGCGCTGCACTGGGACGATGTCCTGGCCGATTCCGCCCCGCAGCCGGTGCCGCTCGATCCCGAGGAAGACCTCGCGCTGCTCCAGTATACCGGCGGCACCACCGGCACCCCCAAGGGGGCGATGCTGACGCACCAGAACATCACCGCCAATACCCGCCAGGTCGAGGCAATCGATCCGCAGCAGCAGGCCCGCGATGTGATTGTCGGGGTCCTGCCGTTCTTCCATGTCTTCGCCAATATCTGCGTGCTCAACCGGACGGTCGCGCATGGTGGCTGCATTGCCATGTTGCCGCGCTTTGATGCCGGGCAGGCGCTGAAGACGCTGGCGCGGGTCAAGGCGACTTCGATGCCGGGGGTGCCAACCATGTACCAGGCGCTGCTCGATCACCCGGACTGCGCGAAGACCGATTTCGGCTCGCTCAGGGTCTGCATTTCAGGCGGCGCCCCCTTGCCGCTGCCACTCAAGCAGCGGTTCGAGGCGGTGACCGGGGCGCGGCTGATCGAAGGCTATGGCCTGACCGAGACCGCAGGCGTGGCTGCCGCCAACCCCTATGAAGGCGAAGAGCGGCCCGGCACGATCGGCCAACCGATCCCTGGCACGCGGATTCGCCTGCTCGACAAGGATGATCCGGCCCAGGATGCGCCTGCCGGGCAACCCGGAGAGTTGGCGATCCAGGGCCCGCAGGTGATGCGGGGTTACTGGCGCCGGCCAGAGGCCGCGGCGACCGCCTTTGCCGAGCGGCCCGATGGGCGCTGGTTGCGGACCGGGGACGTGGCCGTGCTGGAAGCGGGCGGCTACCTGCGGATCGTCGACCGGATCAAGGACATGATTGCGGTCGGCGGGTTCAAGGTCTTCCCGAGCGAGGTTGAAGCAGTCCTGCTGCGCCATCCCGCGGTCAGGGAAGCGCTCGTGATCGGGGTGCCCGATACCTATCGCGGCGAAGCGCCCCGTGCCTATGTCACCCTGCACGAAGGCGCGGCCGAGACCGGCGAAGCGCTGGCCGGCTGGCTCAATGGCCAGCTCGGCAAGCATGAACGGGTTGATGCCGTGGTGGTGCGGGCCAGCTTGCCGAAGACCATGATCGGCAAGCTTGATCGCAAGGCGCTGCGCGCCGAAGTCGGCCTGGCTTAACCCGCCCCTTTACCCGGCGAGGGTCAACAGCTTCTCGACGCCTTCGGCCGGGGTTTCTTCCGGCTGGCCCACGCCGCGCGGCGCGAAGCGGCCGTCAACCTGGGCGCCCTGTTCGATCGTCAGCGCATCGTAATGGACGTCGCCATGGATGCGGGCCGACTTGAGGATCACAAGTTCCCGCGCCGAAATCGATCCGCGCACGATCCCGGCCAGGCGGGCGCTTTCGGCCTTTACCGCACCGACGATCTCACCCGTTTCGCCCTGAACGAGCGCGCTGCAGGAGACATCACCGTCAACCTTGCCATCAAGGTGCAGGTCGGCCGAAGCCATGACATTGCCCTTGATTGCCGTGTCGGCCCCAAGGACCGAAAAGGTCGATCCGCGCATTGTATTTCCGCCTGTTGGATACGGCATTGCTGCCGCCGCTTTCTTATTGAACATGAGACGACGCCTCAAGGAATGGTCGTGGGTTTACCGCCCGATCATTGATCCGGACCTCGAAGTGGAGGTGTGGACCTGTTGAACGCCCGGTGCTGCCGATCAATCCGATTACTTGCCCTGCCAGGACCGGTTGACCCACCCGTGCCCTGAAACCTGACATATGAGCATAGCGAGTCACCAGCCCATTGCCATGGTCAATTTCAACAACGTTGCCATAGCCCTGCTGGACCCCGACAAAACCGACCCTCCCCTGCGCCGCGGCAAAGATCGGCGCGCCGATCGGCCCCTTGAAATCCAGCCCGGCATGAAAAGCCGCGCCGCCGGTGAATGGGTCGGCGCGATAGCCAAAGCCCGACGAGATGTAATCAAGGTTGGCTGGGGTGTGCTGCGGAATCCCGGCGAGGCCGCGTTCCAGCGCATCCATCCGCGCCAGGCTGATGCCAAGCCGTTCAAACCGCGGATCGAGCGTGCGCTTGCGGGGGCCGAACAGCTCTATCAGCGGACCACCCTGGGCCGAACGGTCATTGAGCCGCGCGACCATGGCATTGGGATCCAGCCCCAGCGCCCGAATGCGGCGGGCGGCGGCGGCGGAGCGACGATCGGCGAAGCGGGTCAACCGCTCAACCACCGCCAGTTGGCGGGCCTCGATCCTGGCCAGGCCCGCGGCCTCGGGCAGGGCGGCGCTGACCTTGTCGATCGTCTTGGCGGCCTCGCCGCGCGAATCGGAAACGGTATCGGCGGCCTTGATGTCGTCTGGCAGCACCTCGGTCATCTTTTCGAGTGCGTCCTGGCGGCGCGAGAGGTCCTGGGCCACGCTTTGCAGGTCGTCGCGGTATTCGGCGACGCGGCTTTCGGCCGTCGCGACCTTGGCCTCGCGGTTCAGCAGGTCCAGCCGGTCACGCGTCGAGAGGTATTGCGAAACAGCCATTCCGGCCATCGACAGCAGCCAGGCGAGCAGCAAGCCCAGCAGGACGGCGCTGCCGACCATCTGCATCCTTGCCGATACCCTGATGAAACGGACTTGCCCCTGCGATCGCATGAAAAACTCGCGATCCGGGAACCAGCTCCGCACGCGGTCCCTTACCCCGCTAACGGTCAGATTTTGCAAGACGACCCCAAGTTCCTGATGACTTCCGATGCGGCCCGCTAGCAGTTAACCCCAGGACAGGCGAATCCCATCCAAACCCTTGTCGCTGAATCGAAAGACTCGCGCGACGAGTCGATTGGGTTGCCGGAACCGTTCCACAAGTGATAGGCGCACGCCCATAATGGTGGCCCCGTCAGCAGCACTTCCCGATGGTCCCGATTCGCTGGTGGCCAGTCTCGCCCAGGCGGGGCGGCAGGCGCAATTGCAGCTTGCCAGGCTATCATCGGCGCAGCGTGCGGAAGGGTTGCGGGCGGCGGCGCAGGCGATTCGCGCCCAGGCGGCGGAAATCCTTGCCGCCAATGCGCAAGACATGGCCGCGGGCGCAGCGCGCGGTCTCAGCGGTGCAATGCTAGACCGGCTCAAACTCGATCCGGAGCGGCTGAGCGGCATCGCCGATGCTGTCGCCGCCATTGCGGATCTGCCCGATCCGGTGGGCCAGGAAATTGACCGGACCAGCCGCCCCAACGGGCTGATCCTGTCGCAGGTGCGGGTGCCGATCGGGCTGATCGGGATCATTTATGAAAGCCGCCCCAACGTGACCGCGGATGCCGCGGCACTGTGCCTGCGTTCGGGCAATGCCGTGCTGCTGCGCGGCGGGAGCGAGGCGGTTCATTCCAATCGCGCGATCCACGCCGCACTGGTGAGCGGGCTGGACGAAGCCGGAATCCCGGCCGAAGCGGTGCAATTGATGCCGACGCAGGACCGCGCCGCGGTCGGCGCGATGCTCACCGCCGCCGGGTTGATCGACATGATCGTGCCGCGCGGCGGAAAAAGCCTGGTCGCCCGGGTCCAGGCCGATGCCCGGGTTCCAGTGCTCGCGCACCTCGACGGGATCAACCATACCTACATTCACGCCGCGGCCGATCCGGCCAAGGCCAAGGCAATCGCGCTCAACGCCAAGCTGCGCCGCACCGGCGTCTGCGGGGCAATGGAAACGCTGCTGATCGATGCGCTCTATCCCGAATCGGCCGGCCTGGTTGCAGCCCTGATCGATGCGGGCTGTGAACTGCGCGGGGATTCGCGGGCCTGTGCGCTTGATCACCGCATCGCTCCGGCCAGCGATGCAGACTGGGATACCGAATACCTTGAAGCGATCCTCTCGGTCGCGGTGGTCGACGGGCCGGAAGCGGCCATGGGCCATATTGCGCGCCACGGTTCGCACCACACCGATGCCATCGTCACCGAGGATCAGGCCGTGGCCGAACGGTTCCTTGGCGAAGTCGATAGCGCGATCGTGATGCACAATGCCTCAAGCCAGTTTGCCGATGGCGGCGAATTCGGCCTGGGTGCCGAAATCGGCATTGCCACGGGACGCCTTCACGCCCGCGGCCCGGTCGCGCTGGAAGGGCTCACCACTTACAAGTGGCTCGTGCGCGGCACCGGGCAGGTCCGGCCCTGAGCCGCCGCCCGCAGCGCGTTGGGCTGCTTGGGGGCAGCTTCAACCCGGCCCATGGCGGGCACCGGCGGATCAGCCTGTTCGCGCGCGCGGCGCTGAACCTGGATGCGGTGTGGTGGCTGGTATCGCCCGGCAATCCGCTCAAGCCGGCGGCCGGCATGGCGCCGCTGTCCGCGCGGCTGGCTTCGGCCATGCAGCTGGCCCGCCGCGCACCGATCATCCCCACCGCAATCGAGCGCGAGCTGGGCACCGTTTACACCGTTGATACCCTGCGCGCGCTGCATCGGCGCTATCCCAATATCGACTTTGTCTGGCTGATGGGGAGCGACAATCTGGCCCAGCTGCACCGCTGGCGCGACTGGCGCAGGCTGGCCCGCACCATGCCGATTGCGGTAATTGCGCGTCCCGGCTATGATGGCTCCGCTGCGGCGAGCCCCGCTGCGGCATGGCTCGGCCGATACCGGCGGTCCGCGGCCAGTTTGAAACACCGGGCAGGATGGAGCGCTCCCGCGCTGATACACTTGCGATTCGATCCCGATCCGCGCTCGGCAACAGCCATTCGGCGCGGTGATCCAGACTGGGCCCGGCTTTACGCTGGCCGGACAGTCCGGGATCCGCTGACGCACCATCCGGTCAATCTCGACACGCCATGAACGGGCTGGGCCTTGTCCCTGCGCCGTCGTGCGCCGCCCGCCCCAAGGAGCACTCGCCCGCTACATGACACCTGCCACGAACGCCCCGGCCGCTGCCGGAACGCCCGCCCCGCTGCCCCCGTCCGAACCGGGTTCGCTCCACGCCCTGGTGCTCCAGTCGCTGGACGATGACCAGGCGCTGGAAATCGTCTCGATCCCGCTCGAAGGCAAAAGCTCGATCGCCGATCACATGGTGATCGCCAGCGGGCGCTCCACCCGCCAGGTCGCGGCCATGGCGCAGAAGCTGGCTGAGCGCGTCAAGCAGGGCGGCTTTGGCCATGTCCGGATTGAAGGCCTCCCGGCGGCTGACTGGGTGCTGATCGATGCCGGTGACGTGGTCGTTCACCTGTTCCGCCCGGAAGTGCGCAGCTTCTACAACCTTGAGCGGATGTGGGCCTTCGGGGATTCGGGCGCAGCCTGAACCTTCCTCGATGCGGTTGCACGTCATTGCCCGCGGCAAGATCGCCCGCTCGCCCGAGGCTGAGCTGGTCGCGCGTTATATGAAGCGGATCACCTGGCCGGTGGTCCAGACCGAGCTTCCTGATAGTGGCGGTGTGATTCCCGCCCCCTTAACGCCCGCGCGTGAAATCCTGCTCGATGAACGCGGCAAGCAAGTCTCGTCAGAAGACTTCGCTGCGCTGCTGGGGCGTTGGCGCGATGACGGTGTGCGCGAGGCCCGCTTCCTGATTGGCGCCGCTGACGGTCATGGCGATGCTGCGCGCAACAGGGCAGATCTGCTGCTCGGCTTTGGTCCGATGACCTGGCCTCACTTGCTGGTGCGGGCCATGCTGGCCGAACAATTATGGCGTGCTACCAGTATTCTAGCTGGTCATCCTTATCACCGTTCGGGATAAGGCGTGCGATGTCGTCTGCCGCCGCCCTGCTTCGTCTGATGCCGCTCCTCGCGCTGACTGCTCTGGGCAGCGCCGCGGCGCAGGTCCCGCCCAGCGATCCCGTCGAATTGCAGCGCGCACTGGCTGAAGCCCGGGCCGCCGGGGCGGCTGCGGGTCGGCGTGCGGCAGAACTCGAAGCGCAGGCTGCCACGGCCAATGCCACGGTTGAGCGCACCGCCCGCGAAGCAGCCGGGATTGCCGCCAGAATCCAGCAGGCCGAAGCGGGGATCGCCGCCAATGAGGCGCGTGCCGCCCTGATCGAACGCGATCGTGCCCAGCTCCGCGCCAGGCTGGCCCAGCGCCAGCAGCCGCTCGTCCGCCTGACCGCAGCGCTTCAGCGGCTGGCCCGGCGGCCGGCCGGACTTGCCCTGCTGCGCCCGGGATCGCTGCACGATACGGTTTACTTGCGCGCCTCGCTGGAAGCGATGCTGCCCGAGGTTGAGCGGCGTACGGCCGACCTTCGCGCCGAACTGGATCGCAGTCGGTCGCTCCAGGCGCAGGCGCGAGCGAATGCCAATAGCCTGCGTCAGGCTCAGCGCGATTTGGCGGCCCGCCGCCAGTCATTGGCCGCGCTGGAGAGCCGGCAGCGGCTGGAAGCGCGCAGTGCCGGAGGGCTCGCCGCGCGCGAATCGGAACGTGCCCTGGCGCTGGCCGAGCAGGCGCGTGACCTGAACGGGCTGGTTGGCCAGCTTGATGAAGCCAGCCGCCTCCGCGCCGCACTTGCTGTATTGCCCGGACCAATCATGCGCCCGGCAGTCCCAGGTGCCGCAGTCGTAACGGCCGAGGCGCGGGTCAGCGCTGCCCCAGCGCTGCGCCTGCCGGGCTATGCCTTGCCTTTGGCTGGCCGTGTTGTCGTCGGCTTCGGGACCGAGCGACTGGGCCAGCCGCGCTCGCGCGGGATTACCCTGCTGGCGCGGCCTGCGGCCCAGGCTATTGCGCCGGCTGCCGGCCGCGTCGTTTTTGCCGGGGTCTATCGGGGGTATGGGCAGATCGTGATCATCGAACACGGCGGCGGCTGGACCTCGCTGGTAACGGGCCTGTCATCGCTTGGTGTCGAAGTGGGTGACCGGCTCGTCAATGGCTCGCCGCTTGGGATAACCGGGCCGGGCCAGCCGCTGGTCACGCTGGAACTGCGCAAGGATGGCAAACCGGTCAATCCGCTTGACCAGTTGGGTCGATAAACGATCCCTGCTTCGGGCCATCTGGCGTTAAGGCGCGGCAGAGGATAGGATCATCACCAATCGATTGGCGAAAGGCCGTGATGCGAATGAAGTTTGCCAACCTTGCCCGCGCCGTGCTGCTGGTCAGCGCTGTTGCCTTGCTGCCGGCAACCACGGCGGGTCTTGCCGCGGTGGAGGGGCGCTCCACTGCCCAGTTCAACCGCCTGTTTACGGTCTACCAGATCGTCAAGGCGCAATATGTCGAATCGGTCGACGATGACAAGCTGATCGCTGGCGCGATCGATGGCATGCTGGCCTCGCTCGATCCGCACTCAAGTTATGTCGAAGGGGCTTCGTTCCAGCGCCTCACCAACATGATAGACGGCAATTATTCCGGCCTCGGTCTGAGTGTCGGCATGGATGACGATGCCGTCCGTGTCATCGCCCCGATGAAGGGCAGCCCGGCGGAGAAGGCCGGGGTCAAGGCCGGGGACTATATCACCCACCTTGATGGCAAGCTGATCTATGGCATCGACCTGGATGAAGCCGTGGCCCGGATGCGCGGCGAGGCCGGCACCACGATCCGCCTGACCCTGTTCCGTGAAGGGCGCGATGGCACTTTCGATGTCACCGTGACTCGCGGCGTCATCGATCTTGAGCCTGTGACCTGGCAGCTTGAGAAGGACGTGGGCGTCATTTCGGTCAACGAGTTCTCGCGCGATGTCGGCGTCGATGTCGGCGCCGCAATCACCGATCTCAAGAAGCAGGCGGGTGGCAGGCTGGCAGGGTTGGTGCTCGACCTGCGGCAGAACCCGGGCGGCTCACTGGATGAAGCCGTGGCCCTGTCCGACCTGTTCCTGACCAAGGGCGATATCGTGTCGCAGCGGGGCCGCAATCCGCGCGATAACGAATTCTACCGCGCCGAAGAGATGATCCCCGGCGATGCCGCCAAGGGCCTGCCGGTGATCGTGCTGATCGATGCCGGTTCGGCTTCGGCCTCGGAGATCGTCGCTGGCGCGCTGCAGGATCAGAAGCGCGCGCTGATCATGGGTGAGCGCAGCTTTGGCAAGGGCAGCGTCCAGTCGTTGTTCGAACTCGACAAGACCCGCGCCATCAAGCTGACCACGGCCCGCTATTACACGCCTTCAGGCCGCTCAGTGCAGGAAGGCGGGATCGATCCCGACATCCGCGTCCCCCAGCTATCCGATCCCGATGCCCGCCGCCGGGCCGAGCTGACCATGCGCGAAAGCGACCTGCGTCGCCACCTCGTCAACGAACTTGGCGTGGCTGACAAGCAGCTGGAGACCGATCGCCAGGACGATCCGCGCTTCAAGGCGAGCGCCGAGGAATTGAAGGCCAAGGGCATTACCGACTTCCAGCTCTATTACGCGCTGGAAACCCTGCGCCGGGGCGGTCGGGCGGCCATGGCGCTGAAGGGGAAGTAAGGCGATGAAGGTTACGGCACGGGGCCTGGCGCTGGCTTTGCCGCTCGGCCTATTGGGCGGCGCCTACATTTCGCAATATGTGTTCGGGCTCTACCCGTGCGAGATGTGCTGGTGGCAACGCTATCCGCATTTTGCTGCCCTGGTCTTCGCCCTAGCTGCCGTGGTGCAACCCCGCCAGAAGCTTTGGCCGATGCTGGCCGCGCTTGCGATCCTGACCTCGGGACTGATCGGGGCCTTCCATGCCGGGGTTGAATACCACTGGTGGGAAGGCATTACCGGCTGTGCGACCACCGCCCAAGCCGGTGGTGATCCGCTCGCGGCGATTCTCAACGCGCCGATCGTGCGCTGCGATGTCCCGGCCTGGACCCTGTTTGGCATTTCGCTCGCAGGGTTCAATTTCCTGATCTCGACTGCGGGTGCCTTGGCGATCCTTGCCCTGCTGCGCCGCGAAAGAGCCACGGCATGAGCGACACCGCCCGCATGCTGCGCGTTGATCAGGCCGGCGAATACGGCGCAACCCGGATCTATGCCGGGCAGCTTGCCGTCATGGGGGACCGGGCTCCGCATGCCGGGGAGATCGCCCACATGGCCGAGCAGGAAGCCGAGCACCGCGCCAAGTTCGATGCCCTGATCGCGCAGCGCGGCGTTCGCCCGACGGCATTGCAGCCGGTCTGGGGCGTGGCCGGCTATGCCCTGGGTGCGGCGACGGCTTTGATCGGGCCCAAAGCGGCCATGGCCTGCACTGCCGCGATCGAGACCGAGATTGACCGCCACTATACCCAGCAGCTTGAAGAACTGGGCGATACCGATCCCGAACTGGCGGACATGATCCGCGAGTTTCGCGATGATGAGCGCGCTCACAAGGAAGCCGCGATCGCTGCCGGGGCCGAGCAGGCCCCAGCCTATCCGCTGCTTTCGGGCGCTATCCGGTTGGGTTGCCGCCTGGCCATACGCTTGTCCGAACGGATCTGACGACCCGGACTTGATCGGGCGCAAGGAACCGCCCTGCTTAAGCTGTCATTCAGCGCGCAAGGTCCCTATATCGGGCAACCGCGCCAAGGAGAGTACCCATGCGCCGCCTGCTTATCGCCGCTCTACTGCTGTTCACCGCCGCCCCGGCACTGGCGCAAGACGCGCCTGAGCCAAAGGTCAACCAGCTGATCGTCTATGGCAATGATGAATGCCCGGTTTCCGGCGACGATACGATCACCGTCTGCGCCCGCAAGGCTGAGGCCGAACGCTTCCGCATTCCGCAGATACTGCGCAAGTCCAGCTCGCCGCAGAACGAGGCCTGGAACAACAAGGTCCTGGCTTACGAACGCGTCGGCAAGACCGGGACGATGAGCTGCTCGCCGGTTGGCGCAGGCGGCTGGACGGGCTGTTCGGGTCAGCTGATCAACGCCGCCTATGCCGAGAAGCAGAGCGACGAGAGCATCCGCTTTGGCCAGCTGATTGCCGACGAGCGCGCCAAGCGGCTTTCGACGATCGACAAGGACGCGGCCAAGACCCAGACCGACGTCGAGAAGCTTGAGGACCAGATGGAAGCACGCCGCAAGGCCGAAGCCGAAGCCGAAGCAAAGGCTGAAGCAGACAAGAAGCCCGAAGGCGGCAACTGATCCGGCGCTATTTGCGCGGCACCTGCGCCACTTCGGCCAGCCAGACCTCGGCCAGCCCATCGCTTGGGGCGCGCCAGTCACCGCGCGGGCTCAGGCTGCCGCCCGATGAGACCTTGGGTCCGTTGGGAATCGCGCTGCGCTTGAACTGGCTGGTGGCAAAGAAGCGCCGCACGAAGTTTTCCAGCCAGCGGCGGATTTCAGCCAGCGTGTAGTCTTCCTTGCGCTCCTCCGGGAACCCGAACGGCCAGCGGCCCGTGCCGTCCTTGCGCCAGGCGTGCCAGGCCAGGAAGGCAATCTTGGCCGGCGTCAGCGCTTGGCGCAGGGTGTAGAACAGGAAGAAATCGTTGAGCGCATAAGGTCCGACCGCGGCCTCGGTGCTCTGGATCGCGCCGGCAGCATCGGCCGGGACCAGCTCGGGCGAGATTTCCTGAGCGAGGATGGCGGTCAGCACTGCATCGGTTGCGGCATCGAACTGCTCGCTCTCCACCGACCAGCGGATCAGATACTGGATCAGCGTCTTGGGCACGCCGCAGTTGACGGCATAATGGCTCATGTGGTCGCCCACGCCATAGGTGCACCAGCCCAGCGCCAGCTCGGAAAGATCGCCCGTGCCGACCACGAAGCCGTGGTGGTGATTGGCCAGGCGGAACAGGTAATCGGTGCGCAGGCCCGCCTGCACATTCTCGAAGGTCACGTCATAGACCTTCTCGCCCCCCGCATAGGGGTGCTTGATGTCATTAAGCAGCTGTTCGGCCGCCGGACGGATATCGATCTCTTCCGCGGTGATGCCCAGCGCCTGCATCAGCTTCCAGGCATTGGCCTTGGTGCCTTCGCTGGTGGCGAAACCAGGCATGGTATAGCCGCGGATCGTGGTGCGCGGCAGGCCAAGGCGGTCACAGGCCTTCGCCGCGACGATCAGCGCGTGAGTCGAATCGAGCCCGCCCGAAATGCCGATTACCAGGCACTTTGCCTTGGTGGCTTCCATGCGCCGGATCAGACCGTCGACCTGGATGTTGAAGGCTTCGTAGCAGTCCTGGGCCAGCCGCTCTGCGCGGTGGGGGACATAAGGGAAGCGGCGCAATGCGCGCTTAAGGCCCATGTCCTTTTCGTGTAGCGGCAGGGTGAAATCGATCCGCCGGAATTCCCGCTCCGGGTGCCCGGCGGCAACGGCAGCATCGTTGAACGATCCCGTCCGCATCCGTTCGAGCCGCAAGCGCTGCACATCAACATCGGCAATCGCCAGTTGCGGCTGGCGGCTGAACCGTTCAGATCGGGCCAGTTCCTCGCCCAGTTCAAAGATCGAACCCTGGCCATCCCAGGCCAGGTCGGTCGTGCTCTCACCCGCTCCGGCGGCGGCATAGACATAGGCCGCGATGCAGCGCATCGATTGGGCCGCGCAGAGCGTGGTGCGATCGTCCGCCTTGCCGACGGTGATGTTCGAGGCCGAGAGGTTGCACAGCACCGTCGCGCCGGCCAGCGCGCCGCGAACAGCGGGCGGCTGCGGCACCCACATGTCCTCGCAAATCTCAAGGTGGAAGGTGAAGTCTGGCAGATTGGCGGCGCGGAACAGCAGGTCCGTGCCAAACGGCACCTCCACCCCGCCCAGCTCGATTGACTCGTCGGTTATCCCTACGCCCTGGGCGAACCAGCGCTTTTCGTAATACTCGCGGTAATTGGGCAGGAAGCTCTTGGGCACCACGCCCAGCACGCGGCCTTGGGTGATCGCGGCCGCGCAGTTGTAGAGCCGGCCGTTGCGCACCAGCGGCAGGCCGACCACCAGCACGGCGCGCAGCCGTTCGCTGGCGGTGACGATAGTGGCCAAGGCGGTGCGGGCCGCATCGAGCAGGGCCTGTTGGGTCAGCAGGTCATCGATGGCATAGGCGGTAAGGCACAGCTCTGGAAAGAGCACCAGGTCTATGCCCTCGCGCTCAGCTTGCTGGGCCAGTTCCAGCACTGCCCGGGCATTGGCTGCAGGATCGGCTACGAAGACCGCAGGCGTGGCCGCCGCCAGCCGGACAAGGCCGTGGCGGTGAATCGAATGGAAGGGCAGCGGCTCGCTCATTCGCCCTGTCTATAGCCTTGCGAGCCAGCCGTCGACCTTGGCGGAATTACCGTCCAGACCGGGATGGGCCCGCACCTGCCAAACCTGTGGAGCACACGTGATAATTTCGCCGGTTATGCTGCCGAATCGTTGCGAGCACAGTACTTATAAAAACATGATAAGCTAATGAAATTTCAACGGACAACGGCGGCAACATGCGGAAAATCTGTACCAAGTAGTACTTGTAAACGTTGCTAACACCGATTAGAGCCATCCGCTGGCAAAAGGGTGCTGGCCGCTAAGCTAAGCCCGTGCCCGTGCGACGTGCAGGCTTCTACAAGGCGCAGTTTCTAGAATGATTCCCGATACCTCTTGTGCTGTGATTCTGGCCGGTGGGCTGGGCACCCGTTTGGGCGAAGAAACGAGCGTCCGGCCAAAGCCGATGGTCGAAATTGGTGGGATGCCGATCATTTGGCACATCATGAAGATCTACTCCCATTACGGCGTGAAGAACTTTGTGATTTGCTTGGGCTATAAAGGGTACGTTATCAAAGAATACTTTGCTAACTACTTTCTTCATTCAGCCGATGTCACGATCGATTTATCAGCCAACACGACTGAAGTTCATCGCAATCGCAACGAGGGTTGGCGAATTACGCTGGTAGATACTGGCGCGGATTCGATGACTGGCGGCCGGCTTAAGGCGGTGCGGCAGTTTCTGCCTGATGGACAGCCGTTTTTCTTCACCTATGGCGACGGCGTTGCCGATATTGATATCGGCCGACTTTATGAATTTCATCTTGCTCATGGCAAGCGGGCAACGGTGACTGCTGTGGCGCCCCCGGGCCGCTTTGGCGCCGTCGAGTTCAACGGTGACCGGGTGGATGGATTCCGCGAAAAGCCGGCAGGTGATGGCGGTCTGATCAATGGCGGTTTCTTTGTGGCCGATCCGTCGGTCATTGATGACTACGTCGAAGGGCCCGCCACGATCTGGGAGCGCGAACCGATGGAGGGCCTGGCCAATGCTGGCGAGCTCCATGGTTTCCGTCACGATGGGTTCTGGCAGCCGATGGATACGCTCCGGGACAAGATGCACCTTGAGGAATTGTGGACCGAAGGCGCCCCCTGGAAATGCTGGTAAACAAAGATTTTTGGGATGGTCGCCGGGTTCTACTGACCGGGCATACCGGGTTCAAGGGGGCTTGGCTTGCGCTCTGGCTGACCGAGCTTGGCGCAAAGGTTACCGGCCTTGCCCTCGCTCCCGAAGAGCCCAGCCTGTTCGGCCAGATCGGGCTGGACAAGCTTGTCACCCATATTGAGGGTGACATTCGCGATGCCGACCTGGTCGATCGCGTGGTTTCAGAAGCGCGACCCGAGGTGGTTTTTCATCTTGCCGCGCAGCCGCTGGTGCGACTGTCATATGAAGAGCCGCGCGAGACCTTTGCGGTCAATGTTCAGGGTACCGCACACGTGCTCGACGCTTGCCGCCGGGTTGCGGGGCTGAAGGCAATCGTCGCAGTCACCAGCGACAAGTGTTACGAAAACCGGGAGTGGGTCTGGCCCTACCGCGAGACTGACCCCCTCGGCGGGCACGATCCCTATAGTGCGAGCAAGGCTGCTGCCGAGATTGTGATCGCTTCCTACCGGAAATCGTTCTTTTCTGATCCGGCCGGCGCTTTGCTTGCCTCGGTGCGGGCTGGCAATGTTATCGGTGGGGGGGACTGGGCGAAAGATCGTCTGGTGCCCGACATCGTACGGGCCGTTGCGGCCAATCAGCCGGTGCAGATCCGCTCACCGGGTGCGGTGCGCCCCTGGCAGCACGTTTTCGAGGCGCTCGGCGGTTATCTGCTGATTGCGCAGCGCCTGATGGCAGGCGATTGCGCCATTGCCACGGCATGGAATTTCGGCCCGGCGCCTACCGACACCCGGCCGGTGTCGTGGATCGTCGATCGCATGATTGCGCGATGGGGCCGAGGCAGCTTTGCGCTGACCGACAATGCCGGAAAGCACGAAGCGAACCTGTTAAAGCTCGATTGCTCCAAGGCCCAGGCTGAGCTTGGCTGGAGGCCAAGTTTTGACCTTGCCACTACCATCGACCGGATCATCGACTGGCATCAGGCCCATGTCGATGGCGCTGATCCGCTGGCCACTTCGCGCAGCCAATTGTCAGATTACCACGCGCGCATGAACGCGACCCTAGCAGAAAGTGACTTTGCATGAACCGCCCCCTCCCCACCACGCCGGAAGAGCTTCGCGACCTCGGAGAGCCTGAGTTTCGCAAGCTCATCGTAGATCTCGTCGGGCAATATGCAGAGGCCCATCACCAGCCCGCTCCGTTTGTGCCGGGACAGAGTGCGGTGCCGGTATCCGGCAAGGTTTATGGCGCCCGCGACATGCAGTTGCTGGCCGAAAGCTGCCTTGACTTCTGGCTGACCACCGGCCGGTTCAATGACGAATTCGAAAAGCGCTTGGGGAAGTTCATCGGGGTCGATCATGCCTTGACGGTCAATTCCGGGTCTTCGGCCAACCTCGTCGCCTTTTCGACACTGACGAGCCATTATCTGCGCCACGAAGCCCTCAAGCCCGGCGATGAAATGATAACCGTGGCCACCGGCTTTCCGACCACGATCAACCCTTCGCTGCAGTATGGCATTGTGCCGGTAATGGTCGATGTCGACATTCCGACGTACAACATCAAGCCCGAAATGATCGAAGCCGCGGTAACCGATCGGACCCGTGCGATCATGATCGCGCATACCCTGGGCAATCCTTTCGATGTCGCCGAAGTGATGCGGGTGGCGGAAAAGTATAATCTGTTTGTGGTTGAAGACTGCTGTGACGCGCTGGGCGCAACCTACAATGGTCAGCATGTCGGAACGTTCGGCCACATGGGTACGCTCAGCTTCTATCCGGCGCACCATATCACCATGGGCGAAGGTGGAGCCGTATTCACCAATAAGCCGCGCCTGCGTCGCGTTATGGAATCGATGCGCGACTGGGGCCGGGATTGCTGGTGCGCGCCCGGTCAGGACAACACTTGTGGTAAGCGGTTCGCCCGTCGCCTCGGCGATCTGCCGTTCGGCTATGACCACAAGTACACCTACAGCCACTGCGGGTATAACCTCAAAATCACCGACATGCAGGCCGCCGTTGGCCTGGCGCAGATGGACCGCGTTGACGATTTCGTTGCCGCCCGCCGTCGCAATTTCAAGCTGCTGACGGAATTGCTCCGTCCGCTCGAGGACGTGTTCATTCTCCCCGAGGCGACCCCGAACAGCGATCCGAGCTGGTTTGGCTATCCGCTGACGGTGCGCGAAGGCGCCTCTTTCACTCGCGACGACCTGGTCAAACACCTGAACGACATGAAGATCGGCACGCGCCTGCTGTTCGGCGGCAACATCACCCGCCAGCCTTACATGAAGGGCCGCAACTTCCGCGTGGTCGGCGATCTGACGAACTCCGACATTGTCACCGAGCGCACCTTCTGGGTTGGCGTCTATCCGGGCTTGGGCGAAAGCGAGATCGGCTACATGATCGACACCATCGCCAAGTTCGTGCGGCGCTGATCGAAGGGGCGCACGGGATACGGGTATGAAGCGGTGGGTCATCACCGGACCAACGGGCTGGATCGGCCAAGCCTTGCTGGCACTGCTGGCAAGCGAGGGCGATGCCGATGCGTTGCGTCCGGGTGAGGGGCTGGCGCTGTTTGGCTCGCGCGCAGCTACCTTGCGGCTGCCTTCGGGTCAGTCGGTTCCCGTGCGTCCATTGAGTGAACTTAGCCCTGACGATGTTGCCGGTGCATGGGTGGTCCATCTTGCCTATCTGACGAAGGACAAGGTCGTCGATCTTGGTGAGCCTGCGTTTCGGGATGGCAATAATTCAATCGATGCAACCGTGCTGCGCGCCATGGAACAGGCACCACCTGCGGCCTTGTTCGTTGCATCTTCCGGCGCTGCGCGGCTTGTCGAACAGGGGTTGGATCAACACCCTTACGGCTTGATGAAGCTTGAGCAAGAGGCGCGCTTCCTTGATTTCGGAGCCGCCCATGGGGTTCCGGTTTTGTGTGGGCGCATCTGGAATGTGGCTGGGCCGCACATCAACAAGCTAGACGCCTATGCCGTTTCAAACTTTGCCGTGCAGGCGATCGAAGGCGGCAAAATCCGGATTGAAGCGCAACAGCCAGTTTTTCGGTCGTACCTGCATATTACCGATTTGTGCCGCCTCGTCGTGCGGGCAATGCGCAAGGGGTACGGCCGCAGCCAGCCGGTTGATCTGTGCGGTAACACAATCCTTGAGATGGCGGATATTGCCGCGTTGGTCGCCGCCGAAGTTGGCGGAGATGTAAGAATCAGCCGTGCCGATGTGAGCTTTGCCAAGCGGTCAGACTATCTCGGCTGCTCTCAAGAGACGCAGGTTCTGGCCATGGAGCTGGATCACGTGCTGGCCGATACGGTGTCGCAAGTTCAGGACACGATTAGTTGGATCAAAGCCATGGCTGTGCCGTTGGGCACGCAGGGCGAATTAGCAAGGGCGGCAGGCGGTGAATAGCTGCGCACCCAACGAACAACCGAGGAGAAAAAGACGGTGAACCTTTACGAAAAGCAGATGCTCGACATCCTGTCGCGCGCACGGGCCGACTACGGTGTGGTTGCTGTCAAGGCTGAGTTCGAAGCCGAGGGCACCCGGGTGGATGAGCTGCTGCGCTTGCTCGAAATCGCTCGCAAGGCCGGCGTCAAGGTCGGCATTAAGATTGGCGGGTGCGAAGCAATTCGCGACCTGATCGAGTGCCGCCTGTACGGCGCCGACTATATTATCGCTCCGATGGTCGAAACGCCTTACGCGCTGGGCAAGTATGTTGCCGCCAAGAACAAGTTCTACCCGGCGGATGAACAAGGCGATGTGGGCTTCCTGTTCAACGTTGAAACCCGGAAGACTTACGACGAGTTGGAAGAACTTGGAAACGTCGCCAGTGCGGGCGGAGTTGGCATGGTGTTTGGCCGCGTCGACTTTGCTGGCTCAATGGGGCACCAGCGCGATTTCGTGAACACGGACGAGATGCTTTCGTACGTTTGCGGCGTCGCCGAAGTCGCGAAGAAGCATAATCTTGACCTGGTGGTCGGCGGTGGCGTCAGCCCAGATTCGATCGCACCGCTGCGCAAGGTTCGCCAGATCCGCCTGGATCGCTTTGAGACCCGCAAGGTGATCTTCGATGCCGCCATCCTGGATGGCGAGGATGCCGCTCGCGGGATGGAGCTCGCCATTGAATTCGAACTGCTCTGGCTCAAGAACAAGCGTGACTATTATCGCACCATCGCCGCCGAGGACGAGCAGCGCATCGCGATGATGGAAAAGCGCCAGGGCGTGAAGGCCGCCTGATAATGGCCAAGATGCGTGTCGCCGATGTGATCGCCCGGATCCTCGCCCAAGGCGGGGTGGATACCTGTTTCATGCTGACTGGCGGTGGAGCAATGTATCTTAATGATGCTTTCGGTCGCGAAGCCGGGATGCGCAAGGTGTTCACGCATCACGAGCAGTCCGCTGCTATTGCTGCGGAGAGCTTTGCCCGGTTGAGCGGCCGCCCGGCTCTGGTGAACGTCACCACCGGACCGGGTGGCGTCAATGCGCTCAACGGAGTCTACGGCGCCTACGTCGATTCAATTCCGATGGTGGTGGTTTCAGGTCAGGTGAAGCGCGAAACTTGTGCTTTTCGCTATGACGTGCCGCTGCGTCAGCTGGGCGACCAGGAAGTCAACATCGTCGAGATGGTGAAGCCGGTTACCAAATATGCCATCGTGCTCGACGATCCGGCCAATGTCCGCAAAGTCACCGAGAAGGCCTTGGCGCTCGCGCTGCGCGGCCGGCCGGGGCCAGTCTGGATCGATGTTCCAATCGATGTGCAGGCTGCTCCAGTCGAATGGGACGAACTCGCACCCTATAATCCGGCTGAGGACGACGACTTGGGCGAAGCTCCCAACACCAAGGCTGAACTTGGCGCTTTGACAGGAGCCGCACTCGATGCGGAAGTTCGGGCACTGCTCGACGAGCTATGCACAGCCGAGCGCCCCGTTATCCTGGCGGGTTCTGGGATCCGGCTTTCAGGCACACACGCGGCATTTCTTGCTTTCATAGAGCGGCTCGGAATTCCGGTCGTCACTGGCTGGAATGCGCATGACGTTCTGCCGAATGCGCACTCCAGCTATGTCGGCAGGCCTGGTTCCGTCGGGGACCGCGGCGGCAACTTTGCCGTACAAACTGCAGATTACGTCCTAGTCCTGGGCTGTCGCTGCAACATCCGGCAGGTCAGTTATAACTGGCAAAGCTTTGCCCGGAACGCCCGGGTTGCCATGGTCGATATCGATCGTGCCGAACTCGCCAAGCCCACATTATCGCTGCATCGCCCAATCCATGCCGACCTGCGTGATTTCTTCACGGCGGCCGAGCAGGCAGCCCTTCCGGTTGGCGACCGTGCAGATGCCCGCGCAGCCTATCTGGCGCGCAGCAAGGCCCGTGCCGCCCAGTATCCCGTACTTTTGCCGGAGTATGCGGCGCCAGAAGGTCCGATCAACCCTTATACTTTTGGGCATGTCTTGTTTGAGGAGCTCGCCGAGGATGACATCATCGTAACAGGTGATGGCACGGCCTGTGTCACGGTTTTCCAGGTTGCTGGAATTAAGCGTGGTCAGCGCCTCTATACCAATTCCGGTTGCGCCTCGATGGGCTATGACCTGCCAGGGGCGATTGGCGCTTGGTATGCTGCTGGCGGCCGTGCCAAGCGTATCATTTGCCTCGCTGGCGACGGTTCGATCATGATGAACCTGCAGGAACTGCAGACGATCGTCGGGCTCGACATTCCGATCAAGATTTTCGTTCTGAACAACGATGGATATCATTCGATCCGGCAGGCACAGCAGAACCACTTCGCGGATAACATTGTCGGGTGCGGGCCGGATAGCGGGCTGACGTTCCCGGATTTCCAGCGCCTGGCGGCAGGCTTTGGCATTTCGGCATCCCATGCTGCGAATGACAAAGATCTCGCTGGTGCAATCCGCGCGGCGCTGGCTGGTGACGGCCCGCACCTTTGCGAGGTGATGATCGACAAGCGCCAGCAATTCGCGCCCAAGCTCTCTTCGCGGCGGCTTGAGGACGGTTCGATGGTGTCCTCCCCACTTGAGGATCTGGTGCCGTTCATCAGCGACGCAGAACTTGAAGCAGCGATGGAGCCGTGCGGTACACTGCGATGAAGAGCACGATCATCTTCGATCTTGACGGTACACTCGTCGATAGCTGCAGTGTCTGTGTCGACATTCTCCAGCAAATGATCGCCCTGCGCGGCTTCGATCACGTGATTGATCCGGTTCACGCGCGTAGTTTCATGAGCCGGGGCGGAGAGATGATGGTGGCAAGCCTGTTGGGTGTCGCTGCGGTAGACCCTGCGCGAGACCTGCAGGAATTCCGTGAACTTTATGCGCATACCACCACGCGGCTGGACGCACTGTTCGAAGGTGTAAGCGACGGACTGCGGCGGCTTGAAGATTGCGGTTATATATTGGCGATCTGTTCAAACAAGCCGCAGGCGCTATGCGAGCAAGTCCTGAACGACACTGCAATTGCCGATCATTTCAAGGTTGTGGTTGGCGGCCAGGCGGGCTTCAGACCCAAGCCAGAACCTGATCTGCTTGACCGTACATTGGACCTGCTTGAAGTGCCTGCCGAAGCTTGCGTCTATGTCGGTGACAGTGAGCTGGATCATCAGACAGCCGCGGCGCGCGGGGTGCCATTCCATTTCCTGACTTATGGCTATGCCGATCCGGCATGGGAGCCTGAAGGGTGTGACGTTCACGACCATTTTGGCGATCTGGCGGGAGCTTTGCTCGCGCGCGCGCCACTGCTGGTTCGTTGAGTGGCGCCTCTCAGGTGACGGCAGGCCAGCTTGTTCCATGCCGGGCTTCATGTTAGTCCGAAGTCGAGCGAAAAGCGGGCCTCGCAGCATTTCGCGTTCGGCGTTTCGACGTAGCCACCTTCAGTAAGAAAAGCATGACGGAACTTATGAAAAACACCGCAAGAGCGATAATTCTGAGCGGGACCCTTCTGCTTGCCCACCTTCCGCTTGCGGCACAGGTTCAACCGCTGCAGCCGAGCGACGTTGCCAGTACTGAGCGCAAGGACAATCGCGATGCGCGCGAGGAATCCGAAGACGAGGCCGCACGTGCGAGCGACGTCAATGTATCGGGGCCTTCAGTCTTTGACCCGGTTGCTCTGGGGCCCAATTCGGTTGATGCCGATCCTATGGCATCGCGCGAACGGCGGCAGGAAAATCTGCTTGGCCGCAACGTCGCCTTGCGCCCCCCCCCAAAGCCAGGTGAATTTGCCAGCTATCTGGAAAAGGTCGTCGGCCGAAAGGTAGAGCGCTTTGGTCAAAGCCTCCTGCTCCCCGCGAGCCGTGATTTTGCAGCTCCTGCAACGGCTGCTGTGCCACCCGAATACCGCCTTAACGTGGGTGACACGGTTGTGCTCTACCTGACTGGTTCGGTTGGCGGCACGGTTGAGCGGGAAATTGACAATGACGGCAATATCTTCCTCCCAAGCGTAGGCATCGTAAAGCTGGCAGGGGTTCGATATGCTGACCTGAGGACGACAATCACCCGAGCTATCGGCAGTGAGTATCGCTATTTCGATGTCAGCGTGGGGATCAAGGCGTTGCGCGGCGTTCGGGTCTTCGTGACCGGCTTTGCCAACAACCCGGGCGCCTTCACTCTTACCAGTCTTGCGACCGTGACCAATGCAGTGCTCCAGGCTGGTGGCCCCGCTTCGGGCGGCAGTTTCCGTTCGGTCAAAGTCTATCGCAATGGCCGCGAAATCGGTGATTATGATCTTTATCGTCTATTGCGCGCAGGCAATCGCGATGCGGACGTGGTGCTTCAGAATGAGGACGTTCTATTCATCCCGCCAGCTGGCGAAGAAGTTGCCGTCTTGGGAAGCGTTCAGGAAGAAGCGATTTACGAGCTGCTTCCCGGAGAAAGCTTGGCGGACGCGTTGCGATTGGCGGGGGGCCCCAATGTGCTTGGCGAACCCGACCGCCTGATCCTGTATCGCACCGCTGACACAAGTGATCGTGGTCCCGCAGAAATCGCAATGACGGCGGCAGCCGGGGTCCTCGGGCGCGGCGGTGACATTATTGAGATCCTGTCGCGTGGCTCGCTCGTCCAACCGGTTGCCCGCCAGTCTGTGGTCGTACGGATTGAGGGCGAAGTTGCCCGACCCGGGAACTATTTCGTTCGTCCCAACTCTTCGCTGGTAGAGCTTCTTGCGCTCGCGGGCGGCACGACCGAGCGGGCTTATCTGTTTGGATCACAGTTTCAGCGTGTATCAGTCCGCGAGCAACAGCGCCAAAGCTATAAAGAAGCACTCGAGCAGTTCCGCATGGCATTGGCCGCAGCACCGCTCGAAGGTGCTCAGGACGATAATGCGGCACGCCGCGCGGTAGAGCTTGAAAGCGCTCGCGAAGTACTCAAACTCTTGGCTGAACACGAACCAGACGGACGGGTGGTAATGGATGTTGCTCCAGGGGCAACGGCCCTGCCCGGTAACGTTTTGCTCGAACAGAACGATCGCCTCGTGGTGCCGCCGATTCCGACGACGGTCGGCGTTTTCGGGGCAGTCTATCGCCCAGCGTCATTCCTTGTTGAGGGGCGTGGGCGCAAGCTGAAAGAATATCTCGATCAGGCCGGGGGGACGCTGCGATCCGCGGATCGTGCGCGGGCATTTGTCGTGCGTGCGAATGGCCAGGTACTGACGCGCGCGAAAGGCATGTTGGAGGCTCCAGCACTGCCAGGAGATGTCGTGTTTGTGCCGGTTCGGACGCGTACCAATAGTATTTGGGCCAAGCTTCGCGAGGTTTCGTCGGTTATCTTCCAGCTTGGTCTGAGTGCAGCCGTGGTTGGGTCGCTGAAATGACCCCTCGTTTTGGCATGGTGGGCAGCTTGGCCAATGTGAGCCTGTTGGCCGAGTTCCGGTGGCGTGCGTTTCTGTTCGGTTCGGCGGCGGCCCTGATGGCATTGCTGGCGTTGTTTCCCGAGCGTCATCTCGCAAGCAGTTCGTTTACACCAAGCGACAGGGATTCGCTGGGCTTAGCGGGCACGCTCGGCCAGTTGGGTGCGGTAGGCAGCGTTTTCGGCAACCAAGCCGCCGTTGAAGTTGCCCTTCGCATTGGCAACAGCGATGCCGTACGAGACGTAGTTATCGCCAAGGCGGACTTGGCCGAGCAGATGGGCGGCAAAAGCCGCCTTGAATTGCAGCGCTACTTGCGTGGTAAAGTGATTATTCGTGCCTTGCGAGGCGGGATCATCTTGATCGAAATGCAGGATACCGACCAAGACCGGGCCACTGAGATTGTTGGCGCGTATCAGACGGCAATTCAGGAAGAGCTGGGTCGGGTTTCGCGACGGCAGACCGCCTACAAGCGCGAAGTCCTGAAGCAGCTTGTCAAAGATGCTTCGAATGAGCTTGCTGTTGCTGAAGAGGCCTACGATACTTTCCGGCTTAAAAACCGCTACACTGACCCTCGTGGCCGGATTAACTCGCTGGGCGATCGGGTTAATTTTCTTGAAACGGTTATTCGCAGTAAGCAGATCGATCTAGCCCGGGCTCGTGAAGTGTTTACGGACCGAAACCTGACCGTTCGTCAGATGGAAGCCGAGCTATCAGCGCTGCGGACCCAATTGGTTGAAGCTAAATCGATCGCACCTGATGAAGAGCAGGGTGTTGGCGAGCTGGTCCAAAACTCGAGTAAGCTTTATCGGCTGGAGCGCGACCTTGAGACGGCCAAGGCTCTGTATAACAACTATTTACGCTATTTGCGCGGCACCTCTGTTGAAGATTTGACTGCTGATGCCAACTTGCGCGTGCTGGAAACCCCGCATGTCGAGACGAAGCGGCAGGTCTGGCTGCCAGCGCTGGCCCTGAGCATTGCGATCCTGTTGCTGTGGGTTGCGATCGAGGCGTTTCGTTTGCGGCGACCAGCGGGTTATCGGTTGGAAGAGGATGCTGCCAATGCCTGAGCAGCAGTCGACCTCCTTGCCCGAAGTCTCGGTTGCCATTCCCTGTCGCAACGAAGAAGACAATGCGCCGCTGATTGCCCAGGCTGTTATCGACCAGCTGGAACCGGTGACATCTTCGTTCGAAATTATCTTTATTGATAATGCTTCGAGCGATCGCACCGTGGAAGTCATCCGCGCCATGTGCGCGAGGGATCTGCGCATCAAGCTGATCGTCAATAGCCGTAACTTTGGGCAAATGCGCTCTCCAACCCACGCGATCTATTCCGCGACAGGGCAGGCAGTCATCGGCATGTGTGCCGACTTTCAGGATCCGCCGACACTTTTGCCAGAATTCATAAGGCGTTGGCGAGCGGGAACGCCAATTGTCCTTGGCGTGCGAAAAGCAGAAAAGACCGGCCCTATCCTGAGGGCCTTCCGCGAACTTTCCTATTTTCTCCAGAAAAGCTTTGGCGATTATCAGGCTATCCCCAATGCGACGGGGTTTGGCCTTTATGATCGCAAGGTTGTGGAGGCGATCAAGGCCATGAACGAGCCCGAACCGTTCTTTCGCGGGCTGTTGGTCGAAACCGGTTTCGACATCGAAACCATCACTTATGAGCGCCCTTTGCGTACTGGCGGAAAGTCCAACAACAACTTCTTCACTTTGCTCGATTTTGCGCTCAATGGGCTGGCCGGATCGTCGAAGAAATTGCTCCGTGCGCCGCTGTACGTGGCTTTTGTCATGGCGCTTCTTACCCTATTTTGCCTAGGCGGGGCGGCCTTTGCGCTGGCCTATGGCCGTTCGGTGCAATTGTGGCTGTTTGCGGCCGCGCTCGAGGCTCAGTTCTGCCTCATCTTTGGCTTCCTTGGACTGCTTGGCGTCCAGATTAAGTTGATTTCTGAGCGCACTCGCAATCAGGCTCTGGTCCTCGAGCGCGAACGGGTGAACTTTCTGCAGGATGCCAAGCAGTGAAGCGCTTTCCGCCTCGGCGCGAGTTGTTGCAACTGCTGCGGTACTATATTGCCGGTATCATCAATATGGCGTTCGGCTACCTGTTGTTTGCCGCGCTAATTTGGCTGGGTCTCCAGGTCTATCTGGCCCAAGCGGTGGGTTATTTGCTTGGCGTAATGTTCAACTACGTCACTTATAGCCGGATTGCATTTACTGGTCAGCGAGGGGGGAAGGCCTCGTTCGTGGCTTCCTATTTGGCCAACTACGTGGTCAGTCTTATTTTCCTGTGGGCGGCACTGCGTGTGCTAACCTCGCCCTATGTTGCCGGCCTGGTAGTGACCGTTGCAGTTTCGCTGGTGAATTATCTTGTGCTCCGAAAGTGGGTATTCAGCCCCGCCGCGGAGGCCTAGCACTCATTATGGGCATGCCAACAGCCCGACCGGCCGAACGCGGATATAAGGTTGAAATTGTACTGATGGGCTTGATCCTAGCAGGGATCGCCTACAGCGCAGTCCATCTCGCCCGCTTTGGCTATCTACCATCACCGTTCTTTTACGAGCCGATGGATACCTTTGCCGACTGGTTCAACACGGCCTTCTGGTCGCGGCAGCAGGGTGCCTATGACACGTGGGGGGCAGTTTACCCGCCGCTTTCGTTTGTCTTTCTGCGGCTAACCACATTGGGTTACTGCTACCCTGAAGTGCGTCAATTTGAGGGCAGTCCGGGTTATGATGCGCGGAGCTGCGATTGGCTTGGCCTGACGATGATGGGCATATTCTTTGTGCTCAATATCGTGCTGACTTGGAAGACCTATCGAAAGCTTGATCCTGCCACTGCTCCGATGCGGACATTGGCGGTGGCGTCGGGGATGCCGATGTTGATGGCGCTTGAACGTGGTAACCTGCTGATTGTCGCCTATCCCTGCGTGTTGTTGGCATTCGGACCTCTTGTTGCCTCGGCCCGAGTCCGTTGGGTGTTCGCAGCGATGGCGATCAATTTTAAGGTCTACCTTGTCGGCGCAGTTGCCGCACTTCTGTTAAAGCGGCGCTGGATGTGGGTCGAAGGGGCGCTCTTTGCCACGGCTATTGTCTACCTGCTGTCTCTTGCCGCCTTTGGCAATGGTACGCCCACCCAGATAATCGCAAATATCAGCTCCTTCAGTGAGAACCGAGCATCTCAAATTCTCGACGGGTGGAGCGCCTTTACCTACATCCCTTTGGCTTCGGTGGTAGAACTGGGGACTTTCCCGCTGTCGGGTGTCATCGGATCCCGGTGGGTCGAACTGCTCGATATTCTGCTGCCGACCCTGCGCCTTGTTACGATGGCGATAATTGCAGCAGCGGCATTTGTAATTTGGCTTAAACCAGGGCTGTTCTCGCCGAGCCGTGCTGTACTTCTGGCAATCCTGATGGCTCTGAGCTCCTCCGAGTCGGGCATTTACACACTGATCTTTGTGTTCCTGTTCGTTATGATGGAGCCGTGGCGCGGGTTTGGTCGCAAATGGGCGATTGTCATGTGCTATGTTCTCGCCATCCCGATCGATCTGGCGATCGACCGCTTGCCTGAGATGGTCACTTACTTTTACTTCACCGGGGCAGAGGGGATAATGCCTCGTGAAGTAGTGCTTGGACCCTTTTTACGCCCCTTGATGATCATGACGGTGGCTTGGGCCATTTCATTGACCACTCTTATGGAGGCGTTTCGGCGCCCCTCCCTTGCCGCGTCTTCCATCCCGCCAGCGAATGATCCTGCGGATACGCGCCCATAGACGAAATAGGCTGCGCATCTGAGTTCGCCCTCAACCGCAAGAGCGGTTGAAGCGCGCTGCTCACCCTGCGCGCCAAGCTTGCATCGCCAGGATGGCCGGCACCATGCAACCGCGACCTGATTGAATGGCTGTCGATATGGGCTGGCTTTCGGTACCGAAGTAATTATGCTAGTAAAAACACTAGCTAAGGGTCGGGTCACATGGACATTGGGATTTTCGGAACGGGAAGCGCACTAAAAGATTTTCTCAGCATTCTACCACACCATCACACCATTGTGGCGCTTGCGGACAATAATTCTGAACGCCAAGGCCAAAAGATCGAAGGCCATGATGTTGTTTCGCCGACCAACCTTGTTAAAAAAAATCCCGAACTTGTGATAATCGCAGCTCGAGCTGTCGACGAAATTCGAGAACAACTTGAAAAACTAGGAATGCCTTCAGAAAAAATTCTTGCCTACTATCCCAGCTATAGCCAAAAATTTGGCCACCAGATCAACGAGGACATCACTCAAATTAATCATGCACTTAGCACGAATATCCCACTAGCCGGTATTGCGACTATGTATCTTTGGCCAGAGGCAGGCGGCATCGCCGTCAGCGATGTTGGCGAAGATTTTGTCCGGCGGCACGCAATGCGACTTGCTGCCGAATGGGTGAAGTTGCGCGATCTAAAAGGCAACATAGCAGAATTAGGCGTGTACCAGGGCGAACAGGCCGCCCTCCTCAACGCTCTATTCCCGGATCGCAAAATCCATTTGTTTGATACGTTTGAAGGCTTTTCGGGGGCGGACGTAAGTGTTGAGGCTGCGCGGGGTTTTTCGGGAGCAGCCATTGGTGATTTCAAGGATACAAGCGTCGAATTGGTCCTCGCGCGAATGCCGCATCCAGATCAAGTCCTTGTCCATCCAGGCATGTTTCCAGACACTGCGGACGGACTTGAGGATACCTTCGCGTTCGTTAGCCTTGACGTTGACCTGTTTGAGCCAACTCTGGCGGGACTTGAGTATTTCTATCCACGCCTTACCCCGGGCGGATTCATTTTCGTACACGATTACAATAACAAGCGCTATTCTGGAGTGCGCCACGCCGTGGATGCTTTCCTCGAAAAGGTTCGGGTTGCAGCGCTACCACTGCCTGATTTTGCTGGCTCACTTGTAATTCTAAAATAGTCGCGACGATCGATCGATCCCATCTGCCGTTGACCGTACCAACTAGCTATTTGCGGGCGAGCACATAGACCACGGGGCCAGCGCTCTTGCCGGGCTCAGGGGAGAAGGTTGCAACAATTTTATTGTCGGCCAGTAGTGCCGAGTATGCTGCGAATTCGGCGGGAAATGCGGCCTTTTCATGCCGATAGCGATCCATGGCGGTCAGGACATAATAGTCCGAGACACAAGTGCCGCGCACCGCAGGTTTCATCGTGCCATAATCAATTTTGGAGCGCCCCTTGGTCGCCCGGTCCACGCGCGCAAGATCAACCCGCCCATCTAGCATCGCCTGGGTGTTGACGCAGCCAACGTCGCCAAGTGGAAAACTGACATTCGCCGCCCGTTTGATCATGTCGAAGGCAAAGTGTTCGATCATAATCGTTGCGTTCTGAGAAGCATGGACATCGACCCAGTGCGTAGCCTGTTGGCGGGTGTCGTTCATGCGCGCGCGCGCGCCGGTTATACTCGGTGCGATCAAAGCGAGAGGCACCAGTACAAGAAGCCCAAGGGCTAACCCGATTGTCCGCCGCTGCGCTCTCTGGGCGAACCAAGCCACAGCCACCCCCGCTGCCAGGGCGAAGATCGGCAGAGCGGGAACCATCCAGCGTTCCCAACGTAAATTGGCTTGGAACACAATCAAAAGATGGATCGCTAGCACCGGCAGAACCACCAGCCGCAGTCGGGCATCCCGCGCCATAAGCACCAGCCCGCCAACAGCCAGAACCAGTCCGCCGATGCCAAGCCCGGATGCCAGTGGGCCGACCGTATACCAGCGAGCGTTTCCGAAGAATCCATCTCCGGTGGCGCCAAGGTGGTACGTCCGCGTCTCCCCGCTCAGGTTGACTAGCACGGTCTTGAAATCGAGGACGAGATACGGCGAGATCATCGCCAACAGCAATGGCGCAAACAAAGCGAACGCTGCCAGAAGCCGCAGTTGCTGCGATCGCTCGCCTGAACCATATTTGATATAGTGCGAGCTGGCTCCCGCCACTGCAAAAGCGGTGATCGCAAATGGCCATTTCGATGCTACCGCCAAGGCTAGCCAAAGCGCCGCCCAGCCATAATCCGCCCGTCGCCCTTCATCGGCAATCCGCAATGCTGCGCCAAGGCACAGTAGCATGAATGCCGTGCCAACCATGTCCGAGCGGATGATCTGCGCGTATTGGATGAAGACTGGACTGCAGGCCAACAACAGCGCTGAGAACAGCCCGATAATCCATCCCGCCTGTCCCTTGCTGAACTGTCTCCCGATCCGCCAAGTTTGCCAGATCCCGAGCAAACCGAAGGCGCCCATCGCCATTCGGCCGGGCAGGATGACCAGACTTGGATCATGGTAGATTGCTGCCATGAATTCGGCAGGGCCAGCGTAGGCTCCGGTCAGCCAGCCCACGACAAACACCGATGCATTCACCACGGCCAGCAGATACATGGTTGTTGTGGCGGGGTGCCCAAACCAACCCGGATTCAGAGTGCCGCTCGTGACCATCCGGACCGAGCCAAGTTCAAACACCAACTCATCGGGGTCATTGAGCGCGGGCAGGCCGAAGCTGGCACCATACCAGCGGAGCCCCGCTGCCAATACCAAGATGGCTGACAGGAGCAGATAGGGCCACCGCATGGCAAAGGCGCCTGACTTGGCGATAGTATCAACCTTTGGCGTCAAACGAACCGAATCAAACCAGCGTTGCCCGCATTGAATCGTCAAACGCGACCAGTTCAGCTTCCTGCTCAATCTTTCGGGCGAGGTCGGGGTTGGCAATAAAGGCCCGCCCCCAGGTGATCGCATCAACAAAACCACTCTCGAGTTCGGCTTCGGCCTCGGCTGGTGTAAGCGATGCTCCGGCGATGATTACGCCATCAAAAAGCGGCCGGATCTTCCGAACCATCCGGGCCGCAGTTTCAAAATATGGCGAATTGGCACAGCTTACGTCGAGCGCGCCAAGACCCATGCTATTGAGCGCAGGGATCAGATGGGCGATCATTGCATCAAGATCAGGCCATTCATAGAGGCCGCCCATCATGCGCGAAGGTGAAATGCGGGCCATCACTTTGTTCGCTGGCACGCGAGCGGTCACTGCGTCGACCAGTTCAAGTGCGAACCGGCAGCGATTTTCTACCGTGCCACCGTATTCATCGGTGCGATCGTTAACCTGACCATCCATGAACTGATCCGGCAGATAGCCGTGCCCCATATGGAGCTCCACAGCGTCGAACCCAGCCTCCAGCGCACGTTCAGCCGCATCCGCAAAATAGCCGTAAATGGTCTGCATCTCATCCGCCGCCAACGCGCGCGGGGTTCCAAAAGGCTTGTTGTTCTGGCGATTGATCCCGGCGGCTGGTTGGTTGGTCGAACTGACTGGAGCCTCGCCAGTAAAATCTTCGTGGCTAATTCTGCCCATGTGCCATAGTTGGCACGCGATTGCCCCGCCTTCAGCATGAACGCTGTCCACGACCTTGCGCCAGGCAGCGGCATGCTTGGAATCCGCTATGTATGGCGCGTTGACCCAACCATCCCCTGATGGGTGAATAATGGTGCCCTCAGTCAAAATCAGACCAGCTCCGCCAGCTGCCCTGCGCGCATAATAGGCTGCAACTTCATCGGTCGGGCAGCGTGCAGCGTCAGCAAAGCTGCGGCTCATTGCGGCCATTACCGTGCGGTTGCGCAGCGGAATGAATGCAGGGTTTTCAAGCGATTCAAACAGCTTGGTCATAGTGATATCTTTCAGACAAATCGGTACTGGTTAAAGAATGGGTGACGCAAATAGGCGTGCAAGGTTGCGCGCCAATCGCGTTGGAGATCGAAGCGTTCGGCCCGCAATCGCTCGCATGAAAGTACCGCTCGATCAGGGCGACGACCGAGTTCGTTCGCGGCAACAGCTGACGCATTGACAGGCTCTATCGTCAACCGGTTTGCCCAGCCTAGGGCAAGCACGATTTCTGCCGCAAGCTCTGCGAAGCTTGCCTCGCCGTGACAGGCCATTTGATAGCGGCCAGAGCAGCCTTGCTGCATCAGGTGGAGCGAGTTAAACGCCAGGTCATCGGTCCAGGTCGGTTGCCATACCCGGTCACCCACAGTGAAGCGGGTCTCGCCTCTCAGGATAGCAGCGTGCATCGCCGGGATGATCCGGCCGACGAAATTCTTATCGGCCTCTTCCCCCCCAAAGAAACCAGCCATCGTAACGATCAAAGCGTCACCGAAGGCATCTTCGATAAGGCGCTGGCATTCGTATTTAAGCTCACCATAAAGTGCGAGTGGGCGGGGTACTTCGTCTTCTGCGATCGGGTTCTCCCGGCCATCGTGGACGAGAAAGCTTTGCGGATAAAACAGCCTGGCATTCGCTGCGCGGGCTAGTGCAATCGCGTTCTTGGTCCCGCCAACGATTATGTCCCGGGCCGTATCGGGATCGCGCGCGCAACCTTCAACATTGACCATTGCCGCACAGTGAACCACCCAGCCGTCTTGCGCATGCCGAGCTGCAGCCAGCATGGCATTCGGATCACGTACATCGAGTTCGCCCTTGCCCGGTGCGTAAACAGTTGATCCGGACAGTTGTGGCGTCAGGCGCGAAAATGCGCGGCCCAGCATCCCTGCGCCGCCAGTAACCAGAAATTGCATAGCAAGCCGATCCCGCCAAATTCTAAAGCTTATCCGGCTACCTAGGCCAATGCCTGGGCCCGCGCAATCCCGCGGCAATACCTCGCATCGGATGGTCAACCCAGCGCAATATCCGGCGCGTCTTCCTGCTTCATGCCGACCAGGTGGTAGCCGGCGTCGACGTGGTGCGTCTCGCCCGTGACCCCGCTGGAGAGGTTGGAAAGGAAGTAGAGGGCCGATCCCCCGACATCCTCGATCGTCACGTTGCGGCGCAGCGGCGAGTTCAGTTCGTTCCACTTGAGGATATAGCGGAAGTCGCCAATTCCGCTGGCGGCCAGGGTCTTGATCGGCCCGGCGGAGATCGCATTGATGCGGATGCCGGCCGGGCCGAGGTCATTGGCCAGGTACTTCACGCTGGTCTCCAGCGCGGCCTTGGCCACGCCCATCACGTTGTAGTGCGGCACAACCTTTTCCGCGCCGTAATAGCTGAGCGTCAGGATCGAGCCGCCATCCGGCATCATCGCCGCTGCCCGCTTGGTCACCGCGACCAGGCTGTAGGCCGAGATGTTCATCGTCATCAGGAAGTTGTCGAGGCTGGTGTCGACATATTTCCCGCGCAGCTCGTTCTTGTCGGAAAAGCCGATCGCGTGGACGACGAAATCGATCGACGGCCAGCGGGCTGCGAGCTGTTCAAAGGCGGTATCGAGGGCATCCATGCTGGACACGTCGCAATCGATCAGGAAATCGCTGCCAAGCGACGCGGCGAGCGGGCGGACCCGCTTTTCCAGCGCTTCGCCTTGATAGGAAAAGGCCAGTTCAGCCCCGGCTTCGTGAAGCTTCTGTGCGATCCCCCAGGCAAGCGACTTGTCATTGGCGAGCCCCATGATCAGCCCGCGCTTACCCTGCATCAATCCCGTCATGCGTTACGATCCACCATCCTTGCGCCGCCCGCTTTCCGCCACGGCCTCGCCAATCATTTCGCCTTCTTCGGGCGTCACGGCAAGGGCAGCGTTGAGTTCGGCTCCGACGACCATCCCTAAGCCAACCAGCCAGAAAAAGAAAAGCGCGATCATCACCCCGGCCAGGCTGCCGTAGGTCAGGTCATAGGTGAAGAACCGTGCCAGCACCCAGGGCAGAGCGATCGTTACCGCAGCCCACCAAACCGTCACCAACAGGGCACCTGGCCATTTCGGATAACGGCGTGCGCGATAGGCACTGGGGGTAAGCGTATAAAACAGCGCGTGAAGCGAGAGGAACAGGATCACTGCCGGGATCAAGCGTGAGGTCGCAAGCGTGCTGGTCCAATCGGCGAGCCGTGGGAACCAGGCATTGATCACCTGTTCTGCCGTACCGATGGCAACCTGCACGAACAGCGCGAGCAGCAAGCCAACCACGGCGGCAAAAATCACCCCGGTTGAGATCAGCCGGTGCCGCCAGAACGCCGCAGTGGGCCCGGTACCATAGGCGCGGCGCAGGATGTCGCGAATTGTTTCGATCAGGCTGCCCACGGTCCACAGGCCGACGATCCCGCCCGCCCACAGCAGCCAGCCCGAGCGCGCTTGAACCACATCTTGTGCGACCGGCTCGAGCACCTGGCGCACCATGGGTGGCACGGCCAGCAAAAAGGCACTGACCGAGGCCGCGCGCTGAGCTTCCTCGCCGACCAAAGCAAAGATGGCGGCGACGGTTACGAAGAAGGGAAAAATGGCAAGGATCGCCATATAGGCCAGGTTTCCGGCGTGGATGAAGCCGTCATGCCAGGCCCCCAACCAGACTCGTTGAGCTATCCGCTTGAACCGGGCGATTCGAAGCCAGGTCTCTTCGCCAACCTGCTCTTCCAGTCCGGCCCGCCATCGCAGTGCGCGCCGACGCCGACCTTCTGGGCTGAGGTCGGGAGCGAGGTGCGCCTCAGCGCGCGCTTGTTCGAGGGGTATTTCCTCCACGAGGCGATTAGATTCCCAGCCGTCCGCGCAGGTTGCGCGGATCGGTCCAGCCCTCCAGGCGCCGGGCCAGATCGGCATCGTCCTCAGGTAGCTGGATTTCTAGTGTCACCAACTGGTCACCGCGGCTGCCGTCCTTGCGACTGAAGCCCTTGCCGGGAATTCGCAGGGTCTTGCCAGAACTGGAACCTGGCGCGACAGTCAGCATCACCGCACCTTCTGCGGTTGGCACCTTGACCTTGGCTCCGTTGAGCGCCTCATCAAGGCTGATCGGCAAATCGAGCCGCAGGTTATCGCCATCGCGGCGGAAGAACGGATGCGGCTGGGTGCGGATCGTGACGATTGCATCGCCCGCGCCGCCGGGGCCTGGTTCGCCTTTGCCCGCAAGCCGCATCTGGGTGCCATCTTCAACCCCGGCCGGAAGCTTGAGGTCAATGGTCTTGCCATCGGCCAGCGTGATCCGCTGCGTGGCCCGCGCCGCGGCATCGGGCAGCGAGACGCCGAGCTGGTAGGAAACGTTTGCCCCCTTGGGGGCCGGGCGCGCGCGCCCACCGCCAGCCCCGCCGAAGCCTCCGCGCCCGCCGAACAGGCCTTCGAAGATATCGCCAAGGTCGATGCCGGCATCACTGCCGCCAAAGCCTTCGAAACCATCGGCACGAAACCCGCGCTGGCCGCCAGCCCCGCCAAAGCCGCCGCCCGGACCGCCGAAACCATAGCCGGTGGGATTGCCATCGATGTCAATTTCACCGCGGTCGAACCGGGCGCGCTTGTCCTTGTCGGACAACAGGTCATAGGCACGGGTCACTTCGGAAAAGCGCTCCGCCGCCTTGGGGTTGTCCTTGTTGCGGTCGGGGTGCAGCTCCTTGGCCAGCTTGCGATAGGCGGACTTGATGTCCTTCTCGCCCGCGCCGCGCGCTACCCCCAGGATCGAATACGGATCGGCCATTTGCCTTAGCTAGGTGCGCCAAGGCAATACGGCAAGGCGTTCCGGTGCGCAGCGCTTTCGCGGAGCCACACTTGAGGCTATGCCTTGCCGCATGGATGAACAGCAATCCGCCGACGCGATCCCGGTCGCCCCGCCGCTCAAGCTATTTGCGGAGTGGTTCGCCCTGGCCAAGGAGGGTGAGCCCAACGACCCCGATGCCGTCGCGCTCGCCACGGCTACACCAGATGCGGCCCCGTCAGTGCGGATGGTACTGTTGAAGGATTTCGGCCCCGAAGGCTTCGTGTTCTACACCAATGCGCAAAGCCGCAAGGGTGGCGAGCTGCTCGCCAATCCGCAGGCGGCGATGCTGTTCCACTGGAAAAGTCTGCGCCGTCAGATCCGGATTGAAGGGCGGATCGAGGAAGTCGATCCTGCCACGGCAGATGCCTATTTCGGCAGCCGGAGCCGCGATTCTCAACTGGGGGCGCTGGCTTCGGACCAGTCGCGCCCATTGGCCTCGCGTGCCGAATTCCTCGGCCGAATCGCCAAGGTTACCGCGCAGCATCTGGTCGGGCGTGTGCCGCGCCCACCGCACTGGACCGGCTTTTGCCTGGTGCCCCAGGCGTTCGAATTCTGGATGGACCGGCCTTTCCGCCTGCACGAACGACGCCGGTTCGAGCTGGGCGCCGACGGCACCTGGACGTCTGGTTTGCTTTACCCCTGAAGCCCGCGGCCCTCACCGGCAAGGAAGGCGGCATAGGCCTTGGCAATCCCTTCGCGCAGATCTGTACGGGGGCGCCATCCAAGCTGGTGAAGCTTGGTATTGTCCATCAGCTTGCGGGGTGTGCCATCGGGCTTGGTGGCATCGGTCACGATCTCTCCATCGTAACCGACAACCTGCATGACCGTCCTGGCTAGGTCGAGGATCGAAATCTCGCTTCCGGTGCCTATGTTGATATGCTCTGCGTCCGAATAGGTCTTCATCAGGAAGACGCACGCATCGGCGCAATCATCGACGTACATGAACTCGCGCAAGGGCGTTCCGGTGCCCCACAGTGTCACCGGGGTGCCTTTTGCCTTTGCCTCGTGCGCTTTTCGGATCAGTGCGGGGACTACATGGCTGCCCTGCGGATCGAAATTATCGCCGGGGCCATAAAGATTAGTCGGCATGGCGCTGATGAAATTGCAACCATGCTGCTGGCGATAGGCCTGCGCCAGCATGATCCCTGCGATCTTTGCGACTGCGTACCACTGGTTGGTCGGCTCAAGTGGGCCGGTCATCAGCGCATCCTCGCGGATCGGTTGCGAGGCATGCTTGGGGTAGATGCAGGAAGAGCCAAGGAACAGCAGCTTGCCGACGCCTGCGGATTGGGCGGCGCCCATGACCGCAGTTTCGATCAGCAGATTGTCGCGCAGAAAGTCGACTGGGTAAGTCGCATTGGCCAGAATGCCGCCCACCTGAGCCGCCGCCATGAACACTGCATCGGGTCGCGCGCGCTGAATCCAGTCAAGCACAGCGCGCTGGTCGGTCAGGTCAAGTGTTGCGCGATCGACCGTCAGGACCTCACATTGTTCACCAGCCAGTCGTCTCATGATGGCGCTGCCGACCATACCCTTATGGCCGGCCACCCAGATCCGCTTGCCGGAAAGATCAAAGGTCATCCCGGCATCACCCCCCTCGTCCAATGCGGGCCAACTTCATGACTTCAAGGTCCGCCGCAACCATTTCGCGGACCAGTTCGCGCACTGGGGTTTCGTGCTTCCAGCCAAGTTTTTGGTTTGCCTTGGTTGGATCGCCAATCAACAGGTCGACCTCTGTGGGGCGGAAGTACCGCGGATCAACAGCCACACGCAACGCGCCAGTCTTGGCACAGAAGCCCTTTTCCTCAACCCCTGCGCCGCGCCATTCCAGCGGGATTCCCGCATCAGCGAAGGCCCATTCGACAAATTGTCGGACGCTGGTGGTCTCACCCGTCGCGAGAACATAGTCGTCCGCATTGTCCTGTTGAACCATCAGCCACATGCCGCGAACATATTCGGCGGCATGTCCCCAGTCGCGCCGTGCATCGAGATTGCCAAGGTAGAGTATGTCTTGTCGTCCGAGGGCGATCGCCGCTGCGCCACGGGTGATCTTGCGGGTCACAAAGGTTTCCCCGCGCAATGGGCTTTCGTGGTTGAACAAGACCCCGTTCGAGGCATGGATGCCATAGGCTTCGCGGTAATTGACCGTGATCCAGTAGGCATAGAGCTTGGCCACAGCATAAGGGCTGCGCGGATAAAACGGTGTAGTCTCGCGCTGCGGCACTTCCTGGACCAACCCGTAAAGTTCGCTGGTCGAAGCCTGATAGAAGCGGGTCTTTCGTTCCAGGCCGAGGATGCGGATTGCCTCCAGCAGTCGCAAGGTGCCAACGGCATCGGCATTGGCAGTGTATTCCGGCGTTTCGAAGCTCACCTGGACATGGCTTTGCGCCGCCAGGTTATAGATTTCATCCGGCTGTGTTTCCTGGACTATGCGGATCAGGTTGGTTGCATCCGTAAGGTCACCATAATGCAAGGTCAGGCATGGATCAGCGACGTGTGGATCCTCATATATATCGTCGATCCGTCCGGTATTAAAAGATGACGTGCGTCGCTTGATGCCATGGACCCGGTATCCCTTGGAAAGCAGAAGTCTGGCCAAATAGGCCCCATCCTGCCCTGTTACCCCAGTGATAAGCGCCGTCTTGCCTGTCAATTCGCAGCCTTTCGCGGAAATAATGAGGCTATTCGCCCCATTGCCCTGCGTACTGGCTGAAGGTTACCATCGAGTGTGTGCCCCAGGCGCACCACCGTGAGGCCCTGTGCGGGCGAAATCAGCACGAATTGTCCAAGATGGCCATTCATTGAAAATGCCGAGCGTGGTGCGCCAGGGAAGGGCACGTCCTGCTCGCCCGGTTGCGGTCGGTTAAGCCAGGTCTGGGCCCCATAGCCGGGGTTGCGCGGATTGGCCGTGGTCAAGAATTCGATCCATGCCGGAGGAACCAGCTGGGAACCGTTGACGCTGCCCTTGTTGCGCAGGAATTCTCCAAACTTGGCCCAGTCCCGGGCCGTTGCATGCATGAGACTCCCGCCAATGAGCGTGCCTGATGCATCAAATTCAGGGGCCATGCTCTTCATCCCCAGAGGTTCGAACAGCCGACTGCGAAGATAGTCGCTTATGGCCTTACGCCGCTCGGCAGGTTCAGCGCTGTCCGTAAGTGCGCGGCTGGCAATATCGGACAGGATGACCGAGGTGGCGCTAGAATATTCCCATTTTCTGCCTGGCTCCGCTTCGAGCGGCTGGGCTTCGGCATGGGCGGCCATCGCATCGCGCCCATCAAGAAATAGCATCCGTACTTCATCGGATTCATAGATTGGATCGCCAGCTTCGGTATGGCGGAGCCCGGAACGCATTTGCAACAGATGCCGCAACGTTATCTCGCCCCGTGGATCGCCTGGCCGTTGCCAAGCCGGGACGGGTGCCGGTTCATCCAATTGCAGCCGGCCGTCGGCGACCAGCAGCCCGATCAGCACTCCTGTTACTGTCTTGGCCATCGACCAGCTGATGAAGCGGGTGTTCTCATGATAGCCAGGGGCATAGCGTTCGGCGATGATCCGGCCATCACGCAAGACCACGATGGCCCGGGTTTCCGCGGTTTCCGGCGCGTCGAACAACCGGTCGACTCTGCGGGCAAGCGCCTCTCGCTCGACGCCTGGATTTTTTGCCACTGCGCTCATTGCTGCTGCGGGCAGGGGGCGGTCAGGCACGACCTGTTCTGATCCGCATGCGATCAGACTTGGCAGGGCTAGCAAGGGCAGGATAAGGGGCAGGCGACGCGTCGGCATGACGTGCATTCCTTGCGCAAAGGCTGGCCGATGGCAACCGTTATCCCTGTTTCGTCAATGCGTTCGCCGCGCCGGCGATGGACATGGCTGGCGCTGCTGGCGCTTGCCGGCTTGTTAACCTGGTTCTGGGCGCCACTTAACGGCTATGCGATTACCGGCGCGGCCTATGGCGCTCGCGTTGCCTGTTCGTGTCATTATCTGGGGGGGCGCAGCCTTGAAGATTGTCGCAAGGATTTCGAACCTGGAATGGAACTTGTGATCCTGAGTTCGGATGTCGAAGCAAAAAGTGTGACAGCTCGATTTCCGTTGCTCGCGACTCAAACGGCCACTTACTATAAAGGTCAGGGTTGCCGGCTTGAGCCGTGGGGGCGCTAGTCCTCGGCGCACTATGCTCTCCCCGGAACCCCAGTTTAAAGAAACGATCATGGCGCCACTTTCCATCCATCCCGTGATTCTCTGTGGCGGCAGCGGCACGCGGCTGTGGCCAAGAAGCCGCGCAGCCAAGCCCAAGCCATTCTTGCCTATGCTGGGCGAAACAACCCTGTTCCAGGCCGCGCTCGGCCGCGCAGCACCAAAGTATGGCTTTGCGCCTCCCTTGGTTGTGACCGGTGTGCGACATGTTGAACATGTTGAAGCGCAACTGGGTGATATGGATTCGACAATCGTGGTTGAACCGCGCGCCCGTAATACGGCGGCAGCGATTGCGCTTGCGGCCCTGCGGCTCGATCCGGACTCGATCATGCTGGTTTGCCCCAGCGATCACCACATTATCGACGACAACGCCTTTCGCGCTGCTGCGCAACAGGCAGCTGCGCTGGCGGCAGAGGGTTACCTGGTTTCGTTCGGGATCGAGGCGCGCAGCCCCGAAACGGGATTTGGCTATCTTGAGCGCGGTGACCCGCTGCCACAGGGTGGTTTCCGGGTTGCCCGGTTTGTCGAAAAGCCCGACCGTCAGCGGGCCGAAGCATTTATTGCCGCGGGAACCTATGCCTGGAACGGCGGTGTATTCGCTTTTCGGGTTGGTACCTTTCTGGATGAACTGGCCGCTCACCGCCCTACCATTTTTGAAGCGGTTCGGGCGGCTGATGCAGCCGGTGGCCAGCATGGCCGCCAGTTCCATCCGGGTGCAGCCGAATTCGAGAGTTTTGTCCCGGAATCGGTTGACTATGCGGTGATGGAAAATACCGACCGTGCGGCCATGGTGCCGGTCGACATGGGCTGGTCGGATATAGGCAGCTGGGATGCGCTCCACATGGCACTCGATCGCGATGAAGCTGGTAATAGTATCCAGGGGCGCGCCGAGCTGGTGGACTGCCGTAATGTCTTGGTCACAAGCGATGGCCCCCGTGTTTCGGTGATCGGGCTTGAGGATGTCGTGATCGTTGTTGATGGCGATGAAGTCCTGGTGACGAGCCACGCTGGCACGCAGCGCGTCGGCAACCTTCATGGAGCCGCAAATCAGTGATCCTGCTTTCGACCCGGTCAGTGGCAAAGCCCTGGGGCCGGACCGATTTACCGCAGATCTTCGGCGGAAGGGTAGCCAAGGCCATTGGCGAGGTCTGGTTCGAACCGCCCTCTGAATTCGATGCTCTGCTGATCAAGTACATCTTCACCAGCGAAAAGCTGTCCGTGCAATGCCATCCGTCCAGTGACCAGACTTTGGCGATGGGTTTGGGGAAGCAGGGCAAGGATGAATGTTGGCTGGTGCTGGATGCCCAGCCTGGTGCCCAGCTGGCGATCGGCTTCGAGCGCGAAATCGATGACGAAGCGATGCGCGCGGCCATGCAGGACGGATCAATTGAGCGGCTTTTGTCCTGGCATCCCGTCAGCGCTGGCGACTTTTTCTATATTCCGGCCAATACGGTTCATGCGATTGGCGCCGGGATCACTCTGGTCGAAGTTCAGCAGAACTCTGACATTACCTATCGCCTCTATGATTACGGCCGCCCCCGCGCGCTGCACTTTGAGCAGGGCGCCGCGGTGGCGCTTCGCAAGCCCTATCCCGCGCACCATCACCAGCGCCTGACTGCCACCGGCTCGGCGCAGCTGGTGGATGGTCCGCACTTTCGGCTCGACCGGCTGGATGGCGCGCCGGATCCGGCAGTGGCGACGCGCTATGCCGGGCCGCTGCTGGTCGTGCCGCTTGATTGCCACCTGACCCTGGCCGGTTCAACCATCGCCCCCGGCCAGTGCGCGCTCGCTGATAGCCTGGCGGCAATCACCTTTCCTGCCACGGGCTTGAGCCTGATCGCGCAGCCGGTCTAGGCCGGGCGCCGGCTTGGGCTAGGGCTCAGTTCCAGCAATCCAGCCGCCGCCGACTACCCGGTCACCGGCATAAAGGACCGCGGCCTGGCCCGGAGCAACGCCGTATTCGGGGTTCGCAAAGCGGATTGTCGTTCCCGCGTTATCGCCCAGTGGGCCATCGAGCGTGACGGGCACCGGCTTGGCCAGCGAGCGGACCTTGGCCAGCAGTGGCGTATCGGTCATTGGGCCTATGCGGTTGGTTTCGATTACGCGCGCGGCGCTGACCGCAAGAAGGCGGCGTGGGCCAACCCGAACCTCCGCTGCCGCTGCATCGATCCCAACAACATAGAGCGGTTCAGGCTGGCCGCCGATTTCCAGCCCCCGCCGTTGCCCCACGGTAAAGTGAATAACGCCCTCGTGCCGGCCCAGCACGGCCCCGCTTTCGGCGTGCACGATCGCGCCGGGACGGACGCCATCCGGCCGAACCGACTTGACGATCCGCGCATAGTCCCCATCGGGAACAAAGCAGATATCCTGGCTGTCAGGCTTGGAAGCGGTGCGCAGTCCTGCCGCTTCGGCTAGGGCCCGAACTTGCGGTTTGGGAAGGCCGCCCAGCGGGAAGCGAAGGTAATCAAGTTGGGCTGCGGTGGTAGCGTATAGGAAGTAGGATTGGTCGCGTGCTGGATCGAGCGCGCGATGCAGTTCCGGCCCGCCCGGACCCATCACCCGACGGACATAGTGGCCGGTCGCCAGGCAATCCGCGCCAAATTCCCGCGCCATGCGGAACAGGTCGGTGAACTTGGGCCCCATGTTGCAGCGGATGCAGGGGATCGGGGTGCGCCCGGCGAGGTATTCGTCGGCAAACTGCTCTACCACTTCTTCGCGAAAGGCGGATTCGTGGTCGATCACATAGTGCTGGATACCCAGCCGATCCGCCACGGCGCGCGCGTCGCGAATGTCGTCGCCCGCACAACATGCACCCTTGCGGGCGGCCACTGCGCCGGAATCATAAAGCTGAAGCGTGACACCGATCACTTCCGCGCCGCTTTGCGCAGCCAGTGCCGCCACGACCGAGCTGTCGACCCCGCCGGACATTGCCACAACGATCCGCTTGCCTGCGGCCGGCCCATCCAGCTGGAACAGGGCTGCGGGATCATCGGTTGCTGAGGCTGCCTGGACCATGGCGGCGCGCCTTACACGCTTCGTGCGCGGCTTGCAAAAGGGCCGCAGCTAGCCGGGTCAAATTCCAGTAAGGTCCATGACTATCCGGTAAACCGCGGCTTTACGCGCTGTTGACCTTATAACGCTAGAACCCGGCTCATGGAATTCGGCAAGGACCTCATCGCAGGCCTGCGCCAACGGGTGCTGCCCGTTGACGAAGGTGCTGTCTCCGGACGCTGTGACTGGCACAGCCTTAGCGCGCGGTTACAGGCGGCTCATGCTGCTCGGGTTGAGATGATCCGCACCGAAATCCATGATTTACGGCTGCTGGGGGGATCGTTCGGGTCGCGATCCTCGGTTGCGCCGGCGGAAGGCCGACATGCCTCATGTGATGTTAACCCAAGTGATTCAGCAGATGGCAAAGCCCGCACGGGCATTGTCATCCCTGTCGTTGCGGTCAAGCGAAGCGACGGCCGAGGATGAACATGATCGAGAACCAGAAAATTCGACCCGCGATGGTAATTGGCCCGCTTGGCGAGCCGCTCACGATCGATTCGTTGCCGCTGCCGAGCACCACCCGGTGGGTCGTGCGCCGTAAGGCCGAAGTCGTCGCTGCTGTGAACGGCGGGTTGCTGACCATCGATGAGGTCTGCGAGCGTTATAACCTGACGCTCGAAGAGTTTGCCTCCTGGCAGCGGGCGGTCGACCGATCGGGCATGCAGGGGCTGCGCGTCACCCGGATCCAGCATTACCGCGATCTGTATGAGCGCCAGCTTAAGTATTGAAAAATAGCATATAGTCCTGCGGTTGAGGTTCTCAGCCGGCAAGACCCTTGCAGCTCCGGGCCAGAATGGTGGCTTCGGGGCTGCTCGTTTTTGGCTCTGCCCAGCGCATTTCGCCGGACTGCATCGGCCGTTTGCCGACCATTGCGTTGCGTTGCAGTCAGGCGGGGCCTATGACGCTCCATGGTAAACAATACCGCTTCGTCCGGCCTGCCGCGCTGCGGTCTTGCCCGAAGTGATATAGCAGAGTAATACAGCGCCGTGAGGCCGGTGCAGTCACCCTGACTGCGCTGTGGTCCGGCAGTGATGCAAGATGGGGCAGGTCCGGCCATGAACTACGATACGCGGATTGCAGCAGAAGACCTGGCAGCGACCGATCCGGCGGCCGTCCTGATGGGCGATGCCGAAGAAGAGCGGCAATCGCGGCGCAAGTTGTGGCTTATCGGTCTGGCGGTACTCGCTGGCCTGATCGGTGTTTGGTTCTTGACCCACAGCAGTGATGAGGCGGTCACCGGCGACAAGAAATCCCAGGCAGCCGTCGTTTCCGTCGTCGCGCCGGGGCGCGGCACGATCGAAGGCGCAATCAATGTGACCGGTACTCTTGCCGCTCGCCGCGAGCTTCCGGTCGGTGTTCCGGGCGAAGGCGGACAAGTTGTCTCAGTCCTGGTTGAGCCCGGCCAGTGGGTTGGTGCAGGCCAGGTCCTGGCGGTGATCGACCGCTCGGTCCAGGTCCAGCAGCGCGCCAGCCAGGCTGCGCAGATCGAAGTTGCCCGGGCCAATGCCCAATTGGCCCAGGCCAACCTTGACCGTGCATTGAGACTGGTTGAGCGCGGCTTCGTTTCGAAAGCCGATATCGATCGACTGACCGCCCAGCGCGATTCGGCTGCGGCCCAAGTCCGCGTCGCAGGTGCCCAGCTTGGCGTGATCAATGCCCAGCTTGGCCGCCTGAACGTGGTTGCCCCGGCCGCCGGTCTGGTGCTGGAGCGTCGGGTTGAGCCCGGACAGGTCGTCAGCGCGGGTTCGGGTGTGCTGTTCCGCCTGGCCAAAGGTGGCGAGATGGAACTGCGTGCGCTGGTTGGAGAAACCGAACTGGCGCAGGTTGGCAATGGCGTTCGCGCCGAAGTGACCCCAGTTGGAGGGATGAAGGTTTTTGCTGGCCAGGTCTGGCAGACCGCCCCGGTGATCGATCCCCAGAGCCGCCAGGGCATTGCACGTATTGCGCTTCCCTATGCGCCAGAATTGCGCCCGGGCGGCTTTGCTACGGCAGTGATCAAGGCGGGTAGCGTGGTTGCACCGATGCTGCCTGAATCCGCGATCCTGTCCGATAACGAAGGCAGCTATGTCTACATCGTTGGCAAGGGCAACAAGGCCGAGCGGCGTAATGTGAAGACCGGCCTCGTTACCGCCAATGGCATTGCCGTGATCGAAGGCTTGAGCGGCACCGAACAGGTTGTGCTGCGGGCCGGCGGGTTCCTTTCACCGGGCGAAACGATCAACCCCAGGGTCGTAAAGCAGTAAACGGCCGTCTGGCCGAAAACAGGATTTGGCGATGAACTTCCGCAACATCTCGGCCTGGTCGATCCGCAATCCGGTGGTGCCGATCGTGCTTTTCATCGGGCTGATGCTGGCTGGGATCATGAGCTTCCGAATGATGGAGGTTCAGAACGATCCGGATGTCGAGTTCCCGATGGTAATCGTCACGATTGCCCAGCCCGGTGCGGCACCGACCGAGATCGAAACCCAGATCACCCAGCGTGTTGAATCAGCCGTGCGGACCATTTCTGGGGTGCAGTCAATCAGTTCGACTGCATCCGAGGGTCGCAGCCAGACGATGATCGAGTTCAAGATCGGCGAGGACGTCAATGAGGCGGTCAACGAGGTCAAGAACGCTGTTGACCAGGCGCGCGGAGAACTGCCCGACGGAATTCTTGAGCCACAGGTGGTAAAGGCCCAGACTTCGTCCGATCCGATCGCCTATTTTGCGGTCCAGGCCGACGACATGACGATCGAGCAGCTCTCGTGGTTCATTGACGATACGGTGACCAAGCGGCTGCTCAACATTCCGGGCATGGCTGCTGTTAACCGGGGCGGTGGCGTCAATCGCGAAATCACCGTGACGCTAGACCCGGCGCGGATGCAGTCGCTTGGGGTCACCGCCAGCCAGATCAATGCCCAATTGCGCCAACTTAACATTAACGCCGCAGGTGGACGCGCTGAAATCGCCGGGTCCCGCCAGTCGGTGCGCGTGCTCGGCAATGCCGAGACGGCCTACGAATTGTCGCAGACTGATATCCCGCTGGGCAACGGACGCACAGTCAAGCTAAGTGATTTTGCCCGCGTTTCAGACAGTTATGGCGAAGTCACCAGCATGGGCAAGGCCGATGGCAAGCCTGTGGTTACCTTTGGCATTGCCCGCGCGCGCGGTGCCTCGGACGTGTCGGTCTACGATGGCGCCTTCGCCGAAATCCAGAAGATCGAAAAGGAGAACCCGGGGATCAAATTCATCCGCCAGTTCACGTCGGTCGACTATACCAAGGCCCAGTACGAAAGCTCGATTGCGGCCATGGTTGAAGGGGCGGTGCTTGCCGTTATCGTCGTCTTCTTCTTTTTGCGCGACTGGCGCGCCACGATCATTTCGGCCCTTGCGATACCGCTTTCGGCGATCCCGACCTTTTGGTTCATGGACCTGATGGGCTTTACGCTTAACACACTTTCGCTGCTGGCCCTGGGCCTGGTGGCCGGCGTGCTGGTCGATGACGCGATCGTCGAGATTGAAAACATCGTGCGTCATATGCGGATGGGCAAAAGCGCCTACCAGGCGTCCATCGATGCGGCCGACGAGATCGGCCTTGCGGTTGTCGCCACCACCTTTTCGATTGTTGCGGTATTCCTTCCGGTTGGCCTGATGCCCGGCGTATCGGGCCAGTTCTTCAAGAATTTCGGCCTGACAGTGGTGGTCTCTGTCCTGATGTCGCTGGCCGTGGCCCGCATGATCACACCAATGGTTGCAGCCTATTTCCTTAAAGCTCACGGCGAGGAAGAGCATGGTGGCGGTACCTGGATGGATCGGTATCTCAATGTGCTGCGCTGGTCGCTTGACCAGGGTGAGGCCAAGGCCATGCGCGCCGCGCTGGCGCCGGCCCCATCGCGATGGTGGTACTATTTGGTGTGGATCCTTGCCACGCTGGTGGTTTTCGCCAGCTTCGTTGCTGGCGCCATTATCCCGGGCCAGGTGATCGGCAAGGTTGACGCTCTGCGTGATCTGGTGCCCGGCTGGGTTTCCGCATTTATCGGCGTGGGATTGGGCATCGGGTTGGCCTGGGGTGTCTATCGCCTGCTGCTGCTGGTCAGCAGCTTCACGGCGCATGGTTTCGCCAACTGGTATCGCTTCATGCATCTGCGCTGGGCCGCGCGCCGCCGCGACCACCGGGTGTGGATGCTGGGTGTCGGCTTGGGCGCATTGGGCCTGACCGGCATCCTGTTCACCAATATTCCGACACAGTTCTTCCCGACTTCCGATAGTGATTTCATCCAGGTCCGCGTCGAGATGGTTCCTGGGACCACACTCAAGCAGACCGAGGCAGTGATCGATCAGGCCGTGGCCATCGCCAAGGCTCGCCCGGAGACCAATACCGTGCTGGCCCGCTTCAGTGAGGGCAATGGCCGCCTGTTCATCACGCTAAGGGATGACCGCGAAAAGAGCAGCATGGTGATCGAGCGCGAGCTGACCCCCGTGCTGCAGAAGATTGCGGACGCACGGGTTACGATCCAAAGCTTTGGCGGGCCCGGCGGCGGCACAGGCCGGCCGATTTCGGTCATGTTGTCCGGTTCGGACTCCAAGCTTCTGGATCAGACTGCCGCACGGCTTGTCGAGGAAATGAAGGGCGTGAAGGAACTGGTCGCGCCGCGTATTGCAGCCGATATGCGCCGCCCGGAAGTGGTGATTAAACCACGGTTGGACCTTGCTGCCAGCATGGGGGTTACCACTTCTGCGCTTAGCCAGACGATCCGTATCGCGACGATCGGCGATATTGACCAGAATGCAGCCAAGTTCTCGTTGACCGACCGTCAGGTGCCAATTCGCGTTCGCTTGCCGATCGAGGCGCGCCAGGACCTTGCGACGATCCAGAACCTGCCCGTGCCAACCACCGCAGGCGGATCGGTGCCCTTGTCGCGCGTGGCGGAAATTGGCTTCGGATCGGGTCCGGTTTCGATCCAGCGCTATAATCAGAACCGTCGCGTATTTGTTGGCGCCGACCTTGCCCCCGGTGTGGTCAAGGGGACCGCGACGGAGAAGGTGAACGCGCTGCCAATCATGAAGAATTTGCCGGTCGGCGTGTCCAACGCACCGTTTGGCGAGGATGAATGGCAGGCGGAAATGGTCCGCAATTTTGGCATTGCGCTGGTTTCCGGCGTGTTGCTGGTCTTCGCCGTGCTGGTTCTGCTTTACCACCGTTTCGTTTCGCCACTCGTCAACATGAGCTCGCTGTTCCTGGCCCCGCTGGGCGGGCTGATTGCTCTGCTGCTCGTCGGTCAGCCGATGTCGATGCCGGTGTTCATCGGCATTCTGATGCTGTTCGGGATCGTCGCCAAGAACTCGATCCTGCTCGTCGATTTCGCGATCGAGGAAATGCAGCGCGGGGTCGACAAGTTTGAGGCCATTGTCGAAGCCGGGCACAAGCGCGCGCAGCCAATCATCATGACCACCGTGGCGATGACTGCGGGCATGGTGCCAACTGCGATTTCGGGCTGGATCGGCTCGGGCGACGGGGCCTGGCGTGCACCGATGGGTACGGTGGTTATCGGTGGCCTGATCCTTTCGACCCTGCTGACCCTATTGATCGTGCCGGCTGGCTTCAGTCTGGCTGACGGTTTTGAGAAGCGGGCCGGCCCGTGGCTGCGCAAGCGGCTGCTCAGCTATCAGCCGGGTGATGAACACAGCCCCAGCGACAGCCTCCACGGCGGGGCACTTCCGGCCGAGTGAGCGAACCGCTCGCCCTCTCAAAAGCGCGTGGTAGCCAGCCGGTCGACCGCGCGCGGCGTATGCGGCAGATTGCCACCGGCCTGCTCTTGGTCATGGCCGCGCTCTATCTGGCAACGCGGCATTATCAGGGCCTGCATCCGCTCATGGGCTATGTGCTGGCCTTCGCCGAAGCGGCGATGGTGGGCGGTCTCGCAGATTGGTTCGCGGTAACCGCGCTGTTTCGTCGCCCGCTTGGACTGCCAATCCCGCACACGGCGATTGTGCCGGAGAATAAGGATCGCATCGCCGATACGATGGCGGCATTTCTCCGCACCAATTTCCTGACCCCCCAGGTCGTTGCGCGGCGAATGAGCGGGATGAACCTGGCCGCGGCCGTGGGCAGCTGGCTGGCCGATCCGCAAACCGGCGGCTCCAGCCGCTTGCGCGCCGGGGCGGCTGAAATGCTGGCCCATGTGCTCGAATCCCTCGATCCTGACCGGCTTGGCAACCAGGTGCGCAGCGGTCTGTTCAAGCAGCTCGACAGGCTGGAGGTGTCGCCGCTGGTGGGCCAGATGCTCGGCACCGCCATTGTCGACAAGCGCCACATGCCGGTGATCGAATCGCTGGTCCGGTGGGCCGGACTGACGCTGGAGGATAATGAACCGCTGGTGCGGGAACTGATCCACACCCGCGCCAATGCGATCCTGCGCTGGACGGGCCTGGATGAGCGCCTCGCCAATTCGGTGCTCGATGGGCTCTACAAGCTGCTGGCGGAAGTTATTGTCGATCCCGACCACCCCCTGCGCGGCAAGATCGAGGAAGGCCTCGCCAAGCTGGCCGATGACCTTCAGCATGACGCCGAGCTGCGCGCCAAGATTGAGCGGATGAAGGGCGATCTGATCGCCAATCCGGCGGTCTCAATCTGGTGGCAGGGGGTGTGGGAGCGGTTGCGGCTCAAGATGCTGGAACGGCTGCGCCAGCCCGAAGGACAGATCGGCAGTCAGGCGGCCGAGGCGCTGGCCGAACTGGGCCGCCACCTGCGCGACGATCCCGAATTGCAGGCCCAGATCAACCGCTTTGCCCGGCGCACCCTGGTGGGGGCATCGGTGCGCTATGGCGATCAGATCGTCCGCCTGGTGTCTGAGACGGTGAAGCGTTGGGATGCCAGCACCGTTACCGACCGGATCGAAGGTGCCGTGGGCCGCGACCTGCAGTTCATCCGCATCAACGGGACCATGGTGGGCGGGCTGGTCGGCGTGATCATCCACGCGGTGGACCAGCTGCTGTGAACGGCCCGCTTCTCACCACCGCGCGTTACGAACTGTGGCAGCCACAGGTCGGTGACCTGGCCGATCTGTTCGAGCTGACCCGCGATGAGGAGACCCGGCGCTTCCTGGGCAACTTCGTACCCACGGAAATGGACAGCTTCACGCGCCTGACCCGCAACGCCGGGTCCTGGGCGCTGTGGGGCTATGGCACCTTCATGGTCCGGGCGAAGGGCAATGGGCGGATCGTGGCCAACTGCGGCGTTTTTCGCAGCCACCGCGGCTTTGGCACGGAACAGGGCCTCGACAATGTCCCCGAAGCCGGCTGGATCGTCCACCGCGATGTCTGGGGGCAGGGCCTGGCCAGCGAGGTCATGAGCGCCGCGCTGGCCTGGTTCGATAGCACCCACGGCCGCCAGCGCGTCGCCTGCATGATCGAGCAGGGCCACGCAGCGAGTGAGGCGATTGCGATGAAGCTGGGCTTCGTGCGTTATGGCCAGCAGGTGCCCGATGAGGGTGCGCCGCTCGGTCTCTGGGAGCGGGTTTAGCCCTTAAAAGAAAAGGCCCCGCTTGCGCAGGGCCTTTCCGTGTTTCGCGAGTGGTGAAGCCGATCAGAGCTGGCCGGTCAGTGGCGGCACGACCGTGAACAGATCGCCGACCAGGCCGATATCCGCGACCTGGAAGATCGGGGCGTCCTCGTCCTTGTTGATGGCGATGATGGTCTTCGAATCCTTCATGCCCGCAAGGTGCTGGATCGCGCCCGAGATGCCGAC
>JACCDJ011086571.1_pt1 | contig 109772 bp, 98 predicted proteins | sample 7444481 | NCBI WGS metagenome assembly JACCDJ01 (sample SAMN15323435, study PRJNA562643) | freshwater metagenome | isolation source: river surface water | place: USA:Blue River Watershed | collected 2017-08-15
AGGATCGCCCAGGTCCCAGAAAAGACCCGCCATCGCCGCTAGTCCCTCCTCAATAATGGGCATTAGCATGTGTTCATTCGGTGCATGTTGATTGCAACCCGCGTACGAGTGTGGAACCCAAACGGTTGGTAAACCGAGTATTTCCGCAAATACATCGTTTGGCAATGAACCACCCAAATTGGGTAAAACGCCTGGTCTCACACCCAGGCTTTCGGCGATTGATTTGACCGCGAATAGACACCACGGATCGTGCGGATCGAGTCGGGTTGCCGCCATTGGGGGCTTAACCGGATCACAGACCTCCACATCCGCAAATCCAGCATCAATGAGGTGCTGGCGTAAGTCCTCGACGATTGTTTCAGGCTTGGTGCCTACGACAAAGCGTAGTTGGCAATGCGCATTGGCAAATCCAGGAATAGCGTTGACCGGCGCACTTGGGTTGCCAGTTTGAAAGGCCAACACCTCGAAACTGTTCCATCCATAAACACGCTCGGCAGGACTCAGTCCTGGCTCACCCCATTCGGGCTCAACCTTTGGGCCATCCTCACCACCGTCGACTTCGATATCGCAAAGTGACTCGCGAACCGCAGCGCTGAGACTTTGAGGTCTCCATGATGACAGCTTGATCGACCCTCGAGCGTCGCATATCGTGGCGATAGCATGCGCTAGGCGAATCCCAGGATTCGAGATCAAACCGCCCCAGTTTCCAGAATGATGGGCTCCTTTCCGAGCTTCAATCCGCAGTTCAAAATTGATCACACCTCGACTTCCACCGTAGATCGTGGGCAGCTCAGGACGAATTCGTGGCCCGTCCGATGCAATAAATAGATCGGCTTTCAAACGGTCTTTATGTTGCTCACAAAATGCAGCTAATCCGGGCGAACCAGTCTCTTCGCCCGTCTCCAGAATCAATTTGACATTGAATCCAAGCTTGCCACGACTATCCAAGACGCTGCGAAGTGCCTCGAGATTGATACTGTGCTGGCCCTTGTTATCGGCTGTGCCGCGCCCATACACCCGCTCCGCTTTCTGGCGCAATTCCCAGGGCGATAATCCGTCGTGCCAACGGTCGTCCTGGCCTCGGATCACATCCGCATGCCCGTAAGAGAGAACGGTCAGGCGTGCATCAGTCTCGAAGCGCTCGGCGATCAGAAACGGTCCTGCACCGTTGACTGGATTTGGATAGATACCGCAAACAAATCCCATAGCTTGCAAATACGGCCACATCTCGTCGCGTAAATACGCACCCATAGCTGGTGAGGTCGGATCATCTTGCGATGAGGTCTTGTAGGCGACGCGCCTTTTGAGAATCGTTAAAAAGCTTCCGTCCTGAGCGAGCAATCGGGCCTTCGCGACTACTTGATCACGATCATTCAAACTATTTTTCATAGAGGTAATAATAATACAACTATATATTTATTGGATCTTTAGGGCCTTGGCTACAACGTGACCTTCTTAGCCGCTTGAGCTTCAGGTCAACTCGACTTTCAAGTAATGAGCACCTGGAATAGGGTTGAAATAATAGGGTGGAATTTCCTCAAAACCCAAGCTCTCATAAAGCCCTCGGGCGGCTTCCATTTCATCGAGCGTGTCGAGCAACATACACGAGTAGCCCATTGAGCAGGCTTCGTCGATAAGCTGCACGGCAATTTGTCGGCCAAGTCCCATGCTCCGGTATTGTGGGCGGACAAACACTCGTTTCATTTCACAAGCGTTGCTGTAATCAGCGTCTGGAAAAGCCCGCATCGCACCACATCCTGCAGGCTCGCCACCTACGAGTGCGAGCACTAATGCCCCACCTTGAGCGCTAGCGTATTCACCCGGTAATTGAAGTAATTCGTCCTCGAAGCCTTGAAAACCTAAATCGATGCTTAAGGAAGCGGCGTATTCGACAAAAAGCTGACGTAGTTGATCCATGTCAAGCGTCGACATGACGCGCTTAATTTTTATGTCTTGAGTACGCATAAACGCATTGAAGCAACCATCGGCTCAATTGGTCAAGCGAAGGGCGTCTCCCGCTGATCGCCTGAATAGCTGTTGCGTTGAAATGAGCGCCGATAAAAGACTTACCCCAAGTTGCAAGACGATCCCGATCACGATGACCGAGGGGCTGCCATAACCTGAAAGTTCAAGTAGTTCCGTGCCTAAATACAAACCAAGTCCATAAGCGAAGGCTCCCGCCAAAAGTCCGCCTGTCAGTCCGGAAATCAGCAATTCAACCGTAAATATCGCTTTCAGCTGAAAAGGCGTTGCGCCTAACACGCGCAAAAGTGCTGCGTCGCGTTGCCGTTCTTCATGTTCGAGTTGAAGTGCTGAAGCAATCACGAGCGCACCACTCATCAAAGCCAGCAAGAATAGCCATCGTAGGCCAGTGGCGAGTTGTTCAACTAAGGATTTAGCCTGCTCAATCGCTGCGCTTAAATCAACCGAGGTAATGTTGGGAAATCTCGAGTTGAGGTTTCGATCGAAATGAGGATCACCGTGGGTTTTTATGCTCGCAATCCAGCTTTGGGCTTGATCTTCCAGAAGTTGGGGCGAAAGCACAACGAAAAAGTTGACCCGCATACTCTCCCAGGACAGTGCTCTGATGCTGCTGATCCTGGCCTTGACCAATTCGCCCGCAACCTCAAATTCAAGCTCATCACCAAGTGCAAGGCCGAGGGTTTTAGCCAAACCTTGCTCAACGGAAGCATCCGCATGGCCTCGACGCGGCCAATGCCCTTCGATTAATCGATTCGATTCGATGGGCCCTTCACCATAGGAAAGATTGAACTCGCGATCAAGCAGTCTCCTTGCGCGTAGCTCTTCAAAGGCCTGTGGGTCCATTGGCTGGCCATTGCGGGCCACCAAGCGGCCACGGACCATGGGATAAAGGGATTGTGAATCGCTTTGCCTTATTTTTTCTAAAAACGATACCACTTCAGCGAACTGATCGTTTTGAATATTGATAAGGAAGCGATCAGGCATATCTTGCTTGGCAACGCGCTGCCAGCTTGAAATAAGGTCATCTTGGACGAAACTCAACAGCAATAAGGCGATGACGCCTAGCGTGCTCGCGCTTTGCTGCAGGGCGCGACGAAGCGGGGTTTTACCGAGGCGCCGCATGGCAAGCTTGGTCGCAAAGAAACGCGTTGGCAGCTGTTCGCCAAGCTCGAGCCCCATGCGGTAAATCGCTGCAAGCACAGTCGCTAACATAAAAAAAACTGCCATAAGGCCAATCCAGAGCAGCATGGCACTGCGGAGGCTATCGGCTAGCCATACAGTCAACAACAAACTCGACATAGCGATAACCAACCAAGGAAGATTGGATTGAGTCAAATGCCTCCAGCGGATTGGGCTTGCCGTCCGCGTCGCGGTATTGGGGCTCTCATCGCGAAAAAGTACATTGGGCGTTACACCTAAAAGTTGCAACCATCCGCCCAGCGAAAAGCTCAATAGCATCAAAACACCCGCAAGCATTGCTTGCGCTGCAACGCCAAGATCAGCCGGGGGCAATTGCTGTCCAAGCTTGCCTGGAATGATCGAGGCAAGAAAATCGGCTGTGAAGACCCCCAGCGCTGCTCCTAACCCACCGGCAAGCATACCAACCGTCAAAAACTGTAACATAAGCATGGCAAGCAAATAGCCTGCTGATGCTCCCATGACCCGCATCAAAGCATATTGTTTCAGATGGGTTCTGGCATAGTGCTTAGCTGCAAGCGCAATCGCGGCACAAGCAACAATCGCAATAATCGATGCAATTAAACCGAGAAAACTCCTGGCCCTTTGCATGGTCAATTGGATTTCAGGCCGTCCTGCATCTTGTGCTTCGATTCGTTGGCCCTTTTCAAGCGCAACCTCTGTGCGAGCAATCCATTGTTTGAGCTGGTTGGAATCGGTGTGGGCAAGTCCAAGTCGCCACGTGATGCGACTGCCTTCTTGAATGAGGCCGCTGCCCTCGAGGTCATCTCGGTGCATCAAAAGTCGAGGCGCAAAATTGATAAAGGCGGCAACACGATCAGGCTCTTCTTTGATGACGCCGCCAACTTGCAATTCAGCATCGCCAAGCTTAAGCCGATCGCCCACCTTCGCCTGCAATCGATCAAACAGACTTTGTTCGAGCCATACAGTGCCACGACTGAGCTGTGACGGTGTTTGCTGCGCTTGATGACTGGCCAAATTATCGAGCCGTAGCTTCCCTCGTAAAGGATAGCTACTACTGGCAGCCTTAATCGAGGCAAGCACAGCTTGATCGCCAACGCTGACCATGCCTGGGAACACCGCTGTTTGCATAACGGCAAAACCAAGGTCTTGCGCATCTTGCACCGTGTTTTGTTGTATCGGACGGTCACTCACCAGCAATGCATCCGCAGCAAGCAGGCTTGCGGCCCTCGCCTTTAGGCTCCGCTCAAAGCGGTCGGCAAGGCTCAATACGGTCGACATCGCAAGTACCGAAAGCACGAGTGCTAATCCGAGCAGAGTCAGATGCCCCGCTCGAAAATCACGAGCAAGTAGTCGGAAAAAAAAGGCGCGCATCGATAAGTTGATTAGCCTATGCGCCACGCAGTCTGTATGCGGCTAGGTCTTAATACGGAAGGGCGTGAAATCCGTATCACGATCGTAGAAATCCTCTTGTTCGGCGCGCTTGAGAAACCCAACAATCTTGTAAGTAAGCGGCGTAAAAAGGACTTCCACCGCAGTCTTTGCGATCCATTGCGAGAGCATCAAACTTGGAATCAACTCGTTAGGTATCAGGCCACTGTTCCAAAAAGCGAGCGGATAGAACAAGAGCGAGTCTACCCCTTCTCCAAACACTGTCGAGCCGATGGTTCGCATCCAAAGGTGCTTGCCCTCGGTCAGCAACTTTAATTTGGCAAGCAAGAAGGAGTTGACAAATTCGCCCACGCAATAAGCGACAAGCGATGCGGCAACAATGCGCCAGGTACTTCCAAAAGCGATTTCGTAGGCTGCCTGGTTGTTCCAACCTGCTGCTGGCGGCAAGGACACCACCACGAAGGCCATGAGGGACGCAAAAAGCATGGCAGCAAAACCAGTCCAAATGACCCTTCTGGCTCGCGCGTAGCCGTAGACCTCGGTGAGAATGTCGCCAAAGACATAGGAGATGGGGAAAAAAAGCACACCGGCCCCAAATGTGACCTGACCGAGTAGCGGCAAATCAAGCGAAGCAGCCTTGGCCGGACCGATAAGATTCGAGCAAAGATACACCGTCACAAAGGCAACCATGACGAGGTCAAGGTAACGGTAGGATCGTTGTTGGCTTGGTTGCAGCGATTTCATGAATTGCGAATCCTACTGTTAATGATTACCTTGTATCGGCTAAAACCCCACGTCCAGGCTATGGGCATTGGGCAGTATTCAAGTCCGCGTTACACTGCGCCACGCAAAAAAGGAAAAGGCGGCGTCTGATGCTAGGTCAGGTAGACAGTCGACTTCAGCCGGTGTTTGAGGGGAGACCAGTTTAATGATTGAAGGATCCGACTGCCTGTTGGCAGTCAAGGGAATCACCGTGCGTTTTGGCGGCATCGTCGCGCTTGATGGTGTTAGCTTTGATGTGCCACGCAACAAGGTTTGTGGCCTCATTGGCCCCAATGGTGCGGGCAAGACAACGCTTTTTAATTGCCTCAGTCGCCTCTATGCCTATCAAGAAGGCGACCTGCTCTTTGAAGGCAGATCGATTACTCACACGCCGGTTCATCAAATGGCCACCATCGGCATAGGGCGAACTTTTCAGAACCTGGCAATGTTTAAGACGATGTCGGTTCGCCAAAATGTGATGGTCGGTGCACACGCGAGATCATCATCAGGCTTCGTTGCCAATATGCTTAAGCTTGGTCATGTTAAGCAGGAGGCCGAGCAAATGCATGAGCGCGCCGACGAGGTCATGCAGTACCTGAAGCTCACTGATTACGCAGACAGGCCTGCTGGTGAGTTACCCTTCGGCATCCAAAAGCGGGTCGAATTTGGCCGCGCGCTTGCGTCGCAACCCAAGCTTTTACTGCTCGATGAGCCCGCGGCAGGACTTAATCACGAAGAGCTTCATGACCTCGGCGAATTGATCAAGGATGTGCGCGATCGTATGGGGATTACCGTGCTACTTGTCGAACACCATATGAGTTTGGTGATGAGTGTTTCCGACTGGATTGTTGCGCTAAATTTTGGAAAGAAAATCGCAGAAGGCACGCCGGAACATATTCAAAAGCACCCTGAGGTTATCCGTGCCTATCTCGGCGGGGAGGCAGCATGAGCTTACTTCAGGTTACTGGATTGCAGGCGTGGTACGGCCCGACGCAAGCACTCTTTGGTGTCAGTTTCAAGCTTGAGCAAGGCGGGATTACAACCATTCTTGGCGCGAACGGTGCGGGCAAAACCACGACGCTCAGAGCCGTTTGTCAAACAGTGAAAACCGCTGGCGAGATTCAGTTTTCGGGCCAGCGCGTTGATGGCAAGGCCACGGAATCCATTGTCCGAATGGGTATGGCACATGTGCCTGATGGGCGTGGAACCTTCACGGCACTTTCTGTCGAAGAGAACCTCCGCCTTGGCGCCTACACCCGACGAGATCGGGATGGGGTTGAGGCTGATATCGAACGGATGTATCAGCGTTTTCCTCGCCTCAAGGAGCGATTTCGCCAGCAGGCAGGGACGCTGTCAGGGGGCGAACAGCAAATGCTCGCCATAAGCAGAGCCTTAATGCTTCGACCCAAGCTTTTACTGCTTGATGAACCGTCGTTTGGGCTCGCGCCGCTGATTGTTCAAGAAATTTTTCAGATCATGCGCAGCATTAACCAAGAAGACAAAGTGAGCATGCTTTTAGTCGAGCAGAACGCTTCGCTAGCGCTTGGTCTCGCAGACCACGCCTATTTGCTCGAGACCGGCAATGTCGTGCTCTCAGGGCCAGCAGCCGATATTCGCTCCGACGAATCGATCCGAAGAGTTTATCTTGGCTATTGAATGCAACCGCTTGCCCAGCAGCGTCAATTGTTCAATGTTTTGCATGCCTTTCTTGAATTTAGAACCTGATACTCACAGTGAATGGATTCACTGTTGGTCGTGGGTTTGATAGGAGCGAGTGCGGATGGAAGCGTTTTTGCTACAGGTTTTATCAGGTGTCACCAACGGTGGCATTTATGCGGCGGTCGGTTTGGCGCTTGTGATGATTTATCAATCGACGCATCACATTAATTTTGCCCAAGGTGAAATGGCGACTTTCGCTACCTACATTGCCTGGGCTTTGATTCAAGTAGGTCTACCCTATTGGATTGCCTTTGCCGCTACCTTGGTGATTGCCTTCGCTGGTGGTGTTGCCCTGCAGCGCATTATTCTGCGTCCTGTGGAAAAGGCACCGGTGCTAACCAATGTAATTGTTTTTATTGGCTTATTGGTGATCTTTAACGCTGTCTCTGGCATGCTCTTCGATCACACGATCAAGGTCTTTCCAAGCCCATTTCCAAAAGAGGGCATGCTGATTAGCAAGTACTTCTCAGGGCATCAACTTGGCTCGACCCTTGTCACGCTTACGGTTTTAGTTTGCATTTTCAGTTTTTTGCGATTTACGCCGATCGGCTTAGCGATGCGGGCGGCAGCGCTCAACCCCGATTCGGCCCGACTCGTTGGCATTAAGGTGTCCTGGATGCTTGCTATCGGCTGGGGCTTTGCTGCAGCCGTAGGGTCCGTGGCCGGCATGATGGTTGCTCCGATCGTGTTTCTAGATCCCAACATGATGTCAGGCATTCTCTTGTACGGCTTCGCTGCAGCCTTACTTGGAGGTATCGACAACCCATGGGGGTCGGTTGTGGGTGGTTTGATCGTAGGAGTCCTGGAGAACCTGCTAGGGGCCTACGTCATCGGTACCGAACTCAAGCTCACCGTGGCTTTGGTGCTGATCGTTGCCATTCTTACGATCAAGCCTGATGGGCTTTTCGGTAAGACCGTTGTTACCCGCGTCTGAGGATCGAAGATGAACCAACTCAATCGCTGGCCCGTTTGGGTGATTTTTGGACTTGGATTGCTGTTGCTTCCTTTTTTGATAAAGGACTTCCGCGTTTTCCAACTTAGTCTCATGTTGATCTATGCGATCGCACTCCTTGGGCTCAACATACTGACTGGCTACGGAGGCCAGATCTCACTTGGGCATGGAGCCTTCTATGCCATTGGCGGCTACTGCGCAGCCATACTCATGGACCGTTTCGGCTTGCCCTATATGGCAACGATCCCTGTTGCCGCAGCCGTTTGTTTCGTAGCTGGCATATTGATGGGTTTTCCGGCACTTAGGCTCGGTGGGCATTACCTCGCATTGGCAACATTCGCTCTTGCTTTGGCAATGCCTCAGTTGCTCAAATTCAAGCATTTCGAAAGCTTCACTGGAGGTGTGCAAGGCATTATTCTCATGAAGCCAACGCCTCCGATTGAGTTTTCCTTGTTTGGTCAGCCTCTTTCAGAGGATAGATGGTTGTATTTCATGGTCTTGGCGGTTACGGTCATCATGTTTGTCATTGCGCGAAACCTGCTCGACGGTCGAATTGGGCGCGCCATTGTTGCAGTCCGCGACCAACCCATAGCGGCCGGAGCGCTTGGTGTTAATCTTGCTGTGACAAAAACAATAACTTTTGGTGTTTCAGCTGCTTTTACCGGCGTTGCTGGGGCCCTGGGTGCTATCACCGTTGCCTTCGTCGCACCCGATAGTTTCAATGTGTTTCTATCGATCTCATTTTTAGTCGGCGTGGTTGTGGGTGGCTTAGCCTCAATCCCTGGCGCTATTTTCGGAGCAGCCTTTATACAGTTTGTACCGAATATCGCTGATCAGATCTCGAAATCAGCACCATGGGCGGTCTACGGCGTCTTCCTCATAGCGCTGATGTACCTCGCCCCAAATGGAATCATGGGCATCATCAACAGGAGAAGGAGAAGTACATGACGATGAACTCCAAGCGGCGTGGTATCACGCAGGCGATTGCCGCTGTCGCCATCGGTGCAGGGGTGGCAGGCGCAAGCCCGGCTGCTCTCGCACAAAAGCAGTATGGACCTGGTGTAACCGATAAAGAAATCAAGATCGGTAACATCATGCCCTACTCCGGTCCAGCCTCAGCATATGGAGCAATCGGTAAGGCAGCCGCTGGCTATTACCAGATGATCAACGATCAGGGTGGTGTCAACGGACGGAAGATTAATTTTGTCAGTCTTGATGACGGTTATTCGCCCCCGAAGACGCTCGAGCAGGCGCGCAAACTTGTCGAACAAGATAACGTTCTCGCCTTAGTAACAACACTCGGTACCCCAACAAACTCGGCGATTCACAAATACATGAATCAACGAAAAGTGCCTCATTTGTTTATCGCAACAGGAGCAACGAAATGGGGTGACCCGAAGGGCTATCCCTGGACCATGGGCTTCCAGCCAAGCTATCAACCTGAAGCCAAGATCTACACCCAGCATATTCTCGAAACTAAGCCCAACGCCAAGATCGCGATTCTTTACCAAAACGATGATTACGGTAAGGATTACTTAAAAGGTTTTGAAGACGGCTTGGGCGATAAGGCCAAGTCGATGATCGTCGCGAAAGTAAGCTACGAGGTCACTGATCCAACGATCGACAGTCAAATGGTTCAGTTGAAAGCATCGGGAGCTGATACCTTCTTTAATATCACCATTCCAAAATTTGCGGCAATGGCCATCAAGAAGGCTGCGGAAATTGGTTGGAAACCCACCCATTATCTGAATTCGGTTTCCAATAGCGCAGGTGCAGTGATGGTCCCAGCAGGTGCGGAAAACGGCGTCGGCATTATTACTGGTGTGTATTGGAAGGAGCCTGATGATCCCGAGTTTGCCAATGACAAGGCAATTCTTGAGTATCTCGCGTTTATGAAGAAGTACCTACCGCAGGCTGATACCAAAGACCTCAACTATCTTTACGGATATAGCAATGCAATGACCGTCGTTGAAGTCTTAAAGAAGTCTGGTGACAATCTCACGCGCGAGAATGTCATGAAGCAGGCGGCAAGTCTTAAGGATTATGTCGTCCCAACGCTCCTGCCTGGTATCAATATCACCACAGGTGCTGATGACTTCTTCCCGATTGAACGTATGCAAACCGCCCGTTGGGATGGCAAGCGCTGGGTTCGCTTCGGTAAGGTCTTAGGTCGTTGATTTGGTTTTGCGTTGATTAAGGCGACTTGATCAACGCTTTGACTCGATGACGTTCTGCCTTGATTAAGGCTCTGCTCGAGCCTTAATCTTAGCCACCGGTTGATCGTGTATGAATCGTCGGATTGACTCGAGCCTGACTCAGCCTTAGGTTTAAAAACGAGGCGCCAGTTGGCTGTGCCTTTTGTATTAAACAGGATCAGGGCTCACCATGCCGCGCCGTTTCGCAATCAGCACAGCCTGCGTCCGGTTAAAAACCCCTAACTCGCGGAAAATCGCCGATACGTGTGCTTTGGTCGTTTGCTCGGTAATGCCAAGCACCCCTGAGATGTGTTTGTTGGAATGACCGAGGCACATAAGTTGTAAAACTTCCATTTGTCGATCGGTAAGATTGACCTGATTGAGTGCTTTCGGATCCTGCGGCCCGTTCGTGCTAATCCAAACGGGAGGTACGAGCCTGCCTTCGACCGCAGCACGAACTACCGAAGCGATATCTTGCGGCTTGGCGGCCTTCGACACAAAAGCCTGGGCACCGGCAGCAAAACAGGCTGATACCTGCACGGGATCATCAGCACCCGATATGGTGACCATAATCGCATCTGGGCACTGTTGCCGAACCCTTCTCAATGCGTCCGTGCCTCTCAAACCAGGCAACATAAGATCGAGCAAAATAACGGTTGGATTTGCCATACGCAACAAGGGCTCGGCTGACTCAACGTCACGGAAACGCTCGATCTTCCGCCCAGAAAGCGCTACTGATAGCAGCGATAACAAGGCTTCAACGTAGAGCGGGTGATCCTCAATAACAACAACATCGACAGCAGCGCCAACCGCTGTTCGGTTTACGGTATCCAAAAGCATTCCTTCGAAGCAATACGTCGTAGCATAAGGACTAACTGGCAGATCCAAAGGATTCCAAAGCGCTATGCTACACAATTCAGAGAGCTTGACGGCAACAGCAGACTATGCTCCACCGCTGCTTGTAGCACTTGCCAATACATGCATCGAGGCTGGTCGTGCGATCGAATCGATCCGATCAAGTGACATCGGGCTTCAATACAAAAGTGATAACTCGCCGCTAACAAAGGCAGATCTCGCTGCAGAACTTATTATCGATCAGTTTCTCAAACGCTATAACATACCGATCATATCGGAAGAGGCTTCGCCTCAGCTTTTTCGTTCAGAGGATTTCAAAAACAGCGCTTATTTTCTTGTCGACCCACTCGATGGGACAAGGGAATTTGTTGCAGGTCGAGCGCACTACACGGTTAACATTGCCTTGGTGATGCATGCCTATCCGCTCATAGGTGTCGTCTATGCCCCGGCGCTTAACGTACTCTACTTAGGCCTTTGTCTCGGTGATCATGGCTCGCGTACGCGAGTTCCGCGTGAGTCTGCTCTTAGTCTTGGACGTGCCTGGAAATTTCATGCTGATTCGATGCTTGATGGATTGTCGGCGTCGATGCTTGTACCCGAACAGCATCGCATTCAAACTAGGATCGGCAACTCGGCTCGTCTCCATGCCCTTGTCAGTGCATCGCATCTTGATCACCAAACAGAGTCCTGGGTTGCTGGGCATCCTATCGTCGAGCGATCTGATTTCGGGTCTTCCTTGAAGTTCTGCAAACTGGCAGAAGGTTTTGCTGATGTTTATCCTCGCTTTGCTCCGACGATGGAGTGGGATACCGCAGCGGGACAAGCAGTGCTTGAGGCTGCAGGTGGCATCGTCACCGACGAAGTCTCACAGCGTTTTCAATACGGCAAATCAAATTGGCGCAATCAGGCTTTTATCGCCTGGGCGAACCCCTTGTTCGCGACGAAGGGCTTCGTAGAGAACAATGCCACTTGCGACGGCGACATTCAAGCTAGCAACCTGCCCCATCATCGGCAAGTGTACGAGTTGATCGCAAGTCTCGCGGACAAGTCGTCTTAGGCCCTTACCTTCAGCACCTAGGACGAAACAAGCGGGAGTTGCCCAGTTTGCGTCCCAAAGCCCCGTTGAAGCTTCCTCAGCAAGGCCAATCAGCCACAGGCCGCGCTCTTGAAGCTCTTGCATGGTTCTGACCAGGTTAGTGACGAGCACGTAGTTCACCGACTCTGCGGCCCCCGAAGCTGTCTGAATTGCCGCATCGGTCAGTGGGCATGCGTGATCCTTGGGGGCAATTACCGCACGAATACCCGCGCCATCTGCTGCTCTTAAACAAGCACCTAGATTTCTTGGATCGGTCACACCGTCTAGTAACAATAGGCGCGGAAGTGCCTCGTTGTCGACAAACAAGTCATCAACCGTGAGGCTTGGGCGGGTATCCGTCGAGATCGCAACCACACCTTGATGTCGCCTGCCAGGCGCTAGGCGTTCGATTCGCTGCCCGTCAACCGGATGCAACTTAACGCCGAGGCGCTTGGACAAATCAAGCAAGTCGCGCATCCGAGGATCCTGTCTTGACTCGTCGACATAAATCATTTCGATTGAATGGGCTTGGCGCTTAAGCCTTGCTAGGACTGCGTGGAAACCATGTAACGTCATCTTATTTGCTTCGCTTCCTGCTGCTGTGTTTGGAGGCTGTTTTCTTGCCATTGCCTGAGACTTTGCTGCGACTGGGCTTAGCAGCCAACTTCGCCTTCAGACCTTTGCGCTTTGTCGATTGGGGCTTTAGCTTTGCTCCTACTATGGGATCGTTGGCAGTCGGTATGGAGAGCGTTTCGCCGCGATGAGAATCATAACCATGTTTATCGCTCGCCGCCTTGCTTATAAGATGTGACGATTTAGAACGAGATGTTTTTTCGACCATTCCAAATTCAATGCGTCTTGCCTCCAAGTCAACTCTCAAAAGTTGAACCACGAGTTCATCGCCTAGCCGGTATCGCCTTCCTGTACGTTCGCCGCGAAGTTCATGGCTGGCTTCATTAAATTGGAAGTAGTCACTGCCCAATTCCGAGACATGCACCATACCTTCAACATAAAGCGACTCGAGCGTGACAAACAAGCCAAAGGGTGCAATGCCACTGATCCTTCCTTGATAGCTCTCGCCAACATGGGCACGCATAAACTGGCATTTGAGCCAGGCCTCAACATCGCGTGAGGCTTCATCAGCCCTTCGTTCAGATACGGAGCATGCAAGGCCTAAGGCTTCCCAGCGAGCCATTTCCTCTGCGCCTTTTGCGAGAGCCATTCGCTTGCGATGTATTAGCGCCTTAATGACCCGATGGACAAGCAAGTCGGGATATCGGCGAATGGGCGATGTGAAGTGGGTGTAGGCCTCGTAAGCAAGCCCAAAGTGACCGGCTGGGTGGGGGCTATAGATCGCCTGCTGCATGGAGCGAAGCACCATGGTTTGTAGCGGTTGAACATCGGGCCGACTTCTAATCTGTTGAAGCAGCTTGGCATAGTCGGATGGTTGTGGCTTTTCACCACCTTCTAGCTGTAGGCCGGTGATGGCCAAATAAGCCCTAAGTTTGGCAAGCCGCTCGGGACTTGGTCCTTCGTGTACACGATAAAGGCCTGGGTGCTCGCTTCGGATAAGGAAGTCGGCCGCACATAAATTGGCCGCGAGCATGCATTCCTCGATAATTCTGTGAGCTTCGTTGCGGATCCGCGGCTCGATGCGCTCGATACGCCCATACTCATCCATGAGCATCCTTGTCTCGGTGCTCTCGAAGTCGATGGCGCCACGGCGCCGTCTTTCAGCTACGAGTACGCTATAAACTTTCTGAAGGTTTTCAAAAACAACAGCAAGCTTGCTGAATTTCTTCTTAGCCAGTGGATTTTGCTGCGACAAGGCGCTCCAAACTTCCTCGTAAGTGCAGCGCGCAGCCGAGTTCATGACAGCCTCGTAAAACTGATAGGCAAGCACTTGCCCCTGGCTAGAGATCACCATATCGCAAACGAGTACGAGTCGGTCGACCAAAGGATTGAGCGAACACAGCCCATTTGAAATCGCTTCGGGCAACATCGGGATCACTCGCCTCGGGAAGTAAACCGAGGTTCCTCGCGCTTGGGCATCTTGATCGAGCGCGGATCCTGATTTCACATAATGCGATACATCGGCAATTGCCACGAGCAAACGAAAGGTATTTGTATCAGCATCGGGTAGACAGTAGACCGCATCGTCAAAATCGCGTGCGTCTTCACCATCAATTGTGATGAGCGGCAAGTCGCGCAAATCGACCCGATTTTTGATCTCTGAGGCTTTCGGCAGCGCAGGCAATTTACGAAGCTCTTGAAGCGATGCGTTGGAGAAGGAGACTGGCACGTCGAATTTGCGAACAGCGATCTCGATCTCCATCCCAGGGTCATCAATTTCACCGAGAACTTCATAGATCCGACCCATAGCCTGGCTGTGTCCCGAGGGCGGCACTGTGATTTCAACAACGACGACCTGCCCTGCATTTGCCTGCCCTAAATCACCCGGCGCGACCAGAATATCGTGTTTGATGCGATGATCCTCGGGTACGACCCAGGAGACGCCTCGCTCCTGAATCATGCGCCCCACCAGTCGTTGCCGAGCCCTGTTGATCACTTCAAGGATAACTGCCTGACGACGTCCTCGCTGGTCGATACCCGAAACTTTAGCAAGTACCGTATCCCCGTCCATGACTGACTGCATCTCTCGAGCGGGCAAAAACAAATCACCAGAGCCATCGTCTGGAATCAAAAATCCAAAGCCATCGCGGTGACCTTGAACCCGCCCTTGAATCCCGGCACGTGTCGTTGCAGTGGCCACCTTACCCGGATGCAGGGGCTTATGCTTTAGGTTTGGTGGAGATTTTGACAAAACAAAGCTCGGGTTTACACTTGCCGACTCGCTTGATCCAGGAATACAGCCTGGAGCAAGCAAAGCCCAGATGGCGGAATTGGTAGACGCACTAGGTTCAGGTCCTAGCGGTGGTAACACTGTGGAGGTTCGAGTCCTCTTCTGGGCACCATCCCGACTTAAGTTGGGAGCGCATCGCTTGGTGGCTCCTAATGAACATGGAGCCTGGGCCCTAAATCGGCGGGCTCCATTTGATCGTACAGTTCAAAAGGCTGAACGATCCAGGGATTGTCAGCAAGATATTCACAATAATAATCGGGTATAGCCACTGAGCATGCTTTGCGCCAAATCACGGCTGACCGAAGTTCGCGTAACTGGGGATAGCGGCGCCGAAGCTCAGGAATGCCTTCCACCAGGGTTGCCCCGGAATCCACTAGGTCATCAACGAGCAACCACCGCGAACCCGGCAAGGGCATCGCACTACTCATATGTTCGGCGATTTGCAGCCGACTCTGTTTGGTGCCGCTGTCCTCCCGATAAGAACTGGTAAACAAAACACCGAGCGGTTTGTCGAAGATACGCGATAACACGTCTCCAACCCGCATTCCCCCTCGGGCCAGACAAACAATCGCGTGAAAATCCCAGCCCGAGGCGTAAACCTGCGATGCGAGCTGTTCGATCAATCGATGGTATTGCTCCCAGGTGACATGCAGCTTTTTCATCGTAGGTAGGCCCTCGCGGCGAAATCAAACAAAGCCAAACAAATGGTAAACAAGACTATACAAATAAGGGGTGGCGCATGATGGTGTCTTGCCGGTCCGCGCCAGTCGAAACAAGATCGATCCGAGCGCCTGCAAGTTCCTCAACCCGATGCAAATAGTGCCGCGCTTGGTCAGGCAAGTCGTCCCAGCTTCGAATCCCCGCAGTACTTTGCTGCCAGCCAGCCAAGGATTCGTACACCGGTACGCAACGTGAGAGTGCTTGGGCTCCAAAAGGCAACCTGTCAATTGCCTTACCGTCAACTTCATAGTGGGTGCAAATCTTGACCTCGGAAAGTCCGTCGAGTACGTCGAGCTTAGTAAGACAAAGTCCATCAACCCCATTGATTTCAATCGATCGCTTTAGCGCCGCAACATCAAGCCATCCACAACGCCTAGGGCGCCCGGTGACCGAGCCGAATTCCTGTCCAACTTCGCCAAGATGCTTGCCGATGACATCGTGGAGTTCAGAGGGAAAGGGACCCGATCCAACACGGGTGGTATAAGCCTTCACAATACCAAGTACATAGTGAATCGACTTGGGCCCAACGCCGGAACCGGGCGCTGCAGCACCGGCAACACAATTGCTTGAGGTAACGAAGGGATAGGTGCCGTGATCCACATCGAGCATCGAGCCTTGGGCGCCTTCAAAAAGAAGGCGGTCACCTCGACGCATGGCGTCGTACAAGAGGGCCGGAACATCAGCAACCATGGGCGCAATTACTTCGCCAAGCCGCAAGGCCTCGTCAAGAATGGGCCCGAGTTCAAGCGGCTGAGCGTTGAGATAGTGAGCGAGCGTGAAATTGTGAAAGTCAAGCACCTCCTCGAGTCGAGCGCGAAAAAAATCGGGATCACTTAAATCAGCAACTCTTAAAGCTCTGCGAGCCACTTTATCTTCATAAGCCGGGCCAATGCCTCGTCCTGTGGTACCTATCTTGGCCTGGCCTTTCTTTGCCTCGCGGGCCTGATCGAGTGCGACGTGATAGGGAAGAATCAATGCACAAGCCTGGGCAATCCGCAAGCGGTCACGGACGGCAACACCTGCAGCCTCGAGTTCACCAATCTCCTGAAGCAGCGCAGTGGGCGACAAGACAACGCCATTGCCGATATAGCAAATCACGGCAGGCCGCAAAATACCTGACGGTATGAGCCTCAAAACCTGTTTCTTACCACCGATAACGAGGGTATGACCAGCATTGTGTCCGCCTTGAAATCGAACCACACCTTGCGCTTGATCGGTGATCCAGTCAACGATCTTGCCCTTACCTTCGTCGCCCCATTGGGTACCGACAATCACAATATTGCGGCCCATCAAATATCCTTTCAAGCATGTTTTACATGCAGGTTGATAAATATTAAAACCTATATCGACTGAAACTTAGATCGATTACCCCAGCACGCAACTAAAGAGTTTGAAGCTGCCAATCCCCGTTTAGAAGAACGAGAGCACGATCACATTGAAACTCCTCTTGTTCGTCTTCATGACCTGGCATCACTTGAACAACGATCTCACCCTTAGCTCGAAGTGCCCTCACTGCAGCGCGTAGTGCGGGGTCATCACGCCACGGTGCGCGAACCGCTAATGCTGGGCAAGGCTCGGGCGCAAGTGCTGCAAGCTCTCTCAACTCGAGCGAAAATCCAGTCGCTGCCCGCGATCGGCCAAAACTTGCACCGACATTGTCATAGCGGCCGCCTCTTGCGACTGCTACCGGATGTTGATCGAGATAAGCACTAAAGCTAATGCCCGTGTGGTATTGCCAACCTCTCATATCACCGAAGTCCACTGATAGCCTCAACTGCGGGTAGTCTTGCCACAAATTTGCTTGAGCGATTTTCCGAAGACCGTCTAAGACCTCGTGGACTAATCGGTGCTCGGGCAAGAGTTCGGCCGCCCGACGAAGCAGCGAATCATCTTGAGCCGAAATATCACCGTATAACATACTGATTTCCGAAAGGATTTCAGCCAACGTTAGATCGATTTCGCCGAGCTGGGCGCGTAATTGCGGTAGGTTCTTGGAAAGCACCAAATCATGAACTAAATCATGAAGATTATGATTTAAACCTCTGATTTCACATATAATTCTTACGATGCCTGCAGGTGATAAATCCAACTGTAGGCGGTTCGAACCGGCGAGCCTAATGGCCTCGACCATGAGCTCCATAACCTCAAGATCTGCCTCGAGTCCTTGATGTCCGTAGATCTCGCATCCCGCCTGTAAAGGCTCCCTCGAACCCGCAAGCGACTGTTGCCTCGTATGAAGCACTGAGCCCGTGTAGCAAAGTCGGACCACTTGTTGCCGATTAAGTCGATGTGCGTCGATTCGTGCCACTTGGGGCGTCATATCGGCACGGACGGCTAAGGTACGGCCTGACAGTAAATCGACCGTTTGAAACATTTGTTGCGCTAAATCCTTGCCAGATCCAACCAGCAAAGCATCCAAGTACTCGACCAAGGGCGGAGAGACTAACTCGTAGCCATAAACTCTAAAAAGATCGAGTAAGCGACGACGTAAGTCTTCAATACGACGTGCCTCAGTGGGCAGCACGTCAGAAATACCTTCGGGTAACAGCCAGCGGGGCATGGGGAATGAGTGTAGATAAACCGAAAGTTTAACGAAGATTCACAGCCACAAAAGCCCCGTGCCAATAGCAAGCGCGGCAAGTGCGAACTGTCGGATGCGATTTGGCTCGATATCACCCAGCTTTCTCATCGTCTCACGCCAGCGATCCGGAGCAACAAAGGGCATAAAGGCTTCAAAAATAAGCGCTAAACCAAGCGCTTTAAGCCAAAGCTCAGGCATGCCCTCAACGCGCCGCAGGTGCAGCGCGTGCGGCCCCACCCGGTCCTTTGAAGTATTTGAAAAACTCGGAACTTGGATCGAGGACCATAACGTCTCGCTTCGCCAAGAAGCTTTCCCGGTAGGCTTGCAAACTTCGATAAAACGCTGCGAAATCAGGGTTTTGCCCGAAAGCTTCGCCGTAAAGCGACGCAGCTCTCGCATCGCCCTGCCCTTTGATTCGCTGCGCGTCTCGGTAAGCTTCGGCAAGGATAACGTCGCGTTGACGCTCAGCATCTGCGCGAATCTTTTCCGATTCAGCACCACCGGTCGCACGGCGCTCGTTAGCAACCCGCTTTCGCTCGGATTGCATACGCTCGAATACTCGGTCAGCGACCTCAGGTGCGAAGTCCACCCGCTTAAACCGAACGTCGACGATCTCTGCGCCAATTTCTTTGGCTGACTCATTGAGCTTGTTACGGAGTTCCTCGACAATTTTCTCGCGTTCCCCCGAAATAAGTTCAGAAACAGTGATCTTGGAGATCTCGATATTCATGCCATCTCGCAAGCTTCTTAACAAGCGATCGGCAGCGACTGCCTGACTACCACTGACTGATCGAATGAAGACTTTCACGTCCACGATGCGCCATTTCACATAAGAATCCACCTGCAAGTTAAGCTTTTCTGATGTGATGAAACGGTCGGTGTCCGGCGTGTCGATCGTAAGGATGCGCTTGTCAAAATAAGTGACATTTTGAAAGGGCGGGGGAAGCTTAAAGTGGAGCCCTGGTGTTTCGATGACGCGTTTGATTTCGCCAAGGGCATAAACCACTGCGAATTGCCTTTGGTCGACGACAAACAGCGAAGAAAGTGCCAACAAGCCAACCAGCGGAAGGCTTACCGCCAAAACCATTAATCGATTCATCGCCCAGACTCCCGCTCTCTCATACGTGCTGCCCCTCGACCTCTACTTTCTTCGCTTCCAACACGAGGGACTGCCGGCGCAGGGCTTTGTGACGACAACTCGCCATTGGTGGGCTTATTAGCCGTGCCCGTGGACGAATCGGTGCCTGATTGCTGAATCAACTTATCGAGAGGAAGGTAAAGCAGATTACCGCCGGCTTTACTGTCCACAAAGACCTTGGCGTTATTGGCAAAGACCTGCTGCATCACCTCAAGGTACATACGGTCACGGGTAACTTGTGGCGCTTTTGAATACTCGACTAAGACTTGCTTGAATCGGCTTGCGTCACCTTCTGCCGTTGCGATGGTTGATTGGCGGTAGCCTTCAGCTTCTTGCATCAGGCGCGCAGCCGCACCTCGCGCCTTTGGGATGACGTCGTTTGCGTAGGCCATGCCTTCGTTGATCAAACGTTCCCGGTCTTGAGCAGCTTTGTTAGCATCTTCAAAAGCAGCTTGGACCTGCTCGGGCGGTTGAGCCTGTTGAACATTCAGATCGACAATGGTTATACCGACTTTATACCGATTAAGAATGTTTTGTGTTTGCTGGCGTGCTGCCTTGGCGACTGCTTCCTTCTCCTCGTAAAGCACCTGATCAATTGTCTTCGTTCCAACAACCTCGCGTGTCGCTGTTTCGGCGGCTTGCCTAATCAAGTTATCGGGTCCACCGCTTAACTGGTTGTTGAATAAATAAGAACGTGCATCGCTGATCCGATACTGAACTGCAATTTGCAAGTCAACGATGCTTTGGTCCTGAGAAAGCATTAGGGCTTCTTTAAGTACTTTATTTTTGACATTTCCTCGATATCCAACCTCAGCTTGCCTCAACTGCTGAGTGTTAACGAGCTCGGCTTGCTGAACGGGATAAGGCATCCGCCAGGAAAGTCCTGGACTCTCATTGAGTTGCCGAAACTCCCCAAATTGCAATATGGCGGCCACATGACCCTCTGGGAGGATGTAGATACCACTACCCAACCAGAGCGCAAGCAATACCGCAGCAAGCGCGCCAAGGCCCCCTTTTCCGAACGATGGCGTAGGCATACTCGGTCCGGAGGACGAAGGTCCGCGCGGTCCCTGGCCGCGTCCGCCTCTGAACACCTGATTAAGCTTGCGGTTAAAGTCACGCCACAACTCGTCGAGATCGGGAGGCGAGTCAGGACGGCGTGAGCGCCGTTCATCCCGTCCCGCATCATCCCTGTCGTTTTGGGGTTGGTTGGAGCCTTGCCCCGTTCCTTGGGAGCTGTTTCGTCCCCATCCGGGGTCGTTTAGCGAAAAAACGCGTCGCAAGAAAGCCCTCATCTGGATTAAACCTAATTGGTAGATAAAGAATTAAAAGACCAATGCGATGAGGACTGGTCTTCGGAAGACGTTTCAAGTACATGCATTCGAAGGCGGTGCATGATCGCCTCTCTCACCAGCTCGATACCCGATCGCTCCTGCGCGCTGATATGTATCTTTTGGATCCTACCATAGGGATCCTTCTGCACACCGGGACTCAGGTCAATCAGATCGCACTTGTTGACGATCTCAATACAAGCCAAGTCACCAGCGCCGATCTCGCTCAAAACCTTGCTTACCTCTTGGCTTTGCCGGTCACGTTCGGGGCTCGAGCCATCGATCACATGCAATAAAAGGTCAGCCTGGGCGGTTTCTTCCAGCGTTGCGTGAAAGGCATCGACCAGGCTGTGTGGCAAATCGCGTACGAATCCAACAGTATCCGACAACACACCATCAAGTCCTTCGCCAAGATGAATACGTCTTGTCAATGTATCAAGCGTTGCAAAGAGCTTATCGGCGGCATAGGCTGGCGCATTGGAACCGGCTAAAGCATTGAAAAGTGTTGACTTTCCGGCATTGGTATAGCCGACCAGCGAGATCTTAAAAGCGCCTTGTCGGGTTCTTGCTTTTCGCCTTGTCTGCCTTTGTTTAGCCATCAAGGCAAGGCGCTCGCGTAAACGCCGGATCTTGACCTCGATCATTCGACGGTCAAGTTCAATCTGGCGCTCACCAGGCCCGCCGCGCACGCCGATGCCTCCCCGCTGCCGTTCAAGGTGCGACCACATGCGCACCAGCCGAGTGGACTGGTGCTGAAGCCTTGCGAGCTCTACCTGGGCTTGCCCTTCTTGACTCTGGGCGCGCCTTGCGAAAATCTCAAGGATGAGCTCGGTTCGGTCGAGCACAGGAACCTGCCAGATTCTGTTGAGATTACGTTGATGAACCGCAGACAGTGCTTGGTCAAAGACCACTTCCGTGATAGCTTCACTGGCAATGATCGATGCTATCTCGTCGGCTTTACCGCTTCCGATAAAGAGTGCGGGATCCGGTCGATCGCGGCGACACCTCAGTCTTGCAGCAGGCTCAAGACCAGCCGATAGGGCAAGAGCATGCAGCTCGTCCAGATCTGCGGCGGAGCGCTTTTGGGAATCAACGCCGATCAGCAGGCTTCGGGAGTTGAAGGTCACCCTGCGTCAGTGTCAGAGGAGAAGTTAACCGCACGCGAAGGCACAACCGTAGAAATGGCGTGTTTATAGACCATTTGGGTGACTGTGTTGCGAAGCAAGACCACGTACTGGTCGAAGGACTCAATATGACCCTGTAGCTTGATACCGTTGACGAGATAAATCGATACAGGCACATGCTCTTTTCGAAGCATGTTGAGAAATGGGTCTTGTAAAAGCTGGCCTTTGTTGCTCATTGTCGTAGCTCCGTTAGATCTTGTTTTCTTGTCGCGGGAGTCTTGTCTTATCCCTGTAGCTTGAATTTTGCCTTCTTCCACCGAAGTCGCAAGTCTCAATCCTCTTTAGCGTAGGGGTTTGTTGATGATCGCCACTCAATCCTCAACGGTGTGCCTTGTAGCTTAAAGACATCTCTGAACCACGATTCAAGATAACGTTGATAAGTCTCGGGAATCCGATCAAGTGAATTGCCGTGAATAATGACGACAGGGGGATTTTGTCCGCCCTGATGGGCATAGCGCAGCTTGGGTCGAAACGGCCCTTTGCGTGGCGGTTGTTGCCGTTCGACGGCTTCTCGCAGCGCCCGAGTCAATTTGGGTGTTGGTAACTTTGCCATCGCTGCGGCGAATGCTTGATCGACGGCGCGCATTAAACTGGCCAGACCTCGTCCATGTTTCGCAGAAATGAAGCAAAGCTCTGCAAATTGTAGAAACTGAAGCGATTGTAATAAGGTTCGCTTAAAGTTTTGCTTCGCCGCCGCATCGAGTGAGTCCCACTTATTGACAGCAACAACAACTGCGCGACCAGCATCGAGGATGTAGTTGGCAATACCCGCATCAAGATGCCCTACCCCGTCGCCGGCATCAAGCATCAGCACACAAACATGGCTTTGTTCTATAGCTTGCAGCGTTTTAACGACTGAAAACTTCTCAATCACTTCGTGGACCTTACCGCGCTTTCGCAAACCTGCCGTGTCGACCAAGGTGTAGTCGCGACCTTGGTGCTTGAAATCGATCGATAAAGCATCGCGTGTGGTCCCAGGCTGGTCATAAGCGATCACACGTTCTTCACCGAGTAATGTATTGATCAAGGTTGACTTGCCCGCATTCGGGCGCCCAACAATCGCCACCCGCATTGCCTGAACTTTGGCATGAACGCTGACAGGGCTGCCCTGCTCTGGGGCCTGGTCATTTAAGTCTTCGGCGCTTTCAATGAGCGCGCTATGCTCTTTAGAAAATGCTACGAGCTCTTCTTCAAATATGCTGTCTATGAGCGATCGCACACCATCGCCATGCGCAGCTGACAGCGCAAACATGCGAGGAAAGCCCAACTCTTGAAAGTCGGCAAGTACATGATCCGGTCGCATACCCTCGCACTTATTCACCGCGAGAATGAGCTTGCTGGCCGTCTTTCGCAGCTCGGTAGCAATCTCCAGATCCCGAGGGGCCAAGCCTTGGCGCCCATCCACAATAAAGAGCACGACATCAGCTTCAACAACCGCGAGCCTCGCCTGACGTGCCATTTCCGCAGCGATGCCATCTTTTGCAACAGGTTCAAAACCACCGGTATCAATAACGATGTAGTGTTCAGAGCCCAAGCGTCCTCTTCCGTATTGTCTGTCTCTCGTTAAACCCGGAAGATCGGCAACAAGCGCATCGCGAGAGCGCGTCAGTCGATTAAAGAGCGTTGATTTACCGACGTTTGGACGTCCAACAATGGCAAGGACTGGCCAGCGTTGCAACGCTTCAAGCATAAAGCATCCGAAAGGCCGTCAATGAGCCATCACTGGCAATGGTCCATCCCATATCCTGCTCAGAAATTGGCGCGCAAGCTAACGGCTTTGATGCCACACTCAGCCGACCGAGAAGTTGCCCTTGATCGCGGCTGAGCGCGTGTAGAAACCCGTCTTCGTCGGCAACGAGCGCCATGCGCTGGGCAAGCTCAGGAGCAGACAGGCGCCGCCCACGCAAGCCTTCTTGCTTCCACTGAGGTGCCCCACTTCGGCTGAAGGACTGAACATGCCCACGGTCATCAATGGCGATGACCTGAGCTTTGTCAGCAGCAATGCCGCCTACGGTGGTGAAGTCGCGTGACCAGCGAAGCTGTCCACTTTGCCGATCAAAGCTCGAAAGCTTGCCCTGAAAGCTCGCTGCCAAGACTTCATCGTTGTCGACAATCGGCTGCCCTAAAACATCTGAGAGCCTCTCAATCTCCGTTGTGCCCCGTGGGGTCGACACGCTAGCCTCCCAAAGAGGCTGGCCGTTAGCCGCGTTGACGGCCATCATCCGGCCACCAGGCAAACCGATGAACACCCAATCGCCTTGGATGACTGCTGAGTTTGTAGAACGAAGCACGAGTGGCGGACTTTGCCTTGCTATGCTCCAACGAACCTGCCCTCGCTCGAGGTCTAGCGCTTGTACTCGGTTGTCGCTTGTTCTTACCACAACAATACCCGCACCTACGGAAGGAACTGAGACCGCTTCAGCCCCCAAATAAGTGGACCATCGGGTTTTACCCTGCTGATCGAGTGCAAGCAGGTAACCGTCGTTGCTCGCAACAAAGAGAAAGCTATCAAAACTCGAAACACCACTGCTAAAGCCGCGTCGATGGCGGTGTTCGAATCGCCTTTCACCAGTTTTTAAATCGAATGCGCTGATGAGGCCGGACTTTGTTGCGACAACAAGCTTGTCCTCAATGCGCGTGGGCGCAAACCCTTGGCCAACATCATCGACTTTCGCGCGCCAAACTGGTTCGAGCAGATTCTTCCCGGCGAGTTCGGGTAAAGCAGGCAATTTAGGCTTTGACGAAGACCAGGGCATCCACGATGAAACCGTATCGAGTGCAGAACATGCGCTCAGCGATCCGCCAGCAAATAAGGATAAACCGAGGAATTGAACGACACGACGTCTTGGCTTTTTAATCATGATGACTTGCCGGGAGCTGAGACTGCATGATCGCGCTTGATTTGGAGCAGTTGCTTCCAACTCGGTTCTTCAGCACTTTTTTCAAGTGCTTCATCCCAGGCCTTCAAGGCATCATCTCTCCTGCCCAAGGCCATCAGAACGTCGCCGCGGCGATCAAGCCGCGACAGGTCAAAGCTCGCGTTCGCTTTGTCTGACTTCATCGCATCGAGCACGCTTAATGCATCGCTTGCCCGGCCGTCTTCAAGCATCACAGAGGCCAGCCGTAAGCGCGCAATCGCCACCAGCCCTTCATCTTTCGATCGATCAATAGTCCATTGCAATAGAGTGGCAGCGGTTTTGAAGTCCGCAGCCTGAACATGTTGTCTTGCGCTCAACAACGCCGCAAGGGGTGCATATGCAGTTTTAGGGTATTTCTCAAAAAGAGTGCCGGACTCTTGCTTAAGCGTTGGCATATCAGCCTTGCTTGAAGCAATCACCACCCGATCGTAAATTTCGGCTGCTTCGCGCGATTGCTTGTCTTCGTACCAGCCCCAGCCACGCCAAGCCGCTATGGAAATCATACCCAGGGCAAAAACAATGCTCAGCAAATGACCGTGGCGCCGCCACCAGTCTTTGAGGCGATCGACTTCCTCTTGCTCAAAATGATGCTCAGCCATTAGTGCTTTACTCCAAAGCCATGTTCCAGAATGTAGTGGGCTGCTTCGACCATCGGCACCTGCGCTTGGCTAGCCGACGCTTGACGCAAATCCTTGATGGTTGCTTGACCTTGAGCGATCTCATCTTCTCCCAGCACAACCGCATAGGCAGCGCCCGAGGCGTCAGCACGCCGAAATTGCGACTTGAAGCTGCCGCCTCCGCAGTGGAGCAAGACATCAAGCCCATGGTCGCGAAGCTGCTCGGCGAGATCTATCGCTGCGAGATGCGATTGCGGGGCGTGGTGAACCACATAGACATCACAGACGGCGTGTTGTTCTGGCAAAACAGCTTGTAGCAAATCAAGAATTCGCTCAACACCAATGGCAAAGCCGCATCCAGGAGCTGACTTACCGCCAAGCGTCTCGATCAGTCCATCGTAGCGACCACCGCCGCATACCGTGAGCGGCGCTTTATCGGTGCTCGTTGACACCCATTCAAAGACACTGAGGTTGTAGTAGTCGAGCCCACGGACGAGCCGTGGATTGATGGTAAAGGCCAGTCCACGACGGCGAAGCATTGCTTGTAAGCCTTCAAAGTGTGCCCGAGAAGCATCGCCGAGAAAGCGATCAAGCTTTGGGGCATCTTCGATCAGTGATTGCATAGCCGGATTTTTGCTATCGAGAATCCGCAAGGGGTTGCTGTGGAGTCGGCGCTTGGCATCGTCGTCAAGCGAGGATTCATGCGCACTTAAGTACTCGATTAAGGCTTGGCGATGCGTAATCCGCTCCTCACTTTGCCCCAAGGAATTGATTTCAAGATGAAGATTGTGAAGCCCCAGTTCGTCCCAAAGGCGTGCACAAAGCAACATTAACTCCGCATCAATGTCGGGACCTTCAAAACCGAGCGCTTCGAGCCCAACTTGATGGAACTGCCGATATCGCCCTCGTTGCGGGCGCTCATGACGAAACATCGGCCCTTGATACCAGAGTCTCTGAGGACCTTCACGAAGGAGGTGGTGTTCAATGACGGCTCTGACTACGCCCGCTGTGGATTCAGGCCTTAGTGTGAGTTGCTCACCGTTTAGTGCGTCAGTGAAGGAATACATTTCCTTCTCAACGATATCGGTGACTTCGCCAATCCCCCGTAAGAACAAACCGGTGTGTTCAAGAATGGGTGTCCGGATTTGCCGATAGCCATAACTGGTAACCACTGAGGCCACCGTCTCTTCAAAGTAACGCCATAGGCCTTGTTGGGCCGGCAACACGTCATTCATGCCGCGCAGGCCCTGAAGTGGTGCAGCCTTAGTATGTATCTTGTTCACTTTTAATCTTTGTTTTTTATAACTTATCGACTCAGAACTTGCAGGCAATGATGCGCGCTGCTCGCCCTTGCTCGGCCGTCAAGCCCTCACGACCCTAAGCCTTGTTTGACTCACCAATTTTTCCAAACCTTGTCTTGACGTAATCTTCAACGATGTTTTGGAAATCCCGGGCGATCTGGTCACCCTTTAACGTGAGACGACGTTCGCCATCGACAAATACTGGAGCGACAGGCGCCTCGCCGGATCCTGGTAATGATATGCCAACATCAGCATGACGGCTTTCGCCGGGGCCATTAACAACGCAACCCATTACCGCAATCTGTAAGGTTTCAACACCTGGATATGTCGCCCTCCACGTTGGCATCTGCGCTCGCAGCCAGCCTTGGATGTCATTAGCAAGCTCCTGAAAAAAAGTACTTGTCGTTCGTCCGCAACCCGGACAGGCTACAACCATCGGAGTGAAAGCCCGCAATCCCATGGTTTGTAATAGCTCTTGGGCAACAATCACTTCTTTGCGTCGATCACCACCGGGTTCAGGCGTGAGCGACACTCTAATGGTGTCGCCGATGCCCTCTTGCAGCAGAACTGCCATCGCTGCGCTTGAAGCCACAATGCCCTTGCTGCCCATGCCAGCCTCCGTGAGGCCTAAATGAAGTGATTGGTCGCAACGTGATGCTAACGAACGATAAACGGCTATAAGATCTTGAACGCTTGATACCTTGGCCGATAAACAGATTTGCGCGGGATCCATTCCTAAACGAATCGCTGCCTCGGTGCTCTCAAGCGCCGAGGTAACGAGCGCTTCCCGCATTACTGCAGCAGCTCCCCAAGGATTGCTTCGCTTCGCATTTTGATCCATCAATCGCGCCAGCACTGACTGATCGAGGCTTCCCCAGTTCACACCAATTCTCACCGGCTTTTGCCAGCGTAGCGCCGTCTCGATGAGCGATGCAAAATGATTGTCGCGCTTCGATCCAAGTCCGACGTTTCCCGGGTTGATACGGTACTTCGAGAGCGCTTGAGCGCATGCCGGAACATCTTGAAGCAGCTTGTGGCCGTTGTAGTGGAAGTCGCCCACTAGCGGCACATCGATGTCCATTCGATCGAGTTGCTCACGAATCGCCGGTACTGCCTTTGCTGCTTCGATCGAGTTAACAGTTAGCCTGACAATCTCCGATCCCGCACCGGCAAGTTCCTTGACCTGTATCGCCGTCGCGATGACATCGGCAGTGTCGGTATTTGTCATCGACTGTACCAGCACCGGGGCGTCGCCTCCGATGCGTACGGTCTTCGCACCCCACCGGAGGATACTTTGCAGCGACTTTCGCCTTGGTAGGCTTGCGGCTTCGGTGGGTATGGGATCCGCAGGCCTCAACGCCTTGGTCTCTGACAGACTTATGGCTCCTAGGCCTTTGCCATGTTCGACGGAAGACGGGATGCTTGGGGCTTTTGCATGCTGAGTCATTGGGCTTAATACTTATGAAGTCGCTTGGTAAGACACCACGTTGGAAACAATCCTTGGCTTTAAGGGTTTCGGCGATGGGTCAGTGTCTTCCGAAATAGTGAACGAGGACTAACAGACTTGCAAGGATTAGGAAGACCCAGGCTAAGAAGCTGCCCGAACCACCATGGGCAAATCCTAAGAGCCCCTTGGGGCGAATCCTTCGATCATCGACATCGGCATGTAAATCAGCCACCCGATGGCGAAAATCATTGGGCAGCATCTGTTCGAGAACGTCGCGTTGATCGATACCAAGACGACGCCCGTAAGCAAAGAGCACTGAGCGGACAAAGGCTGGACCAGGTAGCTCGTCCCATTCGCCGCGCTCAAGATGTTCAAACTGCTTCACACTCAATCCGAGCCCCTGAGCCATTTCTTGAGGGCTAATACCTAGTTTTTGGCGACGATGCCTCAAATCAATCATGCTTGTTTACGTCGCTTGGTGAGGTTGACGACTTCACCTGCCAGCTGTCCGCAAGCTGCATCAATATCATCGCCCCGCGTCTTCCGAATGGTTACCCGTATACCTTGTTGCAAAAGCACTTCAGAAAATCGCCTGATCTGGGTGGCGTCGCTTCGCTGCAAGCCTGAGCTAGGAAAGGGATTGAAGGGGATCAAATTGACTTTTGACGAGATGCTACTGAGCAGCGAAGCGAGCTCCTTGGCCTGATCGAGCTGATCATTGACACCCTTGATCATGGTGTACTCAAAGGTAATAAAGTCTCTGGGTGCATGCTGCAGATAGTCTTGGCAAGACTTCATCAACTCAGCGATTGGATATTTTCGGTTGAGTGGGACCAACCGGTCGCGCAGGTCATCGTTAGCAGCGTGGAGTGAAACCGCAAGTGCCACCGGGCAATCACGGGCTAGTCGATCAATCATAGGGACTACGCCCGACGTACTCACGGTCACCCGCCTTCTCGACAAACCGTAGGCGTGATCCGAGAGGAGCGTCGTTAAAGCTTCAAGCGTGGCTTCATAGTTCTGAAGCGGCTCGCCCATGCCCATAAACACCACATTGGAGATGGGTCTGGTATGGGAGCCATCAGCCTCAGCGGATGTCTCAAGCTCTTCATCTGCGTCGAATGCTTGACCCGAGTCAGGCAGGGTTGCCTGCGCTAATCGAATCGGAGAAGGCTTCGTATCGCCAAGCAGCAAAGAGCGAGCGAGCCAAACTTGCGCGATGATTTCGCCACTGGTTAAGTTTCGATTGAATCCCTGCGCACCGGTGGAGCAAAAGCTGCAAGCAACGGCGCAGCCAACTTGGGTCGACACGCAAAGCGTGCCCCGCCTTCGCTCAGGAATGAAAACCGTCTCAACCCCGTTGCCACCGCCTACCTCAAACAGCCACTTCCTTGTGAAATCAGCAGCAACATGGTCGCTGATGACTACCGGGTCGGTGAGTGGAAAGTGGGTTGCCAAGCGCTCTCTTAGCGGCTTGGCAAGGTCAGTCATTGCATTGAAATCGCTATGACCGCGTTGATGGACCCACTGAAGCACCTGCTTTGCTCGAAAGGTCTTTTGCCCCCAAGCCTCAAATTGTCGTTTGAGGCTTGGCTCAGAACACCCTAATAATTGTGTGAACTCACCGAGCATTGAGTATCGAGAAGGCCTTGACAATCAGCGGTTGAAGACAGCCATGCCTGGGAAGAAAAATGCTATCTCAGCCGCTGCTGTATCCGGGCCGTCAGATCCATGAACCGCATTAGCATCGATACTATCGGCGAAATCGGCACGAATCGTACCGGCTGCAGCTTTTTTGGGGTCGGTTGCACCCATCAGTTCACGATGCTTGGCAATAGCGCCCTCGCCTTGTAAGACCTGAACCATAACCGGGCCCGAAATCATGAAGTCGACGAGATCCTTGAAAAAGGGCCTATCCTTGTGGACCCCATAAAAGGCCTCAGCCTGTGATCTCGAGAGGTGCATCATCTGGGCCGCTGCGATCTTGAGTCCTGCAGCCTCAAAGCGAGCGTAAATTGCTCCAATGACATGCTTGGCAACAGCATCGGGTTTAATGATCGATAAGGTTTTTTCTACAGCCATAATGTTCGCCGTCAAATTAAAAGTAAACCCTAGATACTAGCATTGAAGTTTGTCGAGATGATGAAATCTGATGCTGTATGGTCAATTGAAATTCTCTTCATTTCACCTTACATTCAAGCGAGCCAATCGTGATGGCCTTCTAAAGGAGTTAAACAATGAGCTTGCAACATAACGAACGTGTGACTGTTCAAAGCCAACCGACGACAAATATCCACAGCGCATCCTTCGGGCGGGGGGCGAGTACCTGGGGTTCTGGGTCTTCCCCATTTGAGCCAACTCTCGACCGGTCGCGCCAGCAGAAAGTCCTTCGAAACACCTTTGCCCTGCTTGCCCTATCCATGATTCCAACAATAGCCGGTGCGTGGATTGGCGTGCAAACCAAGTTCAGCAGCCTCTTTGCCGGTAGTCCATTTATTGGCGCGATTGCTTTTCTAGCTGTGGCCTTCGGCTTCTTTTATCTTATTGAGCGCAACAAGCACTCAGCGGCGGGCGTAGGTCTATTGCTGTTGTTCACCGGATTTATGGGGTTAATGCTCTCGGGTTTGATCGGCAGCGTCTTAGGTCTTCGAAACGGTGCAAGTTTAATCATGATGGCATTTGGCGGGACCGCGAGTATTTTTGCCGTGATGGCGGGCATAGCGACGGTGTCGAAGAAGGACTTTACCCAAATGGGCAAGTTTTTGACCGTGGGTGTTGTTTTGCTGATTGTCGCTAGCCTGGCGAATATTTTCTTTCAAATGCCAGCGCTCATGCTCACTATCTCGGTACTTGCCATTGCGATTTTTTCAGCTTTCATCTTGGTCGACATCCAGCGCATTTTGCAAGGCGGTGAAGACAATTACGTGACGGCCACGCTTAGCATTTATTTAAGTGTCTATAACGTTTTTAGCAATTTGCTTGCGATTCTTGGGATTTTCGGCGGGGATAGAGACTAAGAGAACCGGTCATCTTATTGGCGTCGTGCGGTCGCTGCTCCCACTCGTTTTGCGTTGATGTTTACTCGCTACGAGTAAAGACAGCGACCGACTCCACATGTGACGTTTGTGGAAACATATTTGCAACACCAGCGCTCTCCAAGATGTAGTCTGCTTGATGAACCAAGATTGCGGCATCTCGGGCAAGGGTTGCTGGATTGCAGGAAATATAAACGATCCGTCCTGGCTTGGACGCTTGTTTGGCGATGAGCTCACAGACTTGTTGGGCACCCTCGCGAGGCGGATCGATCAGTATTTTCTTAAACCTTCTAAAGGCGAGCCAGTGATCGTCGCTCAAGGTAAATAAATTCGCTGTAACAAAATTTACACGCGAGGAAAGTCCTTGACTTACTGCAATCGTCTGAGCGCGCCGAATAAGCGTCTCGCTGCCCTCCACGCCTGTGACGCGCGCAGCTATACTTGCAATCGCAAGGCTGAAATTTCCAAGGCCGCAAAATAAGTCAAGCACCTCATCCTCGACGTTTAGATCGAGAAGTCTGACCGCTTTTCGTACGAGCACCTCATTGACGAGATGATTAACCTGGGTAAAGTCTGTCGGCCGAAAGGGATAATCGAGTGCAAAGTCCCTTAGCCGGTAACTCAACGCCGACTCGGCGGGATGAATTAATTGAATCGAGTCAGGACCTTTGCTTTGCAGCCAAATCTCCAGTCGATGATGGTCACCAAAAGACTTGAGTTTGTCCAAATCGAAAGCGTCAGGCGGGTCGAGCACCCTAAACACCAGTGCTAATACTTTGCTGCCTTGCGCAAGTTCAATTTGAGGCACGCGCTGCCTAATGCTCAGCGATTCAATGAGCCGCTTGAGTTGAGGTATCAGGCCTGAGGCCTCTTCAGTCAAAACCTGGCAGCTATTCATTTGTGCAACATAGCTCGAGGAGCGTTCGTGAAATCCAACAAGAACCTCACCCTTTTTAATCACATCCCTGACACTTAAGCGAGCCCTATGTCGGTAAGCCCAGGCTGGGCCTGCAATCGGTGCAAGCATGTGTTGCGGCTTGATGCGCGCGAGGTGCCAGAGTTGATCCTCAAGTACCCGCTGCTTAACCGCGAGTTGCATCGCGGCATCCATGTGTTGCATGCTGCATCCGCCACAGACCCCAAAATAAGAACATTGGGGCGAGACTCGCCCACTTGAGGCCTTGATAATCCGGGTTGAAATTGCGCGATCAAAACGCGTACCCCGCTTGACGATTCGCGCAAGCACGCGCTCGCCCGGCAAGGCGTTTTCAACAAAAATCACCTTTCCATCGGTCCGAGCCACGCCCTGGCCTTCCAAATCAACTGATTCAATGTCCAACATTAACTCAGGCAGGTTCTCGGCATGACCCTCTCGTTGGCGACGACCTCTTGCCATGCTTAAAGACCTTTCCAAGCAGTGAGGAACTCTCCCCAACGAGCGTCGCTATGTTCACCGAGCATTTTCCTGGCCAGTATGACTTCATGTTCATAACGTTCTAGCGAGTACACGCCACGCATATGTTGAAACCGGCACCAAACGAGCCATGTGTTAAGGACATCGGTGAGGCAGTAGTGGCGGATCTCCTCGATCCTTCCTTCTAAGTAGGCCGGCCACACCTGAGCTCCACTCATACCTTGCTTGCCTGGAAATCCACACAGTAGCGCTATTTGATCGAGCGAGGCAACGGCTCGACCGTTATATAGACTAAGTAAATCCATCAGATCGGTGTGTCGCTGGTGATAACGACTGATATAGTTATTAAACTTAAAATCTCGGTCCTCATCGCCTAGATCCCAGTATCGCGGTGCTGACACACCATGGATGAGCCCCCTGTAATGAAGTACCGGTAAGTCAAAACCTGAGCCATTCCAAGTGACGATTTGAGGAGCATATTTATCGATGATTCGAAAGAAATCGCGAATCAGATTCGATTCACTTTCCTCTGCACTTCCCAGACATCGCAATCGCAAGACCTCAGCCGAGCTTGTCTGATGTCGAAACAAGCAACCGATTGCCACGACCTTTTGAAATTGCAGTGGCAAGAATGCTCTTCCAGTGAGCGCTTCTCGCTGCTGCATTGCGAAATTAACAAGTTCTATATCTGACCAAGCTTGCGCTTCGCTGGGCAGATCTGGCCAAGCTCTTCTAAGACCCGACGCATCGGGTATGGTTTCCAGATCAAAGACTAAGACGGCTGACACAAATCAGTGCGTTAGGAAGATGGAGCAGCACTAACGTTGAGGAAGGGCTGTGCGCGGGTCAATGGGTCTACCATGACGGCGAAGCTCGAAGCCAAGTTGAATCCGATCAGCACCCGAATCGCCCATCTCGGCGATCTTTTGACCCTTTTTGACTTGACTCCCCTCTTGGACAAGCAAAGCTCGGTTGTGGGCATAGACGGATAGCAATTCGCCTTCGTGGCGCACGATTAATAAATTTCCATATCCCTTAGGCCCTTGGCCTGCAAAGATGACCTTGCCATCACCTATGGCGAGTATCGGGTCGCCCGACTGGCCCTCAATGCGGATGCCACCTTTACCACCGTTAAAAGTGCTAACGGCCTTTCCTTCTGCTGGCCAAATCCATGCGATGTCGGCCTCGGAGGGCTTTGGTGTCGCAGCACCGCGGTCTGCGTCCTTGTCCTCGCTTGTTGCCATTGCAGCCCTTGAATCATTGGGCTTGGGTGCATCGCGGCCTACATCCGGCGGCTTAGCTGCACTAGTGGAGGCCTGTGGCATCGGTTCGGATGGCGGACTTGAGCCCTTCGCTGGCGTATCGGAGGCCGGACTTCTTTCGTTTCGATTCGGCACATCCATACGGCTCGATATATCTTGGCGCGTGCTAGAAATAATTTGGGGATTACGAATAGGCTTGGCACTGGCGGCCGGAGCCTGCGATACTTGCGGATCACTCGGGGTTTCCTGGCGGGAAGCAGCTGGGCCGGGATCAGCTGGGCGCGTCACAGCGCTGGGCGCAGCGCTTTTACCTTTCGTATCGCTGCTTTGTATGGCCGAGTTGTCGGCGTTTGGCTTGCCCTGGCCGACCGAAGAGATGATGACGACCGGAGGCACTTTGCTGGATCGATCAACGATTGGTGCTGGTGCTCGAGGCGTTGAACAAGAGGCAAGCCAACCACTCATGGCTATGACGGCTATAACCGTCCACCTGCCGCGCATGAGTGTTGCTTTGCGCTGCCCAGAAACATGCACGCTATCAAGCTTGCAAACTGAGTGTGTCATTGGTTTAGATTGGCCTGAGTGGTTGGTAACACGCCGCGCCCTGCTCTAACGCGTCCCTTGCAGCAAGGGCACAAAGCGTACCGCATCAAGTTGTAAATGCTGAAAGTTACCATGTCCAAGATAAATAACCTGCTCGAGAACCTGGCCGTTTGCACTAGTGACCGGTGTTAGCAGAATCCCTCCGGGCTTTAGTTGCTGGGTCCACGCTTCTGGAATCGAGTCACCGGCAGCAGCGGCGATAATGGCGTCAAAGGGTGCTGCCTGAGCAAGGCCTTTGAGACCATCGGCAAATAACATGCGCAAGTTGAAACACTGCATGCCGCGGAGATTTTTTTTAGCTAATAGGTGTAAGTCCTTGATTCTTTCAATGGAAAAAACCTCACCAAATAGCCGCGACAGAAGTGCTGCTTGATAGCCGCAGCCTGTTCCAATTTCTAAAATCTTTAAGTACTTCCGATCTTGACCATGGTGATGCTTAAGGATCCTATCGAGCATTCTGGCGACCGTCGACGGTTTGGAGATGGTTTGTTGATGACCAATGGGTAGTGCCATGTCCTCGTAGGCACGGCTCACAAAGGCGGGCTCAACAAATCGATGGCGCGGCACCGCACGCATGACCTCAACGAGTGAGCTATCGAGCTGGAAGTGTTGGGCGAGCGCATCAATTAAATGAAAGCGAGCCTTGTCAGAGTCGAGTCCGAGTCCACTGACGGCAGGCAGCTGCGCTGCCTGCGGGATCGATCGCCCGACTAGCTCGGGCTTTTGAGCCATTGCTCGACGTCGCCAAGTAGTCGATGGGCGGTTAGATCAATGTCAAGCGGTGTGATGGACACCCGACCTTGAGCAAGCGCGTGAAAATCTGTTCCCGGCCCTGCATCTTTTGCCGCTCCGGCTGGACCGATCCACCATATCTCCTCGCCGCGAGGGTTTTTTGCTGGCACAACAGGCTCGGCCATATGACGCTTGCCGAGGCGGGTGACAAGTGGTGCCAGGTGAATGTCCTCGCCGTGACCCGGAATGTTGACATTTAGCAAATAAGGGTGGCGCAGACCTGACCCGTCAAGTGCTCTCCTAACAATGCTGGCCGCTATCTTTGCGGCGGGTTCCAAGCCTTCAAACGAGCGCGACTGAAGTGAAAAGGCAATGGCTGGCACGCCAAGCAGAAAGCCTTCCATGGCGGCGGCAACCGTCCCTGAGTAAATCGTGTCGTCGCCCATATTCGGGCCGTTATTGATACCTGAAACCACCAACGCCGGCTCTTCATCAAGAAGTCCTGTGATGGCCATATGAACGCAATCGGTCGGGGTACCGTTAATAAAATAGTAGCCACTGGGTGCCTTGCGAACCGTTAGTGGCGCATCAAGAGTTAGCGAATTCGATGCACCACTTCGATCGCGATCTGGGGCAACAACCGTGACCTTGCCGAAGGCCTGCATGGCTTGCGCAAGCGCAGCAAGTCCTGGCGAGAGGTAGCCGTCATCGTTCGATACAAGGATGTGCATTGGTTTACCCCTCTGTTGGCCAGTCTTTAATATAAGCTTTGAGCATGCGGTTTTCGAAACTTTGCGCATCGAGCACAGCCCGCGCGACGTCATAAAAAGAGACTACCCCGAGCAACACTTGAGCATCCATCACAGGCACATACCGATCATGATGCTCGAGCATCATCTTGCGCAGATCGTTGACATCCATGTCTGGGCTGGCAATTCTGGGTTTTGGCTCCATGACTTCCGACGCCTTGATCAAGGACATGGTGGGCGTTGGGCCGATGCGCTGTTCGCGTTGCCTTTGTGCCAATACTCGTAAGACCTCGCGGAAGGAAAGCATGCCAGCAAGGCGTCCTTGGTCCATCACAACCAGTGAACCGATATCAAGGTCAGCCATAACCGTCACGCACTCCGATAGCAGCGTCTCAGGACCAACGGTAAAGAGCGCTGTCCCTTTTACTCTCAAAATATCGCGTACCAACATGACTAAGTGGACCTATTCCTTGCACCAATAAACGCCACATCGACCTGCATACCCATCGGAGATTGCCACAGGTCAACCCCCGCCAAGATTGCCCGATCGCGATCGCTCAACTATTGCTCAGATGACGGATCGCAACAACTCAACCATCGCGGATCCCTGATGCTAGCATCAGGACCTTGTTTCGATCACAGGATTAAGCCATGGCGGACGATGATTACTATCGCTTTGACACACTTGCCGTTCATGCAGGTGCGTCGCCCGACGCAACGCATGGATCGAGAGCAACGCCGATTCACTTAACAACTGCCTTTGTTTTTAAAGATTCCGATGCCGCTGCGGGTCTATTTAATATGGAGCAGTCGGGCCATGTTTATTCGCGTCTGAGCAACCCAACGGTCGCCGTGTTTGAAGAGCGGATGGCAGCGCTCGATGCGGGTGTCGGCGCGATTGCGACCGCAAGCGGCCAAGCAGCATTGCACCTCGCCATCGCGACCTTGGCAGGATCGGGATCGCATATTGTTGCTTCAACAGCGCTGTACGGCGGCTCTCACAACCTTTTGCACTACACGCTTGCGCGCTTTGGCATTCAAACCACCTTCGTGGCCCCGAACGATCTTAAGGCCTGGAATGCGGCAATACGTCCGAACACTAAACTACTGTTTGGCGAAACGCTGGGAAACCCTGGCCTTGATGTGCTCGACATTCCGCAGGTCTCGGCCATCGCGCATCGGCAGGGTATACCTTTACTTGTTGACTCGACCTTCACCACGCCTTGGTTGATTCGACCGATCGAATGGGGCGCTGATCTCGTTTACCACTCAGCCACCAAATTTCTTTGTGGACATGGCACGGTACTGGGGGGCGTCGTCGTGGATGGTGGGCGCTTCGATTGGATGGCTAGTGAACGGTTTCCCGAGCTCACCCAGCCTTACGAAGGATTCCATGGCATGGTGTTTGCCGAGGAGTCGACAGTCGCCCCTTTTTTGCTTCGCGCTCGTCGCGAAGCTTTGAGGGATTTTGGCGCATGCCTCAGCCCAATGAATGCCTTCCAGATTTTGCAGGGCATTGAGACCTTATCGCTTCGCATGCAGCGACATGTCAGCAATACGCTTGAGGTCGCACATTTTCTTGAGTCGCACGCTCAGGTTCGTAAGGTCTCTTATCCTGGCCTCGCAAGTCATCCAGACCATGAACTGGCCAAGCGGCTCATGCCTAAAGGATGTGGCGCGGTCTTTTCGGTTGAGCTTGCAGGCAATCGCGATCAGGGTCGTGCCTTCGTTGAAGCCTTGCAAGTCTTCTCACATCTTGCCAACGTCGGTGATGCGCGCTCGCTGGTAATTCATCCTGCCTCGACAACGCATTTCCGCATGGACGAGCAAGCGCTCAAAGCCGCGGGCATCGGCGAAGCGACCCTTAGGCTATCGATCGGTCTTGAGGATCCCGATGACTTAATCGACGACTTAAAGCGCGCCTTCCGTGTGGCGTTTCCCAAAAGGTGATGGCATGGAAGTGAAACTCGGTCAGCAAAGTGTTTATATCTATACCGGATCTAAGGCCTTTCGTCCGGACTTACCATCAGTCTTGATGATCCATGGCGCACAAAACGACCACAGTGTCTGGATTATGCAGTCGCGTTGGCTTGCGCATCACGGCTATAACGTAATCGCCGTCGATTTGCCAGCTCACGGTCTTAGCGAGGGCCCTTTATGCGAGACGGTTCAGGCCATGGCTGCCTGGTGTAGCGATTTGCTAGACAGCCTGGATATTAGCGCGGCTGCATGGCTTGGCCACAGCATGGGTTCACTGATTGCTTTGGAAGCTGCAGCCAGCAGGCCTGACCAAAGCTGGGCTAATGTTTTACTTGGTTCAGCTTTTCCTATGCGTGTTTCCGATGCCCTGCTCGACGCCGCCCAACACGACGAACAAAAAGCCTTCGCAATGATTACTCGCTGGTCACATAGCGGGATCACGCATTTACCGGGCACACCAGGCCCAGGATTTTCGATTTACAACCAGGCGCGCCGATTGATGGAAAGGCAAAAGCCAGGTGTTTTGTTCAACGATTTCATGGCTTGTAACGCTTACAACCGGGGCCTCGAATGTGCTCAAGCGATTAAGCAGCCCACCCTGATCCTTAGTGGAGCACTCGATCTCATGACCCCACCCAAAGCGGCTAAAAGCCTAGCAGAAACCATCATCGGCGCAGACATGCGAATCATCGAAAAAGCAGGTCATCAAATGATGGCTGAGCAACCCGATGCGGTTCGCGTGGCGATTGCCCGCTTCCTTGCAGGCGCACGATCCCGACGCGTATTACCCAATGCTTAAGGCGAAGCCGTCATGCTCTTAGCACGCATACCGCCCTCCAAGGCACGCAAGGCCGCTGCGATCGCAGCGGCGCTTCTCTGTTTGCTCGGCTTGGTTTGGGAACTTTGGCTTGCTCCCTTGAGACCTGGATCGCTTTTGTGGCTTAAGGTGATGCCACTTCTTTTTTGTTTGCCTTGGATATGGCGAGGGTCGATTGTGATGCACCAGTGGTGGTCCATGGCAGGCCTTGTTTATTTCACCGAGGGCGTTGTTCGAGCCACCACTGAATCTGGCATGAGCCAACACCTAGCCAGTCTCGAGGTCGTTTTGTCGACGGTCATGTGGTTTGCTGTGCTCACTTATGTCGCGGCCGTGCGCTGGACGGTTAAGAACCGTGCAAGCGAGGCGTCAAACCAATTAATGCCCTGAGCGCGCAAAGCCTGCTGATCGGATAGGTCTCGACGAAAAACTCTTGCACCGGGCAAACCCTGAAAAAGGCCGAGCATATGACGAGTCATCGAAGAGATAGGCACACCGATGGCGATTTGCTCAATCATGTACGCTCGGTAGCGTGATAACGCAGCCACAAGCCGATCGAGCGGAGTCCATGTGGGGTCTGAATCATTAGCCTCAAACCAGATTCGATCGACCTCTGCCAAGAGGGCTGGGCGTTGATACGCAGCCCGTCCCAACATCACACCCTCAAGCGAGCCTATCGCATGCAGCGCTTGGGCATGATCTGCCAATCCACCATTGAGCACAAAGACGCTGTCGGGAAACTGCCGTGCCAAGTCGTAGACGGTTTCATAGCGTAGAGGCGGTACTTCGCGATTGTCTTTAGGACTAAGGCCCTCAAGCCATGCATTTCGTGCATGCACAATAAAATGTCGACAACCCTCATGGTGTAGGGTACCGACGAATGTCTGAAGTAAGTTCAAGTCCTCATCACGGCCCAAGCCAAGACGGTGCTTGATCGTAATGGGCAGGGAGACCGCATCGGCCATGGCCTTAAAACAGTCGGCGACTAATCTGGGCTCACGCATTAAGCAGGCACCAAATGCACCGCGTTGGACGCGTTCGCTCGGGCAGCCACAATTCAAATTGATCTCGTCATAGCCCCAGGTCGCCCCAAGCTTTGCAGCCTTTGCCAAATCCTCCGGTTCGCTACCACCGAGTTGCAGCGCGACCGGATGCTCAAGCGGATCAAAGGCCAAATGTTTAGCCGCGTCTCCGTAAAGCAAGGCCCCTGTTGTAACCATTTCGGTGTAGAGCCTGGCATGTCGAGAAAGCATACGGTGCAGATGACGACAGTGTCGGTCGGTCCAATCCATCATCGGGGCTATACAAAAACGCCAGGATTGATTGGGTTTGGCTGAGATCTTTTTTTCATGCTTCATCGCTGGCAAGTCTAATCGATCAGCCTCGTGACCAGCTAAAAGCAGGTTTGCCTGCGCACTCTAAAACGTCCTTACTGCCCAATCCTATGCGACTACCTTCCTTTCAAACTTTTGATGATCAAAGCATTCAACGTCAGGTGAAAAATCGATGGGCCATGCCTGGTTTGATCGTCATCGACCAGCAATGCATTGTTCACGAGTTAATCGCACTGGTACGCGATGTGATGCTTTACAAGCTACACGCGCTTCGGGAATTGGAGGCCTTACATGGTCTTGATAGCTCAAACACCCAATTGCTCATTGACCCTGAAACCTCTGATCTTTGCGAACGCTCAGGATCGCATCGACACGTATCGGACGGTCGCATCAAACGCTTACTTCGTCCCTTCGGCAGTCAAGTCCTTCTGTTCAGCACTTGCGCCGACCGAAAGCTGATGCAGCGATTTTTGCGCCTTGGCGCGAGCGGCTATGTAGACAAGAACGCGACTAGCGCTCAACTGTTTGAGAGGCTCGACGTTCTCTGGAGCCGACAACATATTCAAAGGCCGCTGAATCGATGCTCGAGCGATCGATCGCCCGGGTATTTAAAGCCAGAGACTCTAGGCATAGGGCCGCGGACTTTGGGCATAAGGCCGCGAGAGATTCTAAGTTCACGGCAACCACGCTCGCGTCATTTATCAGCTCGTCAATACGAGGTTCTGCGACTGTTGGAACAAGGCCATCCAAACAAACGCATATCCGATGAGCTAGGGCTTAGCCTGTCGACCGTTAAAACACATGTGAGCGCAATACTCAAAGCCTTCGGCGCAGCGAATCGGGCCCAAGCGGCATTTAAGGCATCAGCGTCAGGCTTGTGAGGATCTGCGCGATTCTCGTCGAGCCAGCCAAATAGTCGAGCCGAGTATGACCAAAGCCCCAAGCAAGGTAGCGCTCGCTGGAACGTCAGAAAAGATCAACCAGCCAAGAAGACTAGCCCAAACAAGATCGAGAAACTTTACCGATTGTGTGGATGAGATATCGCTCACGCCAAACGAGCGGGTCAAGCAGTAGTGACCGGCGCTTCCTAAAGCACCGCAAACCAGAAACCAAAACCACTGCCAAAGACTTAAATCTTTCCAAACAAACAACGCCATGGGCAAGCTAAACAGCGTTACGGTGATTGACTGCCAGACTACGATCACTTCTGGTCGATCGTATCGGGTAAGAAGTTTTGTTAAAAGAAACGAAGCGGCAAAGACCGGCGAGCTAGCCAACATCAGCAAGTGGTAAAGCCCACCGGCACCAGACAGCTGAGGCCCGACCACAACCATGACACCTGTTAACCCAAGCAGTGCTGCAAGCCAGCGATCCCAGCGAGCTTGCTCTTTAAGAAACCAGATCGCTCCAATCATGATAAATATTGGCCCGGTAAATCCTATAGCCGTCATATCGGCGAGCGATATCCTCGGTAGCGCCAGGAACCAAAGACTGAGCCCAAGCGTATGTAGTGCGCCACGCCAGATTTGACCCAACCAGTGATTGGGGCGATAAGCGACGAATCCCGTTCGAAGAATCAGCGGAAACATCACAAGGGCACCAAACAAATAACGTAAAAACTGCGCTTGAAACGGATGCAGTTCGAGCGCGAGCCAGCGCATGGTTGCGTTCAGAAGGGAAAAAATAAAGCCTGCGAGCGCAGTCCAAATCATCCCCCTCACAGTGGGGTCAAGCCTGCGAAGGCGCCGGCTTGTGCGCCTAACCCTCAAACGCACAGATCTCCACCCTGAATCAATGGGCGGAGGATCGTTTGATGAAGACATGGTAGTAATTGGCGTCCCGTAGGGGATTCGAACCCCTGTACTCACCGTGAAAGGGTGATGTCCTAGGCCTCTAGACGAACGGGACCATGTTCTTGGTGGAGGTAAGCGGGATCGAACCGCTGACCTCTTGCATGCCATGCAAGCGCTCTCCCAGCTGAGCTATACCCCCAACGAAGCTCGCTATTATAACGCGAAGTGCACAAAGCACCAATTGCAAGTCACAACCCGTATATTACCCTAAGCTAAAGAGAGATCCCATGACACATGCATCGATCATCACAGGTCAGGCTATTGCTGCAGAGCTGCGTGCTTCAATCCGGCAAGAAGTCGATCGCTGGCCAGCTGATCTCCCACGGCCTTGTCTTGTCGTCATTCAAGTCGGCGATGATCCAGCATCCTCTGTGTACGTCAAAAACAAAGTAAAGGCTTGCGAAGAAGCTGGGATTATCTCGGAACATAGACGCCTGCCAGCCGACAGTACTGAGCAAAACTTGGTCGATCACATCGATAGGCTCAACCAGGACTCACAAGTCCATGGAATCTTGGTGCAACTACCGCTACCAAAGCATCTGAGTGCATCCAAACTCATCGACCGCATTGACCCAAACAAAGATGTTGATGGTTTTCATCCGATAAACAGCGGAGCACTCTTTTCGGGACAGCCTCGGCTAGTGCCATGCACGCCTGCCGGGGTTATGGTCTTACTTGAACACACCGGATTCAATTTACGCGGTGCTGAAGCCGTCGTCGTAGGTGCAAGCAATATTGTGGGCAAACCGCAAGCCATGTTGCTACTGGCAGCAGGCGCGACCGTCACGCTTTGTAACAGTAAAACCAAAGACTTGCACGCACACTGCCAGCGCGCCGATGTGCTGATTGCTGCTGTTGGAAGAGCAGGCTTCATCAAGGGCTCGATGATCAAGCCCGGCGCTGTCGTGATCGATGTGGGCATTAATCGACTCGACTCAGGTCGTCTTTGCGGTGATGTTGATTTTGAATCGGCAAGCAAGAAAGCGTCTTGGATTACGCCCGTGCCAGGAGGCGTTGGACCCATGACAATTGCGATGTTGCTATCAAACACCCTAAAGGCCGCCCGAAGAACGTTCTAGTATGTAATGCTATGCAATTTGATGGAGTTAAATTCTTTTAAAACGTTATAGACATCTAGTTTACTCAACCATATTGATTCTTCGCCTTCTAGCCTTCGACCATGAATAATCCACTGCTCAACCCTGCCCCACATGTTGATTACCCGCTGATTAAAGCTGAACACATCGAGCCCGCCATTAGTGCATTACTGGCTCGCGCGAGAGCCGAGCTTCAAGCCATTTCGCAAAAAGATATTGCGTTAGGATGGGACGCAATTGTTGCGCCATTTGACGATGCGTTAGATGCACTATCTCGGAGTTGGGGAGTAGTTGGGCACCTCAATGCGGTCATGGATCAAGCCGAGTGGCGCAAAGCATTCAATCTTATGCTGCCGCAGGTGACCGACTTCTACACAGCGCTCGAGCAAGACCAAGGGCTTCTTGATTGCTTTAAGCGACTAAGACAATCGATGTCATCAGACTGTGGATCAACAGTCGACTTGCAACGACAGCGAAGTCTTGACTTAGCAATCCAGGACTTCAGACTGTCTGGCGCTGAATTGCCACCTGAGCAGCGCGCTGAACTTGCCCTGCTCATCAAATCGTTAAGTGAACACGGACAAAAATTTTCTGAGAACGTTCTAGATGCTATCAATGAAGCGTCTTGTATGGTTGAAGAACCATCGGGCCTTGATGGTCTACCTGAAGATGTTATTGAAGCTGCACGCCAACAGGCAAAAGAGCACGGTCAAGAAGGGTGGCGGTTTACGCCTCATATGCCATCGTATCTTCCAGTCATGCAATATGCTCACGACAGGAAGTTACGCGAGAAAATGTATCGCATCTACAGCACCCTTGCTTCAGACCAAGGTGATCCAACATTTGACAATGGGCCACTGATGGAGAAGATTCTAGCCCTTCGTCAGGCAAGTGCGAAGTTGCTCGGCTTTGATAATTTTGTTGCGATGTCTTTGCAACCGAAGATGGCGAGTTCAAGTAGTGCGGTTAAGTCCTTTTTGCTGGATTTACACGCACGAGTAAAACCTCAAGCCCAACAAGAGATCACGCAACTTGCAGACTTTGCTAGCAGGCAACTTGGCATTGAGAAACTAGAGGCTTGGGATATTCCTTATGTTTCTCAACAACTGAAGCAACGTTTGTTCGATTTCTCGGATCAGGAAGTAAAGGCGTATTTTCAGCTCGACAAAGTGCTTGACGGTCTTTTTCAATTGATACAAAAGCTATTTGCATATCGCTTTGAGCTGGTGAACCTTCCTGTATGGCACAAGGATGTAAGGTGTTATGCAATATATGGCAACACCGATGAGACTGCTAGGGCCTATGTTTATCTTGACCTCTACTCACGCCCAGGGAAAAGAAGTGGGGCATGGATGAATGTAGCTGCCAATCGTCGGCGTATAGGCCACAGCATTGCTGCCCCCATGGCATGGTTAACCTGCAATTTTCAAGCGCCTGTTGGTTCACGTCCTGCAACGCTAACCCATGACGAGGTAACCACACTTTTTCATGAATTCGGACATGGCCTGCACCATGTTCTTACCGATATGCATGAGCCTAGAGTGTCTGGCCTCAATGGTGTGGAGTGGGATGCCGTTGAGTTGCCAAGCCAGTTTCTTGAAAACTTTGCTTGGGAATGGGATCAGATTCAACAAATGACCGAGCATGTTGAAAGTGGCGCTAGCCTTCCGGCACCGCTATACCAACGCATGCTCAAAGCTAAACACTTCATGATGGGTATGTATTTAATTAGGCAACTTGAGTTTGGTCTATTTGATTTAGCACTTCACGAGCGACTCGCTCCGGCCAAACCCAACGAGATTATGGCTTTGCTGAATGACGTGAGAAGGCAGGTCGCTGTCGTGCCCTACCCCGAATGGAATCGCTTTCCGCACGCTTTTTCACATATTTTTGCTGGCGGCTATGCAGCGGGTTATTACAGTTATTTGTGGGCTGAAGTCCTTTCGGCTGACTGCTATTTAGCGTTTACAGAGACTATTGATGGGGAAATTAGATCGATTAAGCATGAGAAGCGTTCGAAGCTTGGGCAACGATTCTTGCAGGAAATCCTTGCCCTTGGAAGCGTGCGACCAGCTATCGAACACTTCAAGGCCTTCATGAATCGTGAACCAAGGCTTGATGCTTTGCTTACGCTCTATGGATTAAGCGGTACTGAGCACATTGGAGCAAGTCATGCTGCCTGATGCTGATCTGAGCATTTGCAGTTGGAATGTGAATTCGCTTAAAGTGCGCTTTGAGCAACTCAAGACGCTGCTACAGACCCAACGCTGGGATGTCATCTGCCTTCAAGAAACCAAGATGACAGATGATCGCTTCCCCTACGAAGCCTTACGCGAATTAGGCTATCACGCCTTTCATATAGGGCAGCCAACCTACAATGGCGTCGCGATCCTAGCCCGTCTTGATCGATTTCAGGACATGAAGCTCATCCAAAGTCAGCTTCCTGAGTTGGATGACCCGCAACAACGATTCATCCTTGCGCAAATAGACGATTTAGTGATTGCTTGCGCTTACGTGCCAAACGGGCAGGCTGTAGATTCTGACAAATTTAAGTACAAATTGAATTGGCTTGATAAGCTTTATGGTTTTTTAAGCAATAGTGATTTGTGTCGCCACCCATTCGCTCTACTAGGCGATTTCAATATTGCGCCCCAAGACATTGATGTTCACGATGCGGAGTTGTGGCGAAATCAAGTGCTTTGTACATCCGAAGAAAGAATCCGATTTCAAGGACTTCTCGATCTCGGATTAACCGACTGTTTTCGTCATCTAGAGCCACTGAGCCGTGTTTATAGTTGGTGGGACTATCGACAACTTGCATTTCAAAAAAATAAAGGCCTTCGCATTGATCACATTCTCATCAGCCAACCACTAGTGCCTTTGTTAACGTCATGTGAAATTGTTCGGCAGGTTCGGAAAGCAGAAAAGGCTTCAGATCATGCGCCGGTGTTGGCAAGACTCGGTCGTCGCATCACCAATGATCATCCTCTAACTTAAGCTCCTGTATCTTTCTTGTAATCGTATTGCGGCCGATGCCAAGCCGTGACGCAGCATCGATACGCCGCCCTCTTGTGTGCCTAAGAGCTGTCCGAATGACGATTGATTCAAACCGGCGCGTCAAGTGATCCATTAAGACTGAATTATCGGGTATGCCTGTTTGACTCGCTAACGAACGCTGTACCTCTTGGATCAATCCCTGCTCCCATGCACTATCCATCCCATCATGCGCTTGTTTTGCGCCACTAAGCCCTGGCTCGGGCATCTGTAAGGTATGCGCACTTAGGAGATGATCGGACACGGGCACGAGTTGCCTTTGATGTAGATCTGCAGATATCGCAGGACCTGAGTTTTGACCATTGGAAGCCAGCCCGTGTGGGCCAGAGGTGCCGTTGGTCAGCGCAAGGCCTCGGGGTGTTAGCTGTTTGAATTCTGATGGCAAATCCTTGCCCTCAACAACTTGCGCAGGGGCCATGACGCTTATCCAGTGACAGGTATTTTCCAGTTGACGCACGTTGCCGGGCCAAGAGAACTTACATAAGGCGTTCTGAGCATCATCAGACAAGCGCTTGACCTCAACGCCGAGTTCTTTAGCACTTCGCTGCAAGAAATGCCGACTCAGCAGCGGGATGTCTTCAACCCGTTCGCGTAGCGCCGGCAACCGAAGACGAATGACGTTAAGCCGATGAAATAAATCTTCGCGAAACTGGCCTTGGTGAACTCGTTGTTCTAAATCCTGATGAGTCGCAGCAATGACTCTGACATTTGCTTGCAGGGCCTGCTGACCACCAACGCGGTAGAACTGGCCATCAGCAAGAACCCGGAGCAGCCTGGTTTGAAGCTCAGCCGGCATATCGCCAATTTCGTCAAGAAAAAGCGTACCACCCTCTGCCTGTTCGAATCGGCCGCGACGCTGCTGCTGGGCACCGGTAAACGAGCCACGCTCATGCCCGAAGAGCTCAGACTCTAGTAAATCCTTTGGAATCGCCGCGGTGTTGAGGGCAACAAAAGGGCCTTTAGCTCGGATACTGTGGCGATGTAAAGCTCTTGCTACAAGCTCTTTGCCAGTTCCTGATTCGCCCGTTATTAACACAGTAACACTTGAGGAAGCGAGCCTCCCGATCGCTCTAAATACCTCTTGCATGGCAGGCGCTTGTCCGAGCATGTCGGTAGCAACCAACTCTTGTTGCGCTTCTACCGATTCGCGTCCAGACTCTTGGACAGCACGCCTTATTAACTCCATGGCGTGTGATAAGTCAAATGGCTTGGGTAGGTACTCAAAGGCACCTCCCCTGAATGCAGATACCGCGCTGTCAAGATCAGAGTAGGCCGTGGTGATGATTACAGGAAGCGCAGGCCTTTGACGACGGACACGCTCAAGCAACTCCAAACCATTTGTGCCAGGCATTCTAATATCTGATACAAGTACTTGCGGTGCCTCTTGCTCTAGCGCCAATAGGCACTCCTGAGCATTGTCAAAGCAGCGAACCGCCAATCCTTCTCGTTGAACTGCCCGCTCAAGCACCCAACGGATCGACTGGTCATCATCTACGATCCAGATTCCCTTCATCGCTTCTTGCCGCCTATCAATGGGAGCCTTACCTTAAAGTCGGTTTCCCCGGGTTTGCTGTCAAACTCAATGATCCCGCCATGTTGCTGGACTAACGATTGAGCCATTGATAATCCCAGACCGCTGCCACCAGCCCGGCCGGTCACCAAGGGATAAAAGATCGATTCTCGCAAATCAAGTGGCACCCCTGGCCCGTTGTCAATAACATGCAAATCCAATGCCAAACGATGTCGTACTCGACCAATCGTCACTTGGCGAGCTATGCGGGTTTTAAATGTAATTGTGCCCTGGCCCAGCATCGCTTGCGCGGCATTGCGAGCAAGATTCAAGACCGCTTGGATGATTTGTTCAAGGTCGCCCTCAACCTCGGGAAGGCTAGCGTCATAGTCACGACAAAGGTTGATGCCTTTGGGATACTCGACCGTGATTAAGGAGCCAACACGATCGCATACCTGATGAATATTGAATAGTTCTATTTTTGGTAAATGTTTCTGAGGAGCGAGTAATCGGTCGACCAGCTTTTGCAATCGATCGGCTTCGCTGATAATGACCTGTGTATATTCGCGAAAGTGTGCACCAGGAAGATCGATTTCAAGCAGTTGAGCTGCGCCGCGAATACCGCCCAGTGGATTCTTCACTTCATGGGCAAGATTTCTAAGTAGTTCGTGGTTTGCCTTCGCGGAGTCATAAATTCGATTTTCACGATCAACGCGTCGCCTTTGCTCAAGTGCTTGAAATTCCAGTACGAGCCCCAAATCAGCGCCCTCGGGCACAACCGCGGTGCATGCACAATGAAGAGGCTCTCTACCAGGTCTAGTCAAACTAAGTTCAAAACGCTTGGCACCGTACATCAGGCGCTTCCCGTCCCAGAACAAATGTTCGATCGGTGCGCCATCAACGAAGGAACGCCAAAATGCTTGTCCCTGCAAGGAACGAGAGGTGCACTCAAATAGTTGCTCTGCGGCTAAATTCATGAATACAACATTGCCCGCGTGGTCGAGCAACACGATTGCTGAAGCAGCAAGATTTAGCGCCGTATAACTCGCATGCTCGAGGGACTTCATTTAGGCCTTACGCACGATGAATGAGAGCGGTATAAATCGCGTTAGTTTTGACTAAATCCTAATCATCAGTACAAAAAAAGGGGCGACTCAACGCGCCCCTTTTCTCGGTCCTACCTCAATGACTCATTAAAGCGAGTAGTACATATCAAACTCAATAGGATGGGTTGTCATACGGAACCGTGTGACTTCCTCCATCTTCAATGCGATAAATGCATCGATCATTTCATCACTGAAGACACCTCCACGCGTTAGGAATTCGCGATCTTTATCGAGTTGCTCAAGTGCTTGGTCGAGGCTCGAGCAAACTGTAGGAATCTTTGCATCCTCTTCGGGTGGCAGGTCGTAAAGATTCTTGTCAGCCGCTTCACCGGGGTGAATCTTGTTTTGAACACCGTCAAGACCAGCCATCAACATCGCTGCGAAGGCAAGATATGGGTTGGCGGTGGGATCGGGGAAACGCACTTCGATCCGACGTCCCTTCGGATTGCTCACATAAGGTATACGAATTGAAGCGGAGCGATTACGGGCTGAATAGGCAAGCTTGACCGGTGCTTCAAAGCCAGGCACAAGACGTTTATAAGAATTTGTACCAGGGTTTGTGATTGCATTGAGTGCACGTGCATGTTTGATAATGCCGCCAATGTAGTAAAGCGCAAAGTCAGATAGGCCTGCGTATTTATCGCCAGCGAAAAGATTGTGTCCATCTTTCCACACAGACTGGTGGCAGTGCATCCCTGATCCGTTGTCGCCAACGACTGGCTTTGGCATAAAGGTGGCAGTTTTGCCATAGCTTGCTGCAACGTTATGAACGACATACTTAAGCACTTGTGTCCAGTCAGCGCGTTGAACAAGTGTCGAAAACCTGGTTCCGATTTCACATTGACCTGCGCCTGCGACTTCATGGTGATGAACTTCGACAGGCACACCCATTTGCTCGAGTATCAAGCACATTTCAGAACGCATATCCTGAAAGGAGTCGACCGGAGGTACTGGGAAGTAACCCCCCTTTACCGCGGGGCGATGAGCCAGATTGCCTCCTTCGATATCTTTGCCACTACTCCATGAGGCCTCCTCGGAATGGATCTTCACCGAGCTTCCTGACATGTCGGACCACCAGGTGACCGAATCAAAAATGAAGAACTCAGGCTCTGGACCAAAGTAAGCCGTATCGCCGATGCCCGATGCCTTCAGGTAAGCCTCGGCCCGCTTTGCGATGGACCGAGGATCGCGAGAATAGCCCTTGCCGTCAGATGGCTCGACCACATCACAACTCAAGATGAGTGTGGATTCTTCACGGAAAGGATCCATGTTTGCCGTTGTAGGATCGGGCATCAGCAGCATATCGGAGGCTTCGATGCCCTTCCAACCTGCAATCGACGAGCCGTCAAATGCATGGCCCGCACTGAACTTTTCTTCATCAAACGCGGATACGGGTACGCTTACGTGCTGCTCTTTACCGCGGGTGTCAGTGAACCGAAAATCGACAAACTTTACGTCGTTGTCTTTCACCATTTTTAGGACGTCTTGTACAGACTTCGACATCATTTAATCTCCATGAGTTGAAGGGCAAAAATTAGTATGGGTTGCGAGCGCGTCCCGATAAGGCCTGAGAATTCTATTCGTTCGAACCACGAAGATGGGCTCAGCACGACCAACAAGATAATTGCAGCATAAAGTGTGCCAGGCAAAGGGCCGTATTCTTCAGGCACTCACGCACTTACATTTGGCTTGATAAGCCTCTGCTTGCCCGGCTATGGTGCAAGCAATCGCATAACGCACTGCGATGGTGCATTATGCGCCATTATGGTGTATCGCGCAAAAAAGAAGCTTGCAAGTCATTAAGGAAACGCCAGCCCAAATCGCTTGCTCGCCAGTGCGTCGGATTTTGATCAAGTAGACCCTTGCTGACTGCTTGATTGGCCATCTGAGCAAGAACAGTTGCTGGTAAACCGGTACGCTCCTGCCACCAGTGACTTGGCACCCCATCCTTCAGTCGTAGAACGTTGAGCATAAACTCAAAGGGTAAGTCACTCGGAGCCAGCCATCGCTCCGTGTAGTGCTGTTTGCCTGATTCGGGCATTAAAGAGTCCATGTAAAGCTCTGGATTTCGTCGCCGCACGGTACGTCTTATGCCCTGATGATCACTGATTTTCCCGTGTGCACCCGCGCCGATCCCTAAGTAGTCGCCGAACTGCCAGTAGTTAAGATTGTGTCGACAACGCTGCCCATTTTGGGCCCAAGCCGATACTTCGTACTGCTCAAAGCCAGCATGCGCCAGGTTCGACTCAATCAGCCATTGCATCGACTCGAGCAGATCCTCGTCAGGCATGCACGCTGGAACGTGCTTAGCGAAGACGGTATTCGGCTCGATGGTGAATTGATAAAGAGATAAATGGCTTAATCCTTTATCGACGTAATGAAGAGCTGCTGCCAAGTCACTCCCTAAGCTTGCGAGATCTTGCCCTGGCTGGCCGTACATCAAATCAATATTGACCCGTGGAAAGATTCGAATCGCAGCGTCAAGCGCGAAATGTGATTGCGAGCCATCGTGAATGCGACCGATGCGCCTTAGGCAATCATCTGAAAAGCTTTGTACACCCAGGCTAAGTCGATTCACGCCAGTCGCTGCAAAAGCTTCAAAACGCTCGCGCTCAAAACTGCCTGGGTTTGCCTCCATGGTGATCTCCGCGTCTGCAGAGAGCCTCAGCAGACTTCGAACCGCATCGAGTAGTTTCGCCATGAGCGGCGGTGGGCACAGGCTGGGCGTACCGCCGCCAATGAAGACGGTTTGTACGTTGCGGCCCCAGACTGACGCAAGCGAACCCTCAAGATCACAGATCAAGGCATCGATGTAGGGTGCAAAGAGCGAATCGGTGTTTTGGAGATTAACCCTCCCATTGGTCGTTGAGAGATTTGCGGCCTCGTGTGAATTGAAGTCGCAATAAGGACACTTCCTTACGCACCATGGCATATGAATATAAAGGCCAAGGGGCGGCGGAAACGGCAGGCGTATCTCGTCATGACGAACAAGGCTGATCTCAGTGATTGCCTTTAGGCTTTCAGCCATGACCTAGTTGCCCGCAGATCCGCGGTTGACTATCAAACCCAAATCGAGCATTTGCTTGATCAGTCGATTGATCGCCAATGCTCGATGGCTCATGCTGTTTTTCTGAGCTATAGGCATCTCGGCAGCGGTCAGTAACTGACCATCAGGAAGAAAGTGGGGATCGTAGCCAAACCCAGCTTCACCCCTCGCCTCACGCAGCCACCGTCCATGCCATCGACCCTCGGCAATGAGGGGTACTGGGTCCTCGGGCCATCGCAACAGCACTAAAACGCAAATAAAATACGCTGCGGAGATTTGACCATTAAGTTGTTGATTTACAAGCTTATTGTTTGCATCGTCATGATGAGGTCCGCCGTGCAATTCCGCCCATCGGGCTGAAAGCACGCCAGGTTGGTCCTTGAGTAAAGCAATGCAAATCCCCGAGTCGTCTGCAAGTGCGGCACGGCCCGTACGACGTGAGGCGGCTCTCGCCTTGGTCAAGGCGTTTTCAAGAAAGCTGGCATGAGGTTCAGCAGGCGCTTCGATAGCAAGTTCTCGCTGCGACCAGCGTCTAAGTTCATAAGGTGCAAGTAGACTTTGAAACTCAAGAAGCTTTCCTTCGTTTGAACTAGCGAGAACTAAATCGTCGATCAAAGTCACACCTGCCTGGGATTTCGCGCGAACCATTCACGAAAGCCAGCAGGCTTGCTGTGACTTAAGGAGCTGCTTGATGCCCTTATCGGCTAAATCGAGCATCATCGTGGCCTGCTCGCGGCTAAATGGCTCGCCTTCTGCCGTACCTTGAACCTCGATAAGGCCTCCACTTGATGTCATCACGACATTCATGTCGGTGTCGCACCGCGAGTCTTCGTCGTAGTCCAAGTCAAGGAGTACCTCGCCATCGCGCATTCCCACGCTCACAGCGGCGACCCAAGCCTTTAAAGCCATTTCGCTTGCCTTTCCATGCTTTTGCATCCAATGCAAAGCATCCGCAATTGCAAGGCAGGCGCCCGTGATCGACGCGCATCGTGTACCACCGTCAGCTTGCAAGACGTCACAGTCAACAGTAATCGTGTGCTCTCCAATCGCTCGTAAATCGACTACGGCACGAAGACTTCTTCCGATGAGGCGTTGGATTTCCTGGGTACGGCCGCTTTGTTTACCTCTCGCCGCTTCCCGATCACCCCTTGTATGCGTCGCCCTTGGCAGCATGCCGTACTCGGCAGTGACCCAGCCCTGTCCACGCCCTCTCAGGAAACCAGGAACTTTGGCTTCAACCGAAGCGGTGCAAAGTACTTTGGTGTGTCCAATCTCGATGAGCACGGCACCTTCAGCATATCGAGTCGCCTGACGTGTAAGCCTCACAACCCGCAGTTCATCGTGGCTTCGACCGCTTGGTCGAAACGAAGGGCTCGATTGCGCCAAATCGTCGCCCAAGGGTTCCGAGTTGTTTTGCGAGAGCATCATTTGGCCTCCTTTTGTTCTGCCGCGGCGCATAATCGCACAATCGTCGAGCAATCGCGCTCGTTCACGGGAAGATCGATGGGCAAAGCAATAACTCAAAGCGTTAGGAGCATGACCGGCTTCGGCACGGCCGAATGCGTGGAGATGGGCTGGCACTTCGCTGTCGATATTCGAAGTGTCAACGGCCGCTTTCTCGACTTTTCGCTCCGCTGCCCCGAAGAGATCCGTCAAATCGAAGCTTGGTTACGTGAACAGGTCAATGCGGCAACTCAGCGCGGCAAGCTAGAAATGCGGATTCAAGTGCGGCATCAACATGCGCCACCAGAGGCCCTTCAAATCAATGAAAAGCTCATGGCAAATCTTCTTTCCTTGGTCTCTGACATCAAGGAAGAACTGCAGGATGTAGCAGCCGTCTCCCCACTGGATTTGCTCCAGTTTCCAGGGATGATTCTTGATGCCAGCCATGTTGATCAAGATTTTCTGCACGAGATTGTTAAGAGGCTCACCCCAATGGCGCTTAAAAGCCTCGCCGAAAGCCGCGAGGCGGAGGGAGAGCGACTTGCGAGCTTTTTGCGCCAACGATTAAATGCAATCAGAGACCTTTGCACAACGCTCGAAGCACAGTTGCCTGATTGGTCCATCGCTCTCGAGCGGCGACTAAAGGAGCGCCTCGCTTCGTTAGGACTGGGCATGGATGCTAAATCGAGTCCTATCGAATTTGAACCCACTGCAAAGGTCAGCAGTCCTCACGAAGGCAAAGGCCCTTTAACAGACGCGCAGCTACAGCATTCATTGGAGTTTCAACAACGTATTGCGCAGGAGCTTGGCCTATTCGCTATAAAATCTGATGTTGCTGAGGAGCTTTCCAGGCTTAGGGCTCACAGCGATGCCATCGATGAGATATTGAATCGAGGGGGGGCTTGCGGTAAGCGCCTCGACTTTATGATGCAAGAGTTACAACGAGAGGCCAATACCTTGGGATCGAAATCGCATATGCTTGAGCAATCTAGGGCGTCGGTTGATTTAAAGGTTCTGATCGAGCAAATGCGCGAACAAGTGCAAAATTTAGAGTAGCATCCCCGCCGAGCGGATCAATCAGCATGGAACAGCGATTCCTCAAAGCGTCCCTTTTTGTCATTGTCGCTCCTTCGGGCGCAGGTAAAACCACACTTGTTCATGCGCTGCTTCGCTCTCGACCAGGCATCAAGCTCTCGATATCGACCACGACAAGACTGCCCAGACAATCTGAACGTCACGGGGAGCATTACTTTTTTGTTGATGAGGCAAGATTCGTCGAACTGCAAAAAAACGGACAGTTTCTCGAGTCGGCTTTTGTGCACGGGCATTATTACGGGACTTCCAGTTCGTTCGTCGACGAAACACTCGCTAATGGCGATGATCTTTTACTCGAAATCGATTGCCAAGGTGCATCACAAATTAAGCGACTTTTTCCAGAGGCAGTCGTTATTTTCATTGCACCGCCATCGGTTGAAGAGCTGAGACGGCGGCTCCATGCACGTGCCCAAGATGATGAGGCAACGATTGCTCGACGCATTGAAGGCGCGAAAAAGGAACTCCAGCGCGCACACGAAGCTGACTACCTTGTGATTAATGATGATTTCGATCAAGCCCTGCTTGATTTACAGCGTATCGTTGAAGCTTCCGCGCTAAGGTATCATCTGCGCTTGTCGCGTTTTCCACTGCTTGCTGAGCGGCTCGGATTACGCTCCGCACCTTAACGAAATCGCTGGATGATCATGGCAAGAATTACCGTAGAAGATTGTTTAAAGAGTATCCCCAATCGCTTTGAACTAACGCTCGCTGCAACCTATCGGGCAAGAATGCTCGCCCAAGGGCATGCTCCAAAAATTGAATCCAAGGATAAGCCTACCGTTGCCGCATTGAGAGAAATCGCTGCGGGTAAAGTCGGACAGGAAATGCTCAGGCGTGTCCCAACTTAGGTCAAGTCTCCGACCCACAAATCCACGAAACGATCGAAAATTCAAGCGGGCGAACTTGCAGCATTCGTCGTGTTGTACCGTACGCTTGCCTTCAGTTTAGAGGAACGCTCTCCTTTGGTGCTTGACTGGCGGCGTTTGCACGTCAGAATAAAAGCATGAGTGAACCACTTTACCAAACGAAACCCCACAACCCCCCGGTTCCGGCAAGCACACCGTCGAGCGAAACGCTGGAACGTCCCTTTGGGGCAAGCCAACGAGCTGGATCGATGGCGGCGCGCAGCAGCCAATTTCGGCTCTCAGAGGAAGGCTTCTTTATTGCTCCGGACCATAAATCGATTGCCTCGATTGGTTCGCTTACCGCGAAATTAGAAGCCTATTTATCGCGAGCGGACATCAAGCGTGTTCGCGCAGCCTACAGACTCGCGGATGAAGCTCATTTGGGCCAATTCAGGCAAAGTGGCGAGCCCTATGTTTCGCATCCGATCGCTGTGGCCGAGATTTGCGCCGCATGGAAGCTCGATGTCGACTCGTTGATGGCAGCCTTATTGCACGACACGATCGAGGACAGTGGAATCAGCAAAGAAGAGCTGAGTGTTCAGTTTGGTGTTTCAGTGGCTGAGCTGGTCGATGGTCTGTCAAAACTCGACAAGATGGAGTTTCAAACTCGTGCCCACGCGCAGGCTGAGTCGTTTCGCAAGATGCTTCTAGCAATGGCTAATGATGTCCGCGTGATTTTGATCAAATTAGCAGATCGATTGCACAATATGCGGACACTGACCGCGGTGTCGCCGCAAAAGGCTAGACGGATCGCTGATGAAACGATTGAGATCTATGCGCCCATTGCAAATCGCCTTGGCCTTCACAGCATTTTCCTCGAACTACTCGACCTCAGTTTCCGGCACAGTCACCCAAATCGTTACAAAATTTTACGGAAAGCGGTATTATCTGCTCGTGGCAACCGGAGAGAAGTGCTCAGCCGGATTGTTGATGCGACTCAGCGAGTTTTGCCTCAATGGGGCGTCGACGCCGAGGTGACTGGTCGCGAAAAGTCCTTGTATGGCATCTATCGCAAGATGCGCGAGAAACGCCTCAGTTTCTCTCAGGTTCTCGACGTGTATGGCTTTCGAATCATCGTACCAACCATTGCAGATTGTTATAAGTCTCTTGGCGCTCTTCATGCAACCTTCAAGCCTATTTTAGGACGATTTAAAGACTATATCGCCATCCCTAAAGTCAATGGTTATCAGTCCTTGCACACAACGTTGATTGGCCCCTTTGGGACGCCAGTCGAGTTTCAGATTCGAACTCAAGAGATGCAACGCATCGCCGAATCAGGCGTAGCCTCGCATTGGCTATACAAAGCCAAGGATGAGAGCTTTTCGGATCTACAACGCGAGACACATCAGTGGCTCAAGTCCTTACTTGACATCCAAAGTAACACTGGCGATTCACTCGAATTTATCGAACATGTCAAAGTCGATCTTTTCCCCGATGCTGTTTATATATTCACACCGAAGGGTGATATTAGAGCGCTTCCAAAGGGCTCTACAGTGATCGATTTTGCGTACTCTGTGCATACCGATATTGGTAACCATGCGGTTGGGGCAACCATCAACGGTGAAATTTCCCCGCTTAGCACCGTACTTAGGAGCGGTGATCGAATCATTGTTAATATCGATCCAATTTCTAAGCCTGACCCGGTCTGGTTGAGTTTTGTTCGCACAGGTAAAGCACGAGCCGAGATCCGACACTATTTGCGGACAATGAATCATCGCGAATCGATCGAATTGGGTAAACGTCTTCTAGAGCACTCCATGCAGGCCATGCATCTGCGTTTAGACGAAATCAGCACTCAGGCGATTGAGCGAGGGGCTCGCGATATTGGTGCACATAGCGTCGACGATCTTTTTGCAAAGGTTGGTTTGGGGATTCAACTTGCTCCAGCAGTGGCGCGTACGATTGCATTGATGGCTGGACATCGTGGGGCGACATCGGCGTTTTTAGCAGCGGTGCATGCAGCGCCTATTCAAGTGCACGGTACTGAAGGATCTGCTGTTACATTTTCTCCCTGCTGTCATCCGATTCCAGGCGACAGCATTTTTGGTCATTTGCGAGGGGGCCACGGTTTAGTGATTCATCGGACTGATTGCGGTGTTGCGATTCGATCGCGCGTCAAAGACAGCGAGCGCTGGGTAGAGGCTGAGTGGTCTGAGCCCATTAATGGTCTATTTCGGACTGACATTAAGGTAACCGTACATGACGGCCAAGGCGTTCTCGGCAAAATTGCTGCTGAGATTGCTGCGGAGGGAATCAATATTTCACAAGTCCACACAGAGTCGACGTCTGACAGCATGGCAACGATGTTGTTTGCCTTGAGCGTGAGGCATCGGACGCATCTTGCAAGCCTGATGCGAAGGCTACGAAAGATGGCTGAGGTCGCCAAGTTAGTACGCGTATAAGGTTATTGTTGCTATATCCTTTGTGAGCTTTGCGGCTCTGTCAAACTGACCGTCTGAGGCCCAGTGTCCGCCTTAGCGGTTGCTTGTCCTGAGGAAACCGCTCTGCCTCAGGCAACGTCGCCGTATTCCTTGGCGAACCAAGCATAGTCGACGTCCAGGATTTCAAGCTCATCAACCCCTTGAGGTGTTCGCAAGCTCAGCAAATCTCCTTGCCTTGATTTGATAAGCGCCTTTGCTATCGGCGAAACCCAACTGACCCGGCGCCGACCTGGATCAACTTCGTCGATGCCGACAATTGTGATCACTTCTGCCTCACCACCATTTCTTGAGAACTCCACTCTTGCACCAAAAAAGACTTGATCGTTACCGATTTGCAATCCTGGGTCGACGACTTCTGCTCGATCAAGTCTCCTTGTAAGATGCCTAATTCTACGATCGATTTCACGTAGTCGTCGCTTACCATAGAGATAGTCACCATTCTCTGAACGATCTCCGTTTGAAGCTGCCCATGAAACGATGCGAACAATCTCAGGCCGTTCAACGTTCAACAAGTTAAGCAACTCAGACTTCATGTTTTGGTGCCCTATGGGCGTCATATAGTTCTTGGGTATACCAGCAAGCCCAGCCAAGGTCTGGGTATCCTGATCCTCAAGGCTATCGTCGTCCTCAACATCCTCCTTGACAAATGCCTTGCTCAAAAGTGCCTCCTACGCTGTTGTCAAGCCAACGCCTCGACTACTTCCCGCCGATTTGCATACGATCAATGAGGATGGAACCGCTGCGTTTTGTACCACGCTGTAACTCATCAGCGCCAACCGCAACCATGCCCGCAAACATGTCGCGAAGATTTCCAGCGATGGTGATTTCCTCGACGGGAAACTGGATTTCGCCATGGTCGACCCAATAGCCGGATGCACCTCGGGAATAGTCGCCTGTTACATAATTTATGTCATTACCAAGCACATCAGTTAAGAGTAATCCTCGATGCATTTTCCTAATCATCGCATCAAGACTGTCTTCAGCGTGGGTCTTTGTGCTCGTAACACGCATCGCGTGACTTCCGCCCGCATTGCCAGTTGTCTGCATGCCAAGCTTTCTCGCGGTGTAGCTTGATAGGAGATAGCCCTCGACAACCCCTTTTCGTACGAGAAGGCGACGCTGCGTTTTCACACCTTCATCATCGAAACAAGAGCTACCAAATTCTCTCGGACGAGTCGGATCATCTTCAATGCTGATGTGCTTAGGAAAGACTTGCGTACCCAGCGAATTGACAAGAAAGCTCGCCTGCCTGTAGAGCGCACCTCCGGAAATGGCTTGTGCGAAGTTCCCCAACAGGCCGCAGGCAAGTGGTGATTCAAAAAGTACGGGTACGCGCTGCGTTGGTATGGGGCGCGCGCCAAGTCGCGCCAAAGTTCGCTTGGCTGCATAAAGGCCCACTGACTCAGGCGTTGCCAAGTCTTCAGCACACCTTCGAGACAGGTACCACGCGTCGCGCTGCATACCACCCTCAGCATGTGCCATGTCTTTGGCAATCGGCGCAACACCTAAAGAGTGACGGGAATGTGCATAGCCACCGGAAAATCCGCGGGAATTCGTTGAAAGAAAATGGCCACTGGCAGTACTCACCGATGCACCATCGCTGTTTTGGATGGCACGGTCTAGATCGAGGGCTGCCGCCTCGCAACGGAGGGCAAGTTTTTTTGCACGGTCCACGCTAAGCGCCCATGGGTGGAACAAGTCAAGATCAACCACGTCATCTGCTTGCGCCAAATGCGCGAATTCGGGCAGGCCCGCGGCATCGTCTTCACCTGTATATCGCGCAATGTCAAAGGCAGCCTGAACCGTTTGCGCAATCGCTGCAGTTGCAAAATCACCCGTGCTCGCGTGGCCTTTCCGCTGGCCGACGTAAACAGTGACGCCAAGACTCTTGTCGCGGGTTTGCTCGACAGTTTCCATCTTGCGCATCCGAACATTAACGGTTAAACCGGTACTTTCAGCCAAGTCAACAGAGCAATCACTCGCGCCTAGTCGCTTAGCCATGGCAAGCGCGGTTTCTGCCAATTCGGAAAATTTATTACGATCATACTGGAACATATTTGACCTCCAAGGAGGCTTATCATAAGGCTTTGCGCTAACTTTCATCGCCACTTTATGTGACGATGACCCGGCAGGACACTTCGACGTTACTTAGAGCCACCTCATGACCGAAGCAATAATTAGGCAGGATGACAAACCCAGCAAGTCGCAGTTAAAGCGGGAGATGCATCAACTCCAAGACTATGGAAAAGTCCTCGTGTCTTTAAGCGATAGCGAATTTCGTAAAGTCCAGCTCCCAGAGAGGCTTCATGACGCAGTAGTCGCATGCAGGGCGATTAAGACGCATGAAGCCAAAAGAAGACAGTTGCAGTATGTTGGTCGAGTGATGCGCGAACTTGATGAAACCTCGTTAGTGGAAGTACTCAAGCAGATAAGTCCTGATGCATCAATTTTCAGCGGAGCAAAGCGCCGTGATATCCAGTCATAAGCAAAGTGAGAATCAATTAAGCCCAGGAAGTGGGCATGCAGAGTCTCAACCGAGTTCAAGAACCGGACATCCTAAGCCTCAACTAGGCTCAAGCGATAGACGCATAGAGCCTGGGCCAAGCGAAAGCGGCAAGCCACATCCTGCGAATCGCGAGACCTTGCGTATCGGTATCGTTTCAATTAGCGATCGAGCCTCAAACGGTGTGTATGAAGATCGGGGATTACCAGCGCTTCGTGCCTGGCTTGAAGCCGCCATCGTTACAGCATTTCAAATTGAGGAGCGCTTAATCCCCGATGAACGAGCAGCAATTGAAGCCAATCTTCGATCGTTATGCGATCAATCCCGCTGTCATCTCATTCTTACCACTGGTGGGACAGGCCCCTCTCGGAGAGACGTGACACCCGAGGCCACCCTTGCTGTCAGCAGTCGCGAGATGCCCGGGTTTGGCGAACAAATGCGCCAAATCAGTTTGCGATTTGTGCCAACCGCGATTCTTTCAAGGCAGGTTGCCGTGCTTCGGGAACTCGTCGATGGCCATAGCTGTCTCATTGTGAATTTGCCCGGTCAACCCAAAGCCATAGCCGAAACACTCGCTGGATTGAAGGACAACGATGGCCATGTATTGGTCCCAGGCATTTTTGCTGCGGTACCCTACTGCCTCGATCTGATCGGAGCGCCTCGCCTCGAAACCGAGCCGACTGTTTGCAAAGCTTTCAGGCCAAAGTCAGCCTGACCCCATGATTTTTTTGTGTGGCTATACCGGTTCGACAACTAACCAGTTAAATGCCGAACCAGGTCGACACTTAAGCAGTTCGTCACCTAATCGCCAATCCTCGAAGTTAACAAAATCCCTGGTAGCTCACGTAACTTTTTAATGACGAAGCTTAATTCTCGTTGATGCGAAAGTTCTAGCGTGATCCGGATATTCAGTTGCTCACGCTTGGTATAGCTTCGAATAGAAGTCATCCGAACCTTGAGTCGCGACATCAACTCGGTCAGATCGCGCAACAGTCCCTGCCGATCATTGGCCCTCACCAATAACTCAGCAGCAAATGAGGGTAGGTCATTTGAGTCACGATCGCCCCGCCCCGTTTGTTTCGATTTCTGTCCGCTCGGGTTGTTAGCTGCATCGGTTCCCCAACTTACGGGGACCACTCGCTCAGGTTGGCGATTGAGCAAACGGCCGTAAGTAGAGCAGCTAGTGCGATGCACGGACACACCCTTACCACGGGTGATGAATCCGCTGATTTCATCGGGTGGGATGGGTCGACAACAACCCGCAAGATGATGGAGTAACGATGCTACGCCATCGACAAGAATCAGAGAGTGTTGCCCCGCAGCACTTGGTTTGACCGCTTTCGATGTAGCTCGAAATCGAACTGCTTTAAAACTTGACTGTGTTTCGAGGAAATCCGGTGGATGTTTAGTGTCTGTCGGTAGCGCTTGATAAGCATCGAATCGAACCGCATTTTCAAGCGTGCGACTACTCAACTCTTCTCGAGCTAGCGACAAGAACAACGCCTTTACGCCCTCAAATCCCATCCGGCTTGCAAGCTCCTCATGCGCCAAGGCGGTTTTCCCTTCCCGTTGCAGAAACTTTTCGAGCTTGGCACGACCAATTGCGAGATCCCGCTGTTCATCAAGTGCGTGAAACCATTGCCTGACCTTTGTTTTTGCTCTGGAACTTTTTACGTAGCCCAGCGAAGTGTTTAGCCAATCACGAGATGGACCAAGTTGATCACTTGTGCGCGCAGCGAGAATCTCAACCGTTTGACCGGAGCGAAGACTGGTATTAAGTGGCGCCATGACGCCGTCGATCTTTGCACCACGACAGCGATGCCCCAAGTCAGTGTGTAGCAAGTACGCAAAGTCAATCGGGGTCGCTTCTTGAGGCAACTCAAGCACCTTGCCTTGCGGTGTCAAGACGTAAATCGCCTTTGCTACCTTTGAGATCGCTTTGTTCTCATGGCTAAGATCCTGCTTCCATGCGAGCAGCTGTCTTACATAGTCAATTCGATCCTGATCTTGGGCCTTACCCGTCGAACGGCTTAAACCTGTACTTGTCTCCTTGTAATGCCAGTGTGAGGCAAAACCGAGCTCCGCTTCTCGATGCATGAGCTCGCTACGTATTTGAACTTCGACGGGACGTGCGTCATCGTGCAGGACCACGGTATGCAGTGATCGATAACCATTAGGCTTTGGCCTTGCTATGTAATCATCGAATTCGGATAGCAATGGCGAGAAGCGCTTATGGATCCAATCAAGTGCCGCATAACAGTCGTCGATTTGACCGACAACGATGCGAATCGCCCTCAAGTCTAGCAACTTCTCAATAGGCAAGTTCTTGATGCGCATTTTGTTGTAAATGCTGTAGATATGTTTGGGGCGCCCAGAAACCTTGGCCTTGAGACCGGCCAAGGCTAAACCAGCTTGAATCTCGCTTGTCAAATCTGCGATGAATAGCTCGCGCTGGCTTCGCTTTTCGTCCAGAGCCTTTGCGATCTGGTGGTAGGAAGCCTCGTCTGAAAATCGAAATGCGAGATCCTCCATTTCCCACTTCAGTTGACCCAAACCGAGTCGATTGGCCAGTGGAGAAAGTACCCGAAGGGTAAACCTTGCCTGCTCAAGCGATGGTTTTGTTTTGGTTTGAGCATGAAAGCGCAAACTTTGAAGTCGAGAGGCAAGTCGCACCAAGACCACCTGAGCATCGGCACTCATGGCCAGGAACATGCGACGTAGCAACTCTTGCTCTGCCAGATCGCGCTTTCCGCCCTCAGTGGGTACGGTTTGCATGAGAAAAAGCGATCGAAGTGCCAGGACTGAATCTTTCAGTTCATCGCCCGTGAGCCTTTCCACATCTGCTTTAGGTAGAACTCCGCTAGCGAGAGCCAGCCAGACAAGCGCTTGCACCTTGGGACTCGTAACAAGTCCCTGCAAAATTTGATTGGTGCCATCGCAATGATCGACGATTGCTTCGCCATTGGGCAAAACCGCCTCATGCAGGCGATGCCTAAGTGTAGCGATTAAGTCGCCAGCAGATGAGCCCGACTCCACTTGCGATCGAGGCCTATTCGAGTGCACGGTTTGAGGATCAAGGTCTACCAATGGCCCAGTACTCAAAGCCGCGATCACGCACAAGATGCGGTTCGTATAAGTTGCGCCCATCAAAAATAATCGGCGATTTCATGCGATGCTTCAGCTCTTGAAAATTAGGCGAACGGAACTCCTTCCATTCGGTGAGGATAAATAAGGCGTCAACTCCGCGAGCCGCTTCGAGCGGCGTGCCCGCAAGCGCCAGACCTGGGTGGTCACCGTAGATGCGCCGGCACTCATCCATAGCCACAGGGTCGTAAGCCACGATCTCTGATCCTTCTCGCCATAGCGCTTCAATGACCACGCGAGAAGCGGCCTCGCGCATGTCATCCGTATTGGGTTTGAAGGCGAGCCCCCAAATCCCGAATCGCAAACCGTTAAGGCTTCCAAAACGACTCTTCGCCTTGTTAACCAGAATCATCTTTTGCGTTTGATTCACCGATTCAACCGCTTGAAGCAGTAAAGGTTCAATGCCTTCGTCTTGGGTGGTCCTAATAAGTGCCTTAACGTCTTTGGGAAAGCAGGATCCACCATAACCAGCGCCAGCGTATAAAAAGCTATAGCCGATTCTGCTGTCCGACCCAATGCCCATCCTTACTTGCTCGATATCAACGCCCACTTTTTCAGCGAGCCGAGATAACTCATTCATAAAGGATATACGTGTCGCCAACATGGCATTCGCTGCGTATTTTGTCAGCTCTGCAGCTCGCCGGCTCATGACAAAGGTGCGCTCGTGATTCCGCTGAAAGGGAGCGTACAGTTCGCGAAGTATCTGCTCAGCCTGGGCGTCCTCAACGCCCAACACAATCCTGTCGGGCTTCATGAAGTCGTCGACAGCTGCCCCCTCTTTGAGGAACTCTGGATTTGATGCCACAGAAAACGGAAGCTCAATGCCTCGCGTCTTGAGTTCCTCGGCGACGGCAGCTTGCACCTTGTCGCCAGTTCCCACGGGTACGGTCGACTTGTCAACTACGCATCGATAGCCGTCCATATGCTGGGCGATAGTTCTTGCAGCGGCCAAAACATAGGATAGATCCGCAGACCCGTCTTCGTCCGGTGGGGTTCCCACAGCTATCATTTGGACTAGCCCAAACAATGCCCCTTCACGTGCATCAGCACTAAAACGCAGCCGTCCAGCGACAACGTTTCGATGGACAACTTTATCTAAGCCAGGCTCATGAATCGGTATCTCGCCAGCTTGTAAGCGTTCGATTTTCCGCTGGTCGATATCGACACAGAGTACATCGTTGCCCATATCCGCCAAACATGCGCCGGTAACGAGTCCTACATAGCCCGTACCGATCATGGTGATATTCATGCGATCTAAACCTTTTCGAGAGAGAGGATTAAACCCCGAATTGTATGCCGCAGTCGGGCTCACCTTGATGACGACTCTCGTAGGATGGATCACCCGCAGCAGCTATCTCATTGCGAAGTGCGGCAATCGTTTGAGGTATAGCGGGTTGAGTGCCAGTGGCTGCGTAGACCAATCCCGGTAAGGCCGCTGCGCTACCTCGGTTGACTTGTGCTTCAAACGCGCTCTTATATGGCATTGCGGGCGGACTTGAATCGGCAATGGAGCTTTCAGATCCTTTTTGCGCGTTACTATGAGTTCCCGAATTTTCCCATGGTGGTAGCGGAATCCGCGCTTGCGACCTTAGTCGCCAGTGCCAGCGCCCCGACATAATGCAAAGTGTGGCATTGTCGAGTTCATTCGAGCAATCATGCGATGAACGAATGACCAACGAGACCGCCTTTCCAAAGAACGGCATCTTAATTGGCATCCAATAGCTGAGCTCACCAACTAAATGATCGGGATTCGATGAATCGCTAGATATAGCCTGACCTACGTTCAAGTGGCCCATATGGAGCGACGAAGACCAATTTGTCCTCTGTTTACTGTTACGAACGGATAACTCGTCCTTGGATTGATATTGCAAATCTTGATCAGGTTTTTGTGACTCCCCGTAAAAAGCGGCCCATGGCTTGAGCGTCTTTTTGATTGCGTCTTCGAATGCCGAGTCAGCAGCGCTTTGGCGACTTCCAGCTTGAATTGGACCCGAGAGGCGACTCGGAGGGCTATCGCCTCCAGATCTTTGTGTAGACGCAACCGAAGAAGGTAAGGTCAATTCAGAAGCCGCTGCACGCAGACCTTCTCGAAGTGTATGGCCGAGGTGCACTTTTCCTATTGCGATGTATGCCACTTGCATTGCGATAAAGAAGAACATCAAGGCGATTGGGATGGCAACGATCGCTTCAGTTGCTCCCCACCCTTCTTGCTTCATCAAGGCTCGGGGAGAATAGCGTTCTCTAACGCCATAGGCATTAAGGCAACGGCGTATAGAGCGAGGAGGGACTGAGAGTTCACGTCGTAGGAGCTTACCCTCTGCATCAACCCACTCAATGTCGATGGGATGGCGCAAAGTAAAGGTGTGGATTGATCTGCAATTTGGAATAAAAACCCATCCTTTGAATGAGTCGCCAATCCCACCCATAGGGCTCAGCCCAAAGAGGCGCTCCCAGAACTGCCGCAGGTAACGATCGCCTTTAAATTGGTCACAGTTCGTCATCGTCCAAACTCCACACTCAATTGATAGAGCACGGGAAACAAAAGCACGATGAAGGTTGAAGGAAATATTAAAGTGACTAAAGGAGCAAGAAGGCGTAAAGGGGCCTTAAGCGCATCGTTTTCAGCCAATAAGAAACTCTCTTGTCTCGACTGGTCGGCAAATTGTTTTAAACGTTCGGCAACAGGTCCTCCTTGACTTTGCGCAATTGCAATCAATTGAGCAAGCGATCTTAGCGAAGTAAGCGACATCAACGCTCCAAAGTTTGCCAATGAATCGGAGAGATTCAAGCCACCATGAACATCGCGTTTTATACGCTGACGAAAGAGTTCAAATGCTGGGTGGCTGTTCTGATCTAGAGCGCTTAATAATGCTGCAGTCGGTGCTTGGCCCGACTCGAGACCAATCACCCAAAGGTCTATGAGGTTTGGAAGGCGAATGCTGAGCCGATGCCGAAGCTTGTCAATTTGTGCGTACATTCGAAACATCAGCAATCGCGGAAGTAGGAGAAACAAAACACAAATAATCACTATGACGCTAAAGAGCCTTACTCCAAAATCAATAAATGTCACGCGACCATCGAGTTGACTGTTTGACGAGAGGGCAGTTGCGACAAAGATTAAAGAAATCAGTGCCAGCAAGACCATGAACTGCTTACCTAATTGACGTTGAGCTATGCCAATCGCGTCTAGCTTCTTGATTGATACACCCATTGAGATCAATGGCTGGCTCCTAATTGATAGATTGGCATAATGATGAAATCGTTCCTGACATTGAAAACCATTCAGCCGGATCATGAACCAGCCCGACATCTCAAACATCTGATCGAGCGAGCATCGCGACGGCATAGAAACGTCTGATCGATGATCGCGGGCCGAGTTTCGGTTGTCGTCCAAGTGCCGTTTCTCGCGCCCTTTGCCGCGTTTAAGTAGTATCGCGCCCATTACGTACAGCGAAAGCGCGACAACCAATCCAAGTCCAAGCTGAAGCAATAACTCATTCAATGTTTGCATGTCAGCTCTAAGCCCACTTTGATCGTGATAAGCGTCGTACCCACCAGGCACCAACTAGGTTCATACAGATAGCGAGTGATAAAGCACTTCGGCCCGCAGCGGTGTGTAGTAAAAACTCAAAGCCGCCTGGATCGACAATCGAAAGCGCAGCCAAAATCAATGGAGGTAGCGCCGACATGATCCAAGCTTGACCTCTTGCTTGAACCGTTAACACCCTTAGCTTTGATCGGAGATTGAGGCGCTTACGCATATCGTTGGAGAGCCTCTCAATAGAAGGTGCAAGCGTGCCGCCTGAGGAAAGGCCGACACGAAGACAACTCGCAAATACGACAAACTCTTCAAGATCAAGCCTTCGTTCTTGCCTCTTAAGGGAGTCTGAAAGGCTAATGCCCATCCTTAGATCGGATCTAATCTGGTGAAAATAGGGCGACAGAACGGGGTCAATCCGATCGGGTAGATCAACGATTGCCTGATGGAGCGGCTGGCCGGCACTGATAAGAGCAGCAAGCTTGGCCATTACGTCAGGCAAGGCCTGCTCCATGGCTAGCCGTTGTTTGAATCGATAGCGTACCTGCGCGATGATTGGAATGCTAACCCCCGAAATCCCCAACAAAAGCGCGAGCGCAACCGATGTGTTGAGTAGACTAATCACGGTGGTGATCATCCCAATCAGGTAGAGAAGGCGACCGAACCGATTGGCAAAAAATTTTGTCACTCCATTTGATTGGCCTGCATACTTTTGGGCGAACTCCTGGTTGCCGAGGTGAAAATTCCACCAATCAAGCAATGCCTTATTTGTTTCCAGAAGCCAGGGTGTTAGTTGTAGGAGCAGGATCGATATGCAAAGTAACAAAAGTATCCAGGCGAAAGTGTCAAACATTGAAACGATGTGGAACATTTAGGCGGCAATCCGTGAGTCGCGTATGGAAGCGGCGACTTGTGCACCGGCATGCTCGTTTGATCGTTGATCAACAAGTTGCGCGCCTGCTTGCACGGCATTCAACGATTCGCTACCCATGAACCTTGAATCATTGGATACGAAATGCTCGATCCAAGGAATGTTCATACAGCCGTGGCTTGCTTCCAAGCAGCTGGGTGTATTGACACTCGTCCGGTAGTGAGGCGCATGAGTAAGTGAGTTCATGCTCAAACAAAACAAATCCTGCATCCGATACTGCCCCCCTTCTAAACCAGATATCTCACTAATGCTTGAGATGCGCCGCTGACCATCTGCAAAACGATTCGTTTGAATAACAAGATGAAAAGCAGATGCGATTTGAGCTCGAACGGCTTCCACTGGGAGATCAAGTCCAGCTAGCAAGGTCAATACTTCAAGTCGACTTAGTGCGTCACGCGGCGAGTTGGCATGGATGGTTGACATGGATCCGCCATGACCGGTGTTAAGGGCTTGCAATAGATCAAGTGCTTCACCGCCACGACATTCTCCAATGACAATTCGATCCGGGCGCATCCTTAGCGCGTTACGAAGCAAGTCTCGAATGCTCACGGCTCCAAGGCCCTCATGCCCAGCCAGCCTTGACTCAAGCGATACGCAGTGAGGGTGATCAAATTGCAGCTCTGCTGCGTCCTCGATGGTTATAACGCGATGCCCTGGATCGATTTCCCGAGCCAGCATGTTCAATAGGGTTGTCTTCCCGCTACCTGTGCCTCCAGCCACGAGTAAATTAAGTCGATGTTTCACTGCCCAAGCAAGAAAGCTTGCGAGTGTTGGACTTGCACCTCCCAGACTCACAAGATCCGAAAGGGACTTGAGCTTCTGGGAGAATTTTCGGATGGTGATGTGGGTACCCCGAAGCGCTAAGGGTGGTAGGACAATGTTGACCCGAGAACCATCCGCTAGCCGCGCATCCAGGGTCGGCGCCGCGAGATCAAGTCTTCGGCCTGCCTGGACTGCAATTCGCTCTGCGACATGGCGTAATGACTGTTCCGATGAGAAGTGAAAGTGAGCGCGATACAAACACCCTGCCCTTTCGATGTATATCGCATCCGGTCCATTCACCATGACTTCGCTGATGCCAGGATCATTCATCAACCCTTGAATCGGGCCGAGGCCTAGGCATTCGTCGATGGTTGCTTGAATCAGCATAAGCTTTTCCGATTCCGTAAGCGCAGCCAAATCTTCTCTCCGGCCTTCCTCTGTCGACAACAAGCTAAGGCAAATTGACCGTAACTCTTCTTCAAGCTTTGAGAGTTGATGCTCACCTGCTCTGCGTCCTTGACGATCAAGTTCGGTAAATGCAGCCGCTCGAAGCCAACTGACTTGCTTTGCTAGTTGTTGAGCACGAGTAAAGGTGCAGTCCGAAGCTTGCTCCCCTTGTCGATGTTCGCGCGCGTCACGAAGCAGCTCTGACTCAATCTGGCTGCTCGGGGGGCGCAATGGGGCGTTGACGGTCAGGTCCCGCTCGGTCCTGGTTTCCTTTGGTTTGCTTGCAAGATGTATTGGCTTGTCGTCTGCGATATGGCCATGATCAGCGATACCAGTGGCTTGAAGGCCTAAGTCCTTTGGGCCTTCGTTTCCTCTGTGACTCACCTCAGGTATGCCTTTGCTTGATGCAGCCGAGAGTTGGAGGAGGTAGCTGCCAATTTGAATCCTGTCTCTAGGGCTTAATGGACCAAATTCGCCTATTCGCGTGCCATTCACCTTGACGCCTCCGAGGGCGCCTAAATCGCGGATATAGTATTGATGATCAATTTGAAAAATGATCGCGTGTTCCTTGGCAATCCCCCAGCCTTGAAGCCGAATAGCACAATGTTGAGAACGCCCGACTGTTAATGCACCATCATGCATGGCGATACGTTTCGGGGCTTCACCTGAGCGGTTCCAATTAATGGTAACGTCATTCATTTTGTATCCTCAGTCCGGTCAGATGCTGGTATTAAGCGGGGGGCGACAAGCAGTAGCAATTCCGTGTTTCGATCGCGAAAATTTCTTGATCGGAACAACCCGCCTATTCCCGGCAAGTCACTAACACCAGGCAAGCGCTCGAAGTTCTTGGCAACATCGTCAGAAATCAAACCTGCAACAACGATTGTTTCGCCCGATCTAATTTGTACCTCAGACTCTGTGCGCCGTTTAGAAATCCCTGGAACGTCCTTTACCTGTGTCTCAAAGTTGATCGACGAAATCTCAGCACTGAGTTTGAGATTTAGAACATCACCCTGAACGACCGTTGGCATAAGTTCAATCCGAATGCCGTATTCTTTAAAAATGACGGATCCCTGGCCAAGAGCGCTACTCACAGGTATCGGCAATTCGCCGCCTGCAACAAATCGGGCCGAGCTACCAAGCTTTGACCGCAAGCTGGGCCGCGCAAGCACGACAGCATCACCTTCATTGTGTAGCAACTGTAAGGTTGAGCTTAGTTGTGCAGCGATCCCAAGCGTCCAGTTAAGGGGATTGCTCCTATCAACTTTTAGTCCAGCGCTTGGCCCATTAGAAAACGGATTCCACCGAATGCCCAACTGATCAACCTTTTCACGCTTGACTTCAACAAAATAAAGGTCAACCTGTGCAGAAGATTCTGCGGCAGTGCCGTGCGCAAGAATCGTGAGGTCCCCATATCGTTTAGCCAGCTCTCCGAGTCGCTGCCGCTCTGCTTGGCTCATCGAATCACCGTCAACAACAACTCGGTTCGCTTGCTGCTCTACGCGCAAACGCGTATTAGGAGCAAGTGCGGCCTTAGCCTCTTCAAGTACGCGTTCAAGATGGTTTGCAAGCACAGTGACCTCAATGCTTCTGACCCTGCCTTTTTCCCAGACGTGCACTCGAGAAAACCCAGCAGCTTCGCCGATCAGCAAGAGTTCGCTAGGGTCCACCGGCACGGCTTGAATCGCTCTAGCATTGCCGACTGATACCCTGTACATGCCATTGGTTGATACCACCACCGAATCGCCAACCAGAAGTTGATACGTTTGCCTGGGCTCTACAGCCTGACTTGCGTAGGCTTGTAGACTTGCAGAACATAAAACGATCCACAGCAAAAGCTTTGAAAGAAAGCTCATTTCTCAATAACTCCCGCTTGCGTCGACGAAGGCTCGGTAAGACGGCGCAAATGCTGCAGCATTTCCTGCGTCTCCTTGCTACTTAAGGACCTATCTTGTTCGATGCCCTTGTTCGGGGAAACTCTAGCGGGATCAAGCGATACAGCCGGTGAAGGCTCAACGCTAGAATGGATTTGCTCAAGGGTTCGTTGACCACCGCGAATCACTTCAACGCGACTGCCAAGACCTTGCTCCCGGGATTTAGCCAGTTCAGCTTGAGTGGCTCTATCCTGAATCTTTTCGCCGTTTGGGCGCTGCGATGGTGATGCCGCGGCCCTGTCAATGATCGCAACATTTTTTTTGAGCGTCGAGTTTGATAATGCCTGACCTAGTGAGCGATCATCAGGATTACGCAACACCATTTGAAGGGCTCCATGAGCGGACGCTTTGAGCAAGCGAAGCGCAGCTTCGGGTATGACCTCAACCTCGATATGTATCCAAGACCCTTTATCAGGTCGCCGAGTTGAGCTTTGAGCATCAAGTTCGGAACTGCGCTTGATGGACACGAGTTGGACATCTTCAACGATATAACTTCCATTGTCTGGGTGCGTTGTACTGGGCTGATGGGCTTGGGTCATCTGCCAATAGAAATCGACGAAGTCGCCCGGCAAGGGAAGCTGCTTAAAGCCATAACGATCAGCAAGTACCAACTGAATCCTTCGAAGTCCGAGACTTGGATGCCTTCGCTCTGATCGTCTGATGTGGGCCGTGGAAAGAGCCTGCCCTGGCGCTAGTGTTTGCGTCATCACAAGGCCATCAATGTCGGGGAAGCGATCTGGCACGAACATGGAGTCATCGAAGAAGTCATCTGGCACTTTGCTAATTGCCAAATTCTCACGGGTTAAGACATCGCCGGGACTTAAGCTTTGCTTGGCGACAATCACTTCACGCCCCTTTGGTTTGTGGTCGATACTCACGGTCTGATCAAGATCTAGCGATGACCTTAGGAAGAAAACCGAAGCAAAAGCACCAAGCAACGCAATGAGAAATAGCGGCCATCGAAACTTACCTGGTGCATTCCAAAATTCGCTTACGCTGTTGATCAGCTTTTCTGTGAAGGGTCGAAGCCTTTGCCAAAGTTTTCGATCAGGCTTTGGCAAAGAATCCCCGGGATAATCTGAGAACGGTGTTTGCATACTTACTCTCGACTTGGCGTTGCACTAAGGTTGAGCGGTCGGTGAGGACTGCGCCTGCCACCTGCTTTCACTTGCATAGACTTGACAAGTCGCGCGAGTGCAACGAATCCACACAGCTATTCGCAACAATTGATCCTGTTTAACGAAGCTCAGATTCGTCGATAGATCTGCTCCTTTCATTCTGCTTGTAGTTAAGTGGGATCCGAGCTCTGAGTAACCTGAAGCGCTGAGTTGCTTGGCCAATCTAAGCGTGGTCCTCAAGGGCCAATGCTGATTGGACATCCAGTCGCGTGTGCAACCTGACTGATGGAGCCAGTTAATCGCAATCAGGGGAATTTCAACATGACGAAAGATTGGTTCGAGCTCGCCCTCGCAGCGCAGGCTATCGAGTCTTTCCTTCACCGCCGATTTATCAAGTCCAAACACTAACCAGCCATCATTCAAATAAGGCGGTGCCGCGCTCGCAATAATCGGGGCGAGGAGCCATACTGAGAATGCCCACTTAGCTAGCAGGTTAGCTAACGATCGACGGCAAACGTTTTTGATAATGCTGCTAATTGAGCAAAACATACTCGAAACATCCGTTACGATCTGTGTAATGTATCGTTATATCGATTATGTCGCGCTTTACTCATCATTTTGTACCCTATTGAAAGCTTCGCGTTCTAGAAGTTTGACCTCGCGTTTGGACCAAGTTGTTTCAACAGTCTCAAGTCCCAAAGTCCGCAGTAGCCCCTTTAAGGAGTCGTTGATTGCCAGCAGGCCGTCAAGCGCATGTTGACCCGGCAGCGCAATGCTCTGTTTCACTCGCTCGACTGTGTGCATCTCTCCTTGTGTAGTCGCTTCAACCGATCCGTCACCAACCAGCATAGCGAGCCGTCGCGGCGGTAGGCTGATCTGGTTTGGCAGTCCAAATTTCGATCCACTTTCGTTGATTTGCACTGATGAAGTGACCCGAGCCATGTGTAGTTCATCGCGGGTATGCACACCGAAATGTGAAGCAAAATCATCGATCGATCTCACCGCACCGCTTGCTGCCGCATTGCGCGCCAAGAGCGAAGTTCCGGCATTAAATGGAACTCTGATGAACTGACGTTCGACGATTGACGAATGTCCATGCTGGGGTTGCAGCAAGCGGTCAGATGGCTCGGAGATCAAACCCAACTCATTGGTCCTCTCGGAACTAAGTGCTTTGAATAAAGCCTCTTGAGGCGTGTGTGGTTCAACGAGGGCGTTGCAATAAATGTGACGATAGGCACAATGAAAGCTCATCCAACGCGCCTCTGCAATTTGTGAGTCATCAGCATTGGCGATGCTTGCGAAGACTCGCATAGCACTTACCACCAACACAAGAAAGATTAGAAAACCCATGAGCTCCGTTAACGCTTGACCGCTCTCATTGCTTAACTTTGGCGCGATTCGCTTAGTCATCGTCCAGTTGCTCCCTGTTCTGCCTGCAGGATCTCGTCCTTTGTGGGCACACTTAACCGAGCTTGCCAGTTTGGAAATAACCAAAAACTTGAAGGTGATGCCGACTCATGGATGGGATCTGGGTGAAAGACCCATGCTGCGCCAAAACTGTAGCCTGCGCTTTGCTTTGGCCCGGTTCTTACCGATATCAGAATGCGCAGGGGATGCCGAAGCGCGCGAACGTTTTGAGGGTCGATCCTCGTCAGGCGTCCGGCCCCGAAATAGCTATCGAAGTTAGAGCTATCCCTTTGGGCTAGCTCCTTCGCCTGTCTATTTTGCCAATGGATTGAATCTTGTAGCTCGGCGGATTCTGTGGATGTTGACCTCATATCTGCCCCAGTTTGATGGCTTGACTGGCGCTGTGCCCATGCAATTGGCATGGACTCCTGTTGATCACCACAGATCGGCAAGAGTCGCCCACGGCGCCAGCCATGAAGCGAAAGGCTATGGTTTGACTGCCAGCCTGATTCGAGCTGCTGAAGTGCCGACTCGCGGACTAATCGGCCTGTTAGTTGCTTAAGTGACCTTGGGATGCAATTTAAAGTCGGTATCGGTGCAATTTGATCTTCAACCTGATGATCAATAGCGAGTTGGTGAGCATCGACATCGTGACCCTTCGCTTCGGAGCTTGACGGCTCGATGGTCTGTGCTTGCGTTCGAAGTGATTGCCATATCAGTTTTCGCTGCTGTGCCTTCGATTGGTCGGTCACTTCAGATGACCAACTTTGCGAAAAGCGATCACCTGCTACAACATGGGCAAAGGCGTTAGAGTCGGCAGCTTGAACAATTTCATTGGCAATCGCTGAAAGTCCGAATCCATCAGCTGATCTAAGAAATGCATATTGCGCCGAAGCCAGTTGGTCATTTAGGCCTAGCCCCGGCGCCGTTCGAGCGAAGAGCTCAAGCTCACTAAGCTGATATAGCAATTGCTCGTCGAGGGTAACTAGCCTCGCTATCGTCTGCGCTGCCGGCTGAGCTGCCGGGAAAATCTGCGCGAGCTCCTGACCGCGCTTTGCAAGTGACTTAGCGTAGGCAGCCCAGCCATTCGCCTCCGTTAAGTACGCGGCATAGACCTCTTGAGCGATCAAGGCTCTATTTGCGAATGCGTTGAAGTTTAAGGCCCGCGCGCGCCAAGTTGCAGCACTAAGCGCAGCAGCATCAGCCAGGTTTTGGCGATGATGAGCGCGGTTGATGTCGAGAGCATATTTCCCAAGGAAGAGCGCTAGGCTAGAAACAATCCCAAGAATGAGCAAGCTCAACGGAAAGATCTGTCCCAACTGCATCGGAACATGAGAATGGCGCTTGCCCCGTGTGAACAAAGCTTCCATAAGCATCGCCGGACTACTCAAAGCGAACGTCTGATCTCGTCGTGACAAGGCCGGTATCCGATCTAGCGCTAGACAGTGATTCTTAGCGATTGCCGCCACCATAATCATCCAAGCCTCGGCGCTGATTCGCGGCACCCTGTGCTTGAGTTGCTGCGCTCTTTGCTTGATTGATTGCTTCGCTCGCACTTTGACCTGATAGTTCGAGTGCAATGCCAGCGGTTTGACTTCGGAGCGTTTGGCCGAAGAATCCATAAACCCCAATTGCTGCGACCGCAATAAGGGCAACAACAATCAAATACTCAGTCATACCTTGGCCGCGCTGATTACGGAACTTTGATTTGCCACTTAACTTCGCATTCATGAGGTTCTCCGGTAATTTCAAATGAAGACCTCCCGGTATCAGCTAGGATTCGTCGCCTTACTCACATCAAAAACAATCGATAACACACTGACTGAGGACTATTTATGCGTTTGCTGATCGCCAACCGCTCAGAGATTGCTGTCAGAATTGCGCAAACTGCGCAGCGGATGGGTATGGAGACCTTAGGCGTGTGCGCGAGCGACGAAGGTCTTGCGCACCATAGCCCTTATATGGATCGGGTCGCGGAATTACCAGGCTCTGGTCCCACTGCCTATTTAGACATCAAGGCGTTGATACAAATCGCACAACAAGAAGGCGCAACACTGATTCATCCAGGTTATGGATTTCTGAGCGAGCATCCAGATGCTGCAAGACTCGCTGTCGATGCGGGACTCAAGTGGGTTGGACCCGATCCAAAGGTGATTGCATTGATGGGTCAGAAACCCGCTGCAATTGCCCTAGCTAAAGAACTTGGAATTCCCACGGTTCCGGGCCTATTCGACACGAGCGATCGTCAATTGCTTGAAGCCTTATTGAGAAGGGCTAAAGAAGACTACGGACCAAATGCAAGCCTGCTTTTAAAGGCACAGTCCGGTGGTGGTGGTCGAGGCATAAGAGCCGTCGATCAATCAACGAAGATGAGCAGCGTTATTGAGCAGGCTTCCCGGGAGGCCAACGCAAATTTCGGGCAGTCTTCGCTCTATGCAGAAGTTGAGATTCCTGACGTGAGGCATATTGAAGTGCAATTCGTCGGTGATGGCACACGCGTGTGGATACTTGGTGATCGAGATTGCTCGATTCAAAGGCGTCGTCAAAAGTTTATCGAGATAGGTCCTGCTCCGTCGATCGGAAAGGAAACAAGACAGGCGCTTCATCAAGCAGCTGCAAAACTAGCTCTTAAGACTAATTATCGTGGCCTCGGCACTGCGGAATTCGTTTTGAGGGACGATTCGTGGTGGTTTATTGAAGTCAACGCAAGACTGCAGGTTGAGCACACGGTTACCGAGGCGACAACGGGCCTCGATCTGGTCGCCTTGCAGCTTATCCTTGCGAAAACGCACGACATGGCGAGTAGCCAAGAAATTCAAAATTTACTGCAAGCATTTCCGAGCTTAGACCACTTGGCTGGCGAACTAAATCCGGGATTGGCTCCCTTTCACAGCATCGCGATCCAATGCCGAGTCATGGCCGAATCCTATGAACGTGGCGATATAAGAACGAGAACGAAATGGATCATAAGGCCGAGTCGCGGCACGATTTCCGAATGGAAACCTCCAAGGGGTGCAGGTATTCGCGTGGATACTGCAATCGAAGCAGGCTGTATCGTCACGGCAAACTATGACACTTTGCTTGCAAAGCTTGTCGTTTCAATGCCAGCGCCTGCTTTTGAAGAAGATTGGGGCAATCTACTTTCTAAACTTCGAACAGCAATTGCTGAGTTTCAAATACAAGGAATAAGAACAAATATTGATTGGCTTGGATATGTTGTTGATCATCTAAGGCTAAATCAGAACAACTCGTCGACTTGGCAAGACCTCAAAACACACTGGTTTGACCGGTGGATTGAAAGCTTCCTCGGCAATCAGACAGTATGTCCCTCAAACATCGATACTGAACATGCTGTCAATCAGCAGCATCTTTTGCCAAATATCAAACTTGACGTGGAGCAGATTGGCCATATCCGCGGGGCGCTCGTTGATATACCCCCCGATCGAGCGCGGGCTGTTCACCAATCATCAACTGGATCTATCAAGATTCTATCGCCCATTGATGGTGTCGTTCTAGAACTTATTAGTGTCGGGACGTCAATGGCTAAGGGTGCCGAACTTGGCATTATCGAATCGATGAAGATGCACCATGCCATTGAAGCCGATCGGTCTATGCGTGTTAGGCGATGGACTGTTCACACCGGTGAACAGGTGATCGCAGGCCAAGAAATCGGCGAAGCAATTGAGCATGGAGAGGAGTTAACAGCGTTGCAAAGCGAAGGACTTTCGCATCTCACAGTCAATAGCGATCGTGCCGTCGGATCTGGTCAGGAGCACCCGCGAGTCGTCGAGTGGAGGCTACGCGAACGATTAACACGCGATGAATCCAGACACTCCGCAGTCTCAAAACGCCGCGCCACCGGCATGAGGACGGTAAGAGAAAATCTCGCGGATCTGCTTGATGCCGGAAGTTTTATAGAACTTGGATCGCTTGTTGTAGCTGCGCAACGACGACGGCGAAGTCTTGATGACTTAATACATCATACACCTGCGGATGGTGTAATTACAGGATTTGGAAAGGTTAGCCATGCTCGTTTTCCTAGCGCCGCCAAGGTAGCAGTCATTGCCTACGACTATACCGTTTTAGCCGGAACGCAAGGAAAGCTCAATCACGATAAGCAGGATCGTCTTCTCGATATTTGTTATAAAACAAGAACGCCTCTATTGTTGCTGGCTGAAGGTGGTGGTGGCCGACCTGGCGATGTTGATGTTGTAACAGCTGGATCGCTGCATATCAAAACTTTCTCAAAGTTCGCGATGCTAAGTGGGCTGGTACCAGTAATTGGCATTATCGCTGGAAGATGCTTTGCGGGTAATGCCGTACTTCTTGGTTGCTGCGATGTCATTATCGCTACAAAGAACAGCAACATTGGCATGGCAGGACCGGCAATGATCGAAGGTGGTGGATTAGGCCGATTCGCAGCCGATGACATCGGCCCAAGCCCAGTTCAAGAGGCTAATGGGGTTATCGATATCATTGCTGAGGATGAAAGTCAGGCAATCGCTCTAGCAAAGCGTTACCTTGGCTACTTTCAGGGCAATGAGTCAGCATGGCAATATGCTAGTCAGTCAAAACTCGCAGATAGCCTTCCACGCGATCGGCTGCGGGTCTACGATATGCGGCTGCTTATTGAGCATCTAATCGACGACGATAGCGGACTCGAATTAAGGTCTAAGTTTGCGCCAAACATTATCACCATGTTGGCACGCATCGAGGGCAAACCTATCGGGCTCATTGCCAACAATCCGGGCAGACTTGGTGGCGCGATTGACGCGAATGCAGCTGACAAGGCAGCCAGATTTGTTCAACTTTGTAATGCTCATGGATTACCCATCATTTCACTCATCGATACACCTGGGAATATGGTGGGACCGCAGGCGGAAGCTCAGGCCTTGGTTCGGCACTGCTGCAGACTTTTCGTGGCTGGCGCTAAAGTCACTGTTCCGTGGGTTTCGATTGTTATTCGAAAGGCCTATGGTTTGGGCGCGATGGCCATGGCAGCTGGAAGTTTCCACGATAGCTTACTGTCAGTTGCGTGGCCGCAAGCTGAATTTGGTGGCATGGGGCTTGAAGGTGCTGTGCGGCTTGGATTCAAGCGCGAGCTAGAGAGCCTAAGCAGTGATCAGGAACGAGAAGCACTGTTTCAGTCAAAATTTGATGAGATGATGGAACAAGGCAAAGCGATCTCTGCTGCGATGCTTTTTGAAATCGATGCCGTGATCGACCCCGATGCAACGCGAGAATGGATCTTGGGTGCGCTCGAGGTCGCCGGGGCCTTCGAACCGCACGGATTCCTAGAACCGGCCGGTTCCCTCAAGATGGCCGGTTCGTACACCAAGGGCTCCGCAAGTCGAACGATGGCGAGCAATGGGCTAAGCGCTCGGTTCATTGATACGTGGTAAGCCGTGAGACTGCGCTAAGTTGGTCTACATTGCTCAATTGAATCAAGCCTTTGGCACAGAAAGTAACCCTGTCGTAGGAAATTAGGCTGTTGTTTAGGGGCAAGTAGACTGTCGATTCGCAAAAGTTAGCATTGAATGAGAAAAGTGAGCGTCAGCTTAGGCCTCGGACAGTTCGAGCGTGCTAGAGTTCATGTGGGTGGTTAGTTGTCGCCTCGCCCAAGGCTCTTAGTTTCGCGCGATGTTGCCTCGCCCAAGGCCAAAAGTTTCGCGCGACCAAGCAAATCATAGTTAATTTTATGATGTTATGATAATTTCGGATCACGAACCATTCCGCCAAGCAATCAACAACGGCAAAGGTCAGCCTCAACAAAAGCCGGCCGCGCAAAAGCCGGCCGCGCTGGCGGGTATGAAAGTACTTGATCTTTCCAGGGTACTGGCGGGACCGCTTTGTGCGCAAATCCTGGGTGACCTCGGCGCTGATGTCTTGAAGGTCGAATCCCCCGTTGGCGATGAAACACGAAAGCTTGGTAAGCCGGGTAAGGAAGGGAGCGCACCCTATTTTATGGGGCTAAACCGAAATAAGCAGAATATCGTTCTGGATTTAGAGAATTCGGCTGATCGCGACTACCTGCATCAATTGATCGCGGACTCCGATGTGGTTATCGAGAACTTTTTGCAAGGCACCATGGCGCGTTGGGGCTTTGACTACGAAACTGTTCTCGCGCCTCGCCAACCGCAACTGATTTACGCCAACATATCGGGATTTGGTTGGTCGGGGCCGCTTGCGGGATTGCCGGGCTATGATGCAGTGGCTCAAGCACTGTCAGGGCTTATGTCGATTAATGGCCATGATGAAACAGGCCCCACGCGGGTCGGCGTTCCAATTTGTGACATCACCACAGGGCTTTATGCGTCGATTGGTATTTTGGCAGCCTGGTCGTACCGACAAGCCACAGGTCTGGGTCAGCGAATCGACGCGAATCTTTATGCGAGCGGCTTGAGTCTGATGCACCCACACGCAGCCAATTGGTGGATGCAATCGATTAACCCTGGCCTATCCGGGAACGCGCACCCCAACATTGCACCCTATGAAACCTTCGAAATCGCTGGCGAACGGATGTTTCTTGGCGTGGTTAACGACGGACAGTTTGCCCGACTTTGTCGCTTTCTTGGACTTGAGGACTGCATTAAGGACCCTCGATTTGAAAGTCCGGCGCAGCGGGTCGCCAATCGGCCAGTGCTCCATGAGATGCTGAAATCCGCAATGGCTGCGAGGTGGCATCCGCTCTTTTGGCGTGAACTTATGCTTGCCGGCGTACCAGCCGGCATGGTCCACTCGATTCCACAAGCATTTACCGCAGAGCATACGAAAGCACTCGGCCTCGTGCCTCAAGAGGGATTCTACGGAACACCCTTTCCTGTTGTACTTTCAAGAACACCTGGGAGTGAACGCCTTCCGGCGCCCTCACTTAAGCGGTCGCAGGGCGACTCGACCTGACATTTGTCAAGGAAATCAGATGGTATCGATTCAAGATTTAATTGCACCAATCCATGATGGTTGCAGACTGGCCATTGGGAAAGAAGAAACGGGAGCATCCATTGCAGCAACACTCGCATTAATTGCTAAGGGTGTTAGAGGCCTACATTTGATTTGCTTACCGATCTCTGGGCTTCAAGCGGATCTTTTGATCGGCGCTGGATGTGTTTCCACACTTGAGACTTCTGCGGTCAGTCTCGGTGAAGCAGGCCCTGCCCCTCGCTTCAATGCCGCTGTCAAACAAGGTGCCATTCGGCTGATCGACGGAACCTGTCCAGCGATCTACGCAGGCTTTCAGGCGAGCCAAAAGGGCATACCCTTTATGCCTTTGCGTGGCATTCTTCATAGCGATTTAATGCGGCACCGAGATAGTTGGAAGTTGATCGAGAATCCATTTCATCACGGTGATCGGATCGTCGCCATCGAGGCTATCCGTCCAGATGTTGCGTTGTTTCATGCACAGGCCTCAGATCGTAACGGCAATGTTTTCGTCGGACGTGATCGTGACGGCGTCCTCTTGGCGCATGCGTCAAAGATGGCATTAGTAACAGTTGAAGAAGCGATCGATCAAGATTTCATTCAAGATCCGATTCGTGCGGGAGCGAGCCTACCGGCGCTTTATGTTGCTGCCACATGTGTTGCACCTGGTAGCGCAAGACCTCTTTCGTTCACGGGAAAACATGGCTCGGATACCGGATGGCTTTTGCGCTACGCCAAGGCGGCTAAGTCGCAAGCAGGTTTTGGCGAGATGCTCGATGAGTTGATGGTCCTACACGGATTCAGGCAGACCGCCACAGCTGACGCGGCAAGAGGTCCTCGATGACTTCGTATCTCAGCAACGATCAGCCTGCATCGGGCATCTTAGCGGTAGAGCGATTGATTCATGTAATTGCCGGTTTGCTAAAAGGTGTGCGCCACGTTGCTGTTGGTGCATCCTCGCCGATTCCCGGCAGCGGTGCACTACTTGCGAGAGCCTTAAGTGAGCGTGATGCTCCGAAACAGCAAACCCGTGTTTCAATCTTGGGTTCTAAGAAACATAATGCATTTACCAACGGTGGCGTTGAACTCTTTGACATGGCGGCGACCGGTAGGATCGACGCATTTTTTCTCGGTGGTGGTCAAATCGATGGTCAAGCAAATATTAATCTTGTTGGATCTGGCGCCTACCCGCAAAGTGAGGTTCGTTGGCCTGGATCGTTCGGATCCGCTTATCTTTACCACTTAGTCCCTCGGGTCATTTTGTTTCGTGAAGAGCATAGTCGCCGAGTTTTTGTTCCAAAAGTTGATTTTGTTTCCGCGAGTAGTTACCGCGGTGATGGGGATTATCGGCCTGGCGGACCAGTCGCTTTGTTAACTGGCCTATGCCTGTTTCACTTTGATCCCTTGCGCCGCCGTTTCAAGTTAAAGAGCATTCACCCCGGCCACCAACTTGATGAGATTAGAGATCAGACTGGTTTCGATTTCGACCTGGCCTATGATCTAGGATTTACACCGGACCCTAGCGATGATCGCTTGGCTTTGATAAGAGATCGTGTGAAACGAGAAATTGGCGAAACCTACCCTCATTTCGCTTCACAGCTTGTAGGTAACTAAGTATGACGAGCCGTCCAAACATCGCCTTGATCGGTACTGGTGGCACAATCGCTGGCAGCGCTGCGTCGCCCACAAGCGCCACGCGCTACACACCTGGCAGCCTTGGGGTCGACGCAATCCTTGCTGCAATCCCCGAACTCTCAGAACGTTATACATTTAATACAATGCAGGCGTTTCAGCTTGGGAGCTACGATGTGACTCCCAACCACTGGCTTGAGTTGTTACAGCTCGTGGAGTCAAGCTTGTCGGACCCCACGGTTCATGCAGCCGTTATTACCCATGGTACGGACAGCTTAGAAGAGACGGCTTGCTTTTTGCATCTTACTGTGCAATCAACCAAGCCTGTCATCGTCATTGGAGCCATGCGCCCTGCTACCGCTTATTCCGCTGATGGGCCCACTAACATCATAGACGCTTGCACCGTAGCCGCTCACAAGGCCGCCATGGGCCGCGGAACCATGGTTGTGATGAACGGAAGAGTTCACAGCGCCCTATTGGTTACCAAGCGTCATGTTAGTAGTGTTGAGGCGTTCGACAGCGGTTTTGAAGGTGCGCTGGGCGAAGTTGCCGACAGTGCTTTAAGATGGTTCCGACCGGTACATCGCGTCACACCCCTGAAGCTTTTGCCTGATGCGCTATTGCCCCGAGTTGATTTAATGAGCGCCTATGCGGGTGCAGACGATGTAGCGATTAAGGCTTTTGTGGCAGCAGGTGCCAAGGCTATAGTGCATGCTGGTCTTGGTAATGGTAATGCGCCTCCTGGCGTTCGGGATAGCCTCAAGCGGCTTCGTGAGCATGGCGTCTGGCTCGGCCGCTGCAGTCGCTGGATTCCGGGTTCGATCACAAGAAATAGCGGTATGTTCCAGGACGATGAGCTGTCGATCATCACGGCTAAAGGACTTCAGGCGCACAAACTGAGGATTGCCATGATGGTTGCAATCGCAAAGGGGCTCAGCCCAACCGAATGCCAGAACTGGCTCGATAGCTTTTGGGAGCAATAAGGTGGTGGAAAAGACGTCTATTGGGGCTGTGCTAGGCCTGCTCATTTCGTGTCTTGTGTGCGAAGTGTCGCTTGCTCAAGGTTTCCGAGAGGCACCAAGAGCTCCCGCGGCAGGGTCTATAGCGCCGATTCAAGCTCCAAACAGTGGCCCAAGAGTGTTAGAGGCCCAATCTGCGGGAGCCTCAGCGAATCAGGCCTCCACTGCTCAGTCAGCTTCCGGCGCCGTGAAGGCGCCTTCATCGGACATGTCAGTCGAAGACATGATTAAGGCTTTATCCGGCGGCACGAGTCAGCCGGGATCCCCAAGTACAGTGACTAATGCACAGTCTTTGAATAAGGCAAGCCCTGGGGGACCAAACAGCCCAGCGGCTGCCACGGGTTCGATTCAGGACCCTGCAAAACAATTGCAAAGCCCGCCAGGCCTGAATAATGCTGGAGCAATGGTCGACCTGACCATCCAGTTTGCCTTTGACTCAGCAACCATTTTGGAAGAGAGCAAAGGGCTACTCGAACGCTTAGCCAAGGCCTTGAATGCTCCTCAATTGCAAAGTCTTCGTTTTGTTGTTGAGGGCCATACCGACGGCGTTGGAAATAAAACTTACAACGATCAACTTTCTGCGAGACGCGCACAATCGGTTGTCGATTTTTTGGTAACCCAAGGGGTTAGCGTAAACCGTCTTCGCAGCACTGGCAAAGGCTTCGCCGAACTTCTATACCCTCAAGACCCCAAAGCGGCAGCCAACCGGAGGGTACGTATCAAGGTAGGTGTCTAAGTCATCCTCGCAATAATTGCTTTTCTTGCCGATCCTGCTTAGTGCTCTATGACTAATGACTGCCCCACGGGCACGTCAGCACGCTAGTGGCCAGCTCAACTCAGCGCCGCATGCCTATCGGCTGACTCATGCTGAGCCTTGGACTGTGAAATGGGTCGCCGGTTCCGTAGGGATTCGTAAGTACTTGAGGCGAACCCACCCCAGTCATTGGACCACGGTCCCATCGAAATGGATTTGCCGCAGCATCAAACCAATCACGCCGCATTTGATATCCCGTCAAAACGGGCGGGCGCCAGACTTGGTCAAAATTCAAGGCGCTATGCTGTTGAAATGGATAGCGGTATAAATCGAGTCCTCGAGAACAATATCGATCGTGTGGGCAAATTTGGGCGAACGCTAGGCCCGCAAAATTTGCGGCTAAGCATGTAAGTATGAGGGCTAACTTGATCGATTTAGTCTTCATGGTTCTTAGACCTCGAGCAGTTTAATCCAAAGGGCTGTTTGGGGGTCTGGATGAATCTGGCTCGAATTCATGTGATTTTCTATATCAATTGCAAGCTCTTTACCGAGTTCAACCCCCCATTGATCAAAGGAGTTAATACCCCACAAGAAACCGGCGACTTCAACGCGGTGCTCAAAAAGCGAAATAAGCGCGCCAAGTGAGCCTGGGTCAAGCCGGTTGAGAGAAATAATCGTACTAGCGCGCCCTCCTTGAAATGTGCGGTGCGCAGCGAGTTGCTCGCGACTCCAGCTTGGATTGGCTAGCTTGACGGATTCTGCACTGGCCTGGTCAAGAGACTTACCCTTAAGCAAAGCGAGCGATTGCCCGAGCGCATTGGCTAATAATTTACGATGCGCTGCATGATCGCTGTGATCTGGCCTTTCAATCATAATGAACTCCACAGGTGTGGGTTCCGTCCCTTGATGCAACCACTGAAAAAATGAATGCTGCGCGTTGGTTCCTGGTTCGCCCCAGACAAGTCCGGCGCTTGCGTGGTGAATAGCCCGCCCTGCCTGATCAACCGATTTACCATTGCTTTCCATTTCGAGCTGCTGCAAGTAGGCAGGGAATCGCGATAGACGGGCGTCGTAGGGAACCACGCAACGCGTGTTGTAATGCATGGCATTTCGATGCCATACATCGAGTAAACCTAACTGCCAGGGAAGATTTTCATAGGGATCTGACTCCAGCCAATGCCTGTCCATATCCCATGCTCCATTGAGCAAGGACTTAAAACCCTCAGAACCAATCGCAACCGCTGCACTTAAACCAATTGGTGACCACAGTGAGAATCGGCCGCCGACCCAATCAGGAAAATCAAAACAGTCAGAAACGCCAAATGCCTGTGCTGCCTTGATATTTGCGGTAATTGCTATCGACCGAGCCTTAAACAAGTCCTGCGATTCGTTATTCATCCAAGCCTTAAGGCGTTCAGCATTGACTAAGGTCTCTGCTGTGGAAAAAGATTTCGAACATAGAACGATCTGGACGTCATAAGGATTAAGTCTTGCAATAACCGCTTCGAGCTCATGTAAGTCGCCATTGCCAGCAAAATGGATATCTGGCTGCTTGGCGGCTCGGGCGTCAAGTCCCGAAGCGTGTATGGATGAAAGCGCCTGCACCAATAGCCTCGGACCAAGATCTGATCCGCCTATGCCGATGTGAATGACATGCTTGATGTTTGGATCCTGTTTAATCCTATCGGCAACCTCAAGAAATCGATGCCGAGTGGCTGCAAGTGCTGACTGATGCTTTGCGTTAAGAACATGATCGGGAGCCCTCAGGAGACAATGTCTTGCAGCCCTCGCCTCACTCCTATTGACTTGCTCGCCAGCAAACTGTGCGTTACGAAAGGTATCAAGACCCCTCTGGAGAGACCACGTCGTCAGATCCCTTCGAAGTGCCTGGTCCCAAGGCTGACGAGACGCATCGACCCGCAGCCCTGCTACCTCACGAAGAAAGCTTTGTGCCGGTGTCGCGCCAAGCGCTGCCTTAACCCAAGATTGGCCTTCGTTGAGTCTTTGAGCGTGGGCTTGCAGCTTCTGAGCAATGGTCTTGCCTGAGTCAGACATGTCATCGGCACCGAACCATGGCGCACTTTTAGTCAGATTCGTGGAAGATTTTCGATTCATAAACATTGGTTTGGACATAATCCGAAGCGGACCGATAAACTCCAAGTCAAATGTACACCAAGCCCGCCTAACGCAAAGGAAACCAATGAACGCACCGGAAAAAGTCTCGCAATACATTCTTGATCAAATTGGCCAGCAACATGAGGAAATGACGGCCTGGCGCCGTGACATCCATGCCAACCCGGAATTGGGCTTTGAAGAAACCCGAACCTCCGATCTTGTTGCGCGGCGGCTGGAATCATGGGGAATCGAGGTACATCGAGGCATTGGCAAAACGGGTCTTGTTGGCGTCCTCAAGGTTGGGAGCTCACCTCGAAAGATTGGTTTACGCGCTGATATGGATGCCTTGCCAGTTCTCGAATTAAATCAGTTTGCTCACTGTTCGCGTAAAAAGGGATTGATGCACGCCTGTGGCCATGATGGTCACACAACCATGCTCCTGGGCGCAGCCAAGCATCTCGCTGCGACGAAGCGTTTTGACGGCACCGTTCACTTCATTTTCCAGCCAGCCGAGGAAGGGCTTGGTGGAGCGCTAGCCATGATCGACGACGGTCTCTTTGAACGGTTCCCTTGCGACAGCATTTTCGGCATGCACAACCGCCCTAAGCTGCCCGTGGGGCATTTCAATGTGAAGGCCGGCCCCATGATGGCAAGCGCGGCATCCTGGGACATTCACATCAAAGGCTATGGGTCTCATGGTGCAAGGCCAGAATCAAGTGTTGATCCCATTTTAATTGGTGCACAAATCGTTTCGAACCTTCAAGCGATTGTTGCTCGCAACGTTCGACCTGTTGAGACCGCTGTGTTGTCAGTCTGCCAGTTTCATTCAGGGGACGCTTATAACGTGATCCCGCAAACCGCAAGGCTTGCGGGTACAGCACGCGCCTTCTCAGCCGAGATTATGAATCTGATGGAAACCAACATGAAGCGCATTGCCCACGGTGTTGCGGCGGCCCACGGCGCAAGTGTCGAGGTTGAATTTCGCAATATTTTCTCGCCGGTTATTAACGACGAGGATGAAGCGGACTTTGCCGCATCGGTTTGTGAAGAACTCGTTGGAAAGGACCGTGTTCATCGAAATCCTCCGCTTGCAATGGGTTCAGAGGACTTTGCCTTCATGCTGCAAAAAGTTCCGGGCTGTTATATCAACATCGGTAATGGCGACCAAGAGGGAGCATGCGAAGTCCATAACCCTTCTTATGACTTTAACGATGCAGCTTTACCGCTGGGCGCAGCGTTTTTTGTTCGGGCGGTCGAGCGCAAGCTTAGCCTCAATCCAAAGGCTAACTAAATGCGGCTACCTAGTCAGGCATACCAACGGCTCGGTTTCACACACGAGCAATTTGAACAAGCCATGATGCTTGTTCAGCAACTAGGCTCGAACCAGGCGGCAGACCAAGCCATGTCCCTGCCGCCAGGAACTGTGGCGAAGTGGGCCAAGGAATGGATCAGGGTGCAACGAGAGACGGAGCACGAACAAGCTCACGATCAAGCCAACCAGTCGGCTGCGGTACTTGATGTGCAGATTTTAGAACAACATGGCGCATCCAGGAGCTCCAGAAGCCATGATCGCCAAGTAAAGCGTACGAGCCGTTCAAGCAGTGCCGTTGTTGGATCTAGAATCGATGAAGAGTTTGAAGACGCCGAAGCGGCACTGCAAGCATTTCGACGTGGCGCTGAATTGCGTACAGGTCGCCCCGTGCCTGTTGGCAGTAGTGCACAAGCCGAGCCAGACCCTGAGGATCAAGAGGCGCCTCAACAAAGACAACTTGCGCTTGCCCGCCTTGAGGAGGTAGCCGCTGGTCTGAGGAAATTGTCCGAAGTCTCCGAGCGTGCAGCCTTGACACAATCGAAAGCTTCAGCGGATGAAGAAATCAAGGCGATGCTCAAACTTGCCACGACCATGATGGAGTTCATGGGTAAACAGCAAAATAGTCATCAGGAACAGCTTCAATCGATTCAAGGCCGTCTTCGACGCATCGAAGATCAACAGCAACAACTAATTTCGCGCAGCGATCCTTCGATTGCACTGATCACCCAACTCGAAGAACTCTCTCGTTCGATTAACGAGCTAAGTACCGAAGAGCAACTTATTCAAGTTCAAGACGATGTGGCCGATTTACGTGACCTCATCGACGAGACACTTAGGCTAGCGCCACGCTTGCAAGATGTCGCAAGGGAGCTTTTTCGCACTGAACTCCATGATCACTCAAGATCGCTTGGCGAGCGGCTTGCAGCTTTGTTGCGCCAACATGCCGATGCGATGATTGAATCAGATGCGCGGATGCCTGGAGCCATCGCCGACCTCCTAGCCCAGGAATGGGAGCCTAGTTTTACCGAACTTGGTGAGGTGCTCGAGCACAGTGCGAAGCAAGTCGCTTCAAACCTCCTGGTCATGCGACAAGATATAGAGAAAAGGGATCAGGAGCTTAAGCAAAGCATTGAGCGTCGCGATCAGTCTTTGCGCTCTTGGTTTGAGCAGCAGTTTGTTGTCCGCAATCAATCTGCTCAACACCAGTATCGTGAGCAGAAGTCGCAACTTGAAGAGATTGCTAGTGGCGTGAGTAACGTCAGCGGGCAGATCGACGGTGTGCGCCGACTCGTTGATGAGTACGGCAGCCAGACCGCGCAGGCTGAGCAAATTCACAGCTTGCACCAGGAGATTGCTCGCTTACAGCGGGTTGTGGAGCACTTACAAGAGAAATCTGCGCTGAGGATCACCCTGTGATGAGAGCGCGAACATTGGCCGTCAATGCGTTTGATATGTGTTGTCTTGGCCATATCCAACAAGGTCTCTGGCGCCATCCGAGAGATCGATCTAAAAACTTCGAGCACCTCGCCTATTGGACCGATTATGCGCATCGTCTCGAGCGTGGCCTATTTGATGGACTGTTTCTTGCTGACGTTGTCGGTATTTATGATGTTTATCAAAACAGTCCCGATGCTGCTATTCGATCTGCGGTACAAGTCCCGGTCAATGATCCAATGCTTATAATTCCTGCAATGGCGCTTGTGACAAGGCATCTTGGCTTTGGCGTGACGGTAAACCTTAGTTATGAATCGCCGTATCTTTTCGCGCGACGAATGTCGACCTTAGATCATTTAACCCAAGGCCGAATTGCCTGGAACATTGTGACGGGTTACCTTGACAGTGCTGCACGTGCTCAAGGGTTCCAACAACAGATGAAGCATGATGATCGCTATGATTTGGCTGACGAATTTATGGAGGTTGTCTACAAGCTTTGGGAAGATTCCTGGGCTGACGATGCCTTATCTTCGCCGTTCGATTCAAGGGACTATGCGGACCCTGCTAAGGTTCAGGCGATTAAGCATGAAGGCAAGCAATACAGACTTGATGCGCGTCACTTATGTAGCCCATCGATTCAACGAACGCCTATGCTTTATCAAGCCGGAGCATCTACCCGTGGGCAAGCGTTTGCTGGAAAGCACGCTGAGTGCATTTTTTTGAATGGTCAAAGTTTTGATGCACTGGCCACCCTGACAAAGGCTTTTAGAGCACAGGCCGTCGCTTGCGGACGCAAGGGTGAAGATATCAAAATTTTTGTCGGTGCGAGCTTGATTGCCGCAGGTACGAAGGCAGAGGCGCAAGATCGCTATGACGAGTATAGACAATATGTTGATTCGGAGGCAGCACTTGTCCACGCGTCAGCGTCGATGGGTGTTGACTTAGCAAAAGTAGATCTCGAAGAACCGGTACAAACATCCGTTCAGCAAAGTCAAGCAGTCCAATCGAATGTTCAAGCCGTGATGCAACAACATGGCAAGCAGTGGACCAAGGCTGACTTGCTGCGGCAAATGGTTTTGGGTAGTCGTCAAACCCCTATCGTTGGTTCGGGTTCAGAGCTTGCCGATTATCTTGTGAACCTGCAGGTGAGCTGCGACGTTGACGGTATCAACCTTTCCAGAACGGTTGTGCCAGAATGCTTTGATGACTTTATCGATCATGTTGTTCCAGCACTTCAAGATCGGGGTGCTTACAAGACGCAGTACGAAGAGGGCTCGATTCGGCGAAAGCTTTTTGGTTCAGATCGCCTGCCTTTAACCCACCCTGCGCGCGCGGCATATGACAGTGCGCGTTCTGAAGAAAATCCTTAAAAACCTTAGACTTTTCTAGCAGGTACTCATGGCACACGTTGTTGATTCCAACACCTTAGATCGTATCTTCGCCGAAGTAGATCGTGGCTTTGACCAGCAAATGCAAATGCTTAGTGACCTGGTCGCCATTCCCTCTTGTCGAGGCGAGGAGTCGCGAGCTCAGGACTTTATGGCACATGCCATGGCAGATCTTGGCCTTGCGATTGATCGCTGGAAGATTAATGTTGATGAGATCAGGCATTTGCCGGGATTTTCACCGGTCATGGTTCCCTATGACGACGCCATCAATGTGGTAGGCACTCACCGACCAAGCAGTGGTGTGGGCAATCCACGGCGCTCTTTGATTTTGAACGGTCATATCGATGTTGTACCGACGGGCCCTACTGATATGTGGACTGATCCTCCTTTTTCGCCGGTTGTCAAGGCGGGCTGGTTACATGGTCGTGGTAGCGGCGATATGAAGGCAGGCTTAAGCGCTAACCTTTTTGCGCTGCGCGCGCTTCACGCTGCTGGATTTGAGGCTGCCGCCGATATTTATCTTCAAAGTGTTGTTGAGGAAGAGTGCACTGGCAACGGTGCATTGGCATGCTTGCAGCGAGGCTACCGCGCTGCCGCAGCATTAATTCCTGAGCCTGCTGCTGAGCGCCTCAATCATGCACAAGTTGGTGTGATGTGGTTCCAAGTGCGTGTTCGTGGGAGGCCTGTCCATGTTGCTGTCGCCGGTTCGGGTTCTAACGCGATTGAGTCTTGTTTTCCACTCGTTGCAGCCTTACACCGTTTAGAACATGATTGGAATCATCGCGGTCATGAAGCATTCAAGCAGCATCACCATCCGCTAAATTTTGTGCTCAGCCGAATTGAGGGTGGCGACTGGACTTCTAGTGTGCCGGCATGGTGTACCTTTGACATGAGAGTTGGACTTTTTCCCGGGCAGAACTTGCAAGAGGCGCGCGAGGAAATTGAGCAATGTGTTCATCGGGCAGCGCTTGAGGATAGTTTTTTGAGGGAAAATCCGCCCGAACTGGTTTATCATGGTTTCCAGGCTGAGGGTTATGTTTTGCCGCCTCACACCCCAGCACAATCCTGCCTTGAGCAAGCTCATCAGCATGTGCGGCAAGAGCCTTTAGAGCAGTATGCAGGCACCGGCACCACCGACGCGCGCTTCTTTGGCCTTTATCAAGGCATCCCTGCGCTTGTTTATGGACCAAGGTCACGTGATATTCACGGCTTTGATGAGGCGGTTGAGATCGACTCGGTCAGACGAGTGACCAAAACGATTGCGAGCTTTATTGCGCAATGGTGTGGCTTGCAAAGCATTAAGCACTAGGTAGGATGCTATGCAAAGCTCATGGCAAATTGGAAAGGTTAACATTCGAAAGATTATAGAACTTGAACATACGGGTGGAACCCGCTTTATCCTCCCTCAGGCAGTACCTGAAGTGGTGAAGCCGATTAGCTGGCTGTTTCCACATTATGTCGACGAGCGAGGCCGCCTTAAAATGAGTGTACACGCCTTATTCATCGAGGCAGATGGGCTCAGAATCGTAGTTGACACCTGCCTGGGTAATGATAAAGAAGGACGGAGCGTGCCAGACTGGAATCATCGAAAGTCTGACTTCTTAGAGCGCTTTGCGATCGAAGCATGCGATCCCAAAGAGATCGACGTAGTGGTTTGTACGCATATGCATGTCGACCATGTGGGTTGGAATACTTTTTGGGACGGTAGTGCCTGGCAACCGAGTTTTCCCAATGCGCGTTACCTTTTCTCAAAAGAAGAATATGAGCATTGGGTTGATGAGCGAGAACATGATGAGCAGGCCGCTGTATTCAACGATTCCATAAGACCTGTTATTGAATGCGGATTGGCGCAGTTCGTTGACATGGATCATGCGATTAGTGCTTCGGTCGCGCTTGAGCCTACACCTGGTCATACGCCAGGGCATGTCAGCGTCCGGATTACATCGGAAGGCTCAGCAGCATTAATTACAGGCGATTTCATCCATCATCCCTGCCAATTTGCATTTCCGGACTGGGCCTCAAGCGCAGATGTAGACAGATTTGCATCCACACAAACGCGCTACCGTATGTTCAATCAGCTGTGTTGCGAACAAGCACTGATCATAGGAACCCATTTCGCAGGACCGGGCTCTGGCTGGCTCAAGGCATCGGATGAAGCCGGGCAGGCTTACTGCTTTCAATCATGCCGCTGAAAGACAGGCCAAGCGCTGCAATTTGGAATGGTCATACTCGAAAGTTGTCCTGCCAGCCTCTAAACACGACATTAAATGATCAATTCTATAACAACCAAGCCTAAGTCCTCGCTAGGCTTGAACACCTCACACTTGGTGATGTCAAGTCTGCCATTGGACCAGTCGACCTGGTAACACACATCATCGTTTCCTTTGATATAGCCTTTAATACGTTCGAGTCGACTCGGCGGGCAACACCCACGTTGAGGGTCTTTATGATCTCGTTGCCATCGATCGACCCGCGACTTAAACACATCAAGGCATGCAAAATCACTTGGAGAAATAACAAAACTGCGCCAACGTGGCGACCCACCAGACCGAAGCAGGCTCATCCCCTGGTAGCTTGTCAGTGAAAGATGGCGCTCGAAGCGATCGATCTCGTTCGTGTGTGGCTGGCTTTGCTTGGGATCTTGCTGCTCTAGTCTCTGAACAAGTTGGTGTTGTATCCGATCTAGCCTATGTTGCTGACAGCCTAGTTCAAATAATATCGATCGTCCGCGATCGTCGCCGAGCAGATCTGCATGTGTACCAATCCATTCATCGGACTGTTGTAGCTGCGCTCGAACGGTATCGCCGATGTAGGCGTCAAGCAATTGCTCGCGTATGCGGACTAAGTGAATCAAGGCAAGCGTTCGAATGGATGCGCCTGGCATGCAAAGTCTTACCGTACCCCTAATAGCTGCGGGCATAGCGACACCGCTACATTCGATAACCAGCCGATCGAACTCGCTTTGGCGGGCTAAGATAGTCTGCAAGCCGTCGACGAGATCGCTTCCATAAGTACAGCAAATGCATCCACCAGCGATATCGATCATTTGCCCTTGCCGGGCACGAATGAGCTGCTTATCGACATTGATCTCACCAAAGTCGTTGACCAAGATTGCTAGTCGCTGTTTTATTGCTTCGTCACTTGATCGATCTGTGCCACTCAGTAACCGATTGATATAGCTTGTCTTTCCCGCCCCGAGATAGCCGGTGACTATATCAACATTCATAACGAAGCGGGAAATAATCTGCCAGCCTGTACAGTCCCCCAAACTTTTATACGGTGCAACGCCTCAGGCGGCACCTCGTAGGGATCATGTTCCAAAACTGCGAAGTCAGCACGTTTACCAACAGCAATTGAACCGACCTCGTGGTCTAGGTGAAGTGTTTGCGCTGCACCAAGTGTAATCGCATAAAGCGCCTCATCAACGCTAATGCATTCATCGCTGCCTAAGGTCACCCCGCTAGCGGTCAGGCGATTTACTGCTGCCCAAGCAGTAAATAAAGGCGCAAGTGGCGTGACGGGTGCATCTGAGTGAATACCCATGACAAGGCCCGCTCGAAGCGCGCTGGCACATGCATTCATGCGCTGAGCGCGTTGCGGCCCTAAGGTAATAGTCCGGTGTTGATCGCCCCAGAAATAGTGATGATTGGGAAATAAATTGACCGCAAGTCCAAGGGCCTGCATTTTTCTAAATTGTGCTTCATCGCCCATCTGACAGTGCTGGAGTACGAAGCGGTGATCCGCAGAGGACTGTTTGCGCAGTGCCTGAGTAAAACAGTGGATCGCCAGATCAATCGCCTCATCACCATTTGTGTGTGTATGAACTTGCAGCCCATTGGCAAGCGCACCTTCGTACAATAAAGCCAAGTGCTCAGGTGGCGTGTACCATAATCCATTAGGCATACCGTTATAGTATCCAGGCCATCGAAGACGAGCCGAAAATCCTTGAATCGAGCCATCAACAAACGCTTTGATCGCTCCCAATCGAAGCTGATCGGTGCTCTTTTGCTTTAATGCCATAGCTCGCTCGACCAGCTCTGTAGGGCTCATCGCTTGAAATCGTCTCATGGCGACAATGCGAACAGGATAGCTGCCAGACGCAGTAACACGAAGCATCATTTCAACTGCATCGTCGGGAAGTAGGTTGGCAAGATCGGTCGCCGTGGTCACACCGGCGCGAACGCAAAGCGACGCGAATCGCCACATAGCCGCCTCATCGCCAGCCATGGCCTCTCGATCAAAGCCGACATAGCGTCCAACCATGGTCATGGCATCGGGCCCCTTGAGCTCCCCGTTTGGGTAGCCATCCTTATCAAGTGGTATCCCGGGGTGTTCGATACCTTGTCGCATGAGCCCAGCCTTTTCTAGGGCTAACGTGTTCACGTTCATGATATGCCCACTTGCGTGCATAACGCCTACACAGCATGTCTCCGATACAGCATCTAGATCTTGTCTCGTCATGCGACATTGATCTTCGAAATAGATGGGATCAAAGCCCCAGGCAGCTATATGGCCTTTGGAGCTGTCGGATTGCTTTAATCGTTGGATCACAGCAGGGATGCTTTTACATGCTTCCCAAATCCGTCCCTGTGGGTCAGCCCTGGGAAAGAAACCTGTATACGCATAGGCCCAAAATGCCCCCTCGCTCACATGGCAGTGCCCCTCAACAAAGCCTGGCATCAACACATGATCAATGAAGCGATCATCGATTCGATGGGTACCTAACGCTTTCATTGACTCAAGGCTACCCGTGCCGAGGACTCTTCCATCAAGAACCGCCACTGCCTGTGTCGATTTATTGGAGCGGTCCATCGTGATGATCCGCTTTGCGGGATAAATTTCAATCATGACGTTGCTAACACCTCATTAAAGGGGTTTAGACTGAAGGTCAAAAGCTTGAAGTGCGCCTCAAAAACGCCATCGGTTGGTTGGGCCGCTTCAACGCTGTCCTTATTTTACGGAGCATAGCGTGACTCGCACCACATCAACTCAAGAACGACAATCGCAGGTTGGCTTTATTGGACTTGGCGTCATGGGGCAGGCCATGTGCCTGAATCTCGCTCGCAAGCTGTCAACGATTAAGCCAGACGCTGAACTTCACGTATACGATCAGAATCCAGAAAGGTCTGAGGTCTTCAAGGCCATGGCCGTCCGTATCTGCGAATCTGCCAATGAGATTCTGGCCCGATGCGAACTTGTCTTTCTCTCGTTGCCCTCAGGTGTTGAGATTGCCCAACTACTCGATCTAAGCGCTGGCCGACGTAAAACGGGGCAGTGGATTATTGATTGTGGAACGACCTCTGTTATTCAAACCAAAGCGATCGCCGAGGCCTTAAGTAAAGAGTCCATTATATGGATTGACGCGCCTGTGGCGCGTACCAGAGAAGCTGCAATCAAGGGCCAGCTGGCGATGATGGTGGGTGCAAGCCCAGAACAATTCGATACGATCAAACCCATCTTAGCTACCATGGCAAGTGACATCTCACATTGCGGTGCTCTGGGGACAGGCCAGCTATGCAAAATATTGAATAACATGATTTTATTTCAAACGGTCGAGGCGCTTGCGAGTGCTGCCGCTATTTCGGAAGCTTATGGACTTGAAGCGGAGATGCTTTTTTCGATATTAAGTCAAGGGTCTGCAGATAGCTTTGCGCTGAGAAACCATGGCCTTAAAGCAATCGCCCCTCGAGTCTTTCCTGAATCTGCTTTTCCAGTAAGCTACGCCCAAAAGGATTTAAGCTACGCACTTGAGCTTGCTGAATCGCTTGGTATTCGTTGCGAAGGCGCTCAGACAGTTGATCATCGCTTTGATCTGGCCATTGAAAACGGTCTATCGAATCATTACTTCCCAGTCATTCGAAGCCTTTATAAGTGAAAAGATCCCGTCAACGCTTGTGCCAAATCGCCGATGACTGTGGCTGGGACTTTGATCAGCGCTTAGCTCGTTTGGCTCTTAATAGTTGAATGCTTTCCAAAAAGTGGTTGCGGTCGTTTGACTCCTTACCCTTTCTTGCAAGAGCTGAGCGAATCATTAATCGCGATTCGAAAGAAAGCGAGCTATCTTCATCAAAAACAAGAGGCCTGCCCTCACCAGGTAGATTTCGGAACTCCCCGCGTTGTTGCGCGGCTTCAATCCTTTGGTCAGCAATCCAACTCAGTGCAAGCTTCATGGTTTTAATACTCCATATATTTAACCGTTTAGGCAAATAGGCGTCAATGAGCCATGAAGAATGAATCCATTCGTTTTGCAAAACATCCTGATGGCCTGCCAGACGCATCATGCTTTGAGTTTACGCAAGAACAAGTGATCAGACCTGCTCATGGCGAGGTTTTGATCGAGAATCACTTGCTCTCGGTCGACCCCTATATCCGCATGCGGATGGAGAGGGAGGACTCGTATGCACCAGCTATGCGCTTGGGAGACGTCATCGTTGGTCGAACTGTTGGTCGCATCATTGAAAGCAAAGATTCACAATATGCCTTGGGCTCGTGGGTGGTTGGCCGTCATGCCTGGCAGCGCTACTCGCTCGCAAGAGCAGATGACCTACAAGCGATCGACCCAGAACTGGCACCCTTGAGCGCTTATCTCGGGGCACTTGGATCCACAGGCCAGACGGCATGGCTGGGGCTGCATTTGTTGGGGCAACCAAAGCCTGGTGAGGCGGTCCTGGTATCAGCAGCTGCAGGTGCCGTTGGTAGCGTTGCGATTCAACTTGCCAAGGGATATGGTTGTAAAACGATTGGTATTGCTGGTGGTTCAAGCAAATGCGATTGGGTTAGGACTAAGCTTGGCGCCTACGATTGCCTCGATTATCGGGCTAGCGATTTTGAGTCAGTTCTCTCTGAAAGGCTCAATGAGGGAGTTGATTTTTATTTCGATAATGTTGCTGGTTCTATACTTGATCAAGTATTACCGAAGATGAAGCTACACGGTCGTATTGCATTGTGCGGGCTCATCTCTCAATACAATGCTAAGACGGTAGATGGCATATTCAATCTGCGTTCACTTTTCAATAAGCGTGTTCGCCTTGAAGGTTTCTTGCTCTCAGACCACAAGTCGCTATTACCAACGGCTAATTCAGACTTAATGACAGCTTACCAGGCCGGCAAGCTTCACCACGAAGCGAGCATTTATGATGGCCTTGATCAAGCACCAACTGCCTTTGTCGATATGCTCAAAGGCCGCAGTCTTGGGAAGCAACTTGTGCGCTTGCGCAGCGATGCTGGCTGCCCTATTTAGCGGATCAACGATGCCTGAAATAGTTGCGCACGACATCACGCAGCATATCGCTCGCATTAATTATATGGTCCCTGTGATCTTTGGTTTCGGGACACGCGCTTTGCTCACCCACGAGCTTGCGGCTGTGAACGCTTTAAACCCTTTCATAGTCAGTGATCGAGGCGTTGTCGGCGCAGGCCTACTTGAGAAGATCACACCCTACCTGCCAAAGCAGTTTGATCTATTTCTCGATACCGAGCTCAATCCCACGGAGGCAGCCGCGTGCCGAGGAGCCTTGGCTTATCGTGATGGTCGTCACGATTGCATTTTGGGCCTTGGCGGCGGCGCAGCCATGGATTTGGCTAAAGCGATTGCCATACTTGTTCATAACCCAGCGCCCTTGTGGCATTACAGTAATCGCTACAGCTCACCGAAGCCTTATCACGATATACCGCCGCTTTGGCTCTTGCCAACCACCGCAGGTACCGGCAGTGAAGTAGGTAGATCAGCAGTTATTGTTTTTGATAACGGTATAAAAGCCGGTATCCGTTGCCCTGATATCACCAAGGCTGCGATTTGCGATCCAGATCTAAGTCTTAGCCTTCCACCCCGAATGACAGCGGCAACAGGCCTTGACGCGATCTCACATGCGATTGAGACTTTCTGTTCACCAACGATTAATCCGCCGGCCGATGCGATTGCCGCAGATGCACTGCAAAGGCTACTGACATACTTGCCGATTGCAGTTGCTGATGGGAGTGACCGAGTAGCGCGATGGCACTGCCTCATGGGATCGATGCAAGCAGCACTAGCCTTCCAAAAGGGCTTAGGTGCAGTTCATGCGATGGCTCATAGCCTTGGAGCACTTGGTTTCCATCACGGAAGCCTAAATGCCATTCTATTACCCCATGTACTTCGCATGAATGAGTCAAGCCTAGGGTGTAAATGGGGAGCTTTATCGGCGCTATGCGCGGGAGACGATACAGCATATGGTTTAGACATCATCGACAACCGTTCTGCAAGTCACGAGCATGTCGGCTTGCCGGACCCAGCCGACAGGGTTGAGGCATTGAATGAGCAGCTTGGATTACCCCGACGCTTATCTGAACTCGGGGTCGACTACAAGGATCTTGAATCGATATCGAATGCCTCAGTGCAGGACCAGGCAAACCGTTCTAATCCTAAAACCATGAGCGCCTTAGACTACCTAAAAATCCTAAAGCAAGCTTACTGAGGCAGCTGAACGGAGCCGGGCCTTCTGACTGACTCGATCAGTTGTACGCCGCCATCTGCATCCTTACCCAACAAGCCGACACGGCTATAGATTCCAAGCTTCTCCCTCGAATCTGCAATATCAAGATCGCGCATGCTCAACTGCCCTATCCGATCCGCAGGGGTGAAGGCTCCCTGCCCCTTCTCCATGGTGAGTCTCTCTGGATGGTAAGTGAGGTGAGGACTTTGGGTATCGAGAATGGAATAATCATTGCCACGACGTAGCTCTATGAATACCTCGCCTGTAATTGCTCTTGCCACCCAGCGTTGTGCCGTTTCGCGAAGCATCAAGCTTTGTGGGTCAAACCAGCGTCCGTGATAAAGCAGCTTGCCTAGCCGCCTGCCGTTGCTCCGATACTGCTCGATCGTATCTTCGTTGTGAATGCCACTCACCAAACGCTCATAAGCAATATGCAATAGGGCCATACCAGGGGCCTCGTAGATGCCGCGACTCTTAGCCTCGATAATCCTATTTTCAATTTGATCCGACATACCGAGTCCATGTCGGCCCCCAATACGATTGGCCTCCTCAAAAAGGCTGACAAGATCGGGAAAGGCGTGACCATTGATCTGCGTGGGTATACCTTCTTCGAACTTAACACTGACTTCTTCCGCTTTCACACTGACATCATCGCGCCAAAAAGCCACGCCCATAATCGGATTGACAATCCTGATGCCGCTGTTAAGAAACTCCAGATCTTTCGCCTCATGCGTCGCACCAAGCATATTTGAATCGGTTGAGTAGGCCTTCTCAACGCTCATCTTGTAATCAAAACCATGAGCGATCAGGTATTCACTCATCTCCTTGCGGCCACCCAGCTCATCAATAAATCGCTGATCCAGCCAGGGCTTGTAGACCTTTAGCTTTGGATTTACCAATAAACCATAACGATAAAAGCGCTCGATGTCATTGCCTTTAAACGTGCTGCCATCCCCCCAAATATTGACTTCGTCTTGCATCATCGCAACCACTAGGGCGGTGCTTGTGACGGCTCTGCCTAAGGGCGTGGTGTTGAAATAGGTGTTGCCGGCAGTTGAAATATGAAATGCTGCGCTTTGAATCGCAGCCAGACCTTCGGCAGCAAGTTGGGCTCGGCAATCGACGAGTCTTGCTATTTCTGCTCCATAGGCAAGAGCCTTTCGCGGAATATCGTCGTAATCAGACTCATCAGGTTGGCCAAGATTGGCTGTATAGGCGCAAGGTAACGCACCGTTTGACTTCATCCAATGGACAGCTGCCGAAGTGTCGAGACCACCTGAAAAAGCGATCCCCACGCGTTGGGCTTGGGGCAATGAGGGAAGGATATGTTGACTCATAGCTGGTGATCTAATCAGCGAGGATAGTAAAAAATGATGTGACAGCTTTGTTCAAACGCTTGGACCGCGTTGACCGAAGCAGGCTATCTTAGCTCAGTCAATACCTTCAAGGCGCTTATGCCTTATCAAGACATCACGGACTCCGACTCAGCAAATGATGACACGATCTGGGCAAGCGAAGCATCAGCTTGCACTCGACTTCGAATACGGTCCTTTTCGAGTCCAACAAGGCCTTTATATCGGGCTGCAATATCAAGTAATTCCTGCTCAGAAACAACCTCATCGAGTCGCGTAAATCCCTTGGGAGCGCGCTGTCTCACCACTTCCAGACAATGATCTGGTCCCTGCCCTCGATTTGCCAGGACAATAGCAGCAGTCTTAGGCCTTCGGTCTTCTTCATAAATGCGAAGCGCATGCAAGGGATCGTCCGGATTTTGAACCAGGCAATCGCACAATGACTTAGCGTCTAAGATGGCCTGGCTCGCACCGTTTGAGCCAATTGGATACATCGGGTGTGCAGCGTCGCCCAGCAATGTGCATGCATGCTTACCCCAACCTGGAAGCGGATCTCGGTCGACCATCGGAAACTCATAGTAGGCATCAGCGCTGGCGATTAGTCCAGGAATATCCAGCCAATCAAAATGCCACGCGCTAAAGGCGCTTGCAAAGACATCCTTGTTGACCTGCTTATTCCAGTCATGACGTTCAGGAGCCATTTGCTCGACTCGGAGCTCAGCAATCCAATTGATGCACTGCAAGCCACTGGACTTCTCGACGGGTGCAATCGGATAAGTGACAAATTTCTGATCTGCGTGGCCTACCATGGCCATACTGGCCCCGGTCAAAAAGGGTTTGGCCATACTTGTCGCTCGCCACAACATACGGCCAGAAAAACAGGGTGGGCCCTCTGCCGGGTAGAGTTGTTTACGCAAAATTGAATGAATGCCGTCCGCACCAATAATGATGTCCGAATTTTCCCGATAGACATGCGAACCGTGTTGGACTTTGATAGTTGTTGAATCCGTATCGATTTCTAACACACGGTGACCCAACTTCACGGCGTCCACGCCAAGCCGACGCTGCACTGCTCTCAAAAGTAAAACCTGTAACTCACCGCGATGAATCGAGTATTGCGGGACTGGATAGCCTGCAAAACGCCCCCGGGCCTCGCCCCACACTTTTTGGCCTTGAGGATTAAAGTACGCGACTTCCTGTGTCCGCACACCGATGCGGTCTAAATCCTCCAACAAACCTAGCGCAAGCAGCTCAGCAACCGCGGAGGGTTGGACATTGATCCCTACACCGAGTGGACGAATCGACTCAACCGCTTCAAAAATATGTACGGTAAATGCAGCGCGTTGGAGTAACAAGGCGAGCGTGAGTCCCCCAATACCCGCTCCTACAACCGCAATGCGAGGCTTATTGCTCATGACCACTCCATCGGCAAGCCGACATAATTCTCGGCCAAGGCACTCGAAGCGGCTTGGCTTCGTACAAGATAATCCAACTCCGCCTCCTGGATCTTCTGTTCGAAATCTGCATCGTCAGCGAATCGATGCATTAAGCTCGTAAACCACCACGAAAAGCGCTCAGCACGCCAAACACGGTTTAAGCATCGCTGCGAATAACGATCTAAATGGCTATCGTGATGATCTTTAAACCAGTCGGTCAAAGCCTCGGCAAGATAGCGAACATCACTAACCGCGAGATTTAAGCCCTTTGCGCCCGTTGGCGGTACGATGTGTGCAGCGTCGCCTGCAAGTAGGAGGCGACCCCAACGCATCGGTTCGGCGACAAAGCTTCGCAAGGGCGCAATGCTTTTCTCGATGGATGGGCCTGTCATAAGCTCTTTAGCAGCTTGAGGATCGAGTCTATCGCTTAACACGGACCAAAAACGGTCATCGCTCCACGCATTGATATCTTCGGTAGCAGGCACTTGTAAATAATAACGAGAGCGTGTCGTACTTCGCATCGAACAAAGCGCAAAACCTTTTGGGCTGTTGACATAGATGAGCTCATCGTTAACCGGCTTTACATCAGCAAGGACGCCGAGCCATCCAAATGGGTATACTTTTTCGTAGGTCCTTAAGACGGATTCAGGAATGAGCTTGCGACAAAGGCCATGAAAGCCGTCGCATCCAGCAACAAGGTCGGCATGGATCCGAAGGGGTGCTCCTTGATAGATTGCATTAATCTCAACCTGGTCCGCATCAAGTCCTTGAATGCTCAAGCCTTCGACTTCGTAATAACTGCTTAAGCCTCTGCTTGCACGATCATCCATTAAGTCTTTGGTGACCTCGGTTTGTCCATATACTACGACCTGCTTACCCCTGGTAAGCGCCTGTAGATCAATTCGATGTCGCTTGCCTTGAAACAATAAGTCAAAGCCATGATGAACAAGCCCTTCACGATGCAATCGGATCGATAAACCGAGCTGATCAAGGACCTCGACCGTCCCCTGTTCGAGAACCCCTGCCCTTATCCTCGACACCACATATTCTGGGGATTGTCTTTCAATGAGCACATGGTCGATGCCTGCTCGATCAAGCAAGGCACCAAGCAAAAGACCCGATGGACCGGCGCCAATAATGGCAACTTGAACGCGTTGGTGCATGGTCATTAGATATCAAAGAAAACGGTTTCCATATCGCCTTGAATAACGATATTAAATTGATATATTTTTAATGGGCTTCCATTCGACTCTCGCAAACTCGCTATCAGTGTGGAACGCCTTTTCTTGATTTCGATCGTATTTAACACCGGATCGGTCTGATGCAACGCATCATCCTCGGGGAAATACATGCGTGTATGTAATCCGATATTGATACCGCGGGCGACAACCCATAGGGCAAGGTGTGGTGCCATCGCGGCAGAGCCAAGACAGGCTACCTGTCCCGGCTTGATAGTGCGAAAAGTAAAACTTGCGGTCTCTTGGTCAATGGCACTGCGGCCCCAACCGAGAAAGCTTGAACGCTCTGATTGTTGATAACTACCGCGATGATCCGCTTGCCAGAGTTCAACCACCGCATCGTAGATCGGAGCACCACTGCCATCAAGCACTTGTCCGCTCACTTCAATCTCGCTTGCACCTTGCGGTGTGCCATGAGCACACAAATTGTTTGAGACGATCGGTTTTTGGGCAATACCTGCACGCTCAGGAACAAGTCCAATGTGCACGAATGGTCCCGCTGTTTGCGAAGCACTTTCAAATCGAGGCAGCATATTGTTAGCACTCCGGTAATCTTGATTCGAACAAGGTTTCACGACTTGCCCTCAACACCATATCAAAACGGTATGCAAGCGAGTCGAAGGGGACAGCCGCATGGATATCTAATCGAGCCACTAATTGCTGCAAAGCACCTAGATCAGAGACAGTTCCAAGAATTGCATCACGTTGAATCAAAGGATCGCCTTCGAAATACATTTGTGTAATTAATCGCTGGCACCATGCCTTGCCGCTAAGCGAGAAATGAATATGGGCTGGCCGCCAGTCGTTCATTCGATTTCGCCACGGATACGGCCCTGGTCGAATCGTACGGAAAAAGTAATAACCGTTCTGATCGCTTCGAGTGCGTCCGCAGCCACCGAAATTTGGATCCAGAGGGGCCAAGTACCGATCGTTAGCATGACGATAACGTCCACCGGCGTTGGCCTGCCAGATCTCGATCAAGGCATTCGGGACGGGCCTTGCATGCTCATCTAAGATGTAACCATGCACAACGATACGCTCCCCGATGGGCAAGCCGCCCTGCGCATGGTTTAAGATGAGGTCATGATCGAGCGGTGACAATTCAAAGCTCGACAATTGAGGTCCTGATACTTCGGTAAGTGTTGGATCAATTGAGATAAGCGCTTGCCGGGGTGATCGAAGTACGCTTGTTTTGTATTTCGGATCGTAAGCGGGCGGGTGCATGGCAAAGTTGCGCGGATAATACTCATCAAAGACTTGACTAGACCCCATCGACGACCTCCGAAGTGACGCTTCTCCAAGAACAAACCATCATAGAACGGAATCAAGCGAAAACTTTGCGACTTTTGCTTATCGGCATGATTTGTTTGCATGCAAGTATGGCGATTTCCCGCATTGCATCAAGCCTTTGGGTTTTGGATTCAGGTTATGGTGAATGGTCGGTTGGACTGTTACTGAGTTTATTCTCGGCTGGACCTATGCTACTAGCCTGGTGGGCGGGTGGACTAAGCGATCGCTATGGATTTCATCGCCCTATGGGTATTGCAATTACCTTGGCTATACTCGGAGGCATCACGCCGGCGATCTACCCAAGTCTGATAACGATTGCCTTGGGATGCCTTCTCACAGGTAGCGCCTCATCAATTGGTGCCATCGCCGTTCAAAGGGCAGCTGGACGTTTAAGCGATCAGGGGGCTAATCTAAAACGAGTCTTCAGCTGGGTTGCAATTGCACCTGCGGTGTCCAATGCATTTGCCCCAGTCATGAGCGGTGTGCTGCTCGATCAGTTTGGATTTGTCGCAACGCTCATCATTGGAGCGATCATTCCCGCATCGGCATGGTTTGTCGCTGCTAAAGTACCCCGTGAGACCATCAAGGGATCAGGCCATCATTCCTCGCTGCGCGATGCCATCGGACTGCTCCGCATCAGTGCATACCGGCGGATGTTGCTATTAAATCTAGTTACGATATCGAGCTGGGATGCGCACCTCTTTGTTGTGCCTGTCATAGGCCACGCTCAAAGTCTGTCCGCCACTCAGATCGGTGCTTTACTTGGCGTCTTCTCAGCTGCAAGCATCGTTATACGTGTGATCATCGTGCGCTGGGCCGAACAATTCAAAGAGCGAACTTCCATGAGGATCGCTGTATCACTTGCAATGGTCGGATTTTTTGCCTACCCATGGCTTGAAGGTTTTCAGATGATGCTGATCGGCTCCGCTTGTTTGGGCATGAGTTTGGGCTCTGTTCAGCCTATGCTACTAGCGTCGATCCATCAAGTCACGCCCCAAGGTCGCCAAGGCCAAGCCCTTGGCCTCCGATCAATGGCCTTAAATGGCATCAACCTCATCATGCCTTCAAGTTTTGGTCTCATCGCAAGCCTTAGCTACACCGCCTTACCCATGAGCATGATGGGCCTACTTTTAGGGCTATCCTTATGGCTGCTACGCTAGCTCAGGGCGATAGGGTCAATTCACGGAGCAGGCGAGGATGTTCGCTGAGCCTGGCATGAGTCGCATTATCTTTTCGCATGCCAATGGCTTCCCGGCCTCGACTTATCGACTCATTCTTCAAGCATTAAGAGACGCTGGGCATCAGGTCGATGCGATTGAATGCATCGGGCATGATCCAAATTTTCCAGTAAGCAGCAACTGGCCTAAGCTTGTGGACCAACTCGCAACCACGCTTCCGGCGTCGAACATTGACGGAGGCGAAGCTTCATGGTTCCGAGGCAAAGCATCATGGTTGATTGGACACTCATTAGGCGGGTATCTCAGTATGATGTGCGCAGCCCATTTAAGCCGGTCTCAGAGCCAAACCATAGCCGGTGTGATTGTGCTTGATGCGCCCATCATCGGTGGATGGAAGGCACAGGGTCTTAGACTTGTTAAGCGAAGCTCGCTTGTCGGCGCATTATCACCCGGCCGACTGAGCCGAAAGCGCAGAAGGCAATGGCCTGATCGGGCAGCGGTTCGTTTGCACTTTGAGCACAAGCGGGCATTTAGGCACTGGGACCCAAGGGTGCTCGACGACTATGTGAATTTTGGAACCAAGGACTCGAGGGATCGACATGGGCTGCCGTGTCGTAGCCTGGTTTTTGATCGTGATATTGAAACTTTAATCTATAACACGGTACCCGATCATTTAGGCCATTATCTTAAGTCATACCCCATCAATTGCCCGCTTGTTTATATAGGCGGGAGGCAATCATTTGAGGCAAGGCAGGTGGGTCTAGCAAGCACACACAAGTTGCTCTCGCGTCTTTGCCAAAGCGATTTCATCGAAACCGAAGGCAGCCATCTCTTCCCGATGGAGTACCCGGATAAGACGATTGAAATGATCTTAAAGATACTGCCATCCTAACGATTTAGCGCATGTTGAAAACCGCCTGCGCATCGAAGTTCCTCATTAAGTGCCCTGCAAGCTTTGCACCTTCAATGATGCCTTGCGAATCGGCAACCTGATGACCATTCACCCAAACACCATGGACGCCCAGCGCATCGGTGTGCAATCGAGACGCTCCTCCTGGCAAGTCATGCACCCGGCGCTTAGGACCTCGACCCACACATTGAGGATCAAACAAAAGCAGATCAGCTGCAAACGATTCGCGTAACAAACCGCGCGAGGACATGCCGAAAATCGCTGCACTCTGCGCCGTTAGCTTATAGGCAGCTTGCTCAAGACTCATTACTGAAAGATCACGAGCCCAATGTCCTAATAAATGTAAACCGAAACCGGCATCGTTAAAAAATGTGAGATGGGCGCCAGCGTCGCTCAGTGATACAAGGCTGTGTGGATGATTCAACATCCGAGCCACCTGCATCTCATCGCTATTGAGCAATTGCGCAGTAAACACGGTTTTTAAGTCCTCTTCCAGAGCAAGGTCGAGCATCACATCAAGCGGATGACGATGGCTCTGCGTGGCCATCGTGGCGAGACTGCACTGTTCCAGATGCGCGTTGGATGCCTTTGCGACTTCAACGATATGAACCTTATCCCACTCGCCGTTAAAGAGACGAAACACAGCAGGCGATTCAAGCTCTGCCTTGACTGCCTTCCTAAAGGATTGGTCGGCGAGCACCTTTAACAAGGCCGCATGCGCCAGTCCTAGTGCGGGTTTCCAGGAAGGCAGGCCTTCCACTGGATAGGGCGATGCGAGGGTAAAGTCCATGGTGAGTGGACAGCATGAGACCTGACCGATTAAGGGGTTGCCACGGTGATTGGCAGCTTCGATAGCGTCGAGATCTTTAAACACCGCCCCACCATTGGTACTGTTGTGAAGCAGCGCGGCAATCATGACCGGACGCTTAGATTGAACCGACATCTCCTCCAATAAAGATATCGGCATTTGACCGCCCTTAGTCACCATGTAAACCCCGCCACCTTGACATGCCATCGCTCGAATCAATGCTAAATGTTCGTTGTCATGAGCCAATCGCGAGGGCATGGGCGTGCCAGCCTCGCCATTGTGTGCCGGACTCGTACTGCTCGCCAGTCCAACGGCACCAACTTGCATGGCATCACGAACAAGAGCGGCCATTTGCTCTATTTCTTGTTCCGTAGCTTCACGCTGCGTCGCTGCCTCACCCATTACATAGGTACGTACCGAGGAATGTCCAACATAGGCTGCCAGGTTCACAACACTGCCTTGTCGTTCTAGCAACTGTAGGTACTCGGAGAAACTTTCAAATTCCCATCGGATGCCGCTTCTTAAGACATCGAGCGACATACCCTCAACTTGGGTAAGGTTACGCATGGTGCGCTCGCGATCCTCAGGTTTGCATGGTGCGATTGCAAAGCCACAATTACCAATGACCGCGCTCGTCACGCCAAGCCCAGGCGACGGACGGACATACGGATCCCAAGTGATTTGAGCATCAAAATGGGTGTGACTATCGATGATGCCTGGCATCAGCGCAAGCCCGTCGGCGTCGATGACTCGCCTAGCCTCCACTTTTAAGGAGGAGCCGATCGCAGCAATCTTTCCATCCCTTACTGCCAAGTCACCATGGTAAGACGGAGCACCGCTACCATCAATCAGTCGGGCACCTCGTATCAATAAATCATGCACCGTTCACTTCCTTTGCAAAGCTGTCTTCCATCGATTTCCTAAATCGGACGCTGGGCTCACTGGTATCGATCTGAACATCTGACCATCTTAGTGGCACGCCGGCTTGAACGGCACGCTTAAGTTTGATGCCATGCGCCAGACCTAGTGGCAGGCCACCGAGTCTGAGGGAGTCGCTGGCTGGCATAAGCCTTCCGTACACAGTAAACCCGCCCTCCCCGTCTAAGCGCTCGCCAACCTTGAGATCACGCTTTGCAGTAGCAACGACGTCCGCGTGCCAAGCAATCGGCGCGCCAGTCGGCTCTGCACGCAAACCCACCGATGCAATACTTATACCTAACTCAAGGCCAATTAAATGAAAGGGCTTGTACATCGAGGTGAACTCGCCAGACGGATCGGTAACTAGGCCATATTCCTTAAAGCAGCGGCGCACATACTCGCTGTCACCTGCCATCGTGACATAGACGCCCCAACGCAAATCGCGAAACACCGGTCTTTCATCACGTTCTAGGCTTGATATCACTTCAACCTGACCACGATGCGCCAAGACGCCACCCGATGATCTCGGTCGCAGCACGCGCGCCAGGTCATCGACACCGCAAGGCGGAAACTGCAAGCCATCGCTCGCGGGCAAAAGCCCAGTAGCGTTCGATACAGCAGCCATTTCGATAGCCGATTTAGTGCCGTCCAAAAAGGAATTAAACATTTGAGCGTTCATGCCACCTAGCTTGGCGTCAGCCTCGCTAATGCCATAGTGTGACCAGACCGTTGCCGGTGTTGACTGATGATAGTTAGATAGATACTTCGTGCCCTTGCCAGCAGCGATCACCTCAAAACCGCTCGCTCTCGCCCAATCAACCATCTCACAAATCAAGGCAGGTTGATCGCCATAGGCGAGCGAATAAACAATACCAGCCTCTGCAGCCTTTCTCGCCAGCAAAGGACCTGCCAGTGCATCGGCTTCAACATTAACCATAACGATATGTTTGCCGTATTCACAGCAGGCAAGCACATGTTGAATACCTGCCGCCGGGCTGCCAGTTGCATCTATAACGATATCGATACTTGAACTTTTAATCAAAGCCATGGCATCGTCCGTGACGAAGCACTGGCGTGAACGAAGCGCCGCTTCAAATGACTTAGCCTTTAAGTCGCTCGCTTTGAAGCCGACACGCTTTAGCGATTCTCTGGCTTGATCGGGCCTTAGATCTGCAACCGCTAGCAAGTGCATGCCCGTGGTTTTACGTACTTGCGATAAAAACATCGAACCAAACTTACCTGCGCCGATCAGGCCTACGCGTAAAGGTTCATCATCTGCCTCACGCTGCAAAAGCATCCTGTAAAGATTCATATTGCGGCTGCCTCTTGTTCGTCGGCCTTCTGGGCTACCTCAGCCGTCCAGGCAATCGGCGCATCAGCACGCTTGATTGCATCCTCATCGACCTCATGACCTGGCCAAGGCAATCCTCGAACATCCTTTCGAAGCAAACAATCATCATCCAAAGTCATAACGGGCATGAAGTTTCTGTGCGCAATCCAAGGGGGGCGCTTTGCACGACGTATGTGATTCGAAACCGTGCAAAGACTGAGATATACGATTACACGATCCCAAGGACTCATATTCGATGGTGAGCCATGCACGAGGCAGCCGTGAAACATCATCATGGAGCCGGCTGGCCCCTTGGGTGCAACCATACCACCCTTCGCTACAAGTTCACGAACTTTCTGATTATCAAGCGTCCAAAGTGGATAACTCGTCGTTTTTAGGTCGTGACCAGCTGCGACCACGCCCTCACGATGAGACCCAGGAATAAAGTACAAGGGGCCATTAAATTCGTTTACTTCATCGAGGAAAATGGCAACATTCATGGCGCGGGGCTCGGGCATGCCGTCGTCGTTATACCAAGTACCGTAGTCCTGGTGCCACTGCCAGACATCACCGTCGAAGGCTTGTTTGCCGTTGATCTTAAACTGATGCATGTAGACTGGTTCGCCAAAATACTGTTGAACAGGCGCAACCATACGCGGGTGGCGGCCAAGTTTGGCAAACACATCGCTATAAGTATGCGCAGCAAAGCTTGTTCGCGGCGTAACGCCATCTTTTTCTCGAATAATTTCGGGACGAAATTCTTTGTAAATGGCAGGTACCTCATCGCGAAGAACTTTCATCTCCTGTTCTGAAAACAG
>JACCDJ010499788.1_pt1 | contig 108319 bp, 101 predicted proteins | sample 7444481 | NCBI WGS metagenome assembly JACCDJ01 (sample SAMN15323435, study PRJNA562643) | freshwater metagenome | isolation source: river surface water | place: USA:Blue River Watershed | collected 2017-08-15
TTGGCTGTCTCGGCGTGGTGATTGGGCTTTTATCCGGTGTGCTCATTGCGAGCAATATTGACCAGGTCATGGCGGCGATTGAGCATCTCTCTGGATTTCAGGTGCTGCCCAAAGGAATCTATTTCATTGATCGACTGCCATCCGACCTGCGGGTAGCCGATGTCTGGCAGATTGGTCTGATTGCTTTCGTACTCTCTTTGTTGGCCACGATCTATCCGAGTTGGAAGGCCTCTCGGTTAGAGCCCGCGGAGGCACTACGCTATGAGTAAGCTGCTGGAGGCGCGTGGCCTGAAGATGGTCTATGGGGATGGGGAAGGGGAGGTCGTTGCCCTGTCTCAGATTGATGTGCATCTTGATATTGGTGAGGTGCTTGCCGTGGTGGGAGCCTCGGGGGCAGGGAAGAGTACGCTGCTGCATGTTCTTGGGGGGCTCGATTCGCCGACTGAGGGACAGGTGTTGGTCAATGGACGATCGCTTTACGCGATGTCCGATGAAGAGCGGACGGCCTTGCGCAATGAGGCGTTTGGCTTTGTCTATCAGTTTCATCACCTGCTGCCGGAATTTACCGCCCTTGAAAATGTCGCGATGCCGTTATGGATTCGTCGTGTGCCAGAGGCTGTCGCACGCGGTCGTGCAACAGAGATGCTCCAACGGGTGGGTCTGGGTGATCGGCTGACACACACGCCTGGGATGCTCTCGGGGGGTGAACGTCAGCGGGTCGCGATTGCACGGGCACTCGTGGGAGAGCCTCAGTGCGTGCTTGCCGATGAACCGACGGGAAATCTTGATCGTGGGACCGCCGCGAAAGTTTTTGATCTATTGCTTGAGCGGGTTCGGGAATCGAAATCCGGGTTAATCGTGGTGACCCATGATCTCGATCTTGCGGCACGCTGTGATCGAACGCTCAGTCTCTAATCCTGCATGGCGCTGATTGTTCTCTCCGATGCCCGGCTGGCATTTGGTCACGTCGATCTCTTGGCTGGCTGTTCGATGTCGCTCGAGAGTGGTCAGCGTATTGGACTGATCGGACGAAACGGCACGGGCAAGTCTTCGCTTCTGAAAATTCTCGCGGGCATCGAGCGACTGGATGACGGGCATCTGCAGCTCCAGCGTGAACTGCGCATTGCTTATGTCGCGCAAGAGCCCATCCTAGATGCTGATGAATCAGTCTTTGCGGCCGTATCGCATGGCGTTGACCAGGCGCGTCGCCTGCGGCAGGAATACGAGTCCCTCGCCGCAGAGGATCCTGATCCTGTTCGTCTGGAGCGACTGCACCAGGTACAGGTTAGCCTTGAAGCAATTGGCGGCTGGACCTGGGAGCAGCGGGTGGCGGAAACGCTGGATCGTCTTCACTTGGATGGCGATCGACGCGTTGGATCTCTATCCGGGGGGCTGAAGAAGCGTGTGGCGCTTGCCCAGTCGCTGGTGGCGTTACCGGATGTGCTCTTACTGGATGAGCCGACGAACCATCTTGACATTGATTCGATCCGTTGGCTTGAGGGACTCTTAAACGAGTTTTCTGGAGCGATCATTTTTATTACTCATGATCGTGCCTTTTTGAATGCGGTCTGCACGCATATTCTTGAGCTCGATCGCGGACAGCTTCGGCTCTATCCGGGCGATTTCTTGACGTATCAGAGAACCAAAGAGCAGGAGCTCTCCACTGAGGCGTTAGCGAATGCGCGTGAAGACAAGCTGTTGGCACAGGAAGAGGTCTGGATCCGTAAGGGTGTCGAGGCCAGGCGAACGCGCAGTGTGGGCCGGATTGCGCGACTTGAAGCACTTCGTGCGGCAAGGCAGGCACGACATGAGCAGATCGGGAAGGTCAAACTAGAACTCGCTGCTGCGGCACGAAGCGGCAAGATCGTGGCCAATCTTGAGTCCGTGAGTAAGTCATATGACCACCCCGTGGTACGAGACTTTAGCGCCACGATTCTGCGAGGCGATAAGGTAGGACTGATTGGTCCTAACGGTGCAGGGAAGACCACCCTGTTAAAACTGATTCTGGGGGACCTGGCCCCCGATGCTGGAAAGATCACGTTGGGATCCAAGATAGAGATCGCCTACTTTGATCAGATGCGCGAAGGCGTTGATCTTGATGCCACGCTAGAGGACTTCATCAGTCCGGGGAGTGAGTGGATTGAGATTGCAGGCACGCGCAAACATGTGAAGAGCTACCTAGGGGATTTTCTCTTCGCGCCTGAGCGGGCGGCATCTCCGGTACGTTCGCTGTCCGGTGGCGAACGAAATCGGCTTTTCTTGGCTAGGTTATTTGCGAAGCCGGCGAACGTCTTGGTCTTGGACGAGCCTACCAACGATTTAGATATTGAGACGCTGGACCTTTTAGAGGAACTGCTGCAGCAGACCACCGCAACGGTTTTTCTGGTGAGCCATGACCGTGCCTTTATCGATAACGTGGTCACAAGCCTGATTGCCTATGAGGGGAATGGCGTGTGGCGCGAGTTTGAGGGGGGGTATCAAGACTGGGAGACCTGGCGTGCACGGGTCGCTGCCGAGTCTGCCCCCGCATCGACACCGCGCGCAAAACGCGAGTCCGTCGTGTCTAAACCAACACCGCCGGCTAAGTCAGTTCATCAGCTTTCGACGAAGGAGCGTCGAGAGCTTGACGGTTTGCCCGACAAGATTGATGTCCTCGAGGCGAGGCAGGCCGAGCTTGAGCGAGCGCTGGGAGATCCTTCACTCTACACAACGCGTGCTGGAGAGCTTGTGGCGATTCAAGAGGAGTTTCAACAGATCCAGGAACAGATCCAGCAGGCGATGTTGCGCTGGGAAGATCTATTGGCGCGCTCCGAGTCAGCCAGTTAGGGTCGGGGCCGCTTACGGCGCTTGGCGACTTCTAGTCGAATCCAGAGATTCCAGCCGATTCGGGTAAGCAGGTAGCCTGTTATGGCAAGGCCTGTTGCCAAGATAAACACGCCAACGACTAAAGGCCACCCCATGCCTAAACCCCAGTTTACGAGGGACATGAATGAGTCAATTGGGGTTGCAAAGTTGAAGTCGGGGGGCGGGGGGAAAGCCGTTGCTACCAGATGGCCGTTCTCATCCGTCGTTGACATGAATGTGTTGAGTACGACGATGCCGATCTTAAGGCCGACGAGATACAGCGGAATCATCGTGACTGGGTTGGTGTAAAGCGTCGTCAGAATGGCGACGGGGAGGTTCCAGTGAAATAGAAACGAGGCCAGTGCCGCACCGAACATCTGGAATGGGGCGGGAAAGAGCCCACAGAAGAGTCCAGCAGCGACGCCGCCAGCGACACTTTTTCGATGTAACGTCCAGACCCCGGGGTGCAGTAGCCATGGGCCCAGCGCCTTGAGCATCTTGTGTTGTTCAAGCGTTGCCCGGTCGGGCAGAATTCGTTTGAGAATTTTTCTCGCCATAGATCGCCATTCTAGCCATGCTGATTGATAGTCACTGCCACTTGGATTACCTGAATTCGCCCGAAGTTGACGGGGGAATTGAGGGTGCTGTTGCCCGCGCGCAGGCGGCGGGTGTTGATGCTGTGGTGGTTCCCGCGGTCAGTCCTGAGAATTTTGAGCGGGTCAGGCAGCTCGCGGCACGACATTCGGCTGTCTTCTATGCCCTGGGAATCCATCCGATGTATGTCGAAGGGCTAGCAGACACCGCCTTGGCCACACTTGAAAATGCGCTGGACCGCAGCCGGCACGATCCCAAACTTGTCGCGGTGGGAGAGATCGGACTTGATCATTATGTGCCGGGTTTGGACCGAGAAAAAATGAATCGCTTCTTTCTAGCCCAATGTGCCCTGGCACGTCGTTTCGATCTGCCAGTGATTCTTCACGTTCGAAAGGCCCAAGATCAAGTCGCTAAGGGTCTTCGACAGTTCGGTATTCGCCAGGGAATCGCCCATGCCTTTAATGGCAGCGATGTACAGGCCAATGCCTTTATTGCCCAAGGGATATGCCTAGGATTTGGTGGCGCCATGACTTTTACGCGGGCCAAGCAGATTCGGCGACTTGCACAGTCGTTGCCACTCTCGTCGATTGTCTTGGAGACGGACTCACCGGATATTGCGCCGGCTTGGCGTGCGCGAGGTCAGGCGAATGAGCCCGCTGAGACACGGCCGATCGCTGAGCATCTTGCGGCGCTGCGTGGTCTGACCGCCGATGAGGTCATCCGAGCGACCGGGGATAACGTTTGCCGCGTCCTGCCAGGGCTTGCGTGTTCACGCCCGTCGTCGCACTAGGTACGCTCGCGGGGGTCTCTTGGGTTCAGCTTCAGTCAAGTCTAGGTAGCGCTTCAACGTTCTTTGCCTGGGCGGCCGCTCCCGCAGCGATCTTGCTGATCTCGCAGTGGGCCGCATCGAGACGTGCATGCGCTACCGTTTTGATGCGGCGGATATCCGAGGGTCTACGGTTATTAGCGGGGCTGGTGATGGTGGCGCTCGCTATGGCGGGTCTCGCGACCTGGGTTGCCCATGGTCGTATCGCAGAACGGCTTTCCTCGTCGCTTGATCGAGAAGTATTTTTACTCGAGGTGGTCATTCGGGATCTACCAACTCGTCATGATCGCAGCTGGCGATTTGAGGTGGATGTGCAGCGCGCGTCTCCAATCGAGGGGGTCTCGTTTGACCGCTCGGTGGCGGAGGTGCCATCGCGGGGGGTGGTCACTTGGTTTGATAGCCGTGACCATCCTGCGCCAAGTGATCTAAAGCCAGGTCAGCGATGGCAGTTTGTTGCGCGATTACGAGTGCCTGTGGGAAGTCTGAACCCAGGGGGGTTTGACTATGAAGCTTGGATGCTCGAAAACCGTCTGTTCTTCACGGCATCGGTTCAGTTGGGCAGTCGGGTTCCACGACCGTTCTATCTTGGGGAAGACACATCGTTTCGGTCTCGGATTGATCTACTTCGCGATGCTATTCGTCGAAAGATTGACCAAGCGCTTCCCGAGCATCCGTCACGACAGGTGCTGAGTGCGCTGGTGGTTGGTGATCAGCGAGCGATTTCCGCGGCGGACTGGGCTGTGTTTCAGCGAACAGGGGTGGCGCACCTGATGAGCATCTCTGGCCTCCATGTCACGATGTTTGCAGCGCTTGCAGGGCTGATTGGCGGAGTGATCTGGCGATGGTGTTGCCGATGGCCGCTGACGCTTGGGGTCTGGGTGCCGGTTCAGTCGGCTGCCGCGATGAGCGCCATCATCGGCGCATTTAGTTATGCGTTGCTGGCTGGGTTTGCCGTTCCCGCACAACGGACTGCTTGGATGGTTGCCGTGTTTGGGCTCGCCAGAATTCTTGGTCTGCGCACCCGTCATTGGTCGGTACTGTCGTTGGCGTTACTTGTCATCGTGGTGCCCGACCCGATGGCCGTCTTGGCGCCCGGGTTTTGGCTGTCGTTTCTTGCAGTCGGGTTTTTGTTTGCTCTCGGTGAACAGGGCAGGACGCCGAGTGATACCTCCAATCCAAGTGGCCTGCAACGGATCTGGGCGACGCTGCGCGCAGCAGGGCTCGCCCAGGTAGCCATCACCTTTGGTCTGTTACCGATTACAGCGTATCTCTTTCAGCAGATCGTACTCGTCAGTCTTCCGTCGAATGCCGTTGCGATTCCGCTGGTGAGTTATCTGGTGACGCCGTTGGCGATGGCGGGAACGTTAGAAGCATTCTTCCTGTCCTCAACGTTGGCACTTACCCTTGCGGCAGCAACACAGTCATGGCTATTTGATTGGTTGGTCTGGATATCTCAGCGGCCTTTCGCGGTGTTGGACTGGCCATCCCCGGGGCTTTGGCCAACCGTGTTGGCGGCCGCGGGGATGGTGCTGGTCTTCGGCCGATTTCCGATCCCACTTCGATATCGGCGACTTCGACATCTCGGATGGTCTGGTCTGCTGTTCTTGTGGAGTGGATTCCCTGCCGCGGTTGCACCCGGCGAGATGAGACTTACGATGATTGATGTGGGTCAGGGGTCGAGTGTTCTCATTCGTACCCGCGCGCATACGCTGCTCTATGACGCAGGTCCAAGCTTTGGTGCCGGAGATGCCGGAGCACGATTTGTCTTGCCGACACTACGCCGTTTTGCCGTGAATCGTCTTGATCGTCTCGTTTTGTCTCATCTGGATCAGGATCACTCCGGTGGGGCACCGACGCTGATCGCACTGTCGATGGTGGATGCCATCCAGTCACCGGATCCCAACGCTGCCATGTCCGCACTTCGCGATAAGGGGGTGACCTCATTTCCGAGAATGCTCACTTGTCTGGCGGGAGATCACTGGACCTGGGATGGTGTTCAGTTCCAGGTGTTGCACCCCACGGTGCTCTCAGGGGATGGCAACACAGACTCCTGCGTTCTGCGGGTGGAGGATGCCTTTGGGAACAGTCTGCTACTGACAGGCGACATTACCCCGAAGGTTGAGCGTTCGATTGTGGGGTCATTTACGCGTCTGTTTGATCCCGAAGATCCGGCCTCAACGCACTTATCTGGTGCGCGGCTTGCATCACAATTGGTCACTGCGCCTCATCATGGAAACCGCCACGCGCTGACAGAGGCATTTCTGAGGGCGGTTGCGCCAACGTCGGTCCTTGTTCAGTCGGGATTTCGCAATCAGTTTGGACATCCACATCCTGAAACCTTATCAAGAATTCAGGACACCCTTGGCGATCAGGTCAAGGTATTGAGAACGGATTTGCAAGGTGCCATCGACCTCTCCTGGCATGAAGGGCGCCTAGTTACCCGAGATTTCTGGCAGGACCATCGTCGATATTGGCACCTGCCGCGATAGCAGACCTAACCTGGCACGTTCTCTGCTTACTAAGAGAACCAATGCCAAAACTCACCCCGCCCAATTTTGTCGATGAAATGCTTTCACCAGGACCTGCAGGACCTGGGCTCGGTTACGGCGCGCACGTGACGGCGAAGGCACACTGTGCGCCCTATTGGGAGTGGCTTTGTGCGCAGCCGACGGACAGGATTGCGCAGGCTAGACGTGAGGCTGACCTGTTCTTTCGTCGCGTTGGAATTACGTTTAATGTCTACGGCGATGAGGCCGGCACCGAGCGACTCATTCCTTTTGACCTCATCCCTCGGATTCTGCCCGCAGCGGAGTGGGCCACCCTTGACGCGGGGCTGCGCCAGCGCGTGAAGGCGTTAAATCGTTTTATTCATGACGTCTATCATGATCAGGACATCATTCGAGCAGGCGTTATTCCGGCGAATCTGATTCTGCGCAATAGCCAGTTTCGTCCGGAGATGAAAGGCGTCGCCGTTCCAAGAGATGTCTACGCACATATCAGCGGGATAGACATCGTTCGCGCAGGCAAGGGCGAATTCTATGTGCTGGAAGATAACCTGCGTGTGCCCTCGGGTGTCTCTTACATGATCGAGGATCGCAAAGTCATGATGCGGCTGTTTCCGGAGCTGTTTGCAAAGATACCGGTGGCGCCGGTTGAGCATTATCCTGACATGCTGTTAACGCACCTGCGTTCCGTTGCACCCATCGGGGTAGATGATCCTACCGTCGTGGTGATGACGCCGGGAATCTACAACTCGGCATATTTTGAGCATGCGTTTCTTGCCCAGCAGATGGGGGTGGAACTCGTGGAGGGTCAGGATCTGATGGTGGTCGATGGCCGCGTCATGATGCGCACAACCCGGGGTCCAAAGCGAGTCGATGTGATCTATCGGCGTATTGATGATGACTTTCTAGACCCTGCCGTCTTTCGCGCCAATTCTACGCTCGGCGTCCCGGGGCTGATGGCGGTGGTGAGGGCAGGGAAGGTGACCGTGTGTAATGCACCGGGGACGGGCATTGCTGACGATAAGTCTATATATCCGTATGTTCCCGACATGATTCGGTTCTACCTAGGTGAACCGCCCATTCTCTCGAATGTGCCGACCTTTATGCTTCGAAAGCCTGATGATCTCGCGTATGTTCTGGATCACCTGCATGAATTAGTGGTGAAGGAAACGCACGGTGCTGGAGGCTATGGCATGTTGGTGGGCCCCGCGGCAACGCGAGACGAGATCGACGCGTTTCGTCGCTTGATCATGCGTAATCCGGAAGGCTACATTGCGCAGCCCACACTGGCGTTGTCCACCTGTCCAACTTACGTCGATGCCGGGATTGCACCACGTCATATTGACCTCCGCCCCTTTGTACTATCGGGTCAGCAGATCTCTATCGTTCCAGGCGGGCTGACCCGTGTTGCATTGAAAGAGGGCTCATTGGTGGTCAACTCATCCCAGGGCGGCGGTACGAAAGACACCTGGGTCCTTCAGGCGGATTCATAGGGTGACCGCCATGTTAAGTCGCACCGCCGATAGTCTCTTCTGGATGGCTCGATATATTGAGAGAGCCGAAAACACGGCCCGTCTCCTGGATGTGCAACGCCAGGCCGCGCTCTTGCCGAGTACGTTCGTTGTGGAAGGGGCGAACTATGAACAGACGCTTCGGAGTCTGGTTGCTGATGCGGAAAATCCGTCGAGTATTGTGAGTTGCCTGTCAGCAGCGAGAGAGAACTGTCGGATCGTTCGTGGCGCGATTAACACCGAAGTCTGGGAGACGGTGAATGCGACCTGGCTCGAGCTGCAGGGGCTTTTGCAGGGTGAACGCTGGCGTCACGATGCGACGGATCTCTTTGATTGGGTGAAGCACCGTTCTCATCTGTTTCGGGGCATCATGATTGGAACGATGCTTAAGGACGAAGCATTTCATTTTATGCGACTCGGAACCTTCATTGAGCGAGCGGATAGTACCGCGCGTATCTTGGACGCCCGATTCAGTGCCCAGGTCACTGATGGACAAGGCGGGGAACAGTCCACCTTGGTCGTTGAGGACCGTTCTGATTACTACTACTGGGCATCCGTGCTTCGCTCAGTCTCCGCCCTAGAGACCTATCGTCGGGTCTATCGAGACGCCATTACGCCGCGACGCGTTGCTGAACTGCTGATTCAGCGTGCCGACATGCCCCGTTCACTATTGGCATGTCTGAACGAGGTCTGTGCGAATCTCTCTGCGGTGCGGAGCGATCCCGGCGGTGAAACGGAGCGGATTGCTGGCCGATTACGGGCAGATCTTCAGTATCTCCGAATCGATGATCGTTTCGAGCAAGAGATTCATGCTTTTCTGACCCATTTTCTGGCTCAGACATATGCGCTCGGTGTTCGTGTCAGTTACGATTACCTTGGCGGCGCTCCTCGATAGGCGCATGTTCTTCTCTGGTTTCGATAAGGAGCGGTTTTTCTTATGACTTACTGTGTGGCCATGCGCCTGAATGCGGGTCTTGTGTTTCTCTCGGATAGCCGAACAAATGCTGGTGTTGATCATGTCTCGACCTACCGAAAGATGACGGTATTTGAACGGCCAGGCGATCGGGTCATGGTGCTGATGAGTTCGGGAAATCTTGCCGTGACACAGGCGGTTCGTCTGGTCTTAACGGATGCCATGGGGTCGGAGACGCTCTGGACGGTGAACTCCATGGCGAGAGCGGCTGCGCTGGTGGGCGAGGCGATCCGGGAAGTGCATCGGCGAGATGGCGCCTCTCTTGCTAGCTTTGGGATCGATTTCAACTGCAACTTCATTCTGGGTGGACAGATCAAGGGCGAAGACTGTCGTTTGTTCAACATTTACTCTGCAGGAAACTTTATCGAAGCCCATGCTGAGAGCCCATACTTTCAGATCGGTGAGTTCAAATACGGCAAGCCGATCATCGACCGATTGATCCGACCGGAGACACCTCTGGATGTCGCCGCTAAGTGCGCGTTGATTTCTATGGACTCCACACTGCGATCCAACATTTCTGTTGGGCTGCCGCTCGATCTACTGCTCTATTCTCGAGACAGCCTGTCGGTATCGCGATTCGTGACGATCACACAGGACAATCAGTATTTCAATTTGATCCGTGGCAACTGGGGCCACCAGTTACGCAAGGTGTTCGATGAACTGCCAGATCCCGACTGGGATCAGATGCCGTCCTCCGAGAGCTGGCCCGTATTTGAGGAACAGATTCGCTCTCGGGATCAATAAGCGTTGATCGTCGTTTGGTTACTGTGCGGCCCAGCCGCCATCCATATTCCACGCCGCGCCACGGATCTGTGTGGCGGCAGGGGAGCACAGAAAGAGTGCGAGCTGCCCAAGCTGTTCTGGCGTGACAAATTCCCCGGAGGGCTGTTTTTCCATGAGCAGCTCGCGCTTTGCATCATCATTTGTCAGCGACTTTGCCTGCGCGCGCGCATCGACCTGCTTCTGAACCAGTGGTGTGAGCACCCAGCCCGGACAGATCGCATTACAGGTGACGGGCGTCTGTGCAGTTTCTAGTGCGACCACCTTTGTGAGCCCGAGAACACCGTGTTTTGCGGCGACGTAGGCGGATTTCTGAACCGATCCGACCAGGCCGTGGACTGAGGCGATATTGATGATCCGACCGAATCCGCGCTGCTTCATTCCGGGGAGTGCGCAGCGAATCGTGTGAAACGCGGATGAGAGGTTGATCGCGATGATCGCGTCCCAGCGATCCACAGGAAAACTCTCGACCGGGGCCACATGCTGAATTCCCGCGTTATTGACGAGAATGTCGCAGCGTCCCAGTGTCGATTCGGTAGACCGAATAAGGTCCTCGATCTCATTCGGTTTGCTCATATCGGCAGGGTGATAGTGCACACGCACCCCATGTTGTGAGGCAAGCGACTGGGTCAGCGACGCGATCTGCTGCGGATCCCCGAAGCCGTTGAGCATAATGTCGGCGCCCTGGCTGGCGAGCGTCTCTGCGATTCCTAGCCCGATGCCACTAGTGGATCCCGTGACGAGCGCCACGCGTCCTTGAAGTGATCCATTGTTCGCCATATTCATTTTCCTTTGAATGTTAGGATATTTTTATCGACATCATAAAGATTTTAGGCGAAGGGTCGTTTATGGCAAGGCAAGGCGTGGTTCGTTGTCAGACCCCGGAAGGGGCGCACAACATGGTCTACCAGGACTGGGGCGATCCGAGTAACCCCGACGTCGTGATCTGTGTCCATGGACTCACTCGCATTAGTGATGATTTCTGTGAACTGGCGGATGCGCTAACGGACCGTTATCGCGTCATTCTTCCTGATGTCGTGGGGCGTGGCCGTTCGGATTGGCTGCAAAATCCGTCGCGCTATGCAGTTCCCCAATATGCCATGGACATGATGGCGCTTATCACCGCGCTGGGTCTATCCAAGGTGCGCTGGGTGGGAACGTCTATGGGCGGGCTCATTGGGATGGCGCTCGCCGCGCTCCCGCAGTCGCCGATTCTGCGCATGGTGCTCAATGATGTTGGGGCCACCTTAAGTGGTGATGCCCTCGCACGGATCAGTCGCTATCTTGGGACAACGACGGAGTTTACCTCCTACGCCGAGGCTAGCACGGCACTACGCAGCGTCTTTGCGGGATTTGGTCCGCACTCGGAGTCAGAGTGGACATTGATTGTGGATCGCGTGCTGCGCCCCATTCCTGGTACTCAGGGGTTTCGCACGCACTATGATCCAGCAATCGCCCAGCCCTTTCGCGAGGCCTATGGTGCCTTTGGCAAGGACCAGACCCCTCCCGCGGATCTCTTGCTCTGGGAGCTCTACGATGCGATTCGCTGCCCGACGTTACTCTTGCGAGGCGCGCTGAGCGATCTCCTGTCGGCCGAGACTGCAGAGGAGATGACGCAGCGGGGTCCGCGTGCGTCACTCGTGACCCTTGAAGGGGTAGGCCACGCTCCCAGTCTGATGCATGCGGATCAGATCCGGGTGGTGCGTGACTTTCTTACTTAGAGCGCAGCAATCCCTGCTTTCGCGATCTGGGCATCTTCGGACGACTTCACTGCAGAGACGCCCACGGCACCCAGACAGACGCCGTCGACCATGATGGGTACGCCGCCTTCCAGCATCCCTTGAATCGTCGGGGCCGATAGGAATGAGGTTCGTCCTTGGTTAATGACATCCTCATAGACCTTTGATTCACGGCGGCCGAGCGCAGCGGTCTTGGCTTTCTCTGGTGCGATGTGGGCCGCGATGGGAGGTGCACCATCAAGGCGTTTGAGCCAGAGCAGATGTCCGCCATCGTCGCAGATGGCAATCGCGACATTCCAGTTATTTTTCTTCGCTTCTGCAACAGCAGCATCCCCGATGCGCTGGACATCTTGTTCGGTAAGGCAGGGTCGTTGGATCATGGCATCTCCTGTTGTCTAATACGGGCTTATGAATCACGTTGCTCGCGATCACCTGCCTGGAATCATACTCGACCGGTTTTGGTTGGTCGGGGTTGTGCTTTTGATGGTGGTGCTCTCTGGATGCTCGATGATGTCCCCTCAGACAGCCTCAGCGCCTGCACCAAGTACACCGCCGGGCTGGCGTTATCCGCTTCCGGTCGGCGGACTGATTCAACCGCCGAAGGGGATGAGCCGCGAGCAGGCGATTGCGGAGATCACCTCGCGCTCAGTGCTTTTATTAGGGACCCCTTATCGATTAGGTGGGTCCCGCCCGAGTGAAGGCCTCGATTGTTCCGGTCTGATTGCCCATGTCGTGGAGGAGGCCTTCCGGCTTCGCTTTCCAAGGACAACAGAAGAGCAGGCGATGGTCGGCTCACCGGTGGCGCGTCAGTCGCTGGCCCCGGGCGATCTTGTTTTTTTCAATACGTCGGGCCGCCCCAATTCTCATGTCGGCGTTTATCTCGGGGAGAACAGATTTGTCCATGCGCCAACTGCGCGAGGAGTGGTGCGCATCGAATCGCTCGAGCAAGGTTACTGGTCGAGGCGATTCGATCAGGCGCGGCGACTAATTCTTTAGGCCACCATTTTTTCGATTTTGACCTTCCACTCACGGGGACCTGTTTCGTGAACAGAGACGCCTTGGGCGTCGACTGCAACGGTTACAGGCATGTCCTTGACATCGAATTCGTAGATCGCTTCCATGCCGAGATCTTCGAATCCAACGACTCGCGCACCGCGAATCGCCTTGCTCACAAGATAAGCGGCACCACCGACAGCCATGAGGTAGGCCGAGCGATGTTTCTTGATTGCTTCAATGGCCTCGGGGCCGCGTTCGGCTTTTCCGATCATGGCGATGAGCCCCGTTTTCGCCAACATCATTTCGGTAAATTTATCCATTCGCGTTGAGGTGGTTGGACCGGCGGGTCCGACCACCTCATCCCGAACGGGATCCACAGGACCGACGTAATAGATCACACGATTCGTGAAGTCGACGGGAAGTTTTTCGCCTCGGGCGAGCATGTCGCTGATGCGTTTATGCGCCGCATCTCGCCCTGTGAGCATCTTTCCGTTTAAGAGCAGGGTTTGGCCAGGCTTCCAGGAGGCCACCTCTTCGGGGGTGAGCTGATCGAGATCGACGCGCTTGGACTTCTCGACGTCCGCGGTCCAGGCAACCTTGGGCCAGTCCGCAAGCGAGGGGGGTTCGAGATGGGCCGGTCCGGATCCATCAAGATGGAAGTGGACGTGGCGCGTGGCGGCGCAGTTCGGAATCATCGCCACAGGAAGGTTCGCGGCGTGGGTCGGGTAGTCGAGGATCTTGACGTCGACAACAGTGGTCATTCCGCCAAGACCCTGTGCGCCAATACCGAGCGCATTCACTTTGTTGTAGATGTCTATTCTTAGTGATTCGATCTTATTGCTGGGGCCGCGTTGAAGGAGTTCCGCCATATCGACGGGCTCCATCAGAGACTCTTTCGCGAGCAGCACTGCTTTTTCTGGGGTCCCCCCAATCCCGATGCCAAGGATCCCTGGTGGGCACCAGCCTGCGCCCATCGATGGGACCGTTTTCACCACCCAGTCGACGATCGAGTCACTCGGGTTGAGCATGGCGAGCTTACTCTTGGCCTCGGAGCCGCCACCCTTCGCGGCGCAGATCACTTCGATTGCGTCGCCCTCTACGATCTCGTAATGAATCACCGCGGGCGTATTATCTTTGGTGTTCTTTCGGGTGCCGGAGGGATCTTCCAGGACCGAGGCCCGCAGCAGGTTATCCGGGTTCATGTAAGCACGACGAACGCCTTCGTTGATCATTTCGGTTACCGACATGGTGGCGCCTTCCCAGCGCACGTTCATGCCGACCTTTAAGAAGACCGTGGCAATTCCCGTGTCCTGGCAGATCGGGCGGCGTCCCTCGGCGCTCATTCGGCTATTCGTGAGAATCTGTGCGATCGCATCGCGTGCAGCGGGGCTCTGTTCACGCTCATAGGCCGCTCCCAACGCGGTGATGTAGTCCAGGGGGTGGTAATAGCTGATGAACTGAAAGGCATCGGCGATGCTCTGGATGAGATCGCTCTGTTTGATGGCGGCCATGGCGTAACTCCCTTTTTTGCGGTAGATTTTACGAGGATATTTCGGTCGCCAGCATTGGCCCAGAAACAGTGCGGCGGCGCAACATAAGAATTCTAACCCCGTCAAAAATCCAAAAAAGGGAGTGTGCAAGATGGCAATCGAGTCAGTGATGCAGGAGACCCGTGTTTTTCCCCCGCCAAAAGAGTTTGCCGCCAAGGCGCGTCTCGGCAGCATGGAGGCCTACCAGGCGATGTGCAAAGAGGCAGAGGCCAACGATGCGGAATACTGGGCGAAGCACGCGCGTCAAGAAATCAGCTGGAAGAAGCCATTTACGCGTGCACTCGATGAGTCGAAGGCGCCGTTCTATAAGTGGTTTGATGACGGACTGCTGAATGTTTCTTATAACTGTTTAGATCGTCATCTCGAAAACGGCAATGCGGATAGGGTTGCGTTGATCTTCGAAGCCGATGGCGGAGAGGTCTCGCGTGTTACCTACCGTGATCTCTACCACCGGGTCTGCCGCCTTGCGAATGCGATGAAGGCAATGGGCTACAAGAAGGGTGACCGTGCCCTGATCTATATGCCCATGTCGGTTGAAGGCGTTGTTGCCATGCAGGCCTGTGCCCGTCTTGGTCTGATTCACTCGGTTGTCTTCGGTGGATTCTCTGCCAAAAGTCTCCAGGAGCGTGTGGTCGATGCCGGGGCGACATTGATCATCGCTGCGGATGAGCAGTGCAGGGGGGGGAAGGCGATTCCTTTAAAGCCTGCAGTCGATGAGGCGTTTGGACTTGGTGGCTGCGAGGCCGTGCGTCATGTGATTGTCTATCGTCGGACGGGGGGCAATGTCTCAATGACGGCGGGGCGTGATGTCTATATGGACGACATCACTAAGAACCAGCCAGACACCTGCGAGCCCGAATGGGTGGAGGCGGAGCATCCGCTCTTTATTTTGTATACCTCTGGATCGACGGGGAAACCGAAGGGGGTGCAGCACTCCTCTGGCGGTTATCTACTGCACGCCATCATGACGATGAAGTACACCTTCGATATTCAGGCTTCAGATATTTTCTGGTGTACGGCAGATATTGGCTGGGTGACGGGACATACCTACATCACCTATGGTCCGCTGGCCTGCGGTGCGACTGAGATCGTCTTTGAGGGTGTACCGACCTATCCCGATGCAGGGCGTTTCTGGAAGATGATCCAGGATCACAAGGTCTCGATCTTCTACACAGCCCCCACTGCGATTCGCTCGTTGATTAAAGCGTCTGAAGCGACGCCAACAACAGCACCGAAGCACTACAACCTGTCATCGTTGCGACTGCTCGGTTCGGTCGGCGAGCCGATCAACCCCGAGGCTTGGATGTGGTACTACAACAATGTGGGGGGTGCCCGCTGTCCTATCGTGGACACCTTCTGGCAGACAGAGACGGGTGGACACATGATTACACCGATGCCCGGTGCGACCCCACTAGTCCCCGGATCCTGCACGCTGCCATTCCCAGGAATCCAAGCGGCGATTGTGGATGAGGCGGGGCACGATGTGCCCAACGGCCAGGGCGGGATCTTAGTGGTGAAGCGTCCGTGGCCCTCGATGATTCGCACCATTTGGGGCGATCCGGATCGTTTTGTGAAGAGCTATTACCCCGAAGAGCTCGGCGGGCGACTCTATCTGGCGGGTGATGGTGCGATTCGTGACAAGGAAACCGGTTACTTCACCATCATGGGGCGTATTGATGATGTGCTCAATGTGTCCGGTCATCGCATGGGAACGATGGAGATTGAATCGGCACTCGTTGCCAATCCTTTGGTGGCTGAGGCGGCGGTGGTAGGGCGTCCTGATGAGACAACCGGTGAGGCAGTCGTGGCCTTTGTGGTGCTCAAGGGTGCGCGGCCGTCGGGTGACGATGCGAAAAAGATGGCCAATGACCTGCGTAACTGGGTTGGAAAAGAGATCGGCCCAATCGCAAAGCCGAAAGAAATTCGATTCGGTGACAACCTGCCGAAGACTCGCTCGGGCAAGATCATGCGCCGTCTGTTGAGAACGCTGGCCAAGGGCGAGGAGATTACGCAGGACACCTCCACACTAGAGAACCCAGCGATTCTTGATCAGTTAAAGCATTCCGCTTAAGGGCGTTGGGGCTGCCGGCTGATGAGGACGGCGACCCTTGGGTCTCCCGGCTGTGGGTCAAGGGCAGGGTCTGTTACACTTGCCCGGCTTAAGCAGCCACGTCTGGAATTCTTTTCGGGCAGCGGCTTTGTCTTCCTCTCGCGGAGAGATGGATGAGTGGTTTAAGTCGCACGCCTGGAAAGCGTGTATGGGTTAATAGCCCATCGGGGGTTCGAATCCCCCTCTCTCCGCCAACACAGAACAATCATGAACACGGCCTTAGCCAAACAAGTACTAGAGGCCGCCTTGCTAGCCCACACAGAGCCTATGCCTGTGTCGGAGCTTCGGCGGTTATTTGATGACGAACTCGATGCGGACACCATTCGCCTGTTGCTAGAGGATTTGCAGCGCGAATGGGTGGGGCATGGCGTCGAGCTCGTTCCGCTCGCCTCGGGATGGCGCTTTCAGACACGCCCGGAGATGCGGGAGTATCTAGATAAGCTAAAGAATGAAAAGCCACCGCGTTATTCGCGGGCCACGATGGAGACCTTGGCCATCATCGCCTATCGCCAGCCGGTCACTCGCGGTGATATCGAGGATATTCGGGGCGTTGCTGTCGCTACACAGGTGATCAAGTCCTTAGAAGATCGCGGCTGGATCGAGGCGATCGGCCATCGCGATGCGCCTGGGCGTCCTGCCTTGTACGCGACGACGCGACACTTTCTGGATGACCTGGGGCTGCGCTCGCTAGAGGAGCTCCCAACCCTGGATGCGAGCTGGAGCGAGACCGCGGCAAATCTGCTTCCGGGAATGACGGAAGCGCCTACCGATACGCCGACGGAATCGCCGGCAGAAGTATCCGCGGACGCACCCGCAGAAGCGCTAGACCAGTCCACCGCTGAACACGATCGAGATCCCTCTTAATGGATGAACAAGTAGAACCGGGTCAAGATCCCCAGGTCGACCAAGAACCCGAAGCGGAACCGATTCCGTTTTTCGCCCAACAAGGGTCTCAGCCGAGAATTGGCGGACCCTCGCGCGCGGGTCTGGATTACGACCCGCCAAAACTTCATAAAGTCCTTGCGGACGCGGGCATCGGATCGCGTCGCGAGATGGAAGAACTCATTCTTGCCGGTCGCGTATCTGTGAACGGGACGCCTGCCCACATTGGTCAGCGGATTTTGCATTCTGATCAGGTGAAGGTAAACGGTAAACCGATTCGTATCCGGGTCGCGCCGCCGCCGATACGGGTGTTGGCGTATCACAAGCCTGCTGGTGAGATCGTGACGCGAGACGATCCTCAGCACCGCGTGACAGTGTTCAAGAAACTGCCACCAGCAAAGTTTGGTCGTTGGATCGCGGTTGGTCGGTTGGATCTGAATACGGAAGGGCTGCTGCTATTTACGACTTCCGGTGAGCTCGCGAATCGACTGATGCATCCGCGCTCTCAGGTGGAGCGGGAATACGCGGTGCGGGTGTTAGGCGATCTGACTGATGAGGCACGTGCCTCGTTGCTTGAAGGAATCACGTTAGACGACGGCCCTGCGAAATTTGAGCGCATTGAAGACGCAGGCGGTGAAGGCGCTAACCACTGGGTCCGCGTGGTGATTGCCGAGGGCCGCAATCGTGAGGTTCGTCGTATGTTTGAAGAGGTTGGGCTCACCGTGAGCCGACTGATTCGAATCCGTTATGGGGACATCGCGTTGCCACCAAGCCTACGTCGTGGCAAGGCGGTTGACCTGTCCGAGCAGGAGGTCTCTGCACTGTGTCAGTCGGTTGGGCTCAAGACGCCGGGCGCGGAACAGCGTGGCGGTGGCCGTCGATCTGGTCGGGCAGGCCCTGCCGGCCCCCGTTCGCCTGAGGGCGGGCCTGGCGTCAAAAAGCCGCGTGGTCCGCGTCCCTTTGGTACTCCCGCCGCAGGAAACCGGGGCCAGGAGTGGCATTCGCCCAGCAGTGGCGCTCGTGTGCGTTCGGATGATCGCCCGTTAATCGATGATGAGGATTTAAATCAGCCGCACCCTGATGATGAATGGCAGCCGAGTGGTCCCGATGCCCACTTATCGCACTTGGGCGGGGGCGGTAAAAAGCGTCCGTCGGGGCCCAAGAAACCCAATCCGTTGCAGACCTCTTGGGGATCCTCCAAGCCCGCTTCGGGGGCATTGTCTGCCCCCCAACGCCCCGCAGGCGCCGGTCGGCCGGGTCAAGGGCGAGGCCGAAAGGGTCCAGCCAAGGGGCAGGGGGGCGGCGGTCGGCCACAGGGGTTTCGGCCGAGAAAACCATCATCCAGCGAATAGTGCTTTACTTTCGTGCGATGTTTCCTGTAAAATCAAATACATAGACGCGATTCCTCGCTTAACCGCGGGGCTCGCCTAAGAAAAAATGGGCTTCAAAAAAGCCCATTTTTTTTTGCAAAAAATGTTGATGGGCTGGGCAAGATGGCAGATCTCTGGACCGTTGTTGAAACGTCCGCGCAAGACCTCGGGTTTGAATTGATTGATGTGGAGCGGACTCCAGGAGGCATCCTGCGTGTCTTTATCGACCTCATGGATGGGTCGCGATATGTGACGGTCGACGACTGTGAGTCCTTGTCCCGTCAGTTAGTGCATCTATTGCCCGTGGAAGGGTTTGACTTTCAGCGGCTGGAGGTTTCGTCTCCCGGGTTTGATCGTCCGTTGACGAAACGATCCCATTACGAGCGGTTTGCGGGCGAGCAGATCAAGCTTCGACTGAAGGTCCCTCTGGAGGGACGTCGTAATTTTGAAGGTCAGCTTCAGGTCGCTGAGAACGGTGGCCTGTCGGTGGTGTACGAGGGCAAGGGCGGCGTGATGCTGCAGTTGGATTTTGACATTGATGATGTGGAGCGGGCGCGTCTGGTGCCCCAGGTAGGGTTTAGGAGAAACCAAAATGAGTCGTGAACTTTTGATGTTGGCCGATGCATTAGCCCGTGAGAAAAACGTGGAGCGCGAGATCGTGTTCCAGTCACTTGAGAGCGCGCTTGCCTCCGCGACGAAGAAACGGTTTCCCGATGAGGTGGATGTCCGTGTCTCGATCGATCGCGAAAGCGGTGATTACGAAAGCTTCCGTCGTTGGCAGGTTGTTCCGGACGGAGAGCTGGAAGATCACGACCTGCAGATCATCCTGACCGAGGCCCGTAAGCAGATTTCGGACATTGAAGTCGGCGACTTCATTGAGGAAGAACTAGAGCCCATCGAGTTTGGCCGCATTGGCGCCCAGGCTGCCAAGCAGGTGATCCTGCAGCGTATTCGCGAGGCAGAGCGTGAGCAGATCCTCAAAGACTTTCTAGAGCGTGGTGAAGTCATTATCAACGGCACGGTAAAGCGTCTTGAGCGCGGTGACGTGATTGTCGAGTCCGGAAAGATCGAGGCTCGGCTTCCGCGGGATCAGATGATCCCGAAAGAGAACCTTCGCCCCGGCGATCGAGTGCGTGCTTACATGTTGCGTGTCGAACGCACCCAGCGCGGCCCACAGATCATTCTGTCGAGAACTGCGCCTGAGTTCATCATGAAACTTTTTGAGCTTGAGGTTCCGGAGATTGAGCAAGGAATGCTGATTATCAAATCGGCTGCTCGTGACCCTGGTGTTCGAGCCAAGATCGCCGTCTTTACCGCAGACCGTCGAATCGATCCGATCGGCACCTGCGTCGGGGTACGTGGCTCACGCGTTCAGGCCGTGACCCATGAGCTCGCCGGTGAGCGTGTTGATATCGTGCTCTGGTCTGAAGATCCAGCGGAGTTCGTGATTGGCGCCTTGGCGCCTGCGAACGTGTCCTCCATCGTTGTCGATGAAGAGCGTCATGCGATGGACGTCGTGGTTGATGAGGCAGAGTTGGCGGTTGCGATTGGTCGCGGCGGACAAAACGTTCGTCTTGCCTCTGAGCTGACCGGATGGCAGATCAACATCATGACAGCAGATGAGTCGGCGGAGAAGAGTGAAACCGAGCGTCAGAGTCTGCGTCAGGTGTTCATGGAGAAACTGGATGTGGACGGTGAAGTGGCTGACATCTTGATCGATGAGGGTTTCTCAACGCTTGAGGAAGTGGCCTACGTTCCTGTGAGTGAGATGCTCGAGATCGAAGCCTTCGATGAGGATACGGTCAATGAGCTGCGCAATCGCGCGCGCAACGCACTGCTCACAGCAGCGATTGCGCAAGAAGAAAAGCTCGAAACGACCGCTCAGGATCTTTTGGATCTCGAGGGTATGGACCGCGATCTGGCAGTCAAACTCGCCGATGCGAAGGTCTTCTCGCGTGACGATCTCGCCGATCTCGGTGTCGATGAGCTGGTGGAGATGGCCGGAATTGAAGCAGATCGTGCAAGCGAGCTGATCATGAAGGCCCGTGCACACTGGTTTGCCTCAGAGAGTTCTGATTCAGGAGGCGCTGCCGATGGCCGCTGATAATGTTGAAAAATTTGCATCGGAGCTCAAAGTTCCGGTGGCTACGCTGCTCGAACAGCTGCGTGCCGCGGGGGTAGAAAAGTCGTCTGCTGCTGACACCCTGACCGAGACGGACAAAGAGCAGTTGCTCAACTCGCTTCGTAAGGCGCATGGTGCAACAGAGGCACCGCGTAAGAAGATTACGATCACCAAGCGTCAGACCTCGGAGATCAAGCAGGCCGATGGCTCGGGTAAGTCCCGGACGATTCAGGTCGAGGTTCGTAAGAAGCGGGTGTTTGTGAAGCGGGATGCCGCCGATGCAGAGACCCCAGAAGCAGCCGAGATCGAACAGGCCGCTGAACCGACCAGCATCTTGTCTCCAGAAGAAATTGCGCAGCGTGAGGCGGAAAGCCGACGTCAGTCGGAGCTGCTGGCTCGTCAAGAAGCGGAACTGCGTGAGAAGCAAGAGCGGCTTGAGCGTGAGCGTGAGCGTGAGGCGCAGGCCCTGGCCGATGCCCAAGAGGCCAAGCGACTTGCGGATGAGGCAGAAGCTGCTGGCGCTGTGGATACCGCTGAAAAGGCGGAGCAGGTGCAGGCACGTGCCCGTCAGGCGGCAGAAGATGCTGAGCGCAGTGTCCAGGCACGCCGTGCGGTGGAAGACGAAGTTGCTGCTATCAATAAGTTGATGTCTGCTGCGCGGACTGGAAAGCTTGCAGCGACTGCCAAAGCCGCTGAGAAGCCCGCTGAACCCGCAACGACCACGCTGCATAAGCCTGCGGCAAAACCCGCAGGCGAAAAGACCGAGGATAGTAAGTCCAAGGAAAAGAAGAGCGAGAAGCAGCTCAAGGCCTCGAAGCTGTCCTCCACTTGGCAGGACGACGCTGCGAAGAAACGGACCATTAAAACCCGCGGCGATACGATGGGCGGTGCCGGTGGCTGGCGTGCAGGGCCCCGTGGCAAATCGAAGTCGTCTTCCCAGGAGCCTTCAAACTTCGTTCAACCCACGGAACCTCAGGTGCACGAGGTCCATGTGCCGGAGACGATTAGCGTTGCGGATCTCGCCCACAAGATGTCTGTGAAGGGCGCAGAGGTCGTCAAGACGCTGATGAAGATGGGGCAGATGGTCACCATTAACCAGGTGCTCGATCAAGAGACGGCCATGATTGTGGTCGAGGAAATGGGCCACAAGGCATTTGCTGCCAAGCTCGACGATCCCGAGGCCTTCCTGGAGGAGACCGAGGCGGAGAAGCTTGCCAATGCCGCAGCGGTGACACGTCCTCCTGTCGTCACCATCATGGGTCACGTGGATCACGGTAAAACCTCGCTGCTCGATTACATTCGTCGCACGAAAGTGGCGGCCGGCGAAGCGGGGGGAATTACGCAGCATATCGGTGCCTACCATGTGGACACCCCGCGCGGCGTGATTACGTTCTTGGATACGCCGGGACACGAGGCATTTACAGCGATGCGTGCTCGGGGTGCGAATGCGACGGATATTGTGATCCTTGTCGTCGCCGCTGATGATGGCGTGATGCCTCAGACCAAGGAGGCGATTGCCCACGCAAAAGCAGCTGGGGTGCCGATCGTGGTGGCGATCAATAAGATCGATAAGCCCGAGGCCAATCCCGACCGTGTGAAGACGGAGCTGGTGGCCGAAGAGGTCGTTCCTGAGGAATATGGTGGCGAATCGCCGTTTATTCCCGTGTCAGCGAAAACAGGCCAGGGGGTTGATGAGCTGCTCGAGAACGTGCTGCTTCAGGCAGAAGTGCTTGAGCTGAAAGCCCCTGTCGAGACGCTTGCCAAGGGTCTGATCATCGAAGCCCGTATTGATAAGGGGCGTGGCCCCGTGTCCACGATTCTGGTGCAGTCAGGAACGCTGAAGAAGGGCGATGTGATTCTTGCGGGTGCCGCCTTTGGCCGTGTTCGAGCGATGCTCGATGAAAACGGTCGGTCGGTTGACACGGCGGGTCCGTCTATTCCTGTTGAAATTCTGGGAATGACGGAGGTGCCGCAGGCGGGTGATGAAATGATTGTGCTGGGCGATGAGCGTAAGGCTCGTGAGATTGCCCTGTTCCGTCAGGGGAAGTTCCGTGATGTCCGTCTGGCGAAACAGCAGGCGGCTAAGCTCGAGAACATCTTCGAGAACATGGGCGAAGGCGCAAAGACGCTGTCGCTCATTATCAAGTCAGATGTTCAGGGTTCACAGGAGGCCTTGTCGGCAGCGATGCAGAAGCTTTCCACAGAAGAGGTGAAAGTCAATATCGTTCACGCCGCAGTCGGTGCCATTACGGAGTCAGACATCAACCTGGCGATTGCGTCTAAGGCGGTGGTGATTGGGTTTAATGTCCGTGCCGATCAACAGGCGAAGCGGCTTGCGGAAGGCAATGGCATTGATCTGCGCTACTACACCATCATCTATGACGCAGTGGACGACGTGAAGCAGGCCATGCAGGGTATGTTGGCGCCGGAGCGTCGCGAGAACATCATCGGTCTGGTGGAAATTCGTCAGGTCTTTAAGGTCTCTCGTCTGGGCAATATTGCCGGCTGTATGGTGCTCGAAGGTGTCATCCGACGTGGCGCTCAGATCCGACTCCTGCGTGACAACGTAGTCGTCTGGACGGGTGAACTCGATTCGCTGAAGCGATTCAAGGACGATGCAAAAGAGGTCAAGGAAGGCTTCGAGTGCGGTCTCACCCTGAAGAACTATGATGACATTCAGGAAGGTGATCAGTTAGAAGTCTTCGAGATCCAGGAAATTGCGCGCACACTCCAGTAAAACCAGTGAGCGTGGCCATCGGGTTGCGGATCAGATCCAGCGTGATCTCTCGGAGCTCCTGCGTCTTGAGGTCAAGGATCCGCGACTTGGACTGATCACGATTACGGACGTGGAGGTCACGCCGGATTATGCGCACGCCAAGGTCTACTACAGTGTGCTGCCGGACGACCCGGAAAGTCTGAAGAAGACCGCGGACGGTCTGGGGGCCTGCCGGGGATTTCTTCGGGGTCGACTGGGCCGCATGCTAAAGATCCATCAGACGCCTGAATTGCATTTCGTGTTGGATGATTCTGCGGCACGCGCGATTGCGATGAGTCAGTTGATTGACCAGGCGATCGCAAAAGGTGGCGGTGACGCATGAGAATGTCTTCGGACAATGGTGAGTATCGACGTCGTGCAGTGATTGACGGCGTGCTGCTGCTTGATAAGCCGGTCGGTCCGTCGTCCACCAAGGTACTTGGCCACGTCAAACATTTGTTAAATGCGTCGAAAGCCGGCCATGGGGGGACGTTGGATCCACTTGCAAGCGGGTTGTTGCCGCTGATGTTTGGTGAATCGACGAAATATGCGGCCGAGGGGCTGGATGCGGATAAAGGCTATCGCGCCGAGATTCTTCTCGGTCAAAAGACCAGTACCGGCGATGCAGAAGGGGACGTGATTGAGCAGGCATCGGTGCCCGTGTTGTCGATGGATACGATCGAGGCGGCCTTGTCTCGATTTCGTGGGCCGCAGCAACAGATTCCGCCGATGTACTCGGCATTAAAGAAGGATGGGCGGGCGCTGTACGCCTACGCCCGCGAGGGGCATGAGATCGATCGCGCACCGCGCGCGATTGTCATCCACACGCTTACCCTTGTGTCTTGGGATTCGCCGGTGCTCACCATTGACCTTCGATGCAGTAAAGGCACGTATGTGCGTGTATTGGCAGAGGATATCGGTCGCGCGTTGGGACTTCCCGCAACGCTTGCGGCGTTACGTCGCACATCGGTAGGGCAACTGACTACCCAGGATTTGGTGTCGCTCGACGCGATTGAGTCGGCGCCCCCGAATGAGCGCTGTGCTTTTCTCAAGCCAGTGGACTGGCTGATTCGGGACTGGCCTGCAGTGACATTGACCGCAGATCAACAGCGACGGTTTCAGCAGGGTCAGGTGATTTCTTTATCTTCAGGCGAACCGGGTGTCGTACGGGTATTCAGTGCCTCACAGAATTTTTTAGGAACGGGTCGGCTCGCTGCTGATTCTCGATTGCACCCCGAGCGGGTTCGTGTTTTAACCTCATAGGAGTTTCTTATGCGCGCATTGCGCAACATTGCCATCATCGCCCACGTCGACCATGGCAAAACCACGATGGTGGATAAACTATTACAGCAGGCGGGGACCTTCGCCCGGCACCAGCAGGTTTCTGAACGGGTGATGGACTCGAACGATCTTGAGCGAGAGCGGGGCATCACCATTCTGGCCAAGAACTGTGCGGTCGATTACGAGGGCACGCACATCAACATCGTCGATACCCCGGGTCACGCTGATTTCGGTGGCGAAGTGGAGCGTGTACTTTCGATGGTGGATGGCGTATTGCTGCTGGTCGATGCAGTGGAAGGCCCAATGCCACAGACACGGTTTGTGACGCGGAAGGCCCTTGCACTCGGACTGAAACCGATTGTGGTGGTCAATAAGATTGACCGTCCCGGTGCACGTCCGGACTGGGTGGTCAGTGCCACCTTTGATCTTTTCGATAAGCTCGGCGCCACCGAGGAGCAGCTGGACTTCCCGGTCGTCTATGCCTCGGCGCTTAACGGGTTTGCAACGATGGATCACACCAAGCTGGGCGGTGATATGCGCCCCTTGTTTGACGCCATTTTGAAATACGTCCCCCAGCGCGCGGATGACGCCGAGGGGCCGCTTCAGCTGCAGATCTGTTCTCTCGATTATTCCAGCTACGTGGGTAAGATCGGGATTGGTCGAATCGCACGCGGTCGATTGCGCGCGCTTCAGGATGTGATGATTCAGGATGGTCCCGAGGGCACGCCGAAAAAAGTTCGCGTGAATCAGGTCTTGAAGTTCAAAGGACTTGAGCGAGAGGTGGTGCCCGAGGCAGAGGCTGGCGACATTGTGCTGATCAATGGAATCGACGATCTCAATATTGGCACGACGGTCTGCGACCTGGATCATGTTGAGCCACTGCCAATGCTTCAAGTAGATGAGCCCACCCTGACCATGAACTTTATGGTGAATTCGTCGCCCCTGGCGGGCCGCGAAGGGAAGTTCGTGACCAGCCGACAGATTCGTGAGCGTCTTGAGCGTGAGCTGAAGGCAAACGTGGCGCTGCGCGTTGATTTCAGCGCCGATTCGGATACGTTTATTGTCTCCGGGCGGGGAGAGCTTCACCTGACAATCCTGCTGGAGAATATGCGCCGCGAGGGCTACGAGCTTGCCGTTTCGCGTCCCCGAGTAGTCTTTAAGCAGAATGACGCGGGTGAGCGTCTTGAGCCTTATGAGATGCTGACCGTCGATGTCGAACAGGATCACCAAGGTCCCGTCATGGAGAACCTCGGGCTGCGCAAAGGCGAACTTCTCGACATGTCGCCGGACGCCAAAGGTCGTGTCCGTTTGGAATACAGAATTCCTGCGCGAGGTCTCATCGGATTTCAGGGCGAATTTCTGACGATGACCCGTGGTACGGGTCTCATGAGCCATATTTTTGATGACTATGGTCCTTACAAAGGGGAACTGGCAGAGCGTCGCAATGGGGTATTAATTTCGCAGGACGATGGCAATGCCGTGGCCTATGCGTTGTGGAAGCTGCAAGAGCGTGGCCGGATGTTTGTAAGCCCAGGCGAAGCGCTCTATGAGGGCATGATCATTGGGATCCACAGTCGTGACAATGATCTGGTCGTCAACCCTGTCAAAGAGAAGAAGCTGACGAACGTGCGCGCCTCTGGCAAGGACGAGCACATTGACCTGACGACACCCATTGAACTGACCCTGGAGAAGGCGGTAGAGTTTATTGCGGATGACGAGCTCGTCGAGATCACACCGAAGAGTATTCGACTCCGTAAGCGTTATTTGAAGGAACATGAGCGCAAGAAGGCCGTTCGCGAGGAGGCTGCTTAATGCAAGATGAGATCCGAATGTCGCTGATGGCGACGCGGCAGGTGATGGAGGACATGTTGGCCGATGCTGACCTTCAAGCGCAGCTTGTTGCCGCAGTGGATCTCTGTGCAAAGAGTCTGTCGGAAGGGCACAAGCTTCTCTTTGCGGGCAATGGCGGCAGTGCCGCCGAGGCGCAACATTTTTCCGCGGAGATGGTTGGGCGATTTCTAAAGGAACGTCAGCCGTTGCCGTCGATCGCACTAAACACCGATACTTCCGCGATCACCGCGATTGGGAACGACTACGGCTATGAGCATATTTTTGCTCGACAGGTGCAGGCGCTCGGCCAGTCTGGAGATGTGCTGATTGCCATGTCGACCTCGGGTCGTAGTAAGAATCTGGTGTTGGCTATGCAGGCCGCGCAGGCGCAGGGCGTGAGGACCATTGCGTTAACGGGAAGTCATCCGCGTGACATGGGGCCGCTTGCCGATATTGTGCTGAAGGTTCCGTCGAGTCATACCCCTCAAATTCAAGAAGGCCATCTGGTCTTGGGGCATCTGTTGTGTGGAATGGTGGAGCAGAGACTGCTGCGATAGACGCGGCACGAGCGGTTGAGATTCTTGCGTCCATGGGCGTCGATGAGACGACCCAGACCGCGACGCGCCTTTCTCCTGAGTTTGATGGCGCCCCCCGCTCGATCGAGACCTTTCGCAAGCAATGGGGCCCAGAGATCACCGATCTGCTGGTAGCCCTTCGAAAAATATCTGGCCTCGGACAGAAGATGGCCTCGGATGCCGAGGCGCAGGGGACACCCGCACAGGTGGAGACGCTAAGACGGATGCTGTTATCGCTTGCCGATGACGTCCGCGTGGTGCTCATTGAACTGGCCTTACGGATTGCGCATTTAGAGTCTCTCTCTGCCGCGTTAAAAACCCCCACGCCGGCGCTTTTGCAGACTGCGAGACTGCTCGGGGAAGAGACGCTGCTGGTGCATGCCCCCTTAGCGAACCGGCTGGGTGTCTGGCAGCTCAAGTGGGCGCTCGAGGATCTGGCCTTTCGCATGACACAGCCCGAGGCTTATCGCGCGATTGCCACTCAGTTAGATGAGCGACGGCAGGAGCGAGAGGCCTTTGTTGCCACCACCATCGCCCGACTGAAGACATTTTTGACAGAGGCGGGTATCCCTGGCGAGGTCGCCGGCCGACCAAAGCATCTCTACAGTATCCATCGCAAGATGATCGCCAAGGGACTCGCCTTTGATCAACTGATGGATATTCGGGCCTTTCGTATCTTGGTGAACACCGAGGCTCAGTGCTATGCCGTATTAGGTTTTCTGCATGACCATTGGACGCCAATGGATGCGGAGTTTGATGACTACATCACGCGTCCAAAGGCCAATGGTTATCAGTCCCTTCACACGGTCTTACTCGACCAGGATGGACGACCTTTCGAGGTTCAGATTCGCACGCATGATATGCATCGACGTGCAGAGCTTGGGGTGGCGGCCCACTGGCAGTACAAGGAAGGCGGTGCACCGGCAGCAGCACGAGATGACTATGCGGATCGTATTGCCTGGTTGCGACAGATGCTGGATTGGGGGCACGCGGGACAAGGGGCAGTACGACTGACCGATGATCGGATCTATGTCTTGACACCCAAGGCGCGAATTATCGAGCTTCCAAAGGGCGCCACCCCTTTGGACTTTGCGTATCACCTCCATACTGAGATTGGTCATCGTTGCCGCGGGGCGAAGGTCAATGGTCAGATCGTGCCGCTGACGGCAGAGATTCACACAGGTGAAACTGTTGAACTCATGACAGTGAAGCAGGGCGGGCCAAGTCGAGACTGGATGAATCCTGAGGCTGGCTATCTGAAGAGTTCCAGAGCGCGACAAAAGGTACGGACCTGGTTTCACGCCTTGGATCTGGCGGAAGGTCGTGCAGGCGAACGCGCCGAAGAGGGCAGTCAGGATGCGGAGCGATTAAAGCGTGCGGAGATTTCGGCCGAAGAGCTCATTCTGTCAAAGCTGGCGAAACCAAAGCAGGCGTCCAAGGGTCAGGTGTTGGTCGTGGGCGTGGATCGCATGCTGACCGCGCTTGCGCGATGCTGCAAACCAACACCGCCGGACTTAATTAAAGGGTTCGTGACCCGCGGTAAGGGTGTCAGCGTGCATCGTGAGTCCTGCACAACATTTCTTCGCATGGCAAAAGACGCCCCGGAGCGGGTGATTGAGACCGCCTGGGGAAGTCCCTCGGCCGGGGCCGAGGCGCGTTATCTGGTGGATGCTTCTGTTGTGGCGAGAGCGCGGTCAGATCTGATTCGAGACCTTGCGGAGATGCTTGCGCGGGAGCGTGTACCGATGGTGCGGATGGATTCGTTTCCTAAGGGAGATATGACCACACTGCTCATGACGCTGCAGGTCACTGATGGCGATCAGTTAAAGCGTGTCTTGTCGCTGCTGTCCGATGTGAAAGGGGTGAGCGCCGCCCACCGGAGTTAGGCGACCGCTTAACCGGAATGCTCGGCCTGCGCGATCTTCCGAAGAAACCCTTCGGGGATTGGCGCGGGTTCGCGTGCCGCATAGTCAAAAAAAACGATCCCCGTCTTACCGCGGGCCACTTCCTGTTGGGATTCCTGTTTGGTCACTCGGTAGAGTAGATCGCATCCTACCCGAGCCACATCTGAGACCGTCATGTCAAAGACGAGTGTTTCGCCATAAAACGCCTCGGCACGATACTGAATTGCGGCGTCAGCGACGATGATGCCAACGCCCTCGATATCTCCCTCGGAAAAACCAAGGTGCTTAAAAAACCGCATTCTGGCCTCAGAGACGAGTGTCAGCAGGGCGGCGTTGTCGAGATGATTGCCGTAGTTAATGTGACTAATGTAGATCGGGATATCGGTCTGAAATAGAAAAGACTCGGGGAGTTCAATCTTGATGCGGGCCATAAATCACTCGTCGGGTTTAAAGGAGAAGCCGTAGAGGCATTAGAACGAGATGAATGAACTGCTCTGTCAGCGCCATTAAGGGGCGCATCCATACAGTAGAGATGACCCCGGCGACGAGGAGTGCAAGCACAATGAAAAAACCATATGGCTCAATCCGGGCCACGAGGGCCGCCTGTCGCCAAGGGAGTAACCCCACGAGGATTCGCCCGCCGTCCATGGGGGGAAGCGGGAATAAGTTAAAGACAAACATCACTACGTTCACCAGAACGCCTGCGCGACACATCTCGAACCAGAATCGCTCCGAAACGCCGGTCGCGCCAAGGATTAAAAAGCAGGATGCCCAGAGTACGGCCTGGATTAGGTTTGCCATCGGACCTGCCAGCGCGACCCAGACCATGTCCCGCTTTGGGTGGCGAAGCCTGCCGAAGTTCACTGGGACTGGCTTGGCGTAGCCAAACAGAAATGCGCCTGCCGTTGCGAAGTAGAGCATTAACGGCACCAGGATGGTTCCGATGGGGTCGATATGCTTCACAGGATTTAATGTGATCCGTCCGAGTTTCTCTGCCGTATTGTCGCCGTAGTACCGTGCTGCATAGCCGTGCGCCGCCTCATGCACCGTGATCGCAAAGATGACGGGAATCGCATAGACGGTAATCGTCTGAATGAGTTGCGCAATATCCATCAGTGGATTGTCGCAGAAACTACCTTACCAGAGGCCGGTGGCAACGGCTTCTTCAATCAGCGCTTGCACGTTTGGTGTGATGCGATTTAAGAAATCGAGCCCAGTACGTTGTTCGATATCACGGACGGAGGTAATGAACTCTTCAAGTCGTCGTCCTTGCTGGTTGGCATTAGGAACGACGAACGCGATGGTCTCTACGCGAATAGGATCAAAGACAACTTTGTAGAAGTGTGTCGGTACCGCGACCCCGTTCGGGCCGATGCGTGGGGTTTTGGGGAGGGGTGTTTCAAAGACTGGGCCAGTGAAGATAAAGAGTTCTCCGCGGCGGCTGACCCACTGACGAATCTGCGACTCGAGCTCACTCCAAAGACCACGATTGAGACCTGCACCCACCTGGGGTGCCATATTCGATAGATAGAAACTCTCTCGCATGGCCTGCGCACTCCAGCGCATGTCGGCGGCTGGTGCCATGTGTCCGCGGTCATAGCCGCTGGCCCGGTAGTCCTCGAGTTCCGCACGCTGACCTTTCGGAAGGTCAGGGTCGGGTGCGAAGCGGTCACTTCGGGGCACGACGGTGGCGAGTCGATCGGGCGTCATTCGCTGGGCGACCCAACGGGGAGACTTCGTGGTGCTGTCATGAGACAACGCAAAGCCCGTACGACATAGTAGTGCCTCTGACTGACTCGGTACGCCATATTCGAGAAACTCTTTACAGGCCGACTGGGAGGCATACAGAGGAAGCGTGATTACCGCCGCAATGACGATCACTAACCCTCGACGCCATAGGCTGTCTCGCCCTCTTGAATTTGCTAGGGTTAACCGGATGCCTAGGGATCGAGAGCGCAAGGGACGATCCCTTTAGGAGGCTGTCTTCTTTTTGGGGCGAAACGCGAGACACACCTCGGGGTTTGTCTGAATGCTCGCCGCGCCGATCAGTTCGAGTCCGTAGGGAACCGCAGCAAAGATCCCTGGAACGATGGTTTTCCCCTCATGGTCACGAACGCCCCCCAAGGTTTCTACAATCGATTTGGGCTGCCCGGGTAGATTGATGATCATAGACCTGCCGCGAATCACGCCAACCTGCCGAGACAGGATCGCAGTGGGCACATAGTGCAGGCTGATCTGGCGCATCTGCTCACCAAACCCCGGCAGTTCCTTGTCAGCGACCGCGAGCGTGGCGTCGGGGGTCACGTCCCGTGGTGCTGGGCCCGTGCCACCCGTTGTGAGGACTAGGTCACAGCCTTCCACATCCGTGAGCCTTACTAAGGTCTCCGAGATCGTCTGCCGGTCATCTGGAATGAGCCGCTCGATGGCCTCCCAAGGGCTTGCAATCGCGGACGTGAGCCAGTCACGCAGCCCCGGTAGTCCCAGGTCCTGATAGACCCCCTGGCTGGCCCGGTCGCTGATGGAGACGAGGCCGATGCGGGCCGCCCGTTCGGTCGTGTCTTGAGGGTTTTGGGATTCATTCATCCCGGTATTATTGCCGCTATGACAAAACTCAAACAACTCCAACCGTCGTCGTCTCAAGACCCGCTGTTTTACGCTCCTGAACAGCTTCGTGACCTGTCGTTAAAGGTACTTCAGATGGCACGAGACCTGGGTGCCACCGATGCCGCCAGCGAAGTCTCTGAGAGCAGTGGGCTATCCGTGACCGTTCGCAAGCAAGATATCGAAACGCTCGAGCGCACGCGTGATCGTGCCGTATCCGTGACCGTCTACAGTGGGCTGAAGCGCGGACATGCGACTACGTCTGATTTCTCTGATCAGGCGGTAAGGGATGCGGTGGCAAAGGCACTCGATATTGCGCGATACACGGCTGAGGATCCGTGCGCCGGGTTACCGGAGCCGGAGTTAATTGCAAAGAAGATTCCGCCGTTGTCGTTATATTTCCCGTGGACGATTTCAGCGGAGCAGGCCGTTGCGCTGGCGATGCAGGCCGAAAAGGCGGCGCTCGCCGAAAGCAGGGCGATCACGAACACGGAAGGGGCATCGCTCGCCGCAAGTCATGGCCAGTTTTTTGCCGCGAACACGCGAGGCTTTGTGGGCGGATATCCTTATTCGCGGCACTGGCTGTCGGTGTCGCCGATTGCGCGCGCCGGGGAGTCGATGCAGCGCGATGACTGGAGCACCTCCGATCGAAACCCGACAAAGCTCGCCGACCCCGAGGCGGTAGGCCGCTACGCCGCACAGCGGGCGCTGGCCAGACTGCACGCACGAAAGGTGCCGACACAACGCGTTCCCGTTTTGTTTGAAGCGCCTCTGGCGGCGGGGCTTTTAGGGGCATTTGTGCAGGGGGTCAGTGGTGCTGCCCTCTATCGACGCTCTAGTTTTCTGCTTGACAGTCTGGGCACGCAGGTCTTTCCAAAGCACATTCAGATTCACGAAGACCCGCTCGTGCATGGTGCGATGGGCAGCGCTCCGTTTGATGATGAAGGGGTGCGCGTTGCCGCGCGGGATGTTGTCAACAATGGCACGGTGCAGGGCTACTTTCTGTCCTGCTACAGCGCCCGAAAGCTCGGCATGACGAGTACCGGTAACGCCGGGGGCTCACATAACCTGGTGATGCGAAGCACGGAGACCCGTCCAGGGGACGATCTTTCGGCGATGATTCGAAAGATGCATCGCGGGCTTTTGCTGACCGAGGTGATGGGCCAAGGTGTGAATTACGTGACCGGGGATTACTCTCGCGGGGCCTTTGGTTACTGGGTTGAAAACGGAGAGATCGCCTATCCGGTTGAAGAGATCACGGTGGCAGCCAATATGCGAGATATGCTGAAAGGCATTGTCGGGATTGGCTCAGACACGCTGTGCCGCGGCACGAAAACAGTGGGTTCGATTCTGGTTAACGAGATGACGATCGCGGGAGACTAGAGCGATTCATGGTTGTTGGGGCCAGTCGGCGCGACGCGGCTGGCACGAATCACTCCTGGGATTCGACGAATACGACGTAAGACGTTGGCCAGGTGCTGACGTTCACGGACCTCAACCGTCAGTCGCATGATGGCCATGGTCTGATCTTTTGGCGCTGAGTTGGCCTCTGCGATATTGGCATCGGTCGCAGAGATTGCGGATGCCACTCGGGCGAGAATGCCGCGCTGATCTTTCGTTTCAATGACAAGTTGTGCGGGGAAGAGTCGCTTTAAGTCCTCCGCCCAGAGCACCTCTGCCCAACGCGAGGGATCTTTTGCGCGCTGACGTCGTCCGGTGGGGCAGAGCAGTCGGTGCACAACAAGACCCGCTCCCCCGCGCATCAGCCCAATTGCCGCATCACCGCCAATTGGGCTGCAGCAGGCCGCATACTGAACCGTTGAACCTTCGCTGCCGTCGATCGTAATCGCCTCGGCGCGCGAGGCGAAATGCGACTGTGAAATGGCCAGGGCCTGTTGCGCAGATGCCGACAGCGATCCGCCTTCTCCCGATTGCTGCGGCACGAGTCGACGTGCGGCCACGTTGGCAAGTGTGAGTCCCAGGCCAATATCTTCGAGGAGCCCATCTTTGTCCCGGGCGCTACTTTCAGCAAGAAATTGATGCCACTCGAGTGCGGGATCTTCGAGACCCTGTGCACCGAGCGAGCGCAATGCCTGGTCGAGAAGTTTCTGACCGAATTCAATCGCCTCAGTGCGGGTAGTCGTTTTCAGCCGATGGCGGATCTCCGCCCGGGCCTTGGCGGTGCGCACAAATCCCAGCCAAGAGGGATGCGGGTTTGCATCGCTCTTGGTCTGAACAGAGATAACATCCCCGTTGCGTAAAGGAGTGTCGAGGGCTGCTTTTTCGTTGTTAATTTCTGCCGAGACACAGTGATTGCCAATGTCCGTATGGACAAGATAAGCAAAGTCCACCGGTGTCGCGCCGCGTGGGAGTTCTTTGATCGACCCTTTGGGGGTGAATACGTAGATCACATCAGGGAAGAGGTCGATCTTGACCGAGTCCAGGAATTCAGATGGGTCCCTTGTCTGAGACTGAACCTGTACGAGTGACTGCATCCATTCGTGAGCGCGTGCCTGAAGCGGTGAGATCTCTTGCTTGTTGTCTTCCTTGTACATCCAGTGTGCCGCCACACCCGCCTCGGAGACGTGGTGCATCTGGGCGGTGCGGATCTGAAACTCCACGGGGGTACCGAAGGGACCGACGACGGTGGTGTGTAATGACTGGTAGCCGTTCGACTTGGGGAGGGCGATATAGTCTTTGAACTTACCTGGCAGGGGCTTATATAACGCGTGCAGGGCACCGAGCGCCAGGTAGCACTGAGGAATGTCCTCAACCAGAATCCGAAAGCCGTAGACGTCTAAGACCTCTGCAAAGGAGAGCTTGCGCTCAATCATTTTTTTGTAGGTGGACCAGAGGGTCTTTTCTCGGCCTTCCACTGCTGCCTGGATGCCGAACTTTGGTAATTGGGTCTCAATTGCCTGGGTCAGGCGCCCGACGATCTCTCGGCGATTCCCACGCGCGGCAAGTAACGCTCTCGACAGGACTTGAAATCGGTTTGGATAGATGCCCGCAAAACTAAGATCTTCGAGCTCTCGGAATACTGCGTTTAAACCCAGTCGATGGGCGATTGGTGCGTAGATGTCGATGGTCTCTTTGGCGACACGACGCTTTTTTTCTGCGGAGACAACCCCGAGTGTGCGCATGTTGTGAAGGCGATCAGCAATCTTGATCAAGATTACCCGGACATCACGCGCCATCGCGAGAAGCATCTTTCGAAAGTTTTCCGCTTGTGCTTCTTCACGATTTTTGAACTCGACCGCGTCGAGCTTGGAGAGTCCCTCAACGATTGAGGCGACCTCAGGCCCAAACCGTTCGCTGATTTCCTGGATTGTGGCCTTGGTGTCCTCTACCGTGTCGTGAAGCAGGGCGGCCATGAGGGCTTGGGCATCAAGACGCCACTGGGTGCAGAGCTGCGCGACCGCAAGGGGATGGGAGACGTAGGGTTCGCCGCTCTGGCGGAACTGGCCGAGGTGGGCCTCATCACTAAAACGATAGGCGGCCTTGAGCCGCTCGCAGTCCTCGGTGGAGAGGTAGGCCCGGGCTTGATCGATGAGCGGGCTTACGGAGACAGCCCGCGGTGCGGGGCTGTCCAAATTAGATCGGGACTTTACGTAGCATTTCCCGACCGACCTGCTCTGCAGCGATTTCGCGCAGCGCCGTGACGGTAGGCTTGTCTCGTGACTCGACCTTCGGCGTTGACCCTTGTGCGAGCTGGCGTGCGCGGTAGGCTGCGGCAAGCGCCAATTCGAAACGATTGGGGATGAACTCCAGACAGTCTTCAACAGTAATTCGGGCCATGGTCTATTCCGATCTTAAGAGGGCTTCAAAACGCTTTCGGCAATCGCTTCAAATTCACCTAAAGCGTGGCTAAAGTCTTGATTTATAATAACATAATCAAATTCTTTCGCATGAGAGATTTCCTCTTCGGCGGCGGCAAGCCGCCGTGCGATGACCGCCTCGCTATCTTGGCCGCGATGTCTCAGTCGGTGGGCCAACTCTTCCAAGGATGGCGGCAGGATAAAGACGCTACGGGGGGCGATCGGCCCCGATTGAAAGAGCGCTCTGATCTGCCGTGCGCCTTGCCAGTCGATCTCCAGAAGAATGTTTCGACTTTGACGGATCTGGTCCTCGATCCATCCCCGGGACGTACCGTAGTAATTTCCATGGACTTCTGCCCATTCCAGAAAGTCACCGCGGTCTCGTTGGATCTCGAAATCTTCCTTTGTTACGAAGAAATATTCTCTGCCATGCGCTTCCCCGGGGCGGGGGGTCCGGGTTGTGGTGGAGACGGACAGCGACCAGTCATCGTGCCGCGCGAGAAACGCTTTCACGAGACTGGATTTTCCGGCGCCTGAGGGTGCAGCCACCATCAGCAGACGGCCGTTCTGCTGAGTACTGTTTGTCATCGCGTTGGCTTGAATGGGACAAGGAAGCGGTTCGGCATGCGGCTACTATATCGCGTTGCTCCCATTCATCGAAAGTGAGATTGAGGCCATCATGCGTCAGATTCAAGCCAGTGAGATTACCGATACCGTTGCACGGCTCTGCATAGAGGCCTGCCACGTGCTTCCCCGAGATCTGATTCAGGGGTTTGAGCGTGCGGCGCAGACTGAGGTCTCACCGCTTGGAAAGTCCGTCTTATTAAAGCTTATCGATAACGATCGAATTGCCCGCTCTAACCAGGTTCCCGTCTGCCACGATACGGGATTGACGATTGTCTATATCGAGATCGGTCAGGACGTTCACGTCGTGGGCGGTGGGTTTCAAGAGGCGGTTCAGGCCGGGGTGCGAAAGGGCTACGCTGAGGGGTACATGCGTAAGTCGGTGGTCGGGGATCCGTTAATTCGCGTGAATACGAATGACAACACGCCAGCGGTGATTCACACCGAGATCGTGTCAGGGGACGCGATCAAGATCTCGGTCGTTCCTAAGGGGGGTGGCAGTGAGAACTGGAGCACCATGAAGTTCTTACTTCCAGGTGAGGGGGCTGCTGGCGTGAAAAAGTTTGTCCTTGATGCTGTCAAGGCAGCCGGTGGTGCTGCGTGCCCGCCGCTGACCCTTGGTGTTGGGATTGGCGGCAGTTTCGACAAGGTGACCGAGATTGCGAAAAAGGCCATTCTTCGTGACATCGGTGACCATCATCCTGAGCCCCATATCGCTCAGCTGGAGAAAGAGCTCCTAGACGAAGTTAACAAAACCGGTATCGGACCTCAGGGCTACGGCGGTCTTAATACGGCGCTCTGGGTTGCGGTCGAAACCTATGCCTGCCACATCACGGCGTTGCCTGTTGCGGTCAACATTCAGTGTCACTCTGGCCGACGCAGCACAGCCACCATTTAAGGGCGAAACCTTATGACGACTCATTATCTGCAGACTCCCCTGACCGACGACGTGATTAAGACCCTGCATGTCGGGGACGAGGTCTATCTCAGCGGTGTGATCTACATGGCCCGAGACGCCGCCCATAAGCGTTTTGTAGAGCTTATCAACCAGGGAAAGCCGTTGCCCGTGGATCTCACTGGCCACACTGTGTTCTATGGTGGTCCTGCGCCGACCAAACCCGGTGAGGTGATCGGTGTCGTGGCGCCGACCTCAGCCTACCGAATGGATCCTTACGCCATCGTGCTGTTTGATCATGGGGTGAAGGCGGCGATTGGGAAAGGCAACCGGGGGCCTGCCATTCGGGAGTCCTGTAAAAAGAATACAACGGTCTGTTTCTCGGCGATTGGGGGCATCTCTGCAACGCTACAGTCGTGCATTCGTTCGGCGACCGTGGTGGCTTATGAGGATCTTAAGGCTGAGGCTGTTCAGCGTCTTGAGATCGAGAATTTCCCTCTGCTCGTGACCAACGACGCCTATGGTCGCGATCTGTTCGAGGAACAGGTGGCGATCTTTGAAAAGCAGCTGAACCCCGCCGCCTAGTTACTCGAGGTTCTGGGCCTGCTCGCGAATCTGTTCGATGAGCAGTTTCATGTCGATGGCGATGTTGCTTAGTTCGACAGAGGCTGCTTTCGATCCCAACGTATTTGCTTCGCGGTTCATCTCCTGGGTGAGAAAGTCGAGCCGCTTTCCGGCACTTGTGCCCGGCGTGGCGGTGGAACTCAGCATTTTTTCTACCGCGCTTAAGTGGCTGTTCAGGCGATCGATCTCTTCTGCAATATCGACTCGGAGTCCAAAGGCGGCGGTCTCGATCCGGATTCTTTCTTCGAGCGATTCCTGCTGCGCCTGGGTCAGACCGAAAGTGCCGGGGGAGTGCTCCCCCGTTGTTAGCGCGCCGGTGATCGCTTCGCGTAACTTTTCGGATAGACGCTGTCGCTGCGCGTCAATCGCCTGAGGGACTAAGCGCTGGGCTTGTGCTGCCTGCATCTTTAACTTGCCTGTACGATCCAGAATCATGTCGATAAGTCTTGCGCCTTCGCTCTGGCGTGAAAGACTGAATTGATCGAGTGCCTGCGTCAGCAGGGATTCAATCAGTGTGGTGAGCTCCTCTTGAGAGAGTTGGTGCTCTTGGGTGACGCCGGGCAGCTTCAGAATCTCCGCCACTGAGAGCATTGTGATCTCGGGGTGGTCGCGGCGAATCTCGTGGGCGAGTCTCAGTGCGGACGCAAGCCCAGGGCCATGAATCTTTAAGGCAGACAGACTTGCCTCGGTTCGCGATAGCCCCAGTCGACACTCCACCTTGCCGCGACTAATTCGTCGCTGGACTCTTTCTCGAATCAGGGTCTCGGCCCAGCGAAACTCATCGGCCAGGCGGGGATTAAATTCAAAGTACCGGCTATTGACTGATTTGATCTCTAGGCTCAGACGGCCCATGGGGCAGTCCAAGAAGCTTGTTCCAAATCCGGTCATGCTGGGGTGGGTCATGGTTGCCTTCAGCGAAAACATGCGAGTCACGGTATTGTACGGGCCATCAACAGCTGTGCTTGCCAAGGAGGGCGCTATGAGTCAGTCAGGTTCATCTTCGATCGTGCTGTCAGCGGGGTCGGTTCGACCGAGCGGCCGGGAGCCATCACGCCTGCGGCCGGTTAGTCTTGTGCGCCGCTACACCAAACATGCCGAAGGATCGGTCTTAGTTGCATTTGGTGACACCAAGGTTCTCTGTACGGCATCTGTAGAAGAGCGCGTGCCCGGTTTTTTGAAGGGCAAGGGCAGCGGCTGGGTCACCGCGGAGTACGGCATGCTGCCCCGGTCGACGCACACGCGAAGTGATCGCGAGGCAGCGAAGGGCAAACAGTCAGGGCGAACCCAAGAAATTCAGCGACTCATCGGACGGTCGTTGCGGGCCGTGATGGATCTTGATCAGCTTGGAGAGCGCACGATCACCATCGACTGTGACGTGCTGCAGGCCGATGGGGGCACGCGCACGGCCAGTATCACCGGCGCGTGTGTCGCGCTGGCTGATGCACTTGCAGGCCTACAGCGGGATGGGCTGCTATCGGTCAGTCCCCTTCGTGAAACAGTCGCGGCGATATCGGTGGGTATCTGGAAGGGTGTTCCTGTGCTTGATCTGGATTATCTCGAGGACTCTGGCTGTGATACGGATATGAATGTGGTGATGACTGACTCTGGTGGAATCGTCGAGGTTCAGGGGACTGCGGAAGGCGTGCCTTTTAGTCGCAACGAGCTCGATAACCTATTAATGCTTGCGGCGCAGGGGATTGGTCAGCTCCACGAATTTCAACAATGCCTGATTCAGGATCCTGAGCGGTTATCGGTGGCGGTGGAATGAGCGGACGCTGGGTCCTAGCATCGTCTAACGCGGGGAAACTGAAAGAGTTTTCTCACGCACTGTCGCCGGTACTTGCGCCGGGAAACATTGTGCTCGTGAATCAGTCGGATCTCGGTGTCGATTCTGCCGATGAGCCGTATCTCACGTTTGAAGAAAATGCGTTGACAAAGGCACGTCACGCCAGTCGTGCGACTGGACTCCCAGCGATGGCCGATGACTCTGGGATTACCGTTGCGGCACTATCGGATCGCCCTGGGGTGCGGTCTGCACGCTATTGGCCCGATGCCATCGCTGCCCACGAACCGGCCGCGGTGATCGCGCAGCCTCGGTTATCGCTATTGTCAACGGATGAGGCGAATGTCTCCTGGCTGCTCGAGGAGCTCTCGCGCGCCAAGGTGCAGCGCTATCCTGAACAGCAGGCTCCGGATCATTTCTATGATGCTGCCTTTCATGCCGCGATTGCGTTTGTGCACTCTGCAGACGACCCGCATCCCATCATTGTGACGGGCGTCTGGTCGGGGCGAGTGATCTCAGTGCCGCGCGGAAGCCACGGTTTTGGCTATGACCCGATCTTTCTGGACCTCGAGTCGGGATTAACCGCCGCAGAGATGACGATTGCCCAGAAGCAGGCGGTTAGTCATCGTGGTCGAGCACTGCGGGCATTGCTTGAGCGTCTTCGCGAGGCGAATGTCTTGTGATCAGCTTTACTGCCTTACCCGAGTTATCACTCTATATTCATCTGCCTTGGTGCATCCAGAAGTGCCCGTATTGCGACTTCAATTCGCACCAAGCGCCGCAGGCACTGCCTCAGTCTCGGTATATCGATGCGTTGATTGCAGATCTCGACAAAAGCCTTCCGGATGTCTGGGGACGACCGATCACGAGTATCTTTATCGGTGGCGGAACGCCAAGTCTTTTTGACCCTGCGGAGATTGATCGGCTGCTGGCCGCAGTACGTGCTCGGCTTCGGATGATTCCTGGCGCAGAGATCACGATGGAAGCCAATCCAGGAACCTTTGAAGCAGAGCGGTTTAAAGAGTTTGAACAGGCAGGAGTGAATCGACTGTCCATCGGTGTGCAGTCATTTAATGATGTGCAGTTGAAAGCACTTGGACGCGTCCACGATAGCCGTCAGGCCGTTGCAGCCGTTGACACGGCGCTGTCGATCTTTCCCAAGGTGAACCTTGATCTGATGTTTGGGCTGCCGAATCAGACGATCGTCGCTTTGGATCAGGAACTTGCGCAGGCAACGTCGCTTGGGGTTCACCATCTCTCTTGCTATCAGCTCACGCTGGAGCCGAATACGCGATTTGCGGTGTTCCCGCCATCGGGGCTGCCGGATGAGGATCTGCTCGCGGATATGCAGGCGCACGTCGTGGACCGCCTCGCCGTGCGGGGACTTCATCGCTACGAGATCTCTGCTTACGCTCGCACCGTTGGAGATCGATCTGAGCACAACGTGAACTACTGGACATTTGGGGACTATCTCGGGATTGGCGCGGGGGCGCACGGAAAAATCTCTTCTGCGAGTCGAATTCTTCGTACTGCAAAGTTCCGGCACCCCGGGGTGTATATGGATCGTGCGCTGGGTACTCCGTCGCAGGGGGCGGGGAAAGCAGTGGAGGGGGTCGGCGCGGCGGGGGCAACGGAGGTCATCGAGGAGGTCTCAATCGACGCGCTCCCCTTCGAGTTCATGCTCAATGCGCTACGGCTGATCGACGGGGTCCCGAGCGGTCGATGGCAGGCGACGACTGGGGTTGCCATCGGCGCCCACCCGTTTCTGTTGGAGCGGCTTGGTCAGGCTCAGAGAAGGGGCCTTCTGGAGTCGGATCCAGGAATTTTCCGTTGCACGCCAAGGGGTTTTGAGCTGTTGAATGAGGTTCAGGCGCTTTTTCTCAAATAGCACCACACAGGTGCATACCTGAAGAACTAATGTGTTTATGCACTTATATTGTGCATAAGTGTTCTTTCTTGGTGCATAATCGAGCGGTTTTAATGCACAACATCACTGCAAGTCATTGATTTTGGATCGTTTTGCACTAGGCATGGTTTTCGCTAGTACTAGGCGTCCCGAAAGGGAGTTCGGCCGGGTGCTCATCAGAAAGACGTGATTTCCGAGCGCCGGTCCGTCACCGACAGATCGATTTTAATAAAGGAGAAGTACGGATGCCCACCCCTCAAGACGTGATGAAGATGGTTGCCGACAACGAGGTGAAGTTTGTTGACTTCCGTTTTACTGACACTCGTGGCAAAGAGCAGCACGTGAGCGTGCCCATTAGCCATTTTGATGAAGATAAGTTTGAGTCTGGCCATGCCTTTGATGGTTCGTCCATCGCTGGGTGGAAAGGCATCGAGGCGTCCGACATGCTGCTGATCCCGGACCCCAACACCGCGGTACTCGACCCCTTCCGCGAAGAGGTCACGCTGAACTTGACCTGTGACGTGGTCGAGCCGTCTGACGGGAAAGGCTATGACCGTGACCCGCGCTCAATTGCGAAACGCGCTGAAGCCTATCTAAAAGCGTCCGGTATCGGTGACACCGCTTACTTCGGACCCGAGCCCGAGTTCTTTATTTTCGATGGTGTGACCTGGAATGTCGACATGTCCGGTTGTGCGGTGAAGATCAAATCGGAAGAGGCGAGCTGGTCTACGGGTATTGACTATGAAGGTGGCAACCTAGCCCATCGTCCTGCCGTGAAGGGTGGCTATTTCCCGGTTCCCCCGGTCGATTCCTTCCAAGACATTCGCTCAGAGATGTGTCTGATTCTTGAGCAGATGGGTGTTCCGGTGGAGGTGCATCATCATGAGGTGGCAGGTGCTGGCCAGTGTGAGATCGGGACCAAGTTTTCAACGCTGACGCAGCGCGCGGACTGGACACAGATCCTCAAATATGTGGTGCATAACGTATCGGCAAGCTATGGCAAGACGGCAACGTTTATGCCCAAGCCTGTGGTGGGCGATAACGGCTCCGGCATGCATGTGCACCAGTCGATCTGGAAAGACGGCCAGAATCTGTTTGCAGGTAACGGCTATGCCGGTCTGTCTGATTTCGCGCTCTACTACATTGGCGGCGTCATCAAGCATGCCCGTGCACTGAACGCGATCACTAACCCCGGGACCAACAGCTACAAGCGTCTGGTTCCTGGCTTTGAGGCCCCTGTGAAACTGGCCTACTCAGCACGCAATCGGTCGGCATCGATCCGTATTCCGCACGTGAGCAACCCCAAGGGACGTCGTATTGAGGTTCGTTTCCCGGATCCTACTGCGAACCCCTACATGGCATTTGCGGCGCTCATGATGGCTGGTCTTGACGGCGTGATGAACAAGATTCATCCCGGTGAACCCGCTGATAAAAATCTTTACGATCTGCCCCCCGAGGAAGAGAAAAAGATCCCGACGGTCTGCTCGTCGCTGGATCAGGCACTCGAGGCGCTCGATAAGGATCGTGAGTTCCTGACGCGTGGCGGTGTGTTCAGCAATGAAATGATTGATGCCTATATCGAGCTCAAGATGGAAGAAGTCACCCGTTTCCGGATGACGACTCACCCAGTTGAGTTTGATATGTACTACTCGCTCTAATTGAGCCGGGTGGGTTGTTTTTGTGATCTGAAGTGACCGCAAAAGACCTCCGCATCTTCGATCTTCTTGCCACGGCCGTGGTGCTGTTAGATCGGAGACTGCGGGTCGTCTTTTGCAACCAGGCGGCAGAGCTATTGTTCGGGCTCTCGAGCCGTCAGCTAGAAGGCCAGCGGTTTGCCGACGTCATTCCCGGCACCGAATCGATCGAGGAGATGCTCGACGAGGCCTTGGCTCATCGATTTGATGTCAAGCGACAGAACTCCATCTGGCATCTGCCGATGAAGGGAGCCCGTGAACTGGAGGCGACCATCGCAGTCCATCAGGACCAGCTCGACTGGTTTGCCTGCCTGGAGCTCCGTGAGATGGACCAGCAGCGAAAGCTGGATCGAGAGGCGCGTCAGGCCGATCTGACGCAGGCGAACAAAGAGCTCATTCGAAATCTCGCGCATGAGATTAAGAACCCGCTTGGCGGCGTTCGCGGTGCGGCACAGCTCCTTGATCGAGAGCTTCCAAGTGACGATCTGCGTGAGTACACGCAGGTCATTATCAAAGAAGCGGACCGGCTTCAGGGTCTGGTGGACCAGATGCTTGCCCCGCATCGTAAGGCGAGGGTGTTGGAGCCCGTCAATATTCACGAGGTCTGTGAACGCGTGAGAAGTTTGATGCTTGCGGAATTTACCGAGGGACTGAAGATTCGCCGAGATTACGACACGAGTCTTCCGCCGGTACACGGGGATCGGGAGCAGCTGATTCAAGTCGTGTTGAATGTGGTGCGTAATGCAGCGCAGGCGCTTGGCGGGCAGGGTGAGATTGTGATGCGGTCGCGAGTCGCTCGTCAGGTCACGATTGCGAAACATCGTCACCGGTTGGCATTAGATTTGCATGTGATTGATAACGGTCCTGGAATACCGGAAGAGATTCGAGAGCGGGTGTTTTATCCCTTGGTCTCGGGGCATCCCCAGGGGCATGGGCTTGGCTTGACCCTCGCCCAGTCGTTCGTGCAGCAGCATGGTGGTCTGATTGATGTTGAGAGTGAACCGGGTCGTACTGATTTTCTAATTCGTCTGCCGATTGATTTGAAATGGAGCCAGTAATGAAGCCTGTCTGGATTGTGGATGATGATCAGTCGATTCGATGGGTGCTCGAGAAGGCGTTGAGCAAGCATCAGATGCCCTGTCGTGTCTTTGAGGATGCCGACGAGGTGATGCAGGCGCTCGAGCAGGACACACCGCAGGTGCTGGTCTCGGATATCCGCATGCCGGGAGACAGCGGGCTTGCGCTCTTAGAGCAGGTGAAACATCGCTGCCCACAGGTCCCCGTCATTGTGATGACGGCCTATTCAGACCTTGATAGTGCGGTCTCTGCGTTTCAGGGGGGCGCCTTTGAGTATCTTCCGAAGCCTTTTGATATTGACGCGGCCGTCGCACTGATTCGTCGCGCTGTGCAGGAGAGTTCGCCGGGGAGTCAGCCCAAGGAAGCGATGGTCGAGTCGCTGCCCGAGCTTCTGGGTCAGGCACCCGTGATGCAAGAGGTGTTTCGTGCGATCGGACGATTGTCGCAATCTAGTGCAACGGTGCTCATTACTGGGGAGTCCGGCACCGGAAAGGAGCTTGTGGCGAGTGCGCTGCATCGTCATAGTCCACGGGCAAAGATGCCGTTTGTGGCTTTGAATACGGCTGCAATTCCGCGTGACCTGTTGGAGTCCGAGCTCTTTGGTCATGAGCGCGGCGCATTTACGGGTGCTCAGGCGATGCGACGTGGTCGCTTTGAGCAGGCGGAAGGCGGTACGTTGTTTCTCGATGAGATCGGCGATATGCCTTTGGACCTGCAGACGCGATTACTCCGCGTACTGTCCGACGGACATTACTATCGCGTCGGTGGGCATCAGCCATTAAAGTCCAATGTGCGTGTGATTGCGGCCACTCATCAGGATCTTGAGGCTCGGGTTCGTTCGGGTCAGTTTCGAGAAGATCTGTTTCATCGTCTAAATGTGATTCGTCTGAAGCTGCCGCCGCTTCGCGAGCGTCAGGAAGATATTGCGTTACTGGCCCGACATTTCTTGCAAAAGAGTGCTCGCGACCTCAAGGTGGAACCGAAGCAGCTCTCACCTCAGGCGATGGAGATGCTGGTGCGTCTCCCATTTCCAGGCAATGTGCGACAGCTTGAGAACCTGTGTCATTGGATGACGGTGATGGCGCCCAGCCAGGTGGTTCAGGTGAACGACCTCCCGGCCGATCTTCGTCAGGCGGAGATGCACGCTCCTCAGCAGGCGGAAGAATCTATACAGCCGATAAGGATAAATGCTGCAGATGCTTCTTCTGAACAAGAAAGCCTGGTGCTGAACGGCGGAGCCCGCTGGCAGGATTTGCTGCGCCAGGAAGTGGCGCGTGCCCTGAGCACGGCCGACTCCCCCGACGCGCCTGAAGGCCGCATGAATCAATGGTCTCGAGAGTTTGAGGCGGCCGTACTTGGGATTGCACTGAAGCATACGCGAGGGCGTCGAATGGAAGCGGCCCAGCTGTTGGGGATAGGTCGTAACACCATGACCCGCAAGATCGCGGAGCTTCGGCTTGAAGATGACAGATAGCTGAAATTTGATTATTCTCAATATTCGAATTGACGCATATTGAGAGAAAAAAATGCATAACTCACATCAGGGAGTGAGTAGCGGCAGCCCCATCACGATTGCTTCGATCTCGTCGAGCTGTGCGGACTGCTCGATGCACGAGCTCTGTCTTCCGGCGGTGGTGAATAATGCGGACCTCGATCGGCTTGAGAGCATTATGTCGAAGCGAATTCGGGTTGAGCGCGGTGATTCGCTCTATCGTGCTGGTGACCTGTTCACCACGCTCTATGCGGTACGTCTGGGCCATTTCAAAACTGTTTACTCGGAGGGACCTGCCACAAAGCAGATCATCGGGTTTCAGATGTCGGGGGAAATTCTTGGCATGGAGGGGATCGGCACCGCGCGGCATCGCTGCAGTAGCATTGCGCTAGAGGATAGCGAGGTCTGCGAGATTCCCTATGCCCGTCTTGAGAGTCTTTTGGCAGAGCTGCCCAGTCTGCAAGCGCATTTTCATCGCATGATGAGCCGTGAGATCAATCGTGAGCATCAGGTCATGCTGCTGCTCGGCTCCATGAGTGCAGACCAGCGCGTCGCTGCCTTTTTGTTAAACCTGTCCCGTCGCTATGAGACGCGTGGGTTCTCACCCAGTCACTTCGTGTTGAGAATGACCCGCGAAGATATTGGAAACTATCTCGGGTTAACGATTGAGAGCGTCAGTCGTGTATTTAGCCGGTTTAAGAAAAATGATTGGATCGAGGGCTCGCCCCGCGATGTCAAGCTCATTGATCGAGAGGCGCTTGAACGTCTTTGTACCGGCTAGTGCGCCGGGTTTATAGCGAGTACGGGCTGCGTCGCTCGATCGGTTGTGATTCGGGTGGTTTGGTTAGTGACCAGGTCATAAAGCTTGAGATGGCCGAAAAGACAAAGCAGATCCCGAAGCCGATGGCGTAGGCCGCGAGCGTATCAATGTCGAGCGGAATCCCGTGGACCATTAGATCGCTTGGATCAAATAGAGAAAAAAAGAGCGCATTGAGGGCTGCGGCAGCAAGAAAAGCGGGCCAAAGTATGACCATCGCGGTCTTTGCCTTCGACGAGGGGATATGGGCCGGGGGTGGGGGCGCGTAGGGGATCCTTGGCATCGATGTCTCCTCTGAGGGCAGTATTTATTTCTCGATTACCCATGTGGTTTTAACGCGCCATTGCGAGGCGTCGTCCTCGAGCTGAACGTACCAACGTCCGGCACCGATTTCGGGTAGTTCCGTACTGTACCGATCGGCCGACCCTGGCGTCGGAAGCAGGGTTGCCAGGATGTCCATGCGGTCAATGGTTGGGTGGGACAGTCGTAGACGAATCGCTTCGGGTGCATTCACGCCGGGGTTTGCCGAAAAGCTCACATGGATGATCTGCCCGGCGCCTGAGGACCTTGGGAGCTCTGCCTTTAACGTTACTCCAAGGGTTGTCGCCTGGGCGTCTTTTTCAAGACGTTGGTTAATGGCGCGACCTTCTTTGTAATAGTCGTCTGCCACAAGACTATCGGAGTGGGTCACTGCGATCCAGATCGTAATGCTGCCGGCGATGACGGCCGATGCGGGAATCCCGACGAGAAACCAGACCCAGCCATGCCGGTACCAGGGCTTAGCTGCAGAGGAGGGAAGGGTCATACCGTGTCTCATTTTGGAATAAAGAAAGCTGCTTTTTCATCAACGCCAACGCCAGGGATAGTCAGGGAATCAATCCGAATCTTAATCTTGTGCGAGCCTTTTTCAAGCTTGTCGATCTGATCGATCGGGGCCTGCATCCGGACCACGAAGAGCTTGGTCGTCGTGGCAGGGACATCGAAGGTGTTATCGCTCGCAACGGCCAGTCCGGGAAGCCCTGAGACGGATATCCGGTAGGTATGGGCGCGCTCATCGACATTAATAAACTGAAACTGGTAGGTGTTCTCAATGAGCGTACCTTCAACTTCTCGTGCCAGTGCGCCCCGATCACGCATGATGTCGACCTTGAGCGGTTCTCGCATCCATAGTGTTGTCAGAATCGCGGCAACGACTACAGTCAGAATGGCCATGTAGATCAGAATTCGTGGCCGAAAGATATGGGCGCGTAGCGCCTGCTTTGTCATCCCCGTGGCAATGGCATTCTGAGTGGAGTATCGGATGAGTCCTCGGGGGTAGCTCATCTTATCCATGATGCCATTGCAGGCATCCACGCAGAGGCCACACCCGATGCACTCGTACTGAAGTCCCATACGAATATCGATACCGGTTGGGCAGACATCGACACAGACGCCGCAGTCGATGCAGTCTCCCTTTCCCTCGGCGCGGTGATCTATCTTTTTGGATCGGGAGCCTCGGGGTTCGCCGCGGGTCTCATCATAGGTGACGATCATGGTGTCACGGTCAAACATGACGCTCTGGAAGCGCGCGTAGGGGCACATGTATTTGCAGACCTGTTCCCGCATAAAGCCAGCCTGAAGAATCGTAAATCCGGAGTAGAAAAGTATCCAGAAGGTCTGCCAAGGACCGAGGTCCCATAATGCGACGAGGCCTGCGAGCTCTCGAATAGGTGTGAAATAGCCTGCAAACGTAAACCCTGTCCACAGCGCCACAACGCTCCATGCGGCGAACTTTAGTATCTTTTTGATCGTTCGTTCACGGGGATGTCCCTTCGTGTCGAGTCGCATCCGCTGGGCGCGATCTCCCTCGATCCATCGTTCGATCTGCATAAAGATCGAGGTGTAGACTGTCTGAGGACATGCATACCCACAGAATAGACGACCTGCAATCGCAGTGAATAGGAAAAGACTAAAGGCACTCGTGAGCAGCAGTGCGGTCAGATAGATGAAGTCTTGTGGCCAGAGAACCAGGCCAAAGATATAGAACTTTCGCTCCACCAGGTTCAGGAGTACCGCGGGACGGTTCTCCCAAGTGATCCAGGGAAGACCGTAGTAGAGGAGCTGGGTGAGGGCCACCATCCCCCAGCGAAGATTATTAAACGTTCCCTGAATTGCCCGCGGGTATAGTTTCTTCCCGGGGGCGTAGAGCAAGATGGTCTGCTCTTTTACATCGGTGGCTGCAGCCCCGCCATCATTGCCCATTATTGACGTCGTGCTCCTTGCCGATGGTTACTTTGGCTGCTGAGACAGACTATAGACATACGCCGCGACGATGTGCGATTTTTCCTCGCCAAGGAAGCTCTTCCAAGCGGGCATCACGCCTTGGCGACCTTTGTTAATCTGCTCGGTGATTCCAGCGATGGTGCCGCTGGTGAGCCAGATTTTGTCGTTTAGCCGCGGTGCGCCCATTGCGTAGTTTCCGACGCCCCCTTCGCCGTGACAGGCAGCACAGGCGGCAAATGCGGGTTTACCGAGCGCGGCTTTTGCCTCGTCGTGCTTGCTGCCCGAAAGGCTCAACACATAATGTGCCACGTTCTCTACCATGTCTGGACTGCCGAGTGCTGCGCCCATGGGGGGCATGACGCCTTGACGTCCCTCTAGGATCGCAAGCTTGATATTGGCTGCCCCTGGCCCCCAGAGCCAGTCATTGTCGGCGAGGTTCGGAAAGCCCTTTGCACCGCGACCATCCGAGCCGTGACACTGGGCGCAGTTGTTTAAGAAAATCTTCTGACCGATCGCCAATGCGGCTGGGTTCTTGGCAAGTTCCTCGATCGGCATGGCGGCATACTTTGCGTAAATCGGGCCGAACTGGTCGTTCGCCTTGGCGACTTCCCGCTTGTGCTGATCCGTTGACGACCAGCCGAGTATCCCTTTGACATTACCAAGACCAGGATAGAGGACGAGGTATGCCACACTGAAGAGGATGGTGATGTAAAACAGCATCATCCACCAGCGGGGTAATGGATTGTTGTACTCCTGAAGGTTTTCGTCCCAGACATGGCCTGTTGTTCCGACGTTTTGCCCTGGCTTTACCTTTTGACGGGAGAGGGCGTAGAGCAGGACTGCGCAGGCCGCGATCGAGACGGCGGTAAGGATGATGACGTAGAGGTTCCAGAATTCGCTTGTAAAGTCAGCCATGTTCTTCTCGCTTTGCGATGATCAGTGTTGCTGCTGGGGGTGTTGGGCGGGACGCTCGTCTTCCAGGGGAATCATGGCGTGACGATCCATCACAGTTTTCTGCTTCTTACTGAAGACCCAGAGAATCATGGCGATGAATGCCACGACGCCGACGACAGTCAGAACCGAGTGAAAATTGATGATTGACATAGCGTTGTCCTCCTGCTGGGCCGCGGTTAGCTACGGGTATCCTTGAGCGCAAGCCCAAGTGACTGTAGATAGGCGATCAGTGCGTCCATCTCAGTCTTTCCTTTGACCTCATCCGGGGCGGATTTAATCTGATCATCGGTATACGGATGTCCAAGTCGGCGCAGTGCGGTGAGCTTCTGGGCGATATCGCTGCCGTCCAGCACATTGGCATTGAGCCATGGATAGGCAGGCATATTGGATTCCGGCACGACATCTCGCGGATTGGTTAAGTGAACACGGTGCCAGTCGTCGCTGTAACGTCCACCGACACGATGGAGATCGGGGCCGGTGCGTTTCGAACCCCACTGAAAAGGGCGGTCATAGACGAACTCACCGGCGACTGAGTAGTGGCCATAGCGCTCGGTCTCAGCGCGAAATGGTCGGATCATCTGCGAGTGACAGTTGTAGCAGCCCTCACGGATGTAGACATCGCGGCCTGCTAGCTGCAGCGCGGTGTAGGGTTGTAGGCCCTTCACCGGCTCTGTTGTGGATTTCTGAAAGAAGAGCGGCACGATCTCAACAAGGCCACCCACTGCAACAGTGAGTAGCACAAGCACGATGAGGAGCCCGGGGCTCTTCTCAATCTTCTCATGGGTTGCTGGCATAAGTTCTCTCCGTGATCTATTAGGCGTGGGCAACAGCGGGGATGCGTGCATCCACGGGTTTGGGCTGACGGATCGTCATGAACATGTTCCAGGCCATGATGATCATTCCGCCGAGGTAGAGCAGACCGCCCAGTAACCGAATGACGTAGTAAGGATAGGTTGCCTTCACACTCTCAACGAAAGAGTAGGTCAGTGATCCGTCTTCGTTCACGGCACGCCACATCAGACCTTGCATGACGCCGGCAATCCACATCGCAGCGATATAAAACACGATACCGAGTGTGGCGACCCAAAAGTGGACCTCAATGGCTTTGACGCTGTGCATCTCACGCTTGCCAGAAAGGCGGGGGAGCAGGTAGTACATGGCACCCATTGAGATCATGCCCACCCAGCCAAGTGCCCCTGAGTGCACATGGCCGACCGTCCAGTCGGTGTAATGCGATAACGCATTGACTGTTTTGATGGACATCATCGGGCCTTCGAACGTCGACATTCCATAAAACGAGATGGAGGTGATCAGAAACTTCAGAATCGGATCGCTCCGTAGCTTGTGCCACGCGCCCGATAAGGTCATCACGCCGTTGATCATGCCGCCCCAGGACGGTGCGAGCAGAATGAGGGAGAAGACCATCCCCAGGGACTGGGTCCAGTCGGGCAGCGCTGTGAAGTGCAGGTGATGTGGGCCTGCCCACATATAGGTAAAGATCAGTGCCCAGAAGTGCACGATTGACAGGCGATAGGAATAGACGGGACGCTCAGCCTGCTTTGGCATGAAGTAGTACATCATGCCCAGAAAACCCGCGGTCAGGAAAAAGCCCACTGCGTTATGCCCGTACCACCACTGGACCATCGCGTCCTGAACGCCGGCATAGGCCGAGTAAGACTTAAAAAGACTGACGGGGATTGCGGCGCTGTTCACCACGTGCAGTAGCGCAACGGTCAGGATGAAGGCACCAAAGAACCAGTTTGCAACGTAGATATGTTCGATCTTGCGTTTGAACAGGGTCCCGAAAAAGACGACGGCGTAGGCTACCCAGACGGCAGTAATGAGCAGGTCAATCGGCCATTCCAGTTCGGCATATTCTTTTCCTGACGTGAAGCCAAGGGGAAGCGTCACGGCTGCGAGGAGGATGACCAGTTGCCATCCCCAAAAGGTAAAGGCGGCCAGACCATCGCTAAAGAGTCGGGTGTGACAGGTCCGTTGCACGACGTAGTAGGACGTGGCAAAGAGGGCAGATCCGCCAAAGGCGAAGATCACCGCATTCGTGTGAAGGGGTCGGAGCCTGCCGTAGGACAGAAATGACCAGGACGGAAGAATCTCGGGAAAGGCCAATTGGGCTGCGATGATGACGCCAACGAGCATCCCAACGACACCCCAGATTACTGTCATGACAGCGAACTGCTTGACAACCTTGTAGTTGTATTCACCTGCATTGGCGACCGCCATGGTTGCACTCCCCTTTAAGTAAAGCAAGACGTGCGAGGATTCTATGCGGCAGTGCGCATAAAGGGGTTGATTTACGTCAACTGGACTCCAGGTACAAAGCAGTGAGTGGTGATTTCGATCAGCGTGCTGACCCCTTAGAAATTATCGTCAGGGTTTATGTCAATCGAATGTCTTGGACAGTCATCGACTGATCTCAAACATTCGTTTCAGAAGTGGCGTGCGCGTTGCACGCTATTGTCGGGACCGAGCGTCGCTTTGTGATGAGGCGTCAGGAGCGATTGCGGGACGATCATCGTCCATCAGAATGCGACGCGCCGGGCCCTCGACATCGTCGAACTGACCCGAGTCGGACATTCGAAAGAATAGCCACACGGCAAACGCGAGCAGCACAAGGCTAATGACAATTAAGAGCGGTAGCACTTCCATAAGTGAAAGACTACCTGAGTTTGAGCAGCCTTGAGGAGTTCAGCACAACCAGTAGCGAGCTGGCGGCCATGCCGACCGAGGCGAGCAGCGGGCTGATGAGCCCCGCTGCAGCAAATGGAATCGCAATGATGTTATACGCCAATGCCCAGGCCAGATTTTGATTCAGGATGCGTTTGCCCTGATTCGCCACGATCAATGACTGGGTGACGCCGTCAAGTCCCTCTCGGAGCAAATAGATGTCGGCCTTCTGGCGTGCGAGTGGTGCCGCGGATTTCACGGCAATCGAGACATCCGCCTGGGCTAGCACCGGCGCGTCGTTGAGCCCGTCACCGATCATCAGAACCCGAGCGCCCTTGGTCTGCTGGTTCTGGACGAAGGTTTGCTTCGCATCGGGCGTTGCATCGGCGATGACCCGTGCCATCGGAAGATCGACTTGTTGAGCAAAGGCGTTCACACGATCCCTACGGTCACCGCTCAGGCACCAGACGGACATGCCGTCTTCTCGCAGACGCGCAATGGTCTTGGCGGCTTCGGGTCGAGGCTGATCGAGAATCTCAAAGCCCGCCACTGCAACGCCGTCGATGGCCAGAAAGACAGTGCATGATGGCGCGACCGATAGCCGTTCAGACTCGGCGCCCGTCGGATCAACGAACCGTGCGGATCCAAGCTGTACTCGCTGCGTCCCCATCAGGCCAGATACGCCAAGTCCTGCGTGCTGCTGAACCGTGTCGAGTCGAGGGGACGGTGATGTCTGCGCCCGGGTTGGCTGCGATGACTGTGCCGCATGCGCGATCGCCATTGCAATTGGGTGTCGGCTTTCTGCTGCAATGGCAGACACTGTCGGCCAGAGTGTTGGGTCACCCCAGTGCATCACGACGCGCGACTGCATCGGTTCGGTCAAGGTTCCGGTTTTATCGAAGATGACATCGGTAATGACGGTGAGTTTTTCAAGCGTCTGAGCGCTTGAGATGGCGATACCTGATTCCAAAAGTCTCGCTAGCGCGGCGGCATAGGCGGCTGGTCCGGCCATGGATAGCGCACACGGGCAGGTGACCACCAGGACGGCGATGACAGAGGGAAGCCATTGCTGCGTCGGGATCTCCATGGCGATCGACCCGCCGATCAGACTGGCCGTGAGTAACAGAATGCCTGCTGTAAACCGCGCCCCGAGTCTGTCTGCCCAGTTCACCCAGTTTGGACGATCGGCCGCCGCCTGCTCTGCGAGTTGCGATAGGCGCGATAGCGTGCCATCTGCCACCGACGTTTCAATCTGAAGCTCGATCTCGGGGCCTAAGTTGATGGCACCCTCATGGACGCGTTCCCCTGAGCGTACCGGGACTGGTAATGACTCGCCTGTCAGCCAGGCGTTGTCCACGTCTGTGAGGGGGGAGCGTAGTAATCCATCCGCTGGTATCCGGTCTCCGGATTTCACTCGCACACGATCGCCGGGCCGTAGTGTCCATGCGGCGACATCGCCGGGGTCTGGCGACATTCGGTGCGCTAATACGGGGATAGCAGTCGCAAGTCGCTCGCGTTGCGCCGATGTACGCGCGCGAATGCGTGCCTCGATCCATCGAGAACCCAGCAACAGAAAGACAAACATCGAGACAGAATCGAAGTAGACCTCGCCTTCGTTGGTCCACCAGGCCCACATACTGGCAATAAAGGCGATCCACAATCCAAGGCTGACCGGAACGTCCATACCGAGCCGTCGCTGTCTGAGCATTCGCCAGGCAGACTCAAAGAAAGGCGTAGCGCTGTAGACCATGACGGGGACAGTGATGAGCATGCTGGCCGTGCGCATCAGGGAACGAATATCGCCGTCAAGCGCGCCGCCTTCAAGATACTCAGGGTAGGCATACATCATGATCTGTGCTGACGATAACCCTGCGACAAACAGACGTCTTAACGCGAGTCGATCGGACTGACGTCGCGAGGTCTCCAGTGGTGCTGATCCGACTGGCAGTAGCGCGTAGCCAATCTTAGAGATGTTCTCCGCGATCGCCGAAAGGGATGTCTGGTGGGGATCCCAGGTTAGTGCCAGACGTGCATTCGTGGCGTTCGCCCGCGCACTGATGACGCCAGGTGTCTGAATCAGAATCTTTTCAATGAGCCAGGCACAGGCACCACAACGAAGCCCCTCAATCACGAGTGTCGTCTGGGACTGTTGCGCCGATTGTCGAACATGTTGTGCGGTCCAGTCGGGGTCATCAAGTAGCGTTGTCCACGGCGCAAGCGATTCGAGTGTCTTAACGTCTAACCCTAAGTCGGTGCGTTGCTCGTAGTAGCTCGTGGCCCCTGCATCGACAATGGCCTGTGCGATCGACTGACAACCGATACAGCACATCGGCCGTGATTGGCCCTTGATCAAGACCTGCCAGTGGCTGCCTGTTGGGATTGGTTCTCCACAGTGAAAACAGCCGTCAAGCGAGCGCGATACTTCTGTCATAAGAACTAGAAGGATCCCCCGCCAATACAGAAGGCGTCAAACCAGTCGACCTGAATCAGACCGGTGGCACGCAGCAGCCCCCACAGACCAAACGCGATGATAAGAAGGCCTGCAGCCTTTCGAACAGACGATCTTCGAAATTGATCGGTGAACCGGTTAGACGCCATAGAGGTCATCCACAACGCAGGCATGGTTCCGAGCCCAAAGGCGAGCATCCAGAGCGCCCCATTCACCGCCGATCCGGATACTGACGCGGTGATTAACATGCTGTAGACGAGTCCGCAGGGGAGCCATCCCCAGATGGCACCGGCACGCATTGCGCGCAGTGTTTCCGGAACCGGCTGAGGATGCCCCGGCGTCTGGGGGACCAGTGTTGCCGCAGCGAGCGGCTGAATCCATCGCCAGACGACCTGCCCGAACCTTTCAAGCTGCGTGATGCCGCTCCAGACCTGCGCCACGTGGAGGCCGAGGGCGATCAGCATCAGATTTGCCATGACGAAGGCAGTCTGACGGATCAGTACCACCGGCGCCTGCGCAAGAAAAAATGCACCAAAGGCGCCAACCATGAACCCCATAACGCTGTAGCTTAAGACCCGGCCGAGTTGCCATCCGGCAAGAACGACCCCTCGATGTCGGGTTGATGCATTGAGTTGGCGACGATTGGACTGGCCTGCAGCCACGGCCAGACCACCACACATGGCCAGGCAATGTCCCGTTGACCATAGTCCGATGAGCAGGGCGCTGAGCGGAAAGCTACTCATGACCCGCGTCAGGCGTGCGGAAGTTCGAGCGTCGCCCAGGCAGGTGCGTGATCCGACGGCTGGTCTAACTTTCGTGGCGCTGTGTCGATACCGCTGGCCGCGCATCGTCCGGCGAGCGCACTGGAGAGCAGCAGGTGGTCAATTCGGAGGCCGCGGTTACGTCGAAACGCGGCCTGACGATAGTCCCACCATGAGAATAATGCCTCGGGCTGCGGATGAAGTCGAAAGGCATCTTTGAGTCCGAGATCGAGAAGTGCTTGAAAGTGTTGTCGCTCTGGGGCGGAGCAGAGAACCTGATCTCTCCAGGCATCCGGATCATGGACATCACGGTCTTCTGGTGCGATGTTGTAGTCGCCCACCACCGCAAGCTGCGGATACGCGTTCAGCTGCTGCGCAAGATATTTCTTCAGCGCCGTTAGCCAGCGCATTTTGTAGTCGTATTTATCCGTGTCGACTGCCGCGCCGTTGGGCACGTAGACACTCATAAACCGTAACGGATGCGCTGCTGTTGCATTCACGTGTACAAGATCAGCCGCGATAATCCGCACCTGCTCATCTTGAAACAATGGGTTATTTACGACGACTTGCGAAGGAGGAAGAAAAATACTTTTTCTCGCCAGAATCGCGACACCGTTGTAGGTGGGCTGACCAGCAAAGACGACGTGGAATCCGGCCTCCTCGATCTCCGCGCGCGGAAACTTCTCGTCGATTAACTTTGTCTCTTGTAGTCCCAGGACATCCGCACCATTGGAGGCAAGCCAGTCGAGCACGTGCGCAAGCCGCACGCGCAGCGAGTTCACGTTCCAGGTGGCAATCCGTAACGGCACGCGATCAGATCAGTCCGTTATGCCGAAGTAGCGGTTCCACCTGAGGTTCTCTACCCCGGAATGCTTTAAAGGACGTCATGGCCGGACGCGACCCTCCCATCGAGAGAATCTCTCGCCAGAACCGCTGACCGATCTGACCATATTTTTCAAAGCCTGCCTCTTCGAATGCGGCGTAGGCATCTGCAGATAACACTTCGGCCCACTTATAGCTGTAGTAACCCGCTGCATACCCTCCCGCAAAAATGTGCGAGAAGCTTTGCGCAAAGCGATTAAATGCGGGGGGTTGAACCACTGCCACTTCTTTGCGAACGCTCCAAAGGATGGTCTCAATCGCTTGTCCCACCTGCGTCGCATCCATGGTGTCACTCGGTTTCAGTGACATATGGATCTGCATATCGAAGAGTGCAAATTCGAGCTGGCGGAGCATGAACAAGCCGCTCTGGAAGTTCTTTGCTGCAACCATCTTGTCATAGAGGGTGCGGGGGAGGGCTTCACCCGAGTCCACATGGGCGGTCATGTGGGACAGGTTCTCCCATTCCCAGCAGAAGTTTTCCATGAACTGACTGGGCAGTTCGACCGCATCCCATTCCACTCCGTTGATTCCTGAGACCTCAAGTTCCTCGACCTGGGTGAGCAGGTGGTGCAGCCCGTGACCAAATTCGTGAAATAGCGTGATGACGTCATCGTGCGTCAGGGTTGACGGCTTGCCGTCCACGGGGGAGGCAAAGTTGCAGGTCAGCAGTGCGACGGGGGTCTGCAGTGTGCCCGCTGTGTGGCGCATGCGACGACCCCGCGAGTCATCCATCCAGGCCCCGCCTCGTTTGGTGCTGCGGGCATAGAGATCTAAGTAGACATGGCCAATCGTCTGATGCTGGCGCTGCACCTCAAAGAGCTGCACATCCGGATGCCACACGGGCAGCGGTGCCAAGCCAATGACGGGCTTGATCTCGACATCGAAGAGTGTCTTCACCACTTTAAACAGACCCTGTAGCACCCGCGGGAGAGGGAAGTATTGACGGACTTCATCTTCTGAGAATGCATAGCGGGATTGTCTGAGCTGCTCACTCGCGTAGGGGATATCCCAGACCTCGAGTGTCTCGAGCCCGAGTTGTGCTTGGGCGAAGGCCTTGACCTCGTCGAGATCTCGCAGGGCTGAGGGACGTGCCTTCTTTGCCAGATCCATCAGAAAGTCGATCACCTGCGTCGGGGTGTCGGCCATCTTTGGCGCGAGAGAGACTTCAGCAGCGCTCGCGTAGCCGAGCAAGGCGGCTTGCTGCTGTCGGAGCGTCAAGATCTCACCCATGATCGGTCCGTTGTTGTTCTGTGCGCCTTCGGTGGCAATCTCCGATGCGCGAACGGCCTGCTTGCGATAGACCTCTTCGCGTAGTGCACGGTCTTTCGCGAACTGCATCACAGGACTGGCACTGGGGTGTTGTAGCGTGAAGACCCATCCTTCAAGCTCGCGTTTTTTTGCCTCCGCGGCGGCAGCGGCGATGGCATGGTCTGGAAGGCCTGCCAGTCGCGCGGCCTCGGTCACGTGAATGATCGAGGCATTGGTGCTGTCGAGCAGCTGCTCAGAGAACTTCTGATTGAGCATCGCGAGACGTGCCGAGAGATCGGCGAAGGTCTTTTTATCAGTGTCCGATAACTCGGCACCACCGAGTTTGAAAGCCTGTAGCGAGTTGTGGAGTGCACGAATGCGGGCCGCAGCACCGTTTCCTTTTTCCAGGGCCGCATGGAGTGCTTTGGTCTTGGCGAAAAGAGCCGGGTTTTGTGCAAGATCCGTCGAGAACGCCGTGACTTCTGCGAGCCGACTGTTCAACGCATCGCGCCACTCCTGTGAGTCCATGACGCCTGACATGTGGTGAACAGCGCTCCAGGCGCGCGATAACCGCTCGGTCGCATCTGTTAAGGGCTCCATTACCGCTTCCCAGGTCAGGGGCGTTGCAGGATCGGTGACTTGTGTCAGGACGGCCCGCGCGTCAGATAACAGCTGATCGATGGCCGGTGCCACTTGATCAGGCGCGATCAGGTCGTAACGGGGAAGTGCCCGCGGGTCGAGGATGTCTTGGAGAAGGGCGTTTGTTGTCATTGGATTAAAGGAGTTTTCTCTCAGCAGATTCAAGGGTATTCGTGAGTAGCATCGCGATGGTCATGGGGCCAACGCCCCCGGGAACGGGGGTGATGGCGCTGGCCACTTGACGGACACCATCGAAGTCAACATCGCCAACAAGTTTGCCATTGTCAAGGCGGTTAATTCCCACATCAATCACGATTGCTCCGGGTTTGACCATATCGGCGGTGATCTGGTTCGGTCGACCGACCGCAGCCACGAGAATATCGGCGCGACGGGTATGTTCTTCAAGGGCTTTTGTCTTGCTATTACACAGCGTCATGGTGGCCCCCTTCGCCAGCATCATCATCGCCATCGGCTTGCCCACAATATTGCTGGCACCGACGACGACGGCGTTGGCGCCCCACAGATTTGCGGAGATGGACTCGAGCATCTTCATCACGCCGTAGGGGGTACAGGGTTGAAACAGTGGCTTGCCCGTCATCAAGGCACCCGCGTTACTGATATGAAAACCATCAACATCTTTTTCGGCGTCGATTGCCTCGATGACGAGATGGGAATTTAAATGGGGTGGCAGCGGCAGTTGTACCAGGATGCCGTCGATCGCGGGGTCGTTGTTCAGGCTGTGGATGAGATCGAGTAGATCGCGCTCGCTGGTGGTCTCGGGCCGCTCGATGAGCCGGGAATGGAAGCCGGCTTCCTCACAGGCTTTGACCTTATTTCTGACGTAGACCTGGCTCGCGGGGTTTTGCCCAACCAGCACTACGGCTAGCCCCGGGGGGCGGGCCTTCGCCGCGCAGACGGCTGCCCGTTGTGCTGCCTCGGCGCGGAGGGATTTGGCCAGTGCAAGGCCGTCGATAATCTGGGCTGTCATAGTGGCGATCAGAGGAGAAATTGGACTTTCCCGGATTATTCTCCTAAAATTGCGGGCTTGCTTGCGGTGTCCCGGATGCGATTTGGTCTGGGGAATCACGTGACGAAGCACCTGGGGCTATAGCTCAGCTGGGAGAGCGCTTGCATGGCATGCAAGAGGTCAGCGGTTCGATCCCGCTTAGCTCCACCAGGACGCTTTGAGGTGCGAGTCAGCAGCAGGTTGTTGGAAGTCAGAGTAAGGCGTTTTCTGACCTGTTTTTCTCAGGTCCCCTTCGTCTAGAGGCCTAGGACATCACCCTTTCACGGTGAGTACAGGGGTTCGAATCCCCTAGGGGACGCCATCTACAAAACTTCCGTCGCAAAGTCCGCAAGGCGCGATCGCTCTCCACGCTGGAGCGTGACGTGGCCGCCGTGGGACCATCCCTTAAATCGATCGACCACATACGTGAGTCCCGACGATCCTTCCGTGAGGTAAGGGGAGTCGATCTGCGCGATGTTGCCCATGCAGACGACCTTGGTGCCCGGACCGGCACGGGTGATCAGTGCTTTCATCTGTTTGGGGGTGAGGTTTTGCGCTTCATCGATGATCAGGAACTTGTTGATGAAGGTCCGGCCCCGCATGAAGTTCAGTGACTTCACCTTGATGCGCGTGCGAATCAGATCGGCCGCTGCAGAGCGACCCCAGTCACCACCGCCGTCGACACCGCGATTGAGGACTTCCAGATTGTCTTCAAGCGCGCCCATCCATGGCTGCATTTTTTCTTCTTCCGTCCCCGGCAAAAATCCAATGTCATCGCCAAGCGGCACCGTTGCCCGTGTGACGATGATCTCGTTGTAGATCTTCGTCTCTAGGATCTGGGCCAGCCCCGAGGCCAGCGCAAGAAGCGTCTTTCCTGTTCCCGCTTGACCGAGTAGCGTTACAAAATCAATCTCGGGGTTCATCAGTAAGTTGAGCGCAAAATTCTGCTCACGGTTTCGGGCGTGGATGCCCCAGATCGCATTTTTCGTATGTGTGAAGTCGCGCAGTGTGCGCAGCACGGCGGTTCGTCCTTGGACCTCTTGCACGATGGCATAGAGCGGGTTTGGGCCCTCTTCAAAGACGAACTGATTGACATGAAACGCTGCGCAAAGCGGGCCAGTGATGCGATAGAAGGTATAGCCGCTCTGTTGCCACGATTCAAGCTTCTTGCCATGACTATCCCAGAAGCCCTCTGGTAGTGCCATCGCGCCGGAGTAGAGCAGGTCCGCGTCATCAATGACCTGATCATTGAAGTAGTCCTCAGCGGGCAGACCAAGGGCGTGAGCCTTGATGCGGATATTGATGTCTTTGGAGACCAAAACCACCACGCGATCCTTCTGGCGGGACTGGAGAGCCTTCACCACGCCCAGAATTTGGTTGTCGGCCTTGCCTGACTCAAACCCTTTGATGGGTGCGGTCTCAATCGGATCCGTTTGAAAGTAGAGCCGACCGGTTGCCTCACGATGACCGAGCGCATTGAGCGGGATTCCTTCGCCGATCTTTGCTTTGTCGCCGACTTCTCCTGAGATGGCGTCGATCAGAGCATCCAGCGAGCGGGTGACCTGACGGACGTTACGAGCGACCTCGGACATTCCTTTTTTATGGTTATCGAGTTCCTCCAGCGTCATCATGGGCAGGAAGACATCGTGTTCTTCAAATCGGAACAGGCTGCTTGGGTCGTGCATCAGAACGTTGGTGTCCAGCACGAACGTCTTGGCGACATCGGGGTCACTGCGTCGCCGCGGTTCTCGTGCCTCGCGATTCACGGGGGGCTTGATCGGGGGGCGACTCTCGGGTCGCTTGGCCATCGGCTCCTGCGTGGTGATCGCTTCTAGGGCCACGATAGGGCTGGGAGCAGCATCGGGTGCGGATCGTCTGACGGGGGGAGGGGCAGAAGTCTTCCTGGGCTTAGCGAGGAGGTCATCGGTGGCGGAAATCAGGCTGGCAGGTTTGGTGGGGGCCTTGGGCAGTGGCATGGTCTCTAGCGCTGGGGGTGGTCAAACAGGATCAAGGCAAGCACCTTCCGGCCTTCGAGCGCCAAAAGGTTGTAGGTTCGGCATGCGGCTCCCATGGCCATGCACTCCACACCGACTTGGATCGTGTGCAAGGGGGCAAGAATTGCGGGAGAGAGAAATATCTGTCGGCTGCCGGTCCCGACGAGAACGATCTCGGGGGCTCTTTCGGCAATGGCCTGAATCTGGGGCGCAGACAGCGTCGTGACCGAGGCAGGGAAGGCCTCTGGACCGCCCATCGGGGTGACCAGCACCGAGGACTCATGGCGAACCCCATTGACCTCGAGATAGTCTGCCCCGTAAGCATTGATGACAAAGGCGCCGCCGCTCGGCTGCTGTGTGAAACTGGTGGTAACAGGGGACAGTGGCATCGCGAGCTAAGCCTAGCAGGTTTTTCTCGTTTTTTTGCAAGTCGTCGCCTAAGTTAAAGTTAAGGTTTTTCCCACTGTTGGGCCACTTTTAAAAGACACCATGAAGCCATTTCCTAGGATCGAGCGCCTGCCGCCTTACGTGTTCAATATCACCGGCGAGCTCAAGATGGCCGCCCGTCGCCGCGGTGAGGACATCATTGATATGAGCATGGGCAATCCGGACGGTCCGACGCCCAAGCACATTGTGGATAAGCTCGTTGAGACTGCGACCAAGGAGCACACCCACGGCTACTCGGTTTCCAAGGGCATTCCGCGTCTTCGACGGGCGATCTGCAATTGGTACAAGACGCGGTTCGATGTCGATCTGGACCCAGAGTCCGAGGCGATTGTCACGATCGGCTCGAAAGAGGGATTGGCCCACTTGATGCTGGCCACACTCGATCATGGGGATACGGTGTTGGTGCCGAACCCAAGCTATCCGATTCATATTTACGGCGCCATCATCGCAGGGGCGAGTATCCAGTCGTTCCGTATGGGCCGCGGCGTTGATTTTTTTAACGAGCTAGAGCGCAATATTCGGGAGTCCATTCCCAAGCCCAAGATGATTATTCTTGGGTTTCCAAGTAATCCCACGGCGCAGTGTGTTGAGCTCGATTTCTTTGAGCGGATTGTGGCGCTCGCCAAACAGCACGATATCTTAGTGGTGCACGATCTGGCCTATGCGGATATTAGTTTTGATGGCTTTAAGCCGCCGTCCATCATGCAGGTGCCCGGTGCGCGCGATGTTGCCGTCGAGTTTTTTACCATGAGCAAGAGCTACAACATGGCCGGCTGGCGAGTGGGCTTTATGGTGGGCAATAAGACCTTGGTGAATGCCCTTGCGCGGATCAAGAGCTACCACGACTACGGGACGTTCACGCCGATTCAGGTCGCCTCGGTGATTGCGCTTGAAGGCCCGCAGGACTGTGTGGAAGAGGTGCGACAGAAGTATCAGGCCCGTCGTGATGTTCTGACGAAGGGTCTGATTGAAGCGGGATGGGATGTCGAGGTGCCAAAGGCGTCCATGTACGTCTGGGCGGAGATTCCGCCTGCCTACCGTCAGATGGGGTCGCTCGAGTTTTCTAAAAAACTCCTCCATGAAGCCAAGGTGGCGGTATCCCCAGGGATCGGCTTTGGCGAGTATGGCGATGACCATGTGCGATTTGCGCTCATCGAGAATGAGCAGCGTATTCGACAGGCCGTTCGTGGCATCAAAGAGATGTTCCGTAACGACGGCCTGATTCAGCCGAGAACCCCACAGGGAGAGGATGCATGACCACCTCTACGCCGCTGCGCGTCGGCCTTGCTGGATTGGGAACTGTCGGTGGTGGCACCTGGGCGGTGCTTCGCCGTAATGTCGATGAGATTGAACGCCGGGCGGGTCGGGCGATCCAGATTACTGCCGTTGCGGATTTGGATCAGGCGAAGGCGCAACAAGTCACAGCCGGTCAGGCGCGCGTCTTCTCAGATGCAATGGCGATGGCCAAGGACCCTGAGATTGACGCGGTCGTTGAACTGATCGGTGGCTACGGGTTTGCCAAAGAGTTTGTGCTCCAAGCGATTCAGCACGGCAAGCATGTTGTTACTGCGAACAAAGCGTTGCTCGCAGTGCACGGCAATGAGATTTTCTCGGCAGCCCGTGACCGAGGCGTGATGGTCGCCTTTGAGGCGGCGGTCGCTGGCGGCATTCCAATTATTAAAGCGTTACGCGAGGGTCTCACGGCGAACCGAATCGAATGGATCGCTGGGATCATCAACGGCACGACAAATTTCATTCTCTCGGAGATGCGTGACAAGGGCCTGCCTTTCGATCAGGTGCTAAAAGAGGCGCAGCGTCTTGGCTATGCCGAGGCCGACCCCACGTTTGATATCGAAGGGGTGGATGCAGCCCACAAGGCCACCATCATGTCGGCGATCGCCTTTGGTATTCCGGTGCAGTTCGAGCAGGCCCATATTGAGGGGATCTCCAAGCTTCAGGCAAAAGACATCGCCTACGCGGAGCAGTTTGGCTATCGCATCAAACTGTTGGGCATTACCAAACGCCATCCGAAAGGCGTGGAGCTTCGGGTGCATCCAACGCTCATTTCAGCGAAGAAACTCATTGCGAATGTCGAAGGTGCGATGAATGCCGTCTGGGTGAAGGGCGATGCGGTCGGGCACACGATGTACTACGGCAAGGGGGCGGGCGCCGAGCCCACCGCGAGTGCAGTGGTTGCCGATCTGGTGGATGTCGCGCGAATGATGGCAGTCGACCCTGCGCACCGCGTGCCTTACCTGGCGTTTCAGCCTGACCAGATGGTGCCGCTGGCGGTCGTGCCGATCGAGGATATCGAGTCGTCCTATTATCTGCGTCTTCGAGTCAAGGATCAGCCGGGTGTGCTGGCCGATATCACCCGGGTGCTGGCGGAGGGGGCGATCTCGATCGATGCGTTTTTCCAGAGAGAGCCAGAGGAAGGCGACCAGGAGGTGGATGTGATTCTTCTGACGCATCTCTGTCAGGAGCGCGCGATGCTGCAGGCGATTCAACGTATCGAAGCGCTTCCCACGGTTACGTCCGAGGCAGTCATGCTTCGACTCGAGTCCTTCACCTAAGGAAGTCCCCGTGGCGCTTCACTATCGTTCGACACGTGGCAGCGGCGCTGCCGCAGAGATGGGGTCTTTTCAGGACATCTTGCTAGAAGGTCTTGCCCAGGATGGGGGACTGGCGATGCCCGCGAGTATTCCTAAGCTGAACGCAGAGACCTTGCTGCGACTCTCTGGGCTTTCGTACCCAGCACTTGCTGCCGACATCATCGGACGCTTTGCAGATGATATTGACCCCGCGGTGATTGCCCAGCTCACGACGCGGGCCTATACGGCGGAGAAGTTTGGTCATTCGGACATCGCCCCGCTGACGACGTTAGGTGTTGAGAACGGTGCGCCGCTTGCGATTCTCGAGCTCTCGAACGGTCCAACCTTGGCCTTCAAAGATATGGCCATGCAGATGTTAGGGGAGCTCTTTCAGTATGTGCTGACGCAGCGGGGTGAGACACTGAATATTCTTGGCGCAACCTCCGGTGATACAGGAAGCGCGGCCGAGTACGCCATGCGGGATAAGCAGGCGATCTCTGTCTTTATGTTGTCACCCCAGGGTCGGATGAGTACGTTTCAGCGTGCGCAGATGTATTCCTTGCAGGAACCCAATATTCACAACCTCGCGGTCGCTGGGGTATTCGACGATTGTCAGGATATGGTGAAGGCGGTGTCTGCTGATCTCGCATTCAAGTCGCACTGGCGAATTGGTACGGTGAACTCGATTAACTGGGCGCGCATCATGTCCCAGGTCGTTTATTACTTTAAGGGCTATTTTTCGGCGGTGAAGGCCTACGGTCTGTCTATTGGGGATCCTGTTTCATTTTCAGTGCCGTCGGGGAATTTCGGGAATGTGTTTTCCGGTTACATGGCCAAGTCGATGGGGTTACCAATTCATCGGCTAATCGTTGCGACAAACGAAAACGATGTTCTAGATGAGTTCTTTCGCACGGGTCTGTACCGGGTTCGCGGGTCAAAAGAGACGTTTCAGACCTCTAGCCCGTCGATGGACATTTCCAAGGCATCCAATTTTGAACGCTTCGTTTATCTCATGCTCAACGCCGACGGTGCTGCTTGTGCTCGACTGTGGCAGCAGCTGGCGCAGACGGGGCAGTTCACGCTTGCAGGATCCGATGCCTGGTTAAGGGTTCAGGCGAGTCAGCTCGTCTCGGGGCGCAGTACCCACGGCAATCGTCTCGAAGTGATTCGCGATCTTGATACCCGTTACCAACGGGTGATTGATCCGCATACCGCGGACGGTGTTTTTGTGGGGCGTCAGTACCTCGAAGTGGGTGTGCCGATGGTCTGTCTCGAGACGGCGCTGCCTGCGAAGTTTGCAGAGACGATTGAAGAGGCGCTTGGACGCAAGGCGCCCCGGCCATCCGCACTTGCAGATCTGGAATCGTTACCGCAACGGGTCAAGAACATTGATCAGGATGTCGAGGGGTTAAAGCGCTTTATCGAGGCACACGCGCTACGATGAGGTCATTTGATGAGACGCTCGCGATGCTGCTGGACGCCGCGCGCGAACGTCCGGTTAGGCCCTCCGTTGTTGTCGATCTCGACCAGGCACTCGGGAGAATTGCCGCAGCGCCTGTTGCCTCTGCGATTGATGTACCGGCCTATGACAACAGCCAGATGGACGGCTACGCCGGACGCGTCTCCGACATCAATCTCTCTACTGCGCCACTCCCGGTAAGCCAACGAATTGCAGCGGGCCATCCTGGAAGTCCGCTGGCGCCGGGAACAGTGGCGCGCATCTTTACCGGGGCGCCAATTCCCGAAGGGGCCAATGCGGTCGTGATGCAGGAGCAGACGACTGTTGATGAGGACGGCCGCATTACTTTTACCGCGCCGGTAGAGCCGGGTCAGAATATTCGCCCCCGTGCAGGTGATTTGAAGCAGGGCCAGATCGTGATCGCCCAAGGGCAACGACTGTCTGCTGCTGACCTAGGGCTCTGCGCCTCAGTCGGCGTTGGCCGGCTTGCGGTGGTGAGCCCAATGGTCGTTGGCGTTTGCTCTTCTGGCGATGAGATTCGTCAGCCGGGTGAACGGCTTGGTGCCGGACAGATTTTCGACAGTAACCGACCGATGATTCTTGGGCTTGCACAGGCGGTTGGCTGTGAGGTGATAGATCTCGGCTGTCTTCCTGACCGCGCCGATGTCACGCGCCAGAAGCTCGCTGATGCGGCGCAGGTCTGCGATCTGATCATTACCTGTGGTGGCGTATCAGTTGGTGAAGAGGATCACATCAAGGCGGCCGTCGCAGCACTGGGGACACTTGATCTTTGGAAGATTGCGATCAAGCCAGGCAAGCCATTTGCCTTTGGTCGAATTAATCAGGCTGTATTTATGGGGCTACCGGGTAATCCTGTCGCCGCATGGGTGACATTTGTCATGTTAGTTCGACCCTATATTCTCGCGGCCTGCGGTGCCGAGCGAGTGACCCCCCACAGCGTGCCGCTGCCTGCGGACTTTGACTGGCCAACACCTGACGCCCGTCAGGAGTATCTGCGCGGGTGGGTCAATGCACGAGGGTGTCTCGAGGTGCATGCACGCCAGAACTCCGGCGTGTTGTCGTCGGTTACTGAGTCCTCAGGACTCATTGAAATTCCTGCAGGCGTCCCCCATCGTAGGGGGGCTCTTCTTCGGTTCATTCCTTACAGTGCCCTGATCTAGGATTCAGGATGCGAATTCGTCTTCGATTATTTGCATCGCTTCGTGAGCTGACCGAGTGGGACGATCAGGTACTGGAGATCGCCGCGGAGCAGATGACGCTCTCTGCGCTTCGTGCGCACCTGTCCATGCGAGGCGAGCACTGGTCGGCGGCGCTGGACTCCGAACGTGCGGTTCGTGGCGCCATCAATCAGCGCATGGCCCAGGAGTCTGACCTTGTTCGTGACGGAGATGAGGTCGCGTTTTTTCCGCCAGTGACGGGAGGCTGATGATGCTGACCGGTGTCTTGGTGCAGACCGAACCCTTCGACGTAGGCGAGAGTCTGAAGCGGCTGCGCCAACATCCCGATGGATCGTGGGATACCCGTGTGGGGGCGGTCGCAAGTTTTGTGGGAACCGTTCGAGATCTTAACGAGGGTGATTCGGTTAGCCGGCTTGTTTTGGAGCACTACCCCGGGATGACCGAGTCCAGTATCCAGGCCATTGTCGATGAGGCCCGTGTGCGGTGGCCAATTTTTAACGCACTGGTGATCCATCGGATCGGATCGCTTGCACCGGCCGATGAGATTGTATTCGTGGGGGTGACCAGCGCGCATCGTGAGGCGGCGCTCGCGGCTTGTGCCTTCATCATGGATTTCTTGAAATCAAAGGCGCCTTTTTGGAAAAAGGAGTCTATTGCCTCTGGCGACCGGTGGGTCGAGGCACGCGATAAGGATGCTCAAGCCTTAAAGCGCTGGCAGGACTAAGCGCTGATCGGGCCTGAAGGGGCTGCGCTGCTCGAGCTCTTCAACGGTCTGTGCAATTCCTTCGGATTCGCGCTCGAGATAGCGACGAATTGCCTCGCGAAAACGTGGCTCTCTGAGAAAGTGGGCGGAATAGGTTTTCACGGGCGTGAAGCCCCGTGCGAGTTTGTGCGCCCCTTGAGCGCCGCCCTCGAACCGTGTGAACCGCATGCGGATCGCCCATTCAATCGGCGTGTAATAGGCGACTTCGAAGTGCAGACAGTCGACACGCTCGACTGCACCCCAGTAACGTCCATAGGCGACGCCGTTGTCATGCATCAGTAATGCGCTTGCGATTGGTGTTGCCTCGCGCTGGGCAATACAGAGTGCCAGTGTGTCGGGCATCGACTCTGCAATCGTTAAGAAGAAGTCGAGATTGAGATAAGGGGTGGCGTGGTGCTCCTCGTAGGTTCGGCGATAGCACTCAAAGAAAAATGCCCAGTCGGCTTCAGTGATTGCACGGCCCGCTTTCACCGAGCACTGAATTCCGGCCTCTCGAACTTTTCGACGTTCTGCTTTTACTTTTTTTCGTTTCGGTTGGGTGAGGCTTGCCAGGTAGTCGTCAAAATCGCCAAACCCTAGGTTGTGCCAGTGAAACTGAATGGATTCTCGGATCAGCCAATCCTGCGCCTGTGCAGCATGCAAGTCCTCGGTGTCGGGAAACAGGAGGTGCGCTGACGAGCACTGGGTGGATGCCACGAGGGCGCTCAGGCCGAGTAACAGCGTATTGCGTGCCTGGGGGTTGGCAGCGAGCAGTCGCGCCCCAGGGATCGGAGAGAAGGGGCTTGCGATCAGCAGCTTGGGAAAATACCGAAGACCTGCCCGTTCGTAGGCGTCGGCCCATGCCCAGTCAAACACGTATTCGCCATAGGAATGGCCCTTGGCATATAGCGGCGCTGCGGCCACGAGTTCCCCCGCATCGTCGGTCACGGTCACGGGAAGGGGCTGCCATCCGGTGTCGCCCTTGGTGCAGCCGGTTACCTCGAGGGCCCGCAGGAATTCCCAGCGCAGAAAAGGGGTGGGGCGGTCTTGACGATTTAAAAGCGTATTCCACGCCTGGGCGGGGATCTCGTCGAAAGAGGGGTGCTGCTGAAATCGCATAGCCGGCAGTGTAAAGGGCACCCTTGAATTCTGGCGAAATGCCCCCAATCTCCTCGTTATCCGTTGCTGTGCATGTCGTCTGCGCAGCCAAAATCAAAAAGGAATTCATGATGAGAACCGATAAGCTAACGACCGCGTTTCAGCAGGCCCTTGCCGATGCTCAGAGCATCGCCGTCGGCGCTGACAGCCCAACGATTGAACCGTTGCACCTGCTCTCGGCGCTGTTGCAACAGCAGGAGGGATCGACCCGATCGCTTCTCGCCAGGGCAGGGGTCAATGTTCAAAGACTGGCGCAGTCGGTAGAACTGGCGCTCGATCAGTTGCCCAAGGTCGCCAAGCCTGAGGGGCAGGTCACGGTCGGATCAGAGCTCGTCAAGAGTCTGAACTTGACCGATCGTGAGGCACAAAAGCGTGGCGATCAGTTTGTTGCAAGTGAGCTCTTTCTGCTCGTATTGGCTGATGACAAGGGTGCTGCCGGGCGATTACTTCGCGAGGCAGGCCTGACGCGCAAAAATCTCGAGCTGGCGGTGGATGCCGTTCGCGGGGGTGCGTCGGTGCAGTCCGCTGAGGCGGAGGGGCAGCGGGAGTCATTGAAGAAGTACACGATCGATCTGACCGAGCGTGCTGCGCGCGGCAAGCTTGACCCGGTGATCGGTCGCGACGATGAGATTCGTCGATGCATTCAGATCCTTCAGCGACGCACCAAGAATAATCCCGTACTGATTGGAGAGCCCGGCGTGGGTAAGACGGCGATTGTCGAGGGGCTCGCACAGCGTATCGTGAATGGTGAAGTGCCCGAGGGTCTAAAAGGGAAGTCGGTGTTGACCTTAGATATGGCCGCGCTTCTTGCAGGGGCCAAGTACCGGGGTGAGTTCGAAGAGCGGCTCAAGGCGGTTCTTAAGGACATCGCACAGATGGCGGAGACCAGTCCTGCGGGCCACCCGATTGTCTTTATTGATGAGATTCACACCATGGTCGGCGCGGGGAAGGCAGAAGGGGCAATGGATGCCGGCAATATGTTAAAGCCTGCGTTATCTCGCGGCGAGCTGCACTGTATCGGCGCAACGACCCTGGACGAGTACCGGAAATATATTGAAAAGGACGCAGCGCTCGAGCGTCGCTTCCAGAAGGTGCTGGTGGGCGAGCCCACCGTCGAGGCCACGATTGCCATCTTGCGCGGACTCCAGGAGCGCTACGAGCTTCACCATGGTGTCGACATTACTGACCCGGCGATTGTTGCGGCTGCAGAGCTCTCACATCGTTACATCACAGATCGTTTCCTGCCTGATAAGGCGATTGATCTGATTGACGAGGCGGCGTCCCGAATCAAAATGGAGATCGACTCTAAACCAGAGGCGATGGATAAGCTCGATCGTCGCCTGATTCAGCTCAAGATTGAGCGTGAGGCTGTCCGTAAAGAAAAAGATGAGGCATCGAAGAAGCGCTTTGAACTGCTTGAGCAGGAGATTGCGCGGCTTGAGCGTGAGCTGACGGACCTGGAGGAAGTCTGGAAGGCAGAGAAAGCGGCAGTCCAGGGTTCCCAGTCGATCAAGGAAGAAATTGAGAAGGTACGTCATGAGATCGAGACGCATACGCGCAAGGGCGACTGGCAGAAAGTCTCTGAGCTGCAGTATGGCCGCTTACCGGAACTCGAGGCGCGACTGAAGGCGGCCGACGCGAGTGCCCAGGGGGCGGAGAAACGACCTCAGCTCCTCAGGACGCAGGTCGGCGCCGAAGAGATTGCGGAGGTGGTCTCACGCGCAACGGGCATCCCGGTCTCGAAGATGATGACTGGCGAGCGGGAGAAGCTGCTGGCGATGGAGGCGCATCTGCACAGCCGTGTCGTGGGTCAGGATCAGGCGGTCACCCTGGTCTCTGATGCGATTCGTCGTTCGCGTGCTGGTCTTTCCGATCCGAACAAGCCTTATGGTTCATTCTTATTCTTAGGACCGACAGGCGTTGGAAAGACCGAGCTTTGTAAGGCCTTAGCGCAGTTTCTCTTCGACTCCGAGGAGCATCTCGTCCGGATTGACATGAGTGAGTTCATGGAGAAGCACTCCGTGTCCCGGCTGATCGGCGCCCCTCCGGGCTATGTTGGCTACGAAGAGGGGGGTACGCTGACCGAGGCGGTGCGTCGCAAGCCCTATAGCGTGATTCTCTTGGACGAGGTTGAGAAGGCTCACCCGGACGTCTTTAACGTGCTGTTACAGGTGTTGGATGATGGCCGCCTCACGGACGGGCAGGGACGAACTGTTGATTTCAGAAACACGGTGGTCGTCATGACCTCCAACCTCGGGTCCCACGAGATTCAGCGTCTTGCAGAGGCGTCGCCTGCGGAGATTAAGGATGCGGTGATGGCCGAGGTAAAGGTTCATTTCCGACCAGAATTTATTAACCGAATTGATGAGATCGTGGTCTTCCACGGACTTGGGCAGGCACAGATTCGAGACATTGCGAAGATTCAACTGGCGCGGCTTGAGTCTCGTGTTCGTGCGCACGATATGACGCTGGAAGTCTCGGATGCGGCGCTTGATGAGATTGCGCGTGCCGGTTTTGATCCGCTGTTTGGGGCGCGCCCGTTAAAGCGTGCGATTCAGACAGCGATCGAGAACCCTGTCGCGAAGCTCATTCTGGAGGGGAAGTTTGCTCCAGGCAGTGTCATCCCAGTGGACTGGAAGGATGGCCAGTTTCGTTTCGATCGCGTCGTGCACTAGGGCTCAACGCCCTCGGCATGTGCCGGGGGCGGGCGACTGTTAGATCATTCGTTTTACGGGCATGTAGACCAGTCTTGTGCCGGCAATTTTGTCGTGTAGGCTTTGGGCGTCCTTGTCAAAGATGCCCCAGAAAAAACCAACCAGGCTCAGTGTGCTTGGGATTGCAACGAGGGCGCGGAGTAACGCCTGGCGCGGTGTAATGGGTTGATCATCCTTGGATCGCACCCGAAGCCCGAGCGTCTGCATCGGCAGCGTGCAGCGATCTCGACTCCAACCCCAGACGAAATAGGCCACGATGACACCGCCCAAGGTGAACTGAAGACCAAGACGTTTGAAGGCAGCAGCCCCGGGGTCTGCTCGGTCACTGAAGTCAGTCAGGAATGAATACAAAAAGCTGATTAACAGCAGGGGTCCGAACAACAACAGTGATTCATAGATGGCCCCCATGAACCGTCGCCAGACGGTGGCATGGGCAAGGGGAGTTGAGTCGGGCGCAGTTTCCATTGCGCGATTATCGCGCGAATGGTTTTTCTGCCTGTCCTGCAAGCGCTGATCTTGGTCGCGACGCCGCACCGCCGCTGGCAGTCGTGCCAGGGTTGGTGACTTCAGACCGTTTGGCGGTCGTCTGCGGATCTGTCTCGGCGAGACGTTGCTGAGCGAGTTCGATGAGACGAGCACGATCCTGCTCAGAGAGCTTCTGATATTCATTCCACTTCATGACCCGCACGTCTTCCGGCATTACCTGATGGAGACTATCGAATGCAGCCCGGGCCTGGCGACGTTCGGTTGCAGGCAGCGATACCCATTCCTGCATTCGTTCCTGCGCTAGCGCCTGTTGATCAGGGGTCATCAAATGAAACCGATCCGCAATCTTGATCCATTTCCGACGACGCTCGTTCTCCATCTCTGGCCAGTGTGACTCCAAGGGAGCCAACGCCTCGCGCTGCGCGACGGTCAGCTTTGACCAGAGTGGCGTCTGGCCTGTCATCGTTCCAGGGAAGAGCGAATCAAGCGACCAGAACTCCCGCATGGCACTCGTCGCACGAGATACGACCGGGATCGCGTCGCCTGCCTGACCTTTGTTGTCACTCCCACTTTCGCTGGGTGCAGCGGTGCCTTCTTGGAACACCAGAAAGCCCGGATCAAGATAGGCCTGCATCGGAAGTCGATCGGTCATCATCTTCTGATCAATGGCGGCGATACGCCCGATATCAATATCGCGAGAGATTTCCCTTACTGCCTGAAGCGAGATCAGCACGGTCATTACGGATGCGAGCGATAGTCCCATCCCCCAGCGCTGCTGACGATTCGTGAACCGGAAGATGGGGCGATGCGGCTGTTTCTGGGCAGCGCGAGAGACTGCCCGTGCACGGGTCTGTGACAAGGCTTCTTTAATGCTCGGCGGTAAGGCGTCTTGTTGCTGCTGAAGTCGCAGCCGACTCAGATAGATTGGGTCGCGGTCATTCATCGCTGTCGCTCCGGACGGATGTCGGCCAAGGCATCGCTCAGTGCCTTCATGGCACGCGAGCAGTGGGTCTTGACGCTCCCCTCGGAGCACCCCATCACCTGGGCTGTCTGCGAAATATCCATATCCTCCCAATAACGCAGCACAAAGGCCTGACGTTGACGAAGGGGCAGGTCTGCGAGCGCCTGATCGATCCGCTCGAGGACCTGCTTGGACTGAAGCTGTGCCTCAGGCTCGTGCTCGGGACGGTCGGCCAGATCAAAGATCGTATCTTCAATCGGGGACGCGTCATTTTCGTCGGACTGGGGCACGAGGTCTCCCAACAGGCTCACCCAGGCGCGGCGAACCTTTTGGCGACGGTGATGGTCCAGGATGGCATTGTGAAGAATGCGATGAAATAGGAGCGGCCAGTCCTCCGGCGGGTTTCCAGCGTATTTCTCGGCAAGTTTCAGCATGGCCTCTTGAACGAGGTCGAGTGCCGTCGCCTGATTGTTGACGCTCAGCATCGCGATTCGAAAGGCTCGGCCTTCGATCCCCGCGAGAAATTGGTCCAGAGCCTTGGGGTTCATACCAATATGTTAAATTAGCGGGCTTGACCTTGCCGGTACCGGCCCCACAAGGGACGGCAACGGCGATCCGTCAACTCAAAGCCCTTGTCGCAAGGTCTGTGTCGCTGGCCTCTTTGGCGCTTAACGCCGAAGGCGGGTGGCACCGGCGGGCAAGGATCACTGGAACTTGATAGGACGTACAACGATGGAAATCACAGGCGCAGAGATCGTCGTGCGCTGCCTGCACGAAGAGCAGGTAGACCACATTTTTGGCTACCCCGGTGGGGCAGTCTTATACATCTACGACGAGATCTATAAACAGAAAAAGTTCAAACACGTGCTCGTTCGACATGAGCAGGCTGCAGTGCATGCTGCGGATGCCTATGCCCGGTCGACCGAGAAGGTCGGTGTGGCACTCGTGACCAGCGGTCCGGGTGTGACCAATGCGGTAACCGGAATTGCGACGGCGTACATGGATTCGGTGCCCATGGTCGTGTTGTCAGGCCAGGTCCCAACCCATGCGATCGGTCTTGATGCATTTCAAGAGTGCGACACGGTGGGGATTACACGTCCCTGCGTGAAACACAACTTCCTCGTGAAGGATGTTCGTGATCTCGCCACCACCATTAAAAAAGCGTTCTATCTGGCGCGGACGGGGCGGCCCGGACCCGTGCTTGTCGATATCCCTAAGGACATCACGCGTGATCGCTGTAAGTTTGAGTATCCGAAAGAGATCTCGCTGCGGTCCTATAACCCAGTGGTCAAGGGCCACGCGGGGCAGATCAAAAAAGCGGTTCAGCTGATGCTGACGGCCGAGCGTCCCATGGTCTACACGGGTGGCGGCATTATTCTGGCCAACGCCTCTGCTGAGCTTCGTGAGCTTGTTGACCTGCTCGGTTATCCGTGTACCAACACCCTGATGGGGCTTGGGGCCTATCCTGCGACCAATAAGAAGTTTCTCGGAATGCCTGGGATGCACGGGACGTATGAGTGCAATCTGGCGATGCAGAACTGTGATGTGCTGATCGGTATTGGCGCGCGATTTGACGATCGCGTGATTGGTAACCCCAAGCACTTTGCACAGAATCCGCGCAAGATTATTCACGTCGATATCGACCCGTCGTCGATTTCAAAGCGGGTGAAGGTAGATCTGCCCATCGTTGGTGATGTCCGAGAGGTCTTGCGCGAAATGATCGCGCAGGTCAAAGAGGCGCTCGCCGCCGGGCACAAGCCCAACCAGAAGGCGCTTGGGGACTGGTGGGCGCAGATTGAACAGTGGCGTGGCCGTCAGTGTCTGAGCTACGACCAGGGAACCGAGGTGATCAAGCCTCAGTTCGTGGTGGAAAAGTTATGGGAAGTAACGAAGGGCGAAGCCTTTGTGACCTCCGATGTGGGTCAGCATCAGATGTTTGCCGCCCAGTTCTACAAGTTTGACCATCCTCGCCGATGGATCAATTCCGGCGGTTTGGGCACGATGGGAGTTGGTCTACCGTACGCAATGGGGGTAAAGCTGGCCCATCCGGATGCGGATGTCGCCTGTATCACCGGCGAAGGATCGATTCAGATGTGTATTCAGGAGCTTTCGACCTGTCAGCAGTACCGGCTCCCCGTCAAAGTCTTGAATCTGAATAACCGGTACCTTGGGATGGTGCGTCAGTGGCAAGAAATTGAGTACGAAAGCCGCTATGCGGAGTCGTACATGGATTCCCTGCCTGATTTTGTGAAACTGGCCGAGGCCTATGGCCATGTCGGCATGCAGATCACCAAGCCGTCGGATGTCGAGCCTGCCATTCGTGAGGCCTTTAACATGAAGGACCGGTTGGTGTTCATGGACTTCATCACTGACCGAGAAGAGAACGTCTGGCCGATGGTTCAGGCTGGAAAGGGTCTGTCAGAGATGTTGTTGGGTTCGGAAGATCTGTAAGGGGCTAGAGATGAAACACATTATTTCTATCCTTATTGAAAACGAGCCCGGCGCCCTGTCGCGCGTGGTCGATCTATTTGCGGCGCGTGCTTACAACATCGAGACGCTCACGGTGGCCCCGACAGAGGACGCGTCGTTATCGCGAATGACGATCAGCACCAAAGGGTCTGACGACACGATCGAACAGATCACCAAGCATCTGAATCGACTGATTGATGTGGTCAAAGTCGTCGACCTTGTTGAGTTCCCCTATATCGAGCGGGAGCTGATGCTGATCAAGGTTCGTGCGGTGGGGAAAGAGCGCGAAGAGATGAAGCGCATGGCGGATATCTTTCGTGGACGCATCATTGATGTGACGGAGCGCACCTACACCATTGAGCTCACCGGTGATAGCAGTAAGCTTGACGCCTTTATCGAGGCGCTCGAGACAGACAGTATTTTGGAAACAGTGCGAACTGGCAGCTCTGGCATCTCCAGAGGCGATCGCACCCTCAAGGTTTAATGACGAAAAGGAATTGATATGAACGTTTTCTATGACAAAGACGCCGACCTTGCCCTGATCAAAGGGAAGAAAGTTGCCATCATTGGCTATGGTTCCCAGGGCCATGCCCACGCGTTAAACCTTCACGACAGTGGCTGTCAGGTGGTCGTTGGGGTGCGCAAGGGCGGACCGTCGTGGGCAAAAGTGGAAAAGGCAGGCCTGAAAGCGGCCGAGATCAAAGACGCGGTTAAAGATGCAGACGTGGTGATGCTGCTGATGCCCGATGAGCATATCGGTGCCGTCTACGCTGCAGAGATTGCCCCCGTGATCAAGCAAAACGCGGCGCTCGCGTTTGCGCATGGATTTAATGTGCACTACGGCCAGGTGACACCCCGTGCGGACCTAGATGTCATCATGATTGCGCCAAAGGCCCCCGGTCATACCGTGCGCAGCACATACGCCCAAGGAGGCGGTGTGCCTTGTCTGATTGCTGTTCATCAGGACACAACGGGTAATGCACGTGCAATTGCGCTGTCCTATGCGAGTGCGATTGGTGGCGGCAAGGCCGGCATCATTCAGACGAACTTCCGCGAAGAGACGGAGACGGATCTGTTTGGCGAGCAGGCAGTACTTTGTGGCGGTACGGTCGAACTGATCAAAGCAGGGTTCGAGACACTCGTCGAGGCGGGCTACGCGCCAGAAATGGCCTACTTCGAGTGCCTGCATGAGCTCAAGCTGATCGTTGATCTTATCTATGAAGGCGGCATTGCCAACATGAATTATTCGATCTCGAATAACGCCGAGTTCGGTGAGTACGTTACCGGACCTAAGGTGGTGACGGCCGAGACCAAGAAGGCGATGAAGGAGGCGCTGATCAAGATCCAGACGGGCGAGTACGCCAAGGAATTCATTCTGGAGAACCGCGCCGGCGCGCCCACGTTGTTATCGCGACGTCGCCTGACGGCGGAGCATCCTATTGAGCAAGTCGGCGAGAAGCTTCGTGCCATGATGCCTTGGATCAAGGCCAACAAACTCGTCGACCAGACGCGTAATTAAGAGACCGTATGGCGCAAGAAGACGTTCGGCAGTATCCGCACCCACTGATTGCCCGTGAGGGCTGGCCGTTTGTGGCGGCCAGCGTGGTGCTGGCAGTCATTGCCTCCTGGTTGGGCTGGACCGTGATTGCGGTCATCCTCTGGGTCGCCGTGGTCTTTGTGGTGCAGTTTTTTCGTGACCCAGCCAGAACGCCGCCGGTTGGCGACGATCTCATTACGTCGCCAGCAGATGGGCGGATTGTGGTGGTTGGTCGCGCGACGGATCCGATCACCGGACGTGAGAGCCTGAAGATCAGCGTCTTCATGAATGTCTTTAATGTGCACTCGAATCGGGCTCCGATTCAAGGTCGGGTTCAGGAGGTGCAGTACTTTGCAGGCTCTTTTTTGAATGCGGCGGTCGATAAGGCGTCGGAGCAGAATGAGCGCAACGCGATCGTGATCGAAGATGCCCAGGGTCGCACGTTGACCTGCATTCAGATCGCCGGACTCATTGCGCGCCGTATCCTATGTTATGTCCGTCCAGGGGATGCGCTGGATCGTGGTGCACGTTACGGTTTTATCCGCTTCGGATCACGGGTGGATGTCTACTGCCCGGTGGGTACAGAGGCACTCGTTTCAGTCGGAGACAAGGTCTCTGCGCATGCGACGGCCTTGGCCCGTTGGTCCAAGGCCTGATGCGCTAATTCCAGATGAATCCTCGGCTTCCTCGTCGTCGTACCAGCATCTATCTGCTGCCGAATCTGTTCACGACGGGCTGCCTATTTTCTGGATTTTTTGCCATCGTTCAGGCCATGAATGGCCGATTCGCCGAGGCGGCCATCGCGATTTTTGTGGCCATGATTCTCGATAGTCTCGATGGCCGTGTCGCGCGCCTAACGAACACGACGTCTGATTTTGGGGCCCAGTACGACAGTCTCGCGGATATGGTCGCCTTTGGCGCCGCGCCGGCACTCATCGTCTACATTTGGTCGCTTCAGAGTCTGGGCAAGTTCGGCTGGTTGGCTGCGTTTATCTACATTGCGGGTGCCGCACTTCGGCTTGCGCGTTTCAATACCAATATTGCGATCGTGGACAAGCGTTTCTTCCAAGGGCTTCCCAGTCCTGCAGCGGCGGCACTGCTCGCCGGACTGGTCTGGGTCGCAACGGATCTTCGGGAGACGAAGTGGATCGACTGGTCCGCCCGCGATCTTCGCTGGTTGGTCTGGTCCGTCACGGTCTACGCGGGACTAACGATGGTCTCCAGCGTGCCGTTTTACAGCTTTAAGGACCTTAATCTTCGACGCAGTGTGCCGTTTGTCGTGATCTTTCTGGTCGCTTTGGGTCTTGTTCTGATCTCGCAGGACCCCCCAACGCTTTTGTTTCTCATGATGCTCTGCTATGGGCTTTCAGGCTGGGTGCTGTTCTTCTGGCGCAAGGCGAGGGGAGAGCGCGTCGAGGTGTTTGCAGAGCCTGATGAAAAGGATTTATAGTCGTGGCTATGCAATTTCAGACTGGCTGCGATGCGGCCTCGCTCTCGCTAGCACTACACCACGCCCTGGGTCGACTGCGCCAAGGGCGCTAACTCTCGACCCTCTCCCCGGCAGGCAACATGCCACGTCTGCGCCGGTCAAACGCTAAAGACAGACACTCACGAATAACAGATGAACCCTAATGGGGCCGTTGTGCGGCCCGGTGCATAAGGACCATTGACATGAACGACAAACTCATTATTTTTGACACGACATTGCGTGATGGGGAGCAAAGCCCAGGCGCCTCGATGACAAAAGACGAAAAGATTCGCATTGCGAAGCAGCTGGAGCGGCTTCGGGTAGATGTCATCGAAGCCGGATTTGCGGCCGCCAGCCCAGGCGACTTTGAGGCGATCCGAGCGATTGCGGAGACCATTAAACAGAGTACGGTCTGTTCGCTTGCGCGTGTCTCAGAAAAGGATATTCGTGCAGCGGGGGAGGCCATCAAGCCGGCTGCGAGGGGTCGGATTCACACCTTTATTGCGACGAGCCCGATTCACATGGAGAAAAAGCTCCGAATGAGCCCTGATCAGGTGATTGAGGCCGCGATCAAGGGCGTGAAGATGGCGCTTGAATATACGCCGGATGTGGAGTTTTCTGCCGAGGATGCGATTCGAAGCGATGTCGACTTCCTGGTGCGCGTCTTCACAGAGGTCATCAAAGCGGGCGCCACCACCATTAACGTTCCGGACACTGTGGGATACAGCGTCCCCGGCCTGCTGGGTGGATTGTTTCAAGAGATCATTGCGCGAACGCCGGGGTCGGATCGCGTGGTCTGGTCGACGCACTGCCATAACGACTTGGGCATGGCGGTTGCAAACTCGCTATCGGCGGTGCTCAACGGCGCGCGACAGGTTGAGTGCACGATTAACGGACTCGGCGAGCGAGCGGGCAATGCGAGTCTTGAAGAGATTGTCATGGCGGTAAAGGTCCGTCAGGATATTTTCAAGTGCGACACGCAGATCGATACCACCCAGATCGTGAGTGCGTCGCGACTCGTGTCGCAGATCACGGGCTATCCCGTTCAGCCCAACAAGGCGGTCGTGGGGGCGAATGCCTTTGCTCACGAATCTGGGATCCATCAGGATGGCGTGCTCAAACATCGCGAGACCTACGAGATCATGCGGGCAGAAGATGTGGGCTGGACCGCTAATAAGATCTCATTGGGCAAGCTTTCGGGTCGCAATGCCTTTAAGCAGCGACTCAATGATCTGGGCATTGAGTTCGAGTCTGAGCAGGCCTTAAATGATGCGTTTGCCCGGTTTAAGGACTTGGCCGACCGCAAATCGGAGATCTTTGATGAGGACCTTCAGGCGCTCGTCTCTGGGGATTCGATTGACCAGGCGGATGAGCGCTACCGTTTCTTGTCTCTATCGCAGCGGTCCGAGACCGGTGAGCGGCCAGAGGCACAGGTCGTCTTCTCCGTGGATGGGGCGGAAGTGAGTTCGAAGGCGCAGGGAAATGGTCCCGTGGATGCAACCGTTAACGCGATCGAGTCCCAGGTCGCCAGTGGATCGGAGCTCCTTTTATTTTCCGTCAACGCCATCACCACGGGCACGGAGTCCCAGGGGGAGGTCACCATGCGACTGTCCAAAGCGGGCCGGATCGTTAACGGCGTGGGGGCTGACCCTGATATCGTCGTGGCCTCGGCGAAGGCGTACCTAAATGCGCTCAATAAGCTGGAAAGCAAGGCCGAGCGGCTTAATCCGCAGCTTGTCTGAGTCCGATGGCGGCCCGGCACTCGCCAGGCCGCCATTTTTTCTATATAATTCAACGAGTTGCTTAGTTTCTAGGGAGTGATCCTTGAAATTAAGCCATCGCACGGCAGGCCCTGGCAGGTCTGACCGCAAGTGTCCGGCATTTATTCAGGAGAACACCATGCCCGTTGCCACCATCAATAAGCCCGCCATCATGGCGGAGTACCAGCGTGCCAAGAACGATACGGGATCTCCCGAAGTTCAGGTTGCACTGTTAACAGCTCGTATTAATGATCTGACGGATCACTTTAAGGCCCATGCGAAGGATCATCATTCCCGCCGTGGTCTGCTCAAGATGGTGAGCCGCCGTCGTAAATTATTGGATTACCTGAAGCGAACGGATGTGCAGGGCTACCGCTCGCTGATCGAGCGCCTGGGTCTACGCAAATAATCGTCTGTGGAGTTCCCAATCGCGTCCGCCCTGGTTTTGAGAAGTTGATGGACCCCAAAAATGCCTGCCCGGTTGCGCCGTGCGGGCATTTTTATTATTGAGTGAAGGAAATCGTTGTGTTTAATATTGCTAAAGAAGAGTTTCAGTATGGCCAGCACAAAGTGGTGCTGGAGACGGGTGAGATTGCCCGTCAGGCGACCGGTGCTGTGCTGGTCAATGTCGACGATACGATTGTTCTGGCGACGGTTGTCGCTGCAAAGTCCGCCAAACCTGGCCAGGATTTTTTCCCCCTTACAGTGGATTACATCGAGAAGACCTATGCCGCAGGAAAGATCCCTGGAGGATTCTTCAAGCGTGAGGGTCGCCCCTCTGAGAAGGAGACGCTGACATCGCGTCTGATCGACCGTCCGCTTCGTCCGCTGTTTCCGGATGGCTTTTACAACGAAGTTCAAGTGGTCTGCACAGTCATCTCGCTCAACCCCGAGATTGACCCCGATATCCCTGCAATGATCGGCGCGTCGGCGGCGATGGCCATTTCCGGTGTGCCGTTTAATGGTCCGATTGGTGCCGCACGTGTGGGCTACATTGACGGCCAGTACGTACTGAACCCTACTGCAACCCAGCTGAAATCGTCGCGAATGGATCTGGTGGTTTCCGGCACGGAGTCCGCGGTGCTCATGGTGGAGTCCGAGGCGGATCAGCTGTCAGAGGAGATCATGTTGGGTGGCGTGGTGTTCGGCCATGAGCAGGGTCGCCTCGCAATCGCTGCCATCAACCGTCTCGTTGAAAAGGCTGGAAAGCCGGAGTGGGATTGGAAGCCTGCCGAGAAGGATGAGGCCACCATTACCCGGATCAAGGCGTTGGCAGAAGCCCCCATCAAGGCAGCCTATGCGATTCGTAACAAGCAAGAGCGCTCACAGACGCTGAAGACGATCTATTCCGATGTGGAAACAAAGGTCGCTGAAGAGGCCGCTGCTGCCGGCCGTGAGGTGGACGGCAACCTCGTCGCCGAGACACTGTTTTCGCTCGAAGCCCATGTCGTTCGTTCTCAGATTCTGAATGGCGAACCTCGGATCGATGGTCGTGACACACGAACCGTGCGTCCGATCGCAATTCGCACGGGCGTGTTGCCGAGAACGCACGGGACCGCTTTGTTTACTCGCGGAGAGACCCAGGCACTGGTTGTGGCGACGCTGGGGACCACACGCGACGAGCAGATTATCGATGCCCTGTCAGGTGAGTATCGTGACCGGTTCATGCTTCACTACAACATGCCGCCCTATGCGACGGGGGAGTGTGGCCGTGTCGGTACGCCGAAGCGTCGTGAGATTGGTCATGGACGTTTAGCCAAGCGCGCGTTGGTTGCGGTGCTACCGAGCCCGGAGGAATTCGCGTATTCCATGCGCGTGGTCTCCGAGATTACCGAGTCCAATGGATCGTCGTCGATGGCGTCGGTCTGCGGCGGCTGTCTGGCGTTGATGGACGCGGGCGTTCCCTTGAAAGCACACGTGGCGGGTATCGCGATGGGGCTCATCAAAGAAGGTGGCCGTTTCGCTGTGCTCACGGACATTCTGGGGGACGAAGATCACCTCGGCGATATGGACTTTAAGGTGGCCGGAACCGATACCGGTGTCACCGCGCTTCAGATGGATATCAAGATCCAAGGGATCACCAAGGAAATCATGCAGGTTGCGCTCGCCCAGGCATTAGAGGCCCGCCTCCATATTCTGGGCAAGATGAAGGGTGCCCTTGATCATGCGCGAGAAGAGCTCTCAGAGTTTGCGCCGCGTCTGTACACCATGAAGATCAATCCTGAACGGATTCGTGATGTGATCGGTAAGGGAGGGGCAACCATCCGCGCGATCACTGAAGAGACCGGTACCCAGATTGATATCTCCGAAGATGGTTCGATCACGGTGGCCGCCACCACTGGCGACGCTGCGCGTGCCGCGATCAAGAAGATCGAAGAGCTCACGGCAGAAGTCGAAGTCGGTAAGACCTATGACGGTACGGTGCTTCGCCTTCTGGAGTTCGGCGCGATTGTGTCGATTCTTCCGGGTAAGGACGGATTGCTGCACATCTCGCAGATTGCTAACGAGCGCGTGAACGCGGTGGGAGACTACCTGAAAGAAGGGCAGTCGATTCGCGTTAAGGTGCTTGAGGCCGATGACAAGGGTCGTCTCCGTCTGTCGATGAAAGCCCTTCTCGAGCCGGAGGCCTCTTCTGAGACACCGGCAGCGCCACAGGCCTGATGATAAAATCTGGTGCAGCGCAGCGCCGGCCTTGGGTGGTCGGCAACTGGAAGATGAATGGCAGCATCGCCGGGAATGAGGCGTTGCTGTCGGATCTGCTCAGTCGGATCGAGGGGGAGCCTCCGAGATCCGATGTCCAGTGTGGTGTTGCAGTACCGTTTCCTTATTTGTTTCAGGCAGCGGTTCGGCTGAAAGGCCAGCCGATTGCATGGGGCGCACAGGATGTCTCCAACGAGACGTCCGGTGCGTTTACCGGTGAGGTCGCTGTATCGATGTTGTCGGAGTTCGAGTGCGAGTTTGCGCTCGTGGGGCATTCCGAGCGACGTCAACGGCATGGTGAGACGGATGCGGTGGTCGCTCAGAAGGCGATCCAGCTTCTGAGCGCAGGACTCACGCCGATTGTCTGTGTGGGAGAGTCCCTCGCGGTCAGAGATGCAGGAACGGCCGAGGCGGTCGTCTGTGCCCAGGTGGATGTGGTGGCACGGCGCCTGGCGGAGTCGAAGCAGTTGCATCGCGCTGCGTTTGCTTACGAGCCGATCTGGGCGATTGGAACAGGGCGAAGCGCGACGCCGGAGCAGGCGGAAGCGATGCATCAGGCAATACGCCAGTCGTTGTTGGCAATTGACCCTCAGGCCGCCCAGCAGGTGCGGTTGTTGTATGGCGGGAGTGTGAAGGCGGCCACGGCTGCCGAGTTGTTTGATCAAGAAAATATTGATGGTGCCCTCGTGGGGGGTGCCGCGTTAAGTGCAACAGAGTTTCATCAGATCCTCTGTGCAGTAAAGGAATAGAGAATGGGTTGGCTTGCGAATCTGGTGTTAACAGTTCAGGTGATCAGCGCGATCGGCATTATCGTGCTCGTGCTACTCCAGCAGGGCAAAGGCGCTGATATGGGGGCCGCCTTCGGGTCCGGATCGTCGGGCAGTCTTTTTGGCGCCTCGGGTTCTGCCAATTTTCTTAGCCGCATGACAGCGGTACTTGCGACCGTGTTTTTTATCGCCACGCTTGGCCTGTCGTTGATCGCAACGAAAAGTCGTGCGCCGGCCAGTGCAGGCAGTGTGATGGAGTCCTCTGAAGTGCCAATGGGCGTTCCTGCTCCGGCATCTCCTGGGGGGTCCAGCGTACCAGCAGTTCCTGTTGACTCCGTGCCAAAAAAATAATCAGTGACGGGGTAAGATGGAGCCCTTAATAGAGACTGAATTCAGTCAAAATTAGGGTTGTCGTAAAGGTTGTGGGTGTGGGGAGTTTGAAGCCGACGTGGTGGAATTGGTAGACACGCTGTCTTGAGGGGGCAGTGGCGAAAGCTGTGCGAGTTCGAGTCTCGCCGTCGGCACCAAAAAAAACATAAGATCGTCCGGGGATAGAGACGTGAACTTAGAACAATACCTTCCGGTGTTGATGTTTATTCTAGTCGGAGCTGGCATCGGCGTTGCCTCGATGTCGGTCGGCAAGATTCTGGGCCCCAATCGGCCCGACAGCGAAAAGCTCTCCCCGTATGAGTGCGGCTTCGAGGCATTTGAGGATGCCCGTCTTCAGTTCGATGTCCGCTATTACCTCGTTGCCATTCTGTTCATCTTATTTGATCTCGAGATTGCCTTTCTTTTTCCCTGGGCGGTAGCGCTCAAGGATATTGGCTTGTTTGGCTTTGTCTCGATGATGGTGTTTTTGGGAATTCTGGTCCTGGGCTTCATCTATGAGTGGATGAAGGGTGCCCTGGACTGGGAATAGTTAACGCGGCGTTGTGACCTATCGGAGAGCCTAGACAATGGCCATTGATGGTGTTTTCAAAGAAGGGTTTCTCACGACCTCTGCAGACCAGATCATTAACTGGACGCGGACGGGGTCGTTGTGGCCGATGACGTTCGGGCTGGCCTGCTGTGCGGTGGAAATGATGCACGCGGGCGCCTCGCGCTACGACCTGGACCGGTTCGGTGTTGTCTTCCGTCCGAGTCCACGTCAGTCTGATCTGATGATTGTTGCGGGAACGTTATGTAACAAAATGGCGCCTGCGATGCGTAAGGTCTATGACCAGATGCCTGAGCCGCGTTGGGTGATCTCCATGGGGTCTTGTGCCAATGGCGGCGGCTACTACCACTACAGCTACTCAGTGGTGCGGGGCTGTGACCGAATTGTGCCGGTCGATATCTATGTCCCAGGCTGCCCCCCTACGGCAGAGGCGTTGATCTACGGCATCATTCAGTTGCAGAACAAGATCAAACGTACCAGTACGATTGCGAGGAGCTAGACGTGGAACAGCTACGCGCGACGCTTCAGAGCACATTTGGTGATCGCCTGGTCTCCGTCAAGGAGGCCATCGGCGAGCTCACCGTGACGGTGCGTGCCAAGGATTACCACGATATCTGTCTTGGCCTTCGGGATACGCCGGGACTTGCGTTCGATACGCTGATCGATCTCTGTGGCATGGATTATCAGGACTACCGTGAGGGTGCACACGAGGGACCACGATTTGCGGTGGTCTGCCACTTTCTGTCGGTGAGTCTGAATCAGCGGCTGCGGCTGCGGGTGTTCTGTCCGGATGATGCGTTGCCGGTGGTCGCCACCATCACCGACCTATGGTCGACAGCAGGCTGGTATGAGCGTGAGGCCTTCGATATGCTCGGGATTGTCTTTGAGGGGCACGACGATCTGCGTCGCATCCTGACTGATTATGGGTTCGTGGGGCATCCGTTCCGGAAAGACTTCCCGCTCTCGGGATATGTTGAGATGCGGTATGACCCAGAGCAGAAGCGAGTGATCTATCAGTCGGTCACGATCGAGCCGCGTGAGCAGTCCCCGCGGGTGATTCGAGAAGACACCTACGGCGGTTTTATCCCGCAATAAGGCAAGGACAAGACCGTGGCAGATATCAAAAATTACACCCTGAATTTTGGCCCACAGCACCCGGCCGCACACGGCGTGCTTCGTCTCGTCTTGGAACTTGACGGGGAAGTCGTACAGCGCGCAGACCCTCATATCGGGCTGCTCCATCGTGGCACGGAGAAGCTTGCTGAGCATAAGACCTTTATCCAGTCTCTTCCCTACATGGACCGTCTCGACTACATGTCGATGATGGCCAATGAACACGCCTATGTCATGGCCATTGAGCGGTTGATGGGTATCGAGGTCCCGATTCGTGCGCAGTACATCCGTGTGATGTACGACGAGATCACACGGCTACTCAATCACTTGCTGTGGATTGGGGCGCACGGCCTTGATGTCGGCGCCATGGCGGTATTTCTGTATGCCTTTCGCGAGCGTGAGGATCTGATGGACTGCTATGAGGCCGTCTCCGGTGCCCGAATGCATGCCGCCTACTATCGACCCGGCGGTGTCTATCGAGATCTGCCGGATCAGATGCCCAAGTACATTGCCAACCGCAAGCGTTCGGAGCGTTCGGCGAGCCGACTCAACGTGAATCGTGAGGGAAGTCTTCTTGATTTCATCGAAGATTTCACCAAGCGTTTCCCAGGCTATGTCGATGAGTATGAGACGCTACTCACGGATAACCGAATCTGGAAGCAGCGACTGGTCGGCATTGGTGTGGTGTCGCCTGAGCGCGCCAAGGCTATGGGCTTTACCGGCCCGATGCTTCGCGGCTCTGGAATCGTTTGGGATCTTCGCAAGCATCAGCCATACGAAGTCTACGATCAGCTCGACTTTGATATTCCGATTGGGAAAGAGGGTGACTCTTACGATCGTTACCTGGTGCGCGTCGCCGAGATGCGCCAGAGTAATCGGATCATTGCCCAGTGTGTTGACTGGCTGCGTCGCAATCCGGGGCCGGTGATGTCGGACAACCACAAGGTTGCCCCACCGTCCCGCGTGGATATGAAGTCGAATATGGAAGAGCTGATTCATCACTTCAAGCTCTTCACAGAGGGATTCCGTGTTCCCGAAGGGGAATGCTACGCCGCGGTAGAGCATCCGAAAGGCGAGTTCGGTATTTACTTGGTGTCTGACGGTGCGAACAAACCCTATCGGTTGAAGATTCGTGCGCCAGGCTATGCCCACCTCCAAGGATTAGATGAGATGGCCCGTGGCCATATGCTGGCCGACGTGGTGACGATTATTGGAACGCAGGACATTGTGTTTGGAGAGATTGATCGATGAGCGTGCAGCTGCCCCTCACGGAACAACCGAAGGCATCGGTACTCTCAGCTCAGGCGTATCAAAAGATTGATCGCGAGCTGGCGAAATACCCCGCTGACCAGCGTCAGTCGGCGGTGATGTCGGCCCTGGCGATTGCGCAGGCAGAGGTGGGTTGGATCTCGCCTGAGGTTGAGGCCGAGGTCGCCCGATATCTCGGTATGCCAGCGATTGCCGTTCATGAAGTCGCCACCTTTTACACGATGTACAACACGCGCCCGACAGGACGCTTCAAGATCACGGTGTGCACCAATCTTCCGTGTGCGCTGCGCAGTGGTAACCATGCCGCGGCTTATCTGAAATCGAAGCTCGGCGTCGGGTTTAACGAGACCACCCCAGATGGGCTGTTCACGCTCAAAGAAGGGGAGTGCATGGGGGCCTGCGGGGACGCGCCAGTGCTCTTGGTCAACAACCATCGCATGTGTAGCTGGATGTCGAATGACCAGATTGATGCGCTAATCAATGAACTCACCGCGCAGGCCGGCGGTTCGAAGGGAGCGTAGCCATGGGTGCACCAGAGATTCCGTTGATCGATACCTGTTTCCATGGGCGTCATCTCTCACCGCAGATACTTGCTGGGTTAAGCCCGGATGGCTGGCATCTAAAGGACTATCAGGCGCGCGGGGGATACGAGGCGTTACGCAAGATCCTGAAGGAGGGCATGACTCCGGAACAAGTCATTGCGGAAGTGAAAGCCTCTGGGCTGCGTGGTCGTGGGGGAGCAGGATTTCCGACCGGCTTGAAGTGGAGCTTTATGCCCGCGAAGCTCCCGATTCAGAAGTACCTGGTCTGTAATTCTGACGAGGGGGAGCCCGGCACCTTTAAAGACCGTGACATTCTTCGTTACAACCCGCATATCGTCATCGAGGGCATGGCAATCGCCGCTTATGCGATGGGGATCACCGTAGGCTACAACTATATTCACGGAGAGATCTGGGAGACCTATGAGCGTTTCGAGGCAGCCTTGGAAGAGGCGCGCGCCGCAGGGTTTCTGGGCAAGTCCATCATGGGCTCTAACTTCTCGTTTGAGCTTCACGCCCACCACGGCTATGGCGCGTATATCTGCGGCGAGGAGACGGCCCTATTAGAGTCACTCGAGGGCAAGAAAGGTCAGCCACGATTCAAGCCGCCGTTCCCGGCCAGCTATGGTCTGTATGGCAAGCCTACGACGATTAACAACACAGAGACATTTGCGGCGGTCCCTTGGATCATTCGTCACGGCGGCCAGGCCTATTTAGAGGTCGGCAAACCGAACAACGGCGGCACCAAGGTGTTCTCGGTTTCAGGCGACGTGAATCGTCCCGGAAATTACGAGATTCCGTTGGGGACGCCGTTTGCAAAACTGCTGGAGCTCGCTGGAGGCATGCGCGATGGCCGTCGCCTAAAGGCGGTCATTCCCGGAGGCTCGTCGATGCCAGTCCTACCGGCAGAGATCATGATGGGCTGCGATATGGACTACGCCTCGATCGCGAAGGCGGGCTCCATGCTCGGCTCGGGGGCGGTCATCGTGATGGATGAGACCCGCTGTATGGTGCGCAGTCTTCTTCGGTTGTCGTACTTCTATTACGAAGAGTCCTGTGGTCAGTGCACGCCGTGTCGAGAGGGAACGGGATGGCTCTGGCGTATGGTCCAGCGGATCGAGAGCGGTCAGGGGACGATGGACGATCTGAATCGGCTTGATGAGGTGGCCGGCAACATCCAAGGGAGAACGATCTGTGCACTCGGTGATGCGGCAGCGATGCCCGTTCGCGCTTTCTTGAAACATTATCGATCCGAGTTTGAACATCACGTCACGCATAAGCGTTGTCTTGTGGACGATTACCTCTAGACCATTGGCGCATCCCTAACGAACACAACACAGTCACGAGAGCTTTCATGGTTGAACTTGAAATTGATGGCAAAAAGGTAGAGGTGCCCGAGGGCAGCATGGTCATGGATGCTGCCACTCAGTTGGGGCTGTATGTGCCGCATTTCTGCTATCACAAGAAGCTCTCGATTGCTGCCAATTGCCGCATGTGTCTGGTCGAAGTCGAGAAGGCGCCAAAGCCACTGCCCGCGTGCGCGACACCGGTCACCGCAGGAATGAAGGTATTTACGCACTCTGACAAGGCGCGTCAGGCGCAAAAGAGTGTGATGGAGTTTCTACTGATCAATCACCCGTTGGACTGTCCGATCTGTGACCAAGGCGGTGAGTGTCAGCTGCAAGATCTCGCAGTGGGGTATGGCCCCTCTGCCTCGCGCTACACGGAAGAAAAACGTGTGGTGTTCCATAAGCCGATGGGTCCGCTGATTTCTGCCGAAGAGATGAGCCGTTGCATTCACTGCACGCGCTGCGTTCGCTTTGGTCAAGAGATCGCCGGGGTGATGGAGCTGGGGATGGCGGGCCGGGGCGAACACTCGGAGATCATGTCGTTTGTAGGCGGTGCCGTTCAGAGCGAACTATCGGGCAACATGATTGATGTCTGTCCGGTTGGTGCGTTGACCAGCAAGCCGTTTCGTTACTCGGCGCGAACCTGGGAGTTATCCCGTAAGCGCTCGGTGAGCCCTCACGACAGCATTGGTGCCAACATTGTTGTCCAGTCAAAGGGCAGTGAGGTCAAGCGCGTCGTTCCGCTCGACAATGAAGACGTCAATGAGTGCTGGATCTCCGATCGCGATCGTTTCAGCTATGAGGGGTTGTCGGGATCGCACCGTCTGACGGTGCCAATGCTAAAGCGCACTGATGGCACCTGGGCTGAAATCAGTTGGGAAGAGGCGTTGGCCAAGGCCGCACAGGCGATGAAGACAGCATCCGGACATGGACCCAATCAGGTACGTGCGCTGATCTCGCCCAACAGCACGCTTGAAGAAATGGCGCTACTGGCGGCGCTGACTCGCTCATTGAAGAGTGACTCGGTCGACTTCCGTCCTCGGCTTGGTCAGGTTGGATTTGATAAAGATTTTGTTGGCGTCCCCACGCTCGGCATGCGCCTCGCAGAGGTCTCTCACCTTGATCGTGCGCTGGTGATTGGCGCATCCTTGCGCAATGATCATCCGCTGCTTGCGCAGCGGCTTCGTCAGGCAGTCCGACACGGCGCACAGATCGCTCGTGTGCATGCGATTGCAGAGGACTGGGCGATGCCAATTGCTGAGCAGATGCTTGCCTCGCCCACGGACTGGCCGACCCGAATTGCAGAGATTGCGGTGGCTGCGGCCGCGCTCAAGTCAGTCTCCGCACCGCCCATGTTTGCAGGGCTGTCGCCTTCCGCTTCGGCACAGGCGATTGCTCAACAACTCGTTGGCTCAAGCGATCCCGCACAGCAGGCTGCGATCCTGCTTGGCAATGCAGTAATGGCCCATCCTGCCGCGGCCGTTATCTGGGCAAACGCCCAGCAGCTTGCGGAGATTGTGGGCTGTCGTCTCGGCTTTACGGTCGATGGCGCCAACGGCGTTGGCGGTTATTTGGCGAAGGCGAACCCCGTGGCAGACGGACCCGATGCTGCCGCCATGTTTGCCCAGTCCGCTGAGTGTTACCTGTTGGTCAATATCGACCCCGCGATGGACTGCGCCAATCCTCATCAGGCCAAGGCTGCATTGAAGTCTGCAACGACGGTGATTGCGCTATCCGCGTTTAAAGATGGAGTGATGGAGGTCGCCGATCTGGTGCTGCCGATTGCCCCCTTTACCGAGACCTCTGGAAGCTACATTAACTGTGAAGGTCGTCTACAGTCGACGCAGGCGGTGGTCAAGCCTTTAGGGCAGGCGCGTCCGGGATGGAAGGTACTGCGAGTGCTAGGCAACCTGGTGGATGCTGCGGGCTTTGACTTTGAATCCTCCGAGGAGGTTCGCCTCCAGCTTCTGCCTAAGGCGAGCCCCGGAGAGATCTTGTCCGACCTCCGAGTGGCCGTCACGCGACAGCCAGGGCTTGATGCGTTGATGAGTCCATCGTCGAAGACCGGTTTAGTTCGCCTCGGTCTGGTCCCGATCTATCGCGCTGATGCGTTGGTGCGTCAGGCCGCGTCACTGCAGGAGACCCCTGCAAGTGCGCCACCGCGTCTTGAGGCCAATCCCTCAGACCTTGCGCGACTCGGTCTTGCTCATGGAATGAAGGTTCGTTGTCATCAGGGCGGCAAGACGGTTGCGGTGTTGGATGTCAGTGCCGATGACCGTGTCTGCCCCGGCGTGGTGAAGGTGGCAGCAGCGTATGGACAGACCGCTGATCTGGGCGATGCGATCGGGCCAATTGATCTGGAGGCTGCCTGATGGATGCACTGGTCATGGGGATTCAAAGCTGGGGGCAACAGGTACTCGGTCAGGCTTGGCCGGTCGCCTGGGTGCTGATCAAGATTGTGTTAGTCGTACTGCCCGTGCTGGCCTGCGTGGCCTATCTCACGCTTTGGGAGCGTAAGCTGATCGGCTGGATGCACATTCGTCTTGGCCCCAATCGTGTTGGCCCGTTTGGGCTGTTGCAGCCGATTGCCGATGCGGTCAAGCTGATGACCAAAGAGATCATCATGCCTTCTCAGGCGAATAAGGGCTTGTATGTCCTTGGTCCGATCATGACGATCATGCCGGCGATGGCGGCCTGGGTTGTGATTCCGTTCGGCCCGGACGTGGTCCTTGCGAATATCAACGCGGGACTACTGCTGTTATTAGCCATTACGTCGCTTGAAGTCTACGGTGTGATTCTTGCAGGCTGGGCGTCGAACTCGAAGTACGCATTCCTTGCGGCGATGCGGGCCTCGGCGCAGATGGTGTCCTATGAGCTGGCGATTGGATTTGCCTTGGTCTGCGTGCTGCTGGTGACGGGTAGTCTCAATATCACTGAGATCGTGGTCAGCCAGCAAAAGGGATTCTTTACAGAGGACCTTGGCTTGAACTTCTTGTCCTGGAACTGGCTGCCGTTGCTGCCCGTATTTGTGGTGTATTTCATCTCTGGGGTTGCTGAGACGAACCGCCATCCCTTCGATGTGGTGGAGGGTGAGTCAGAGATTGTGGCAGGGCACATGGTGGAATACTCCGGAATGGCCTTCGCCGTATTTTTCCTTGCCGAGTACGCCAACATGATTCTGATCTCTGTCCTGGCGTCGATCATGTTCTTGGGAGGCTGGGATGCCCCGATCGACGGGCTTGACTTCATTCCAGGTTGGATCTGGCTGGGGATCAAGAGCTTCTTCGTAGTCAGTCTTTTCATCTGGATGCGGGCGTCCTTTCCACGGTATCGCTACGACCAGATCATGCGCTTGGGCTGGAAGATCTTTATCCCTGTGACGTTGGTCTGGCTGGTGCTGATTGCCGCCTGGATGCAGACCCCTTGGTCAATCTGGTAAGGAGGAACGCGTGTTGAACTCTGTCGTGTCGTTTTTCCGATCCTTCCTGCTACTGGAAATGCTCCGTGGCATGGCCCTGACGGGACGGTATCTTTTTGCGAAGAAAATCACGGTGCAGTACCCCGAGGAGAAGACGCCATACTCACCTCGGTTTCGTGGTCTTCACGCGCTTCGTCGCTATCCCAACGGGGAAGAGCGGTGTATCGCTTGTAAGCTCTGCGAGGCGGTCTGTCCCGCGCAGGCCATCTTGATTGAGTCTGATGTGCGTGCGGATGGGACGCGTCGCACGACCCGATATGACATTGATCTGACGAAGTGCATCTTCTGCGGTTTCTGCGAAGAGAGCTGTCCGGTCGACTCGATCGTTGAGACCCATATTCATGAGTACCACGGCGAGAGCCGGGGAGATCTCTATTTCACGAAAGAGATGCTGCTCGCCGTTGGCGATCGTTACGAGTCTGAGATTGCCCAGGCGCGTCAGGCAGATGCTCCCTATCGATGATGCGCCCCTTCAGGAAAAACGCGAATGTTTGATGTCACCCTCACACTTTTTTACGTCTTCGCGGCCATTTTGGTGTTCGCGGCTCTGCGGGTTATCACGGCGCGAAATCCAGTGCATGCGGCGCTCTATCTGGTGCTGAGTTTCTTTAGTGCTGCGGCTATCTGGTTACTGCTTAGGGCAGAGTTTCTCGCGATTACCCTCGTGCTCGTCTATGTGGGTGCCGTCATGGTGCTGTTCTTGTTCGTGGTCATGATGATCGATTTTGACCTTGAACGGCTTCGTCAGGGTTTTTGGGCCAACCTTCGGGTGGCGGCGCCGGTGGGCGGACTGATTATTTTTGAGATGGCTGCGGTCTTGATTCGTAGTTTCAACGTCCCTGAGAGTGCGGTCGCCCCGCTTCCGGCAAATTACGACAACACCAGGGCATTAGGCCGCCTCATCTATACGGATTACGTCTACGCGTTTGAGATTGCTGCGGTCATTCTGCTCCTTGCCATTGTGGCGGCGATTGCGCTGACACTGCGTCGTCGTAAGGACAGCAAGCATCAAGATCCTAGCAAGCAGGTCAAGGTGCGTGCAGAAGATCGGGTACAGCTTGTCTCGGTTGCGCCGGTCTCCAAGAAGAGGGAGGAGGTCTGACATGCTGACCTTGGCGCATTTTCTGACGCTTGGTGCAATTCTGTTTGCGCTGAGTGTCATTGGAATCTTCATGAACCGAAAGAACTTGATCGTGCTGTTAATGGCGATTGAGCTGATGCTCTTGGCGGTAAACATGAACTTCATTGCCTTCTCGCATTACCTCGGTGACGCGGCTGGTCAGATCTTTGTCTTTTTCATTCTGACCGTTGCTGCGGCGGAATCTGCCATTGGACTCGCCATTTTGGTGGTCTTGTTCCGAAATCTGAATACCGTCGAAGTAGAAGAGCTCGACGAACTAAAGGGCTAATCGGTCATGACCTCTCTGTATCTTCTCGTTCCGCTCGCGCCCTTAGTTGGCGCGATGATTGCCGGTCTCTTCGGTCGGCAGATCGGTCGTACCGCATCCCACTCGGTAACGATCCTTGGCGTCCTGGTCTCGTTGGTGGCATCTGTTGTCGTGTTGTTAGATGTGTTTGCCGGTAACGTGTTTAATGGCTCGGTCTACACCTGGGCAGTGATTGGTGACCTTCGATTTGAGGTGGGTTTCCTGATCGATACGCTATCGGCCACGATGATGGTGGTCGTGACCTCGGTCTCGCTTGCGGTCCACGTGTACACCATCGGCTACATGCGGGACGACCCCGGGTATCAGCGGTTCTTTAGTTATATCTCGCTCTTTACGTTCTCGATGCTCATGCTGGTGATGAGCAACAACTTTCTACAGCTCTTCTTCGGCTGGGAGGCGGTCGGTCTCGTCTCTTATCTATTGATTGGTTTCTGGTACACCCGCCCGACGGCGATCTATGCCAACTTGAAGGCCTTTCTTGTCAATCGTGTGGGTGATTTTGGGTTCATCCTAGGTATTGGACTGATTGCCGCCCATGCAGGATCACTGGACTATGCCCAGGTGTTTCAGGCCGCCCCAACACTTTCTAAGACGACGATCTCTCTCATTCCTAATACCGATTGGCCTTTACTCGCCGTGGCCTGTATCTGCCTGTTTATCGGAGCGATGGGGAAGTCAGCGCAGTTTCCGTTACATGTCTGGCTGCCGGATTCGATGGAAGGTCCCACGCCAATCTCTGCGCTGATTCACGCGGCCACCATGGTGACCGCCGGCATCTTTATGGTGGCTCGGATGTCGCCGCTCTTTGAACTCAGCGACATTGCACTCTCCTTTGTGCTGATTGTCGGCGCTATTACCGCATTGTTTATGGGTTTTCTGGGCATTATTCAGAACGACATCAAACGCGTCGTCGCCTATTCCACGCTCTCGCAACTCGGCTATATGACCGTGGCGCTCGGCGCGTCGGCATATTCGGTCGCCTTTTTCCATCTCATGACCCACGCATTCTTTAAGGCGCTGCTCTTTCTGGCCGCCGGCTCAGTCATTATTGGGATGCACCACGAGCAAGACATTCGGCGCATGGGCGGGCTGTGGAAGCGCATGCCGATCACCTGGGCCGTCTCCTTATTGGGTTCGCTGGCGTTGATCGGGGCACCGTTCTTCTCCGGCTTTTACTCAAAGGACATGATCATCGAGGCGGTACGGGCTTCGAATCTGATTGCCGCCCCTGCGGTCTACCTGATGCTGCTGCTCGGGGTGTTCGTGACAGCGTTTTACTCTTTCAGGATGTTCTTCCTGGTCTTTCACGGCACCCCGCGTTGGGAGCAGGGCGGCCACGACCATGGCCATGATCATCACGGGGATGGACCGCATGAGTCGCCGTGGGTTGTCACGTTACCGCTGATCTTTTTGGCGATTCCGTCAGTCATCCTCGGCGCGGTGGCCATTGGTCCGATGCTCTTTGGGGACTATTTTGCGGGGGTCTTGTTTGTCGATGCAGGACATCCGGCGATGGCGACCCTGAAGTCGCACTTTACGGACTGGGTGGGCTTGGCACAGCACGCCGTGGTGACATGGCCGTTCTGGTTGGCACTTCTCGGTGTTGTGACATCGGCAGTGTTTTATCTCTATCGTCCTGAGATACCCGCTGCAATCTCACGCCGACTGTCGACGGTTCATCACTTGCTCGAGCAGAAGTACTTTATGGATCGTTTCAATGAGATTGTCTTTGCAGGCGGTGCACGGCTCCTTGGTGGTCAGCTCTGGAAACGCGCAGACCAGGGATTGATTGATGGACTGGTAGTGAACGGAAGTGCGCGGGTGGTGGCCGCGATCGCCTCGATCATGCGTCTTGGCCAGACGGGCTACCTCTATCACTACGCGATTGCCATGATCCTGGGCGTGGCGTTGATGCTCTGGTGGTTCGCACCAGTGGTGAATTCGGTTCCGATGGTGAAATGATGACGACTGACTTTCCTGTTTTAAGTGTTGCCATCTGGCTACCGATTCTCGCGGGGGTCGCGATGATTCTTGCAGATCGCGCTGGGTCTGCGAGGACGCTGCGCTGGGCTGCACTCGCCGCCTCGGTTGCTGGGTTCCTCGTGACCATTCCGGTATTTACGTCGTTTGATATCGCCTTCTCAGGGATGCAGTTTGTGGAGAAACGCGAGTGGATTCCTCAGTTTGGTATCCACTACTCGCTTGGCGTAGACGGTCTATCGATGTGGTTTGTCCCCCTGACAGCGCTGATTACCGTATTTGTCGTGGTGGCGGGCTGGGAGGTCATCCAGGATCGGGTGGGTCAGTACATGGGCGCCTTTCTAGTGCTTTCTGGGCTGATGATTGGCGTTTTTTCTGCGTTAGATGGAATTCTGTTTTACGTCTTTTTCGAGGCGACCCTGATTCCGATGTATCTGATCATCGGTATCTGGGGAGGTCCCAATCGTGTCTATGCCGCGTTTAAGTTCTTCCTGTACACCCTGCTCGGATCGCTACTCACCCTGATTGCCCTGATCTATCTCTACATGAAGTCAGGCAGTTTTGATATTTTGGCCTGGCATGTGTTGCCGTTGCCGCTCAATGCGCAGATCCTGATCTTCTTGGCGTTTCTGATTGCCTTTGCCGTCAAGGTCCCGATGTGGCCTGTTCACACTTGGCTGCCCGATGCCCACGTGGAGGCACCAACCGGCGGCTCTGTGGTACTGGCTGCGATCATGTTGAAACTCGGCGCCTACGGATTCCTACGGTTCTCGTTACCGATTGCGCCAGACGCATCTCGCGAACTAGATCTGTTGATGATCAGTTTGTCGCTGATTGCTGTCGTCTATATTGGTCTAGTGGCCCTTGTTCAGGCGGACATGAAAAAGCTAGTGGCGTACTCGTCGATTGCCCACATGGGATTCGTGACGCTTGGTTTCTTTATGTTTAACAGTCTTGGTGTGCAGGGCGGAATTGTTCAGATGATCTCGCACGGGTTTATCTCGGGCGCCATGTTCCTTTGTATTGGGGTGCTGTATGACCGCCTCCATTCGCGACAGATTGCCGACTACGGTGGCGTCGTAAACCGCATGCCAAAGTTTGCGGCGCTCTTTCTTTTGTTTGCCATGGCCAATAGTGGACTTCCGGCGACGAGTGGTTTCGTTGGGGAGTTCATGGTGATCCTCGGTGCTGTCGAGTACAACTTCTGGATCGGGCTGCTTGCGGCAACCACGCTTATTTTCGGGGCGGCGTATTCGCTTTGGATGTATAAGCGCGTGGTCTTCGGTGAGATCGCTAATGACCACGTCGCCGAGCTGAAGGACGTGAACCGCCGCGAGTTTTGGATGCTCATGGCGCTAGCCTTCTTCGTGCTGCTGATGGGCCTGTGGCCAGCGCCGTTTACGGATGCGATTCAGGTGTCCGCCGATGGCCTGTTAAAGCATGTTGCCACCTCTAAGCTGCCGACGCCTTGATTTCGGAAAGTGACTCTCCATGACCTTTGAATCTCTACAGATCCAGGCTGCACTCCCCGAGATCCTGTTGTTTGGACTCTTGGCGGTTGTCTTGCTGGTGGACTTATTTACCCGACGTAACAGCGGCGCGCTTGTTCATGGTATCTCGCTTGCCGGCCTGATTCTGATTGGTCTCTGGCAGCTGATGCTGGCTTCAGACACCACCACGGTCTATGCCATGAATGGTCTGGTGGTGGCGGATTCGATGTCGGCTTTTCTGAAGGGCGCCGCTGCCCTTGCCGTGGCCGTCACCCTCAGTTACGGCCGTCATTACATTCGTGACCGGGATATTCCGAATGGTGAGTTTCACCTGCTGGCACTGTTTGCGTTGCTTGGCCAGTTCGTGATGATCTCGGCCAATAACTTCCTGACGGTGTATCTCGGTATTGAGCTGCTCTCGCTTGCCCTTTATGCACTGGTTGCCTTACGACGGGAGCACGCCGTGTCAACAGAAGCGGCGATGAAGTATTTTGTTTTGGGTGCCTTAGCGTCTGGTTTTCTGCTCTATGGGATGTCGATGGTCTACGGCGCCACAGGCACCTTAGATCTGCCCCTGATTGCGGACAAGCTTGCCTCCGGCCAGGCGGACCGGTTGATTATGGTGTTTGGTACGGTGTTTATCGTCGCTGGACTCGCCTTTAAGCTCGGCGCCGTGCCGTTTCACATGTGGGTTCCTGACGTCTACCAAGGCGCGCCGACCGCCATGACGCTCCTGATTGGCGCGGCCCCGAAGTTTGCCGCATTTGCGATCGTGACCCGACTGTTGGTGAGCGGAATGTTTGGCGTAGCCGCTGACTGGCAGCAGATGTTGATGATCCTGGCGGTGCTCTCGCTAGTGGTCGGTAATCTCGTCGCGATCATGCAGACCAACGTCAAGCGTCTGCTCGCGTACTCGACGATTGCCCACATGGGTTTCATGCTCCTGGGGTTCGTTTCCGGCGTGGTCGGTGCCGATACCAAAGGGGCAGTGGATGCCTATGCGGCGTCGCTCTTTTATGTGGTGACCTATGTCATTACGACTCTTGGAAGCTTTGGGGTTCTGTTGATTGCCTCTTCAAGAGGGTTCGAGTGTGAGACCTTGGATGACCTGAAGGGACTTGCGCAGCGCCATCCGTGGCTTGCCGGCATCTTTTTAATTCTGGTGTTCTCGATGGCGGGTATTCCCCCAACGGTGGGCTTTTATGCCAAGCTGGTCGTGCTCGAAGCGGTCGTTCAGGCAGGCCACGTCTGGCTGGCGGTGCTTGCGGTGATGGCCTCTCTTGTCGGTGCCTTCTACTATCTGCGTCTTGTCAAAGTAATGTACTTCGAGACCTCGAAGATTGAGATGCCGATGGACTGTGGTCGAGGTGTCCGGTCACTGCTAACGGTCAATGGGCTGGCGGTCGTCGCGCTGGGGCTGATGCCCGGCCCGTTAATGGCAGTGTGTATCTATACGGTCCGGATGTCGTTGGCCGCATGAATACCGGCGCCGCCGCACTGATTCTGCTGTTGCTCGCCATCGTGCTGGCGAGTCTGCCATTTGTTACTGAACGGCTGTTTCTCATCTGGTCGCGCTCTGTAAAAAGTGTCTGGCTGCGACTACTCGAGCTATTGGTCTATTACGGCCTCTTCCTCGCGATTGGACTTGGACTGGAAGCAGCCGTGGGACGGCGTCACTCGCAAGAGTGGCAGTTCTACGCGATTACGGTACTGATGTTCCTGGTGCTAGCCTATCCCAGTTATGTCTGGCGCTATCTCAAACGACGCCCATCGAATGGCGACTGACGATCCGCGGCCGGCGGGACGTCTCGACGAGCCGTATCCCTCGCTGCTCGAGCAGCGTCTCGCGGGAGAGTCAGTTTTTCAAGGGAAGTTACTTAAGGTCTACCGCGACCATGTTCGGGCGCCGGACGGCCACGAGCAGACGTTTGAGTACACGCTGCATCCTGGCGCTGCGGTGGTCATTCCGGTCTTGGACGATGGCCGGCTAGTGCTGGAGCGGCAGTGGCGCTATCCACTAAACCGTAGCTTTCTTGAATTTCCGGCGGGAAAATTAAATCCCGGTGAAGATCCTCTGATGGCGGTGCAGCGGGAACTGACTGAAGAAACGGGCTATCGGGCAGGGCAGTGGGCGAAGCTCGGTGAAATGCATCCTGTCATCGCCTATTCCACTGAGGTCATTCATCTCTTTATGGCGAAGTCACTGACGGCCGGCGACAGTGCGCGCGAGCAGGGGGAGTGTCTCGAACTGGTAGTGATGACGCCGGACGATTTTTTCGATGCAATCCATGCAGGTGAGATCACGGATAGCAAGACCTTGTCATGTGCGGTGTGGCTCGATCGTATTCTGCGCGGTACCTGGCAACCTGTCTGGCAGAACTCGACCGTGCGCTAGTCGGATTGCGGGCGTACACTTATGCCCAGACCAAGCACCCATTTGTCTTAGAGAGGAACTATGTCTAGTACTCACGCTCAGTTTTCTTGGGAAGACCCATTTCTGTTGTCCGAGCAGCTCTCTGCAGAAGAGACCATGATCATGGACGCCGCGCGCGCCTATGCACAGGAAAAGCTCGCGCCAAGAGTGTTGGAAGCGTTTCGTCATGAGGCGACCGATCCGGCAATCTTTCGCGAAATGGGGGAGATGGGGCTGCTCGGCGCCTATATTCCGACGCAGTATGGTGGGGCAGGGGTTAACTATGTCTCGTATGGCCTTATTGCACGAGAGATTGAGCGGGTTGATAGTGGCTATCGGTCGATGATGAGCGTCCAGAGCTCACTCGTGATGCTTCCTATCTATGAATTTGGAACCGAGGCACAACGACAAAAGTTTCTCCCGAAGTTGGCAAGTGGCGAATGGATCGGCTGCTTTGGTCTTACAGAGCCTGATGCTGGCTCTGATCCGGCCGGCATGACCACACGGGCGAAATGCGTGCCTGGTGGTTACAGCCTATCGGGAGCGAAGACTTGGATTTCGAATAGTCCGATTGCGGATGTATTTGTGGTCTGGGCAAAAGACGATGAAGGCAAGATTCGCGGCTTTATTCTTGAGAAGGGTATGAAGGGGCTTACCGCACCGGCGATTCACGGCAAGATTGGTCTTCGCGCCTCGATTACGGGAATGATTATGATGGATCAGGTGTTTGTTCCAGAAGAGAATGCGTTCCCGGAGATTCGCGGTCTGAAGGGGCCCTTTACCTGCTTGAACTCTGCTCGCTATGGAATCTCCTGGGGGGTTCTGGGTGCCGCGGAGTTCTGCTGGCATACCGCACGTCAGTACTGTCTTGACCGTCAACAGTTTGGCCAGCCGTTGGCGGCGAATCAGTTGATTCAGAAAAAGCTTGCCGATATGCAGACCGAGATTGCGCTGGCGCTGCAAGGTGTCTTGCGACTCGGTCGAATGAAGGATAGTCAGATCGCCGCTGTGGAGATCACGTCCATCGTGAAGCGCAATAGCTGCGGAAAGTCTCTGGAGATTGCTCGAATGGCCCGCGATATGTTGGGGGGTAACGGGATCAACGATGAATATGGAGTGATGCGCCACATGGTCAACCTTGAGGTCGTCAACACCTACGAGGGCACCCATGACATCCATGCCTTGATCTTGGGCCGCGCGCAGACAGGAATTCAGGCGTTTTTCTAAGCAATGGATAAGGTAGACGTCCTGGTGGTTGGGGCCGGGGTGGTCGGTCTCGCCATCGCGCGAGAGTTCGCAATGGCCGGCAAAGAAGTTGTTATTGTCGAGAGTCAGAGTCACTACGGATCGGGGTCCAGTGCGAGAAATTCTGGTGTGATTCACGCGGGAATCTATTACCCGACGGGATCGAAGAAGGCGCAATGGTGTGTCGAGGGACGTCACCTGCTCTATGACTATGTCGCCAGCCGGAAGGTGGGGCACCAGCGGATCGGGAAACTAATTGTCGCTGCGCAAGATCAACGCGAAAAGCTAGAAGCAATCTATCGCACCGGTGTGGCCAATGGCGTCACGGACCTCGCGCTGATCTCGGGAGATCAGGCTCGCGCGCTAGAGCCTGCATTGGGCTGTGATCTCGCAATTCATTCCCCGTCAACCGGCATTATTGACGCCCATGACCTCATGCATGCGCTGCTCGGGGATGCGGAGGCCCATGGGGCAATGCTCGCGGTTCAGAGCCGCTTTGTGTCTGCCGAGCAAGTCCAGGGAATTTGGCACTCTCAGGTCTTAGGCGAGACGATCGTATCGGAGATCTTGGTGAATGCAGCAGGTCTGGATGCGATTCCCGTTGCCCACGCGATTGCTGGGGTAACATCCACGCAGATTCCGCAGATGCGCTTTGCGAAGGGTAACTATGCTTCTTTGCGGGGGCGTTGCCCGTTTCGACGACTAATCTATCCGGTACCGGTTCCCGGCGGGCTTGGTACTCATCTCACGTTAGATCTTGGGGGGCAGGCTAACTTTGGTCCTGATGTCGAGTGGCTCGACTCCCCGTCAGACGATCAGATTCAAGCAGGATTGATTTCAAGCTTCTCTTATCAGGTCGATCCCGCTCGACTAAGTACCTTTGAAAGAGATATTCGAACCTGGTGGCCTGGTCTTCCGGACGGCGCGCTGGCACCCGGCTATGCGGGGATTCGACCCAAGCTTGTGGGACCCGGGGAGCCAGCGGCAGACTATTGCGTCCTCGGCCCTGGCGACCATGGTCGCCAGGGGCTTGTGCATCTACTGGGGATGGAATCCCCGGCGCTTACGAGCTGCCTTGCGATTGCGAAGGCCGTGCGCGGGCTTGTTTAAAGAACTGAAATGCAACGACCAGCCCGAATCCGATAAAGCCTGCGACATCAGAGAGGTTCGAAGGGTAGGTCAGCGCAACGCCTGAGGCAATCAGGACCCAACGCTCTACGAAAGACGTCTTCACCAGGAACCAGTTCTGTAGGCCACCGGCAAGGGAGATGATGCCGACGGATGCCGTAAAGGTAATCCAGCCGATGTCGACCCAGTTTGCATTGGCCAGCGCTTTGGTGGTGCCCATCAGAAGCAGTGCGACCCCTGCCGGGTCTAGCACGAAGATAAACGGCACGAGAATGGCAGGTGCGACGTACTTCCAACTCTGGAAGGTCGTCCGATAGGGATTGCCTTTACAGATTGCCGCAGCAGCGAACGGCGATAGCGCCGTCGGTGGAGAGACTTCGGACAACACGGCGTAGTAGAAGATAAACATGTGGGCCGCGAAATCGGGTACCCCCAACTTGATGAGCGCTGGCGCAGCGATCACGGCACAGATAATGTAGGACGCCGTGACGGGAACCGCGAGCCCGACGATCCAGACGATCAATGCGGTGTAGATCGCTGTCAGCAGCAGCGAGCCGCCGGCGTAGTCGATCACAATAGCGCTAAATTTCAGACCGAGTCCAGTCAAGACAACAACACCCACAATCAGTCCAGCGCCCGCACAGGTCGCCGCGATGGAGAGCACCTGGGTGAATCCATCCGAGAGCGCCTCTACAAGTTTGGAATCGTAAAAGCTTCTCCAGAAGGGAAGCTTTCTACTGAACATGCCACGAGGAAGCATGGCTGAGTCGGCGCGAATCAGACTTGTTAAGAAGGACAGCACTGTCGCCCAGAAGACTGACATGACGGGAGAAAAGCCCATCAGCATGAAGATCACAATGGAAATCAGGGAGAAGAAGTGGAACCAGTACTTCTTCGCAAGCGTCCAGGCGCTTTCGATCTGGGGCATCTCTTGACCCGCCATATGGTATTTCCGCGAGTCGATCTCCACCATGACGAATAGACCTAAATAAAACAAAAAGGTCGGAATGGTGGCCATCAGCAAGACGTCTAGATAGGAGATCTTAAGAAACTCGGCAATCAGAAAGGCGGCAGCGCCGAGTACGGGTGGTGAAATGATCGCGCCCAGTCCCCCTGCCGCAAGCAGACCGCCCGCAGCGTTTTTGTCATAGCCTGCCTTGGCGAGCATGTTGTGTGCGACAGAGCCCACGGTCACTGTCGTGGCCACACCCGATCCGGAGGGGCCACCGAGCAGAAAAGATGAGAGCACCACCGTGCGTCCCACACTGGAGGTCTTCCCGCCCATTGCGGAAAAGGAGAAATCAATAAAGAACTTACCGGCGCCACTGAACTGAAGGAATGCGCCGAAGATCGTGAACAGGATAATGAGCGTGGAGGAGACGTCGACCGCCGTCCCGAAGATACCTTCGAGGGTCATATACATGAACCCGACGAGTCGAGAGAGGTCATAGCCCTTGTGTGTCCAGGGGTCGGGCAGAAGGTCCCCGAAGAGCGCGTAAAGCAGAAAACAGACGGTGACTGAGAGCAGCACCAGTCCATTGGTACGTCGAACTGCTTCGAGGATGAGGAGAATCAGTGCGGTTCCAAACACGACATCCATGGTGAGTGGGAAGGTGTTTCGGTCGGTAAAGTCATCACCGCCTTTGAGGGCGTAGACCAGTACTGCGATCGCGATGAGCGCAAACAGAATATCCCACCACATGAGACGGTTTTTGAATTTTGCAGCGATCGGGAAGGTGAGAAAGACAAAGGCCAGCACCATCGTCACATGAGTCATCCGAAGGACTTGGGCAGGAACGATTGCATAAGCCGCATACAAGTGAAATAGCGACATGGCCACGGCCACGATAGTGAGTCCGACACCGAGCCAGCCACGGTAGTTGTTGGCGTCGCCTTCTTCTTCTTTAATGAGATTTTCAACCCGTTGGCGAGTCTCTGCATCGAGATCATCTTCGGGGAGACCCATCTTATGAAGCGTATCGCTCATGCTGGCTCCTTGATTTTCGCTTTAAAACTTATCGTCATCTTTAAAAAGAAGGCCCGCGATCCGCGGGCCCCCTGACTTCACTGTTGATCGTTCATCGACGTGAACTGATCAGATCCACTGGCTTACTCGATCTTTCCGCCTTTTTCACGGATGTACTTCACCGCACCGGGATGGAAGGGGATCGGGGAAGACACTTGCTTCTGGTTTGCAATCGTGACGTTCTCGTATTCTTTATGAACGGCGATGAGTTCCTTGTGGTGATCGAAGACTGCCTTGACGATCTTGTAGGCCTGATCGTCAGGCATCTTGGCATTTACGAGCAGCACGTTTGCGACAGACGCGATCTTGTTATCCGCTGCCATCCCTGCATAGACTGCTTTTGGAATAGTGTCCGCGTAGTAGAGATTGCCGTACTTCTTGTTCATTGCAGCGACCGCGGCAGCGTGGTCGATCATTTGAATCTTGACCCCAGGGGTGCTTGCGAGATCGGTCACGGCTGCCGTGGGCAGACCCCCCACCCAGAAGAAGGCTTGAATCTTCTTATCTTTCAGGGCATTCACCGACTCTGCAACGCCGAGACGCTCGCGGGTCATGTCTTTGTTGGGATCTAGACCAGAGGCCTCGATGAGGCGCAGGGCCATCACTTCGGTGGCGCTACCGGGGCTTCCGGTGGAGACACGCTTGCCCTTGAGGTCCGCCATGGTCTTCACGCCAGTGCCATCGACAGAGACGACGTGCATCCGGTTCGGGTAAAGCACCAGAAGGGTGCGCATGTCTACCTTGCGGCCGCTAAACTTGCCTTCCCCTTTCGAGGCATCGAGGGCGGCATCGACCATCGAGAAGCCGACATAGGGCTTACCGCTGGCAATGAGATTGAGGTTGTCGACCGAGCCGCCGGTGACCTCAGCGGTCGCCTGCATTCCGGGCACATGTTTGGAGAGAACCGCTGCAAGGCCGCCACCCATGGGGTAGTAAACGCCTCCCGTACCGCCCGTTGCCACTGAGATGTTCTGGGCGAAAGCGGTCGAGGTCACCGTCATGGCGAGCGCTGCGAAGATCTTAGGAAAACGCATGCGAAAGTCTCCTTTGTTCAAGAATGTTGAAGGGGCAAGGGTAGCAGGTGAGACGGTCTTTTTTAAGGCTTGTTCGCCCTTGAAGACCTAGGAGAAATACTAGGACAGCATCATGATCAGGGGTGATTGGGACGGGCCGCGTTAGACTGCCCGGCGTTGAGAACAGTCGGGAGGCTTTATGGCGAATCGTCGGGTTTTGGTGGTGGGCGGTGGAACGATGGGCGTGGATATTGCTGCCTCGTTTGCGGCAGGCGGCTGGGATGCCGAGATCGTGAACCCTAACGACGCACGGTTCGTCACGATTCAGTCGCGTTTTCAGGAGGCACTGGAGCGGCTGCAGTGTGGCCATGCGCCTGCCTTGGCGCTCCACCAACAGCTTGATGAGGTGGCCTGGGCTGACCTAGATCTCGTGATTGAGGCTGTCCCGGAGGTGCTGCCCTTGAAGCAGAAGATCTTTGCCGACCTTGCGCGGCTCGCGAAACAGGATACGCCGCTTTGCAGCAACTCTTCCGCGCTGCCGATTAGTGCAATCGGCAAGGGGCTTCGCAGTCAGCACCGAATGTTAGGGACGCACTATTTCATGCCGGCCCATTTGGTACCTGCGGTGGAAGTGGTCTGCTCAGCGCATACAGACCCTGCGGTTGCTGATCGTGTGTCAGAAATGTTGCGCTCTGTTGGGAAGGTGCCCATTCGCGTGAAGAAGGACCTGCCAGGTTTCCTGATTAATCGGCTTCAGCATGCGGTATCGCGCGAGGCTTTAAAGCTAGTGGATCAGGGCATTACGACCCCTGCGGATATTGATGCAGCCGTGCGCTTTGGCTTTGGCTTTCGATATATCGCTGCTGGCCCATGTCTTCAGCGGGATCATGCAGGCTTAGATGTGCATCACGCCGCTGCGCAGTCGATCTATCCTGATCTTTGTAACGATGCTGAACCCAGCGCCGTTTTGTCGGAGCGCGTCGCCAGCGGGGCGATCGGAATGAAAGCGGGTAGAGGCTTTTATGACTGGACGCCCGAGACGATCGCCGCAGAGAAAAAGCGCTATGAGGCGCTTCTTCTTGCGGCCAGTAGTCTGTTAGCCAAGGAGATTCAGGCGATCTGATCAGAGTCCCGGCATGGCGAAGTGCGCCTGGTCTAATGCCGCGATCAGGTCTTCCTTCTGTGCGGCATTTAAGGCGGTTAGGGGTGGCCGAACTGCTGCCCAGCTCGGATCCTTTGAGTAATGCGCAATGGCCGCTTTCATGGCGGGAATCATTGGCCGGGTCTGAAAGATCATGCGGATCGTATCGAGCGATGCCTGCTTGGCATCTGCGTCTGCCGCTTGCCAGTTCTTTGCGAGATCCGCAATGGCGGCGGGATTGACATTAGTGGTTGCCGAGATGCAGCCTGCGCCTCCTGCGCGCATATTTCGTAATAAGAATGATTCCGTGCCAGCGTAAATACGGAATCCTTTGGGAGCACAGGCTTTCAATACGGACTCGGTGTAGGACCAGTCACCTGAGCTGTCTTTCATCCCAACGACTGTCTTTGGATACGCGTCAATGAGTCGCTCAATCAGTGCGAGCGAGAAACCGATCTTGGTAATTGGGGGAATGTTGTAGATGTAGATCTGGAGTCGGCTATCGGCAACGCCTTCAATGACTTTTGCAAAGTAGGCGAACAGGCCATCATCGGAGACATCCTTGTAATAGAAGGGGGGCAGCATCAGCGTCCCTGCACAGCCGGCTGTCACGGCCGCCTTTGTCAGGGTAATCGCATCAGTGACTGCACAGGCACCTGTCCCCGGCATCATTTGACTCGGTGATAGACCGTTTGCAACGAGCGTTTCCAGAATATCGAGTCGCTCGCCGACCGACATCGAGTTTGCCTCTGAGTTCGTTCCAAATACCGCCATGCCAACGCCGTTCTTTTGAAGCCACTGGCAGTGACGGGTGAGTTTTGCTTTGTCTGGAATGCCATTGGCATCAAAGGGGGTCACGACGGGCGAGAGAACGGCAGGAAGCGTCGAAGAAATGAGCGTCATAGTCAAAGTCTCAGGTTGGCAGATGAAGGATTTATTCAACAGGGGTGAGCACTTTTCCCGTTGAGAAGAAGGCTTTTAGATTGTCTATCGCAAGACGGGTCATGGCAACGCGTGTCTCTTGCGTGGCGCTTCCGACATGTGGTGTTAGCAGCACGTTATCGCATTCCCGTAGCGCCTGTGGGACCCGAGGCTCATCGTCAAATACATCTAATGCGGCCCCGGCGATCGTCTTCTTCTGTAGTGCCGTGATCAGCGCGGCCTCATCAACAACACTGCCGCGGGACATGTTGATCAGAACCCCCTTGGGTCCCAGCGCCGATAGGACTTCCGTAGTAATCAATCGATCCGTCTCCGGTCCACCCGGACAGGTGAGAATGAGGATATCCGACTGCTCAGCGAGTGATCGGAGGGATGGGTGGTAGACGTACGGGAGCGGCTTTTGACGCGGGCCGTAGTAGGCGATAGAGGCCTTAAACGCGATGAGTCGTTGGGCGAGCTCCTGGCCGATTCGTCCCATGCCAACAATTCCGATTCGATTTCCGGCGAGTGAGCGCGATAGCGGAAACAGTCCTTGCTCCCAACGTCCGTCTTTTACAAACCGATCGGCATCGGGAATGCGTCGCAGCAGACCGATCAGCATCCCAATCGTGAGTTCGCAGACGGCATCGTTCAAAACGCCGGGGGTGTTGCTGACGGCGATGCCTCGCGCACGCGTGATCTCCAACGGAATGCCGTCAAATCCAACCCCGCAGGTGGAGATGACCTCGAGGGACGGCAGTTGATCCAGCAGTGACGGTTCAATTTTGCAGTTACTCCGAGTCAGGATTCCTTTCACTGACGCACTGACGGTGTTGGTGGTCGTGAGCGTTGCATTCAGCTCGGCCTGCATCGCGCCAGGAAACTCGCCGACTTGGAGGATGGGGGGTAAGGATGTGGTCATGTCTTTGGAAGTGGGATAACAGTGTGCATGGACTCGGACTGAAGAAAGCCAAAGTCCGCTCCTTCATCTGCTTGCAGCACTGATTCAAGAAA